>QIRE01000109.1_pt1 | contig 20116 bp, 9 predicted proteins | sample 2940141 | NCBI WGS metagenome assembly QIRE01 (sample SAMN09273532, study PRJNA473421) | Gut metagenome, whole genome shotgun sequencing project. | isolation source: gut tissue | host: Folsomia candida VU population | place: Netherlands: Amsterdam | collected 2016-03-06
GCCTGCCAGTCAGGGTCGGGCTTGGCCGCCATGCCAAGCGCCAGCGACAGCCGGTCACAGCCCGTCACGCGCAGCGCCCGCCCATCGGCAAACCCCATCCGCAGGAAAAACGCGCCCAGCCTGTCCATCCCCGCCGCAACCGGCGGAACCGCAATATCGGTCAGGCCAAGATCGCTGTCGGGCGTGGCAAAGATCGCATGGCGATGCGCATATCCGGCACAGGCGGTCAGGCACAGATCGGCATAAAGCGCCATCCGCAACGCCGCCACCGCGTCATTGCCAAGCTGCGTCACCGGGGCTTCGGGGTCGATGCCGATCAGCGTGGCCAGCGCGTCTTCCAGCCGGTCGGCGCTGTCGCCCCCGGAGGACAAGGCGGTCTGCGTATCGACGCCATCGACGCGCAGCACCGCCAGATAGGCGGGCGGCGCGTCACCCGATGGGCGATAGCGCAGAACGGGGATGGTGTCGCCGCCGCTGTCCTCGGTCAAAAAGGTGTCGAAGCGGTGCAGCGACCATGCGCCCGACTGCGCCGCCGGGGCAATCGGCGCATCCGCCCCGTCGCCGCAATCCAGCACCAGCGCAGGGCCATCGCCCAGATCAGGCGGCGCACCGGCGCCCAGCAACACGCCCGGCAATTGCAGCCGCGCGCGGACAGCCAGCGCCGTGCGCAGCGCGGTGCATCGCGACGGCAGGCCGACATAACCGCCGCGCGGATCTGGCAGGTAATACATCTGCGTGCCGCCCGGATCAGCCCAGATGCCGGTCGCAGCAGGCCAGTCCAGCGCGAAATCGGCATCATTGCAGGGAATGCGCGGGGCGGCGCCAAGAGCGAAATCCTGCACCATCACATCCTGCGTCAGCGGGTCGGGCACGGTGTCGGGGGGCAGCGCCAACAGCGTGCGCGCCTGCGCCGCCGTGGTGCAACCCACAAGCTGAACCGCCTGCGTGCCATAGATCGCGGCAAAGCTGTCGGCGCCATCGTCGGTGACAAAGGCGGCCAGCCGCGGCGGTTCGGCCCCGGCCGCCACCGCCATCAGCAACAGCGCGGTCAGGGCGCGGATCATGGCATCCCCGCAAGGCAGGTATTGGCCGCGGCGGGTGCCAGACCCGGCACGGTGAACGCTGCGTCCACCCCGGCATCGCGGCACAGCGCGCCGATATCGGCCTGCTGCACCGCACCGTCAAAGGTGACGCGCAATGTGCCATCAGCAATGGTGCCATCGGGGCGCAGGCACAGCGGGTTCTGGGCCAGCGCGGGCCTGCGGCAGGCGCGGATCGTATCGGCGCTGGCACGGCGGCTTAGCAATTCGCAGAAATAGACGCGGCACAGCTGATCCACCAGCGCCCGGTTTTCGGCATCCGCATTGGCCAGCCTGCGGATGGATGCGACCAGCCCCTGCGCCGTCTGCGTGAAGGCCAATTCCTGAACGCGGGCCTGTTCCTCGGCCAGTTCGCCCGACCGCTCGGTGATCTTGGGCCGCAGGTTGATGTTTTCGGCGGTCAGGAACAGCCCGCCCTTCCAACGGTCGAATTCGTCCAGAATCGCCGTCGCCCGCAGGATCGCGGCGCGGTAATTGTCATAGATCGGCCCCATCTTTTCATCGCGCGCCCCTTCATAGGCGCGCAGCAAGGCGGCATGTTCGGCATTGACCACCGCCGCATCGCGGGTCAGCCTGTCGATGCCGGCATTCGCGCCCTCCACCAGCCCCTCGGCGCGCAGCAGCTTGCGCGAGAACATCGCGGTGATCGGGCTTTCCACGCCGGAAAAATGCCGGGTGATAGACGCGCCCACGGCCTCATCGACAAAGGCCGCGATTTCGGTGTCGGGCATCTGCGAGATCAGCCCGCATTCGGCATCGAAATCGGGCGACAGCGCGCCTGCGTGGCACGCGGCCATTTCCGCCAGACGTGCGTCAATGGTGCGGGCGGCGGGCAGGCCATCGGCATATTCGAACAGCGCGTGATCCCACCGGATCGCGTCCAGATCGGCCTGCGCACCCCGGCGGACGCGACAAAACAGCGTCCGTTCAAATTCGGCCTGCCCGTTCGAGTCCCGGAACGCGGCCATGTGGCGGTCGGCCTGCGCACATTGCGACAGGCCCGATATCAGCGTGGCCAACTGTTGCGGAACGGGCGGCAGGCCGCGGGTCTGCGCCTCATCCAGGGCCCGGATCGCGGCGGCTTCGTCATCGGCGCTGCGGGTGGCGCGGTGGTAAAGACACAGGCCGCGTTCCAGCGCATCGGTGGCGGTCGGCGTGCCCGGTTCGGCCCCCTGAACCGGTGCCGGAAAGGCGCAGCCGGCGGCGTCCAGCACCCGCGCCTGAACCGTGTAACCCGCCAGATTATCGACGAAAAGATCACGCGCGGTGGCAGGGCCGGCCAGCAACAGCGCGATCAGCCCAAGGGGGATACGGGGGGTCATGGCGCGCTCGCAAAAATGACATACAGGGTGAAGACCGCGCCATCAAAGGGGCAATCCGATGGCATCAGCGACAGCCGGTAAGGCGCCGCGACCGGCGCACCCAGATAGGGCAGCACAGATTGGGTGTCATTCGGCGGGCCTTGCGGACGGGGAAAGCTGCGCACCTGAAAACGGTCTTGCAGCCAGTAACGGATGACCGAATTCACCTCGGCCTGACTGTCGGCAAGGTTAAAGAACGTCTGCAAGGCCAGGCGCGGCGGCCCGACCATCAGGTCGGCCGTCACCTCGCGTGAGCCTTCGGCCACGGGGCGGAACACAAAGCCCGACCCGCGATGGGTCAGCGCGAACCGGTTCCATTGCGCCCCGGTGCAGCGATACTGCGTGCCGACAAAGGCGTCGATCAGGGTCAGATTGCGCCTTTGCGCGAATTTGCGCGACCACAGCGCGAAATAGCCGTTTTCACGCATCAGTGCCTCGGTCGTGGCAAAGGGGCTGATTTCAAAATCCACGGCCTCGGTCAGGGCCAGACGGCGTGCGAAACCGGAATTGGCGGGCACGACGATCTGGGCCACGTCGATATTGATCTGACGTTCATCGAAAAAACGTTTCTGCACGATGTCATCGACCAGCGCGCCAAGTTGCGTGGCATTGGTGACATAGATCTGCGGCATCTGGGTTTCGGTGCCGGTGACGGCATTCACCACGACAAAGCGGCGGCGCATCAGGTGCAAAAGCTGGTTCGACTGTTCGATCATCCGGCGTTTCGCGGTCAGGTAATCGGGGATGCCCTTCATCAGCTGCGACAGGGTTTCCTGATTGGCGATGAACAGGTTGCGCCGGTCGGCGGGGTTGTCGATCTGGCTGACCAGTTCGGTCAGATTGTCCTGTTCGGCCGTCACCTCGGCCATGATCGAGGCCTGAAATTCGATCACCTGCGCCTGCAAGTCGCGGTTCTTCAGCGACAGCGCAGTGGCCTGATCCAGCCCCGCGATCAGGGCTTCGGTATTGGCGGTTTCGCCGCTGATGCGGCTTTCGACAAAGGACAATTCCTCATCCGTCAGGGCCAGCATCTGCGCCTGCTGGCGGTCATGCAGTTCCGCGATGATCGTGGTCTGCGCGTTGGATGCGTCCGACAGCCCCTCGACCGTGACGCGCGCCTGATCGACGCGGGCGATCCGGGCGCGGGTTTCATCGACAAGCTGGGCGATGCGGGTGTTGTCGTCGGCAAGCTGCACCTCGTTCAGCGCGACCTTTTCCAGTTCGAGGTTCAGCACCGCGATGGTATTGCGATGCCGTTCGATGGCGCGCTGCTGGCTGGCGATCTGAAACGCCAGCAGATCGTTTTCCGACGCCCGCAAATCCAGCGAGGCGATGTTGCGCGCATGATCGGCGCGCAGCCGGGCGACCTGTTCGTCGATAGACAGCACCTCGCGTTCGCAATCGACCGCCGCAAGCGATGATTGCAGCGCAATCTGGCGCAGTTCGTCGCGCCCCGATGCCAATTGCCCGGCCAACTTGAAATGGGTGTTTTGCAGGGCGATGGCCTTGATCGCCTTTTGCTTGTCCAGCTGCCGGTTGGCCTGTGCAATCTGCGTCAGTTGCCGTTCCAGCGCGGAAATCTGGTTGGTGGTCGATTGCGTCACCTGCCCGACCTGAATGATCGTGGACAGGATGGTGCGCAGCGCGTTGACGGTGTTCAGCGCGGATTTGTCGATCTTGATCGAGGTATAGACCCCGCTGGCCAGCCCCGCCGCCGCGACCGTCGTTTCGGGCACCAGCGACGCGGTGGCCAGCACCGTTTCGGCAATCGTCAGCCCGGTCTGCGCCGCGATGACGGTGCCGTTAAAACCCACGGCCCATGCAAGAATGGCCGTAATCTGGCCGTCCAATTCGGCGGCGGTTTCGGCATAGGCGGCCGCCTGTTCTTCCAGCGATGCCTTTTCGGCGTCATACATGTCGCGCGCGAAATCGGTTTCGGTCTGGGTGAAATTCCCACAGCTGACGGCGTTCAGTTCGGCTGGCAGGTCGATGCCCGCGTCAATCAGATCGCTGCCGGGAATGATCGCCTGCAAATCGTCGAAATCGGCCCCGCCGACGACGCATTTCATCACGAAGGCCCGCGCCTCGGCCTGTGCGGTCAACAGCTTCTGTCGCAGGCCCGGTTGGCCGCCGGTGCCGCACATCTGCGCGACATAGGTCTGGCGGGTAAAGGACGGGGTGGGCAGGCTGCACGGCGCCTCGCCCGCCAAGGCCGGGGCAAAGGGCGCGGCCACGGTTTCGCCCACGAAGGCAAGCTGGCTTTCGATGGCGCAGATGTCTTCGCGCGCGACCGCGCGGGTCAGGCCATAGACCAGCGTGCGGCGGGTCTCTATCTCAACGATCGACGCCTCGGCCTCGGCGATGCCGCTTTCGGCGGTGGTGATCTGGCTGGCGATGATGGCGCGTTGGCGGGCCAGTTGGTCGATCTGGTTGATGTTGCGCGCCGATTGCCGGTCATATTCGGTGATCTGGCTTTCCAGTGACGAAATTTGCAGATCGAGGTTCATCCGCGTCATTTCCCAGCTGATCAACCAGCGCAATTCGTTGCGCCGTTCTGCCGCGGCCTCTTTCGACAGAACCAGCAGGTCCAGTTCGCTGCGCTGGCGCAACTGACGGCGCTGGTTTTCAAATTCGGCCAGACGAGTGGACAGCGCGATCTCTAACCCCCTGATCTGCTGGCGAAAGGCAAAGGTATCGATTTCGGCGCCGACCGCGTTGATGTCGGCCTGCACGTCATTGGCAAAGACGCGCGCCTCTTGTTCCAGCTTGCCGATGCGATGGGCGGCAAGGCTGACCTCTTGGCCGCGAATGGTGCGCTGTTCGTCCAGCGTGCGCGTGGCTTCACCCAACTGACCCGCGTGCCAGCGTTCGACGATGCTTTCGACGCGGGCCTCTATGCCGTCCAGTTCCTGCCGGGTTTCGGCCAGCCGCTGTTGCAGCTGTTCAAAGGGGATGGTGGTGAATTGCATCGGGTCGATGTCAAGAAACAGGTTGCCCCGGCGCAGGCTTTGCATCCGCCGCGACAGGTCGGCGCTCAGCAGATCAAGATCGGCGCGCAATTCGTCATAGGTCGCGTCACCCGGCACATCCATCTGGGTTTCGATCAGCGTCCACAGCGCGGCCTGGTAATTGGTGTTGGCCTTGGCAAGGTTGGGCTGGCTGTCCACCCCCGCGCCCGGCTGTGATTGCAGCGTTTCCGCGATCATGAAATCAAGCTGCTTCAGCCGCGCTTCCGAGACGGTCTGATACCAGATATCGCCCGTGTTCATCAGCAACTGCACCTTCAGCGCCGACAATGACACCAGATCGCGCACAAAGCTGCGATAGCTGGCCTCGGCGCTGTCGCCGCCTTGCTGGCGGGCCAGCACGCGCAGGCCACGGTCGGCGATTTCGATGCCAAGGCGGCCCATTTCCTGCGCGGCCTGCGGCGACAGCGGGCTGTCATTGCGGGTCACGCCGGACGCGCTGGACAGAAACGGCAATTCGGCCGCCAGAAACAGCCGGTAACGGCCCAGTTGCAGATGGCAATCGACGCCGCAGACCTGCACGATGCGGCCCGTCGCCTCATCCCCGCAGGTGGCAAGAAAGCCCTCAAGCTCGGCCGCGACTTCGCCCATATAGGTCACGTCGGCGCGGAAATTGGCGATCTGCAACAGCGTCGTCAGCTCGCCCGCGCGGGCGATGGCGGCGGATGGCTCCATCTCGCGGCAGGCGTCCTGCGCATGGGCGCGAAGGGCGGGGAACAGCAGCACAAGGATCAGCAGAACACGCGTCACGGCGACACCGTTGCAAGATGGGTTTCAGAGATCTGGCGGACATGGCGCGCCAGTTCGGCGATCAGCGCGGTCTGCGCATCGGGCGTCTGCAACCGCCCGACGACGCCCTGTGCGGCGGCAAGGCAGGCGTCATACGGCCCGGTCAGCCGCCGCGTCTGTGCGGCGCTGTCGGCGGTCATGTCCACCCCGTCATAAAGCCCCGCCAGCGCCGCGCAGGGCGCCAGTTCCGGCGCGCTGTCAGCCAGCGTGGCCAGTTCGGCCAGCACCGCCCCGATCTGCCCGGTGACCGCCGCCACGCGGTCCTGACCCTGGGCAAATTCCTGCAATTCCGTCGGCTTGTTCAGCGATGACAGGTCGGTCTGATCCAGCGTGCGCAGCGTCTGCGCCGCGTTCAGCTGATCGTCGCGCACAAGGATCATGTTGGACGCGGCATTGCCCAGGACACGCTCAAGTTCGATGATCTGGGCTGACGCGATGGGCACATCCATCCGCGTCACCAGCGCGGTGAAGCGTTCGGCAGACGCATCCAGCAGCACCAGCGTATCGGTGACCTTGGCGCGAACCTGCGCCACCACGCGTTCACGCACGCGGGTTTCAACCAGCCGCACGGTTTCGGCGCGCCCCCGCACCGGCTGCACCGCGCAGACCAGATCGGTCAGGGCGCTGTCGTGCAACCGCAGGGCGGCGGCGGTCTGGATCGGCAGCAGGTCGCGCCATTCCGGCGGCAGGGTATCGGCGGTGACGCCCGACAATGGCCCCGCCGCAATATCGCGCAGCCGGGTCAGCCTGCCGCATTTTCCGGGCAGATCGCGCGCGGCAAAATACAGACGCGCGGTGATCAGCCAGCCTTCCAGCGCCGCCGCATACTGGCGCGCGGTCAGGTCGGTCAGCGTCTGCGCCGTATCGGTCGAAAACGGCGTATAGGCGCGATAGCGGGCCAGATACATTTCCGCCCCGGCAAGGCGCGGCATCAGCACGGCGGCATCTTCGGCGGACAGGGGCGTCACCGGGAAGGCGTGCTGTGTGGCCGGGCCGGTGCCGGGGGCGGTCTCTCCGATGATGGTGCCGCCAAAGGGCAGATCGCTGATCGCGGGCGAGGGGTCCACCGGATCGGGCACCGCACCGCCGGGCGCCAGCGGGCGATAATGGCGCAGATCGGGCACGTCGCGGCCAAGCGTGCGCGACCACAGCTGATCCAGCTTTTCGGCGGAATAGCCCGGGCGCGTCACCTGCGCATCGGCGGGACCAAGCGCCAGCAGCACGATCAGCGGCCTGATGATGGCGGGGGCGTATCTCATCGGCAATACCACACGCGATCCGCCGCACCCGCCTGCGCACAGATGCCGCTGCGCGCGCCCTGCGCGGCCCAATCGGCCCGGATTTGCGCCAGATGATCATGCGCAATCTTGCCCGGCGTGTCGGCGTCCAGCGCATCGCGCAACTGCCAGAAGGGGCGCGCGGGATCGGTTGGCAGCAAAACGCCGATCATATTGATATGAAAGGCGGATTCCTTCAGGAAGGCTTCCGCTGATGACACGGTTTCAGCACGGATCGTGGCATAGGCCTCGGGGCTGACCCCGCCAAGCGCGGCGGCAAAGGCGTCCTCCTGCCGCTGCACTTCGCGCAGCATGTCGCCGGTGCGCGTCATCAGCCCGTCAAGGATCGCGGTATCGACCACGATCGCGGTGCCGCTGCCGGTCACGGGGCCGAACACATCGCCAAAGACCTGCCGGATCGCCAGAAGATGCGTCGCCGCCGAGCGCAATTCGACCTGACGCAGCGCAATCCCGGTTTCCAGATCGGATGCCTTGCTGACCACGCCGCGCAGCGCCAGTTGCAGCGTGCCAAAGGCGTCCAGCGCCTCGCGCGGGGGCAGGATGAACACATCGCGGGCATAGCGGTCGGCCTCGGCCTGGGCCAGCGTGGCGATACGGGCGCGGGTCAGCGCCGATTCCGGGCAGCCGGGAACCTCTCCGACATCGGTCAGCATCCGGTTGGCGTGATAGATCTGATCCATCTGGCGCAGCGTGCCGAAAGACTGGCTGCGCGAAAACTCCGCATCCACATCAATCAGATAATCGGCCAGATATTCGCGCGCGAATTTGACCATCTCGCATTGCGCACCTGCTGCGCGTTCGCGGATCTGACGCTGAAAAAACGCCGCGCCCAGGAAATATTTCTGGTCAGGCGTCGGCGCCAGCGTTTCGGCAAAAAGCCCCGCAATAATGGTGTCGTATTCACCGCAGGCATAGGTCCGCGCAAGGCATTCCCCATCGGTGCGAATATCACATGCCGCCAGCGCGGCACCGCAGACATCCTGCGCATGGCCCGGGCCGGTCAGAGATAGGGCGAGGCAGGCGGCATGAACAAGCCGTCGCCGCCGCCAGAAAGGGCGGTTGGCGAGCACGATGAAAACTCTTGCACAGGGGAATCAGTTGGTGATGGTTAATAATAGCATGCCGTTTATTGAAATAAAATAAGCAACTTATTTGAATAAATAAAAATGGCAGTTATTATGTTTACTATTTATGCAGTCGTGAAACTTTTATTCCCCGGAAAGCCCCCGCCATGATTGGCGGGAGCCAGTATGTCTTGGCAACTGATCGTCAGGCGCGCGGCTTTTTCAGCTGGAACGCCCATATGTTCTTCGTGGCTTGCCCGCCCAGTCTGTCTTGAACGATCTGCCTGGCATTGGTGAAATAATAATCTTCGTTCAGGATCAGCCGTTCGGCTGCCAGCCAGATATCCTGTTCGGACTTGCCCCAAGACGCGAACAGAATCTTGCTGCGCGTATCTTCACCCGCGAACTGCACCGCACCGGTCGTGACCGACACGACACCGCCTTCCAGACTTGCCTGACCGATCTGGACAGCACCCCCACCGTCCTGACGACAGCGTTTGTCCAGCAGGTCCAGCTTCTCATCTGTTTCAGCAAGATCGCGCAGGGCATCCAGAACCGCCTTGATCGCGGTCAACCCACCGGGCGCGACAAGTCCAGACATCAGCGTCAACGCCATGGAATCCACGCTCGCCTTCAGGTCCGTGTCGGTTGCCTGACGCGCGACCGATCCGACGACGGTCCAACCAAGCGCCGCCAAAGCCTGATTATAGGTCGTCCACCACAGCGTACGGTCAACAAACCGGTCTGCCACCGCATCGGCCGCCCGCTGCGCGAACTGGGTTGAATACAGCACCGCCTGACGTTGATCGGCGGACAGGCCATCAGCCAGCGCCATCACCTCGGCCCCGTTCAGGGCGGCGGTTGCGGTGGTCAGCTTTTCGTGCAGTTCGGCCGCACCGTCAGCCGCGCGAGATCGAGAGGGCGAGATCGTCTCGGCAATCTGGCGCAGACGGGACAGGTTCCTGTCATTCCCGCCCGCGACCCAATAGACGTTCTTGCCGCGCGTATCGACATGCGTAAACCCGCGATAAAGCCCGACGCCTCCTTTGAATTCGCCCTCATCCTTCATTTTCTGCAGCATATCCGCCACCTTGGCGGGGGGAACGCCGTCAACGATGATGTCGCAGGCCCGGAATTGCAGGTGCCATGAATTCGCCGCCCCATCGATCGCGGTGTTATAGGGCTTGGTGCGATAGGCGCTGGAAATGCGGATCGGCGCGTTCAGCCGGTCGCGCAGTTTGTCCAGCACCTGCGCGGTCTGCATGATATTGGGCCAAAGCGATTGCGGTGGCGCGGCGTTCAGCCCTTGCCCCGGACCTTTCACGAAATGACTGGCGCCAAGGGTCAGAAATTCCGCCGGATCGAAATGGGTCAGCTGTGCCTGTTCCATAAAGCCGCGGAACGCATCGACCGTGGCCTTTGGCACGCCGTCCGCGCCACCGGACCGCGCGGATGCCCCGCGCATCGTGTCAACGGCGCCGTCTTCGTCGATGACGTTCAGATCGTCGGTCTGATCGGGCGTCTTGTCATTGCGCTTGTCGGCGCGCGGCGGTTGATCGTCGCTGCCACCCGTTGTCGCGTCCCGCACGACCAAAAACGGTGTCTGGCGCAGGAATGCCGCGTCTCTCGCCCCCGGCTCAAAAAGCTTCGGCTGTTGAGCCAATTCGGCCATATCCTCGCCAATCTTTTCATGCAGCCGGCGATAGGTGCCATTAAAATCGCCGTTATTCCACACCCTTAACAAAGCAGCAGTAAATGCCCCATTTTCCGCGCCATCCATTGCCTCTTGATCGTCCTGACAAGCCGCAAGATGAATGACCGAGGCATCTATTCTCGATTGCAACGGCGAAGTCAGGATTCCCATATTTACATGGGGGACATTCTCGGCAACCCGTTTGTAGAAATCACGGTTGTCCTCTTCAACCTTGCGGGCAAGCTCACGCGACATGCCGCGCGATTTCGGCGCAAAACTACCGTCCGGCATCTCACCTTTAATCAGTGATCTTTCTTTGGCTTTCCGAACAGACGTCCCGGAATGACAGGTGTCGGCAATCGAAACGATCCTGACACCGGCTTCAAATGTTGACATCGCGTTCCAGAATTCATCGTCGATCAGCTGGCTATCGAACAGGCAGAATGTGCTGTCGCGATCCTGATTGTACGATTCTCTTTCATCCCCGTTCATATCGGTGATTTGCGCCCCATGCGCGGCGATGGTGAACAGAAACTGATCGCCGTTGCGCAGGTCGCGGGCGGCGCGCGCAATTTCGGCAAGAACCGCCTCTCGGGTGGCCTGCCCGGTCAGCAGGATCTGCGACATGTAACCTCGTCGCTGCGCCAGGTCATGCATGGCGCGCGCATCGTTTTCGCAACCGTAAAGGATGCCACTGTCGCCCGCATAATGCACCGGATCATAGGCGTTCAGCCCGACATGCAGTGAATATGCGCGGTTTCCGCTGCCCCCGCGCGTGGGTTTGCGGGTCGTAGCGCCGTCCTGCGACCGGGGCTGGCGCTGTGTCACCTGATCAATCTTGGCCAGAATCTTGGCCGCGACCTTTTTGAACCCGTCATTATCGGGATGCAGCTCATCATACCACTGATGGTCGGCGACCGAGTTGCGACAATCGACATAGGACACATGGTCCATGCTGTCGGCCATCCGACGCAGGGCCGCGTTGAACAGATCGATCATCTGGGCCGCGATCTGGCGTTGCAGCTTGCGATCGGTGATGTTGCGGCTGGCCATCGGTTGGCCCAGCCACCGGCCGTTATCCGGGATCACATAATCATAGCCGTGAACGATGATGCTGACATGGGCAGCATGCTTGTTCACATCGCGGCAAATGCGTTCGTAAGACGCGATAGCCTGATCCAACACCTTCTGATAGCTGCGCTTCAGATATTCGGCGGGCTTCAGATCGGGGTCGAATTCCTCGAGAAAATTTTGCAGCCTGCCGTTCGCGCAGACATCGTTGCCACCTGCAGACAGCAGCAGGATATCGGCACCACTGTAATCCAACGCGGCGATATATTCTCGTTTTTTGGCGATGTTTTCCAACAGATCGCCCGCCGCAGATGTGTCGAACACGGCGAAGGGTTTGGACACATAGTCAATCACGTCCTGCAATATCAAAGGATATTGGGTCCAGCTGTCCCCGTCGCACGCGATGCGCAGGCCATCATAGCCGCCTGCGATCCGCAGTTCGTATGCCGCCCGCCGCTTGGCCCGCGCAATCGCATTGGCCGAATTCAAGCGCAGTGCGGATCTTGACCCGCCGCGCGGTATCTGGACGGTCGCAGGATTGATCACCCAGACAGGCGCAAACGGCCCCGAGGCGTTCTCGTCCAGCATCAAATAGTGGTCCGCCTCTTCGGGTGTCAGGGTGTCGTTGACGATCTTGTCGTTCAGTTCCTGCAACGTGATCTTGGGAATATATGCAGTATCCATTGGCTTCTCCTGTTGACTGACGGTGTGGGGTTGGTGTGCGCCGGTGCCGATGACGGCCGCGACGACACACGCCTCGATCGTGGGGTCGTCCTCCAGTTCTTGCTGGTCGAGGCGGTATGGCCGAGGCGGTGGGGTCGGGCGCATAAAAGGTTGCGGCACCGCGTCCGAATGGCTGCCCAGCATTTGCGGTGCGTTGTCCAGAAAAGACCGCGACACCAATTGCAGGATAGAACGCCCATAGCCCGCGGTCGTCAGCAGGCCTTCAAGCTGTTTATCGGGCACGAAAATGCTGACCGATCCGGGGCGATCATCATGCATCATTTCTGCAAGGGGGATGATACGCGCGTTGGCCTGTCGCTGTGGAACGGCGGGAAAGGTCATGACCAGATTGCCAAGCCCCGGCAGCCAGTCACGCGGCCCACGGCCGCGGTCTTGCGCCTTTTTCAGCAACGCATCCACCACCAAGGCACCGCTGCCATTGGCCAACAGATGCATGGGTTTGCCAGTCCGGACGCAGACCTGCGCAAGGCTCTCTACGATGTCGCCAAATTTCCCGCCAGACAGATCGCAGGGCGCCTTAGCATCCCACATGGCGGCATCGGGGATGCAGGGCATTACGGCGCGATAGGCGTGGCGTTCGATGTCGCGCCAGAAGGCACGCCCCGCACCCTGCGCGGTCTGTTCGAACAACGCATCAAGCGCATCGGATGCGCCCACACGCTCGCGGCATCGCGTGAAAATGTCGTTCAGAACCGCTTGCATATCGGCCGCGATATTCGCCGCCCAGAAGAAAGTCAGGAATTCCAGCCCCGCGGCCGCAAAGCGCGTTTTCAGGCGCACCGCCTTGGCAAAGCTGCGCCGTTCATCCTCGAAAACGCCGGGCAGGGCGATGACCAGACCCTTGGTACCGGGGCCTTCAAGCCTTTCGCGGATATTCGTTATGGTCGCTTCGACCGCGTCGTGGGGGGTGGCATGGGGCCCGTTTTCCTGCAGCGCGCCGTAGTTCAGGTTGATGAAATGGCCGCGCAATCTGCGATAGGGAACGGTCTGTTGAGCGGCCTCACTGATACTGCGGTTGATGCCCTGTTCGCCCGCACCGATGGCGAAAACCTCGGGTCCGGGAACGCCAAGGCGCAACACCCACCCGTCGGCAATCGACCGCGCCCAATCGTCATAGCGCCAGATCGCCAAGCCGCGCGCCAACCCGCGCCCGTCTGTTGCAGGCACACCGCCCCAATCACTGCCCCAACTATTCAGGATCAGAAATCCTTTTTCGTTATACCCCACGATAACGAAAGCATGAAGGCCCTCTTCCGCCAGGTTGGTGTCGAAGGGAATGGCACCGTCCTGATCGGGCATCCGCCATCCGGCATGAGTCGTGGCAGTTACCAAAATGGCGCCCGCCTCGGTCACGGCGGAATGGTAATGGTGTAGGATCGGCTGTAAGCGGCTATAGGTGCCCAAGGTGCGGCTGGTCGCCGCGTTCGCCTGCTGAGCCGACGGCCATGTCTTTAAGCTCTCTCGGTCCGGCCAGCCGGCTTCGTCGTCATTATCGCTACAGACGCCGTGGTGAAAAAACCCCTTTATAGCCGCGCGCAGGCTGCGAACACCTTCTTCGGTCCTAAAGCCATCGTAAAACCGCGCCATCGCGTACAGCATCATGGCACTTGCACGGATTTGTGGCGCATCGCCGCGCAACCTGCCCTGAATGTCGATGACTGCGGCCAGCGCGTGCCCGACGCAGGTGTCCCCCTGCTGCAAACGCACCAACAGTGCGATATTATCTTCAGTAAGAAGGTTATCCCACGGCATATGCGAGGCAGGTAAGAGCGATAGGCGCGGAACGTAAGTATAGTCGCGCAAATCGACAGAGTCCTTTGCGACGCCTTTGATTTTTATATATTCAGACAACATGTGCAAAACCCCATCCCCAAGCTTTGCGAGGCAACTTTATCAGCGATCAAACCGTGAATGAATCCGCTATAATTTTATCATGAAGTGATTAGTTAAATTTCATATCACAAATATCAGTAGCGCGTGACATATTATTTTTTAATCTGACATCGATCTATGCAGAAAAAATCTGACGGCTGCAATTTCCGCATTTTTTTCTGCATGATACCAAAATCTTGCGGAAGCAGAGTAAATATTTTTCGCGATAGCTTGATTCGTTGAAAATAAATCAGCCCTATGCTAACCTAAATACCTAACGCATTGACGGAGGTTGCCATGCGCCGCATCACAGTCCTGCTTATCTGTCTCCTCGCCGTTACCACAGCTCCGCTTGCCACACCGGTCGACGCGGGTGCCCCCTGCAATCCGAACATTCGCACCTGCTAAACAGCAGGTACGATTTAGTTATTGATTTCCTGACATTATTTGGAGTCAGGTGATGTTTTTTGGTCAATTTTCCTTCTGGCCTAGTTCTGTCCCCGAAAAGTTGTGGAGCGATGCACCAAAAATTTCGGGGACAATAACCAGCCAAATCCTGCCCTTGTCCAGTTACCCCATCAGCAAAGAAATGCTGGGATATTTTCTGATCGGCTTGGTGGTCGTCTGGCTGTACTCTTGGAACCGATTTAATCGGCGCAGCTATGAACCGGGGCCATTGGATTATCGGGTTCTTCGTGAATTACAGCCTGCGCAGATGCGAGATTCGCTGCTGATGCAGCGGGCGTTCATGATGTATGGCCTAATCCTTTCATTTATTTATGTAACCTTTTCTTTTTTCGGCGGAGTCATCTTGAATATCATCAAAACCATCCCTGCGGTCGGGCCTCTTGGATTGGACCAGCAGGCAATGCAAAGCCCGCAGTGGCCGTTGGTCGTCGCATTCGGTCTGGCTGGGTTGACGCAACTGATCGGTCCTTTCGACAATCTCGAAAAGATGCTGCGCGGCCATATCCACCGATCCTTGGGCATCCCAATCAGCATCAAGGAATACACCCGACAACTGGTTGCAGTGCAGCTTGAAAACCTAACCACCGAGGCGAAGGAGCATTCAAAACCCGCGGAAAATAGCACGATTGAGTCATCAATCCAGACATTATCCGACGGTCGCGTCGTCACTTTGCACGCTTGGGCGCGTGAGGAAATCAAGCAGACATATGGTCTTGAGGACGTCCTGGCCAAGCTGATTCTGCTTTGGCGCATGATCGACAGTCTTTATAGCCCGAACTGGCCGCGCGAAAATGTGCGCGACGAAATGCGCCCTTTGCTGTTTCGTCAGCTGCAAGACGGCCGTGCGGCAGCGAGCCATCTGTCCGATCTGTTGTCAACCCGCCAAGCGCCTCCAGAAGCGACAACAACCAATGCGTCGGATGATTCGGCTAGTATCGGGACGACGGCAGCGAACCCCGAACCACAGCGAACTCGCCAGGAACAACAACTAATTGCCGCAATCGAAAGGATGGAGCGTCATCTATACGAAATCGCCGCGATCCACGTGGTCTATGCCCAACGCGACCGCAACTATGACAAGATAAAAATGTCGTCGGTCAAAAAGGCCGTTGAGACAGTGTTTAAGGACGATCTTTTCGGTCCATCGGCGCGTCAGGTTGCAAGCGCTACCGCAATTATATTTATCGGCTACTGCGTTGCTATTACCTGGCTGAACCAACAGCCAATGACCTCGATGCCGCACAACCCATGGACTATAGGAATTACGGCAACCTATGAAACGTTACGCAATCTTTGTGTATTTGTTTTTCCCGCACTGTTCGCGATCTACATGACTACATCAGACACGGTTGCGCCGAATAACATGTATAGAAAAGAACATCCTTCACCATCTGCGCTGGCCATGTCGGCCGCATTGTGGGCCGGTTTTTCAGGCATTTTTTTGATGACGATGTTTGCGACACTTTACACATGGATGACTGCCCGTGACGGAGGTGATTTCCAGCAGAAGCTTCTGGGTAATTACCTTGAAAATGGTGGCACTGAGCCGATGTTACTTCACTTTATTTGGATGGTCCCGGTTTCTGCAGTTGTTGCGGCCGGAGTTGTCTCCACGCGCAATATTCCGGCGGATTCTTTTCACTACAAGGCTATGGCACGGGTGGCGATCATGGCCGCGGGGCTTATCCTGCTAAAGGATTATGCGCTCGTTGACCGACCCGTCACCTGCATTCCGGGTTACGAATACTCTGAAAAGACAGACGGTTGCACGCACCCACACACGACACGCCTTGCCGCAGTTTTTGTCGATATGATTGCCAGCTTTGTTGCCGTTATGTTTTTGTGCCAGAGAGGAGATGCGGGCAGATGCAAAAAACAATAGGCACTTCTGGCGTGATCTGTCTTGCGTTGACAGGGCCGTTACTTACAAGCACCTCGCCCGCAGCGGCACAGCCCGTCCCACTTACCACCAGTGATAGCGCGTCAGATTATCATGCGCCTTTACGAAAAAAAGTCGTTCTTGGCTTTCGCAGCAATGTCGCCCCTTTTTCTTTTCGTGCGGCCGCAAGCAGTTCGCCACCCTTCCAAGGTTATCTGGCGGAACTGTGCTATCAAATATTTGCCGGATCCGAGACCTATGAGGTCATCAGCAAAGAAATCAAAATCGACGATCGTTTCACAAGTATGCGGGGTTCCGGCGCGGAAGTATCCAAGGACAATCCGATCGACGTTCTATGCGACCCTGTCACAATTCGTTATAACGACAGCCCCGAAAGATACAGGTACGGTATCTTTTCACCCATCGTCTTTGCGACAGGCGTAACATATCTGGAACGCAGCATCAGTGCACCCAATGTTGCGTCACAGTTTGGCTTTGTCAGCGGCTCTACCGCGCAGGCGGTCGCAACGCAGATGTACTCCGAAGCGAAGAGCGCTGATATTGAATGTCCGGCACCGGAATCAAAGACCGGAAATTCCGCGTCTGCAAACGCAGCTTCGGACCCTCAGAGCAAGCCTGACAGTTCGCTCGAGGTCTTTTTACGTCAGCTTACTGATCGCAACGAACAGGAAAACTGTAACACACTTCAAGCTGGACTAACGGAAACGCGCGCGCACGAAGATCTTATATCGTGGTTCTGTGACGCACCTCAGAATACAAGGAGATATTACTTTGGTGATCGAGAAATTATCAACGCCCACTGGACCGAATACCGCCAGAAAAATCCGGAATGTGACGCAAAGCTGCATACTCAATTGTTCACCTATGAACCCTATGCGCTGCTGATCACCCGCACCGATCCGGCGCTTGTGCAATTCGTCCAGCAGCGAGTTTATGAGATCTTTTCCGACCGCGAAAAAGCCCGCGCCTTGTTCAGCGCGAACTTTCCCGGCCAGCATATGACACCGGCACTTGCCTATCTGTTTCTATTGAACGGGGTGAATGGCCCCGGCCCGGTCTTGGAAGACGTCGCGCAAGAATAGCCCCCGCACCTTCCGGGCAGGGGCTTTGAAACATAAATGAATCCGTAAGATCAAGCCAGCAGGCCGGTGAATCGCAGCATCGCTTTCAGGCTGTCCACGGGCGCTGCGGGATTGTGCAGGCTGGGCGACCACCGATGGCCATTTTCTGTGGCATTCCAGTAGGATGCATCGTCTTTCATTACCAGGCCCGCCAGCGTGTTCGCCACCACATGACTGCCAAGCGCGCCAAGGTGATGGCCTCCGGTCAGCTCGGCTTCGCGCAGGACATAGAACCACAGCGGGGTCGCGCTATCCAGGCCTGTCCCGTCCAGCAGGCTGCGATCCCCGCGCACCTGTTCGGGCGTCAGGATCGGGATGGGCCGATAATGCCCCGTGTCATTGATCGCCTGCGCCAGCGCCTGCGCCGAGGGCAGGTGCAGCCGGTATCCGCGCCGCAGATTGCGCTGCGCCAGCCGCTTCATCACGGGCGGATCTGCAGGTTGGTTCAGCATCTCGTTCAAAGGCTCGGCCAGATGGGTGTCGATCTTTCGGGCCGACCGCGTAGGCGTTTCGGCGTGGACCATTCGATCCCACTCGATCACCCAATTCCCCGGCAGAGATGTTTTCGGGTTGGGTGTCAGCGGCGATGGCATTCCGCCATTACCAGTGAATTCGAATAGCTGCCGGAAGGTGGCAAAGGGTGCCAACTGCGTCGATCCGGCGACCGCAGTGCCAAAAAAGCGGTTGTGGTCATAGCCGCCCCGCACCATCGAGTGACCGAACCGGAATGCCGCCACCGAAAACTCCAGCGGCATCGGCATCTGGGCGGCATCGGCTGGCCGATTGGCATCGAAAAAGGCGGCATAAAGGGGCGCGCCTTTGGCCAGCACCTCATCCGCGACATGACCGGCGCAAATAGCAGGCAGATATTCATTCAACACAAGCCACTGATAATGAAACCTCGTCAATCGGCGGGCTTTTTCAAAATCTTTGGTAAGCTCGGCGAATTTGTTATGCAGGCGCAAAAATGCGACATGCAGCTGTGCCACCAGCAGATTTTCGTCATTGCGGCCATCGCCGATAATCGCGCGTGTGCGAATAGGGCCATCCGGGCCGACGAAATTCGCCCGCAGATCGTCAGGCAGATTGTTCAGCTCTGCCTCGGTCAGGTCACCGCGATCCAGCAGGAAGCCGAGGCGCAAAAGATCCGCCGCCGGATCCTGCGGCAAGGGCGGGCGGCCATCGCCGGAATCGACCGGAATGCCAATCCGCATCGAATTGGAAAATGTTGGATGCCGCATCAGGCGGGCCAGCTTGGTCGCGAAGTCGCCCTGCCCCGGTTTATCACCATACAGGCTGTCCAGGCCAAGTGATCCATCGCGAAGATTTCCCAATCCGCTTTCAACATGCTGCCGATCCATCGGGAAAATATCACCGTCGATGACCGAAAGCCCTTCAACCTCGCGATCAGTATTGGCCGTAATGTCGTGATCAATAAATTGGCCGAAATAAGTCAGAATCGGCGGCAGCGCGCTTTCTGATGCTCCGATTGCCTCGGTCGCCATGCTTTCGGCCAACGCGTCCAGAACAGAAAGCGTCTGCGGGCTGGCAGGGATACCCGCCGCCTCACGAAACATATAGCGGAATGCACCTGGCAACGGAATAGTTCGCCCCGATCTGCCGCGTGAGCCCGGCGCATCTGTGGCAGGGGTGGGATTATCGACGACGGCATCGATCGGGATCAAATCATCTTTCGACCTTGCACCCGATCCGCGCGGCAGCGGCGAGGTGCCGCGGCTTGGCGGCGGAGCCGCGATATCCTGGACGACATGCGTCCCATGGCTAAGAGAGAATAGCATCAGATCCTCCTACAGGTTCACATAACAGTCTGAAGGCATATATTCCAAACCGCCGTTAATTGACGACACTTCTGGATATATGATATTTGAACCAATACCCCGATCAGACCAATATCAGCGCCGAATCGGTTATCATTATGCGATAATATATATCAAAATAACTTTATCAAACAATTATTCAATATATAATAAATTTGTAATTATTAAAAATTCACGACCCCTGTGTCACATCGATCTTTAACGCGAACTGACCGAGATAACTGCAACCATCACCCCAAACACATCGTCGAAATCACCTTTGCCAGCACCTCCCGGCATTGGCCCAATTCACCTGCCGTGATGAATTCGTCCGCGCGGTGGGCGCGGTCGATCCGGCCGGGGCCGCAGATGACCGATGTGATCCCGGCCTGCGCGAACAGCCCTGCCTCGGTCCCGTAGCTGACGGCGGGGATGATTGCGTGCCCGGTCAGACCGGCCAGCAGATGCGCCAGCACGGTGTCGGTGGCGGGACGCAGCGCGGGATAGCTGGCCAGAATTCGATGCGTGGCCGTGACACCATCGGGCAGATCGGTCAGCGCGGCCAGAACCTGCGCGATGACCGCATCAGGGGTCTGGTCGGGGATGGTCCGCGCCTCGACCAGCAGGGTAGCGCGGTCGGGGATGATATTGACCGCCGCGCCGCCTTGGATCACCCCCGCCTGCAGGGTCGAGCAGGGCGGATCAAAGGCCGCATCGAACGGCCCATCATGGCGCAGCCGCGCGGCAAGTGTTTCAACCGCGATCGCCAGCCGCGCCGCCGGGTAGATCGCG
>QIRE01000110.1_pt1 | contig 19882 bp, 20 predicted proteins | sample 2940141 | NCBI WGS metagenome assembly QIRE01 (sample SAMN09273532, study PRJNA473421) | Gut metagenome, whole genome shotgun sequencing project. | isolation source: gut tissue | host: Folsomia candida VU population | place: Netherlands: Amsterdam | collected 2016-03-06
GATCTAACTGAAAAGCCCCGGCGGCGACCGGGCGGTCGTCGCACGCCTTGGCGACAGCGCGCGGCTGGTGCCCGGCGCGACCTCGACCCGTGATCTGGCGCTGGCGGCGATTGCCGCAGGCCGCAGCCTGACCGACGAAATCACCGCGCGCGGTGCGGGCGATGCCGTCGATCTGCTGGCGGCGCTGGATCAGGGGCGGCTGCTGTGCCCGGTCGATCACCCCGACGCGGCGCATCTGCACCTGACCGGCACCGGGCTGACCCATCTGGGCAGCGCCTCGACCCGCAATGCGATGCACCAGAAGGCCGATCCCGACGACATGACCGACAGCATGAAGATGTTCCGCATGGGGATGGAGGGGGGCAAGCCCGCCACAGGTCAGGTCGGCGCACAGCCCGAATGGTTCTACAAGGGTAATGGCTGCGCCGCCGTGGCACCGGGTGCGGCGCTCGACAGCCCCGGCTTTGCCCTGGACGCGGGCGAGGAACCCGAGGTCGCGGGCATCTATGTCATCTGCCCCAAGGGCAACCCGTTCCGCATGGGCTTTGCGCTGGCCAATGAATTTTCCGACCATGTGACCGAACGCGGCAACTATCTGTGGCTGGCCCATTCCAAACTGCGCCCCGCCAGTTTCGGCCCGGAGATGCTGTTGGGCGACCTGCCCCAGCATGTCGAAGGCACCAGCCGCCTGATCCGCGACGGCGCGACGATCTGGCAAAAACCGTTCCTGTCAGGTGAGGCGAACATGTCCCACAGCCTTGGCAATCTGGAACATCACCACTTCAAATACGGCATCTTCCGCCAGCCCGGCGATGTGCATGTGCATTTCTTCGGCACGGCCACGCTGTCATTCGCTGATGGGATCACCACGCGCGAGGGCGATGTCTTTGAAATCGCCTGCGACGCCTTTGGCCTGCCGCTGCGCAACCCGCTGATCCAACATCCGCATGACGCGACCCCGGTCGCTGTCGCAACGCTCTGAGTGACGCCGATGACCTTCACACCCGCCCCATGGCCCCGCCAGCTTCGGTCCCAGCATTGGTATGGTGGCAATTCCCGCGACACGATCTATCATCGCGGATGGATGAAGAACCAAGGCTATCCGCATGATTTGTTTGATGGGCGCCCGATCATCGGCATCCTGAACACATGGTCGGACCTGACCCCCTGCAACGGCCACCTGCGCGAGCTTGCCGAAAAGGTAAAGGCCGGCGTGTGGGAGGCTGGGGGCTTTCCGGTCGAGGTTCCGGTCTTTTCCGCGTCCGAAAACACCTTCCGCCCGACCGCGATGATGTTCCGCAATCTGGCGGCCCTTGCGATCGAGGAAACCATCCGTGGCCAACCGATCGACGGCGCGGTGCTGCTGGTCGGCTGTGACAAGACCACGCCGTCGCTGATGATGGCGGCGGCATCCTGCGATATTCCGTCCATCGTGGTGACCGGCGGGCCGATGCTGAACGGCTATTTCCGGGGCGAACGCGTGGGGTCGGGCACGCATCTTTGGAAATTCTCCGAGGCCGTAAAGGCCGGAGAGATGACGCAGGAAGAATTTCTCGAGGCCGAGGCCAGCATGTCCCGGTCATCGGGCACCTGCAACACGATGGGCACGGCATCGACGATGGCATCCATGGCGGAATCGCTTGGCATGGCGCTGTCGGGCAATGCCGCGATCCCGGCAGTGGATTCACGCCGCCGCGTGATGGCGCAAATGTCGGGGCGGCGCATCGTGCAAATGGTCAAGGATGACCTGAAACCATCTGATATCATGACGAAAAAGGCGTTCGAGAATGCCATCCGCTGCAACGGTGCAATCGGCGGATCGACCAATGCCGTCATTCACCTGCTGGCGCTGGCGGGCCGCGTCGGGGTTGACGTGACGCTGGACGATTGGGACCGCTGTGGCCGCGACGTGAAAACCATCGTCAACCTGATGCCGTCCGGCAAATACCTGATGGAGGAATTCTTCTATGCGGGCGGCCTGCCGGTGGTGTTGAAACGACTGGCCGAATCGGGGCAGCTGCACCGCGACGCGCTGACCGTCAGCGGCATGACCATCTGGGATGAAATCAAGGATGTCGTGAACTGGAATGAGGACGTGATCCTGCCCGCCGACAAGCCGCTGACCGAACAGGGCGGCATCGCTGTGCTGCGCGGCAATCTGGCGCCCAATGGCGCGGTGCTGAAGCCCTCGGCCGCCAGCCCGCATCTGTTGGTCCATCGCGGTCGTGCCGTCGTGTTCGAGGATATCGACGACTACAAGGCCAAGATCGAAGACCCCGATCTGGATATTGATGAAACCTGCATCATGGTCATGAAGAACTGTGGTCCCAAGGGCTATCCGGGCATGGCCGAGGTCGGGAATATGGGCCTGCCGCCCAAGGTTCTGCGCAAGGGCATCACCGATATGGTGCGCATTTCCGACGCGCGCATGTCCGGCACGGCCTATGGCACGGTGGTGCTGCACACCACGCCCGAGGCTGCGGCGGGTGGCCCGCTGGCGGTCGTTCAGAACGGTGACTTCATCGAGCTTGATGTGCCTAACCGCCGGTTGCATCTGGATATTCCGGATGCCGAACTGGCCGCGCGTCTGGCCGCGTGGCAGCCCTTGGCCGATCAGCCGACGGGCGGTTATGCGTGGCTGCATCAGGAGCATGTGATGGGCGCGGATACCGGCGCGGATCTGGATTTCCTGCGCGGTTGCCGGGGTAATCCGGTCGGCAAGGACAGCCACTGATGGCCCGCGCGCAGATCGCCCTTGTCGGCATCGGCAAGATTGCACTGGATCAGCATGTCCCCGCGCTGGCCGCCAGCCCCGATTGGGAACTGGCCGCCACGGTCAGCCGCCATGGCACGGTGGACGGCATCGCGGCGTTCACCGATATCAACGACATGCTGGCCGCGCGCCCCGATATCGGCACGGTCAGCCTGTGCCTGCCGCCGGTGCCTCGGTTTGCGGCGGCGCAGGCGGTGCTGCGTGCGGGGCGGCATCTGATGCTGGAAAAACCCCCCGGCGCGACCCTGGCCGAGGTGCATATCCTGCGCGACATGGCCCACGCACAAGGGGTCAGCATCTATGCCACATGGCATTCGCGCATGGCCCATGGGGTCGCTGCGGCGAAAGCCGCGCTGGCGGGGAGGACCATCCGCCAAGGCCGGATCACATGGCGCGAGGATGTGCGCAAATGGCATCCCGGTCAGGACTGGATCTTTGCGGCGGGCGGCATGGGCGTCTTTGATCCGGGCATCAACGCGCTGTCGATCCTGACGGAAATTCTGCCCGCGCCGGTGCATCTGACCGCCGCCGATCTGGACTTTCCGGCCAACCGTCAGGCGCCCATCGCCGCGCGCCTGCAATTTTCCGGCGGCATCAGCGCCGATTTCGATTTCCGCCAGCAAGGCCCGCAGACCTGGGACATGGAGTTCTTGACCGACGCGGGCCATGTCGCGCTGCGCATGGGCGGCAATATCCTTGAACTGGATGGTCAGCCCGCAGGCGGTCAGGACAGCATCATGGGCGAATACCCCGCGCTTTATGCCCGCATGGCGGCGCTGCTGCGGGATGGCGCATCTGACACCGATCTGGCGCCGATGGTGCTGGTCGCTGACGCCTTCACGTTGGGCCACAGAAACCCCGTCGAAGATTTTGAATTCTGAAGGAAAAGACATGACCTGGATCCCCAAGGGCAAGCATCTGATCGCGGGCGAATGGCTGGACGGCACGGCGACGTTCCGGTCGGCCCCCGCAGACGGCGCGGCGCATGATTACGCATCCGGCGACGCGGCGCTGGTGGACCGCGCGGTCATCGCGGCCGAGGACGCGTTCTGGACCTTTGGCGATACCAGCCGCGCCGACCGCGCCGCATTTCTGGACGCCATCGCCGACGCAATAGAGGCCCGCGCCGACGCCATCACCGCCATCGGCACGCAGGAAACCGGCCTGCCTGCCGCGCGCCTGAACGGCGAACGCGGCCGCACCACTGGCCAATTGCGGCTGTTTGCCGACCATATCCGCAAGGGTGATTATCTGGACCGCCGCCATGACGCCGCCCTGCCCGACCGTCAGCCGCTGCCCCGCCCCGATCTGCGGATGATGCAGCGTCCCATCGGGCCGGTCGCGGTGTTCGGCGCGTCGAACTTTCCGCTGGCCTTCTCGACCGCTGGCGGTGACACGGCATCGGCACTGGCCGCCGGTTGCCCGGTCGTCGTCAAGGGCCACCCCGCCCATCCCGGCACGGGTGAGATCATCGCCGAGGCCATCGACGCCGCCATCCGCGCCACCGGAATGCCTGCGGGCACCTTTAGTTTCATCCACGGCGACCGGCATGAGGTCGGCGCCGCGCTGGTGCAACATCCGCTGATCCGGGCCGTGGGCTTTACCGGCAGTCTGGGCGGGGGTCGCGCGCTTTACGATCTGTGCGCCGCGCGCCCTGACCCGATCCCGTTCTTTGGCGAATTGGGCAGCATCAACCCGACCTTCGTTCTGCCGCAGGCGCTGAACGCGCGCGGGGCGCAGATCGCGCAGGGCTGGGCCGCCAGCCTGACGATGGGCGCGGGCCAGTTCTGCACCAATCCCGGCCTGATCGTGGTCCCGCTTGATGGCGCGGACAGCTTTGCGCAGGCCGCCACCGACGCGCTGACGGATGCGGCGGCGCAGGTGATGCTGACCGACGGCATCGCCGCCGCCTATCGCGCGGGCGCCGACCGGGCCGACGCGGCTGCCGATGCGCTGCTGCGGACCGACAGCGAGGGGCGCAACGCCCGGCCCAACATCTATCGCGCGACGGCTGATCAGTTTCTGGCCGATCACAGCCTTCAGGCTGAGGTGTTCGGCCCGCTTGGCCTGATCGTCACAGTCACCGGCGATGATCAGATGCTGACCCTTGCCCGCGCGCTGGAAGGGCAGCTGACCGCGACCCTGCAACTGGACGACGGCGATACCGCGCTGGCCCGCCGCCTGATGCCGGTCCTTGAACGCAAGGCGGGGCGCGTGCTGGCAAACGGCTGGCCCACCGGGGTCGAGGTCGCGGACGCGATGGTCCATGGCGGCCCCTATCCGGCATCCACGAATTTCGGCGCGACCAGCGTTGGCACCATGGCGATCCGGCGCTGGTTGCGTCCGGTCTGCTATCAGAACCTGCCACAGGCGCTGCTGCCCGAAGATATGCGGGACTGACATCCCGCACATGTCCACGGTCATATCTGGGAGGAAACCATGACCAAGACCCTGATGACGACGGTCGCCGCACTGGCGATTTCGACCACGGCCGTTTTTGCCGAAGGCCAGGTGATCGGCTTTTCGCAGATCGGATCGGAATCCGGTTGGCGGGCGGCGGAAACCACGCTGACCCGTAATCAGGCCGAGGAACGCGGCTATCAGCTGCAATTTTCCGACGCCCAGCAAAAGCAGGAAAACCAGATCGCCGCGCTGCGGTCCTTTATCGCGCAGGGCGTCGATGCCATCCTGATCGCGCCGGTGGTGGCGACAGGCTGGGACGCCGTGCTTGAGGAAGCAAAGGAAGCCGAAATCCCCGTCGTGCTGCTGGACCGTCAGGTTGACAGCTCGGACGATCTGTATCTGACCGCCGTGGGGTCGAACCTTGTCCATGAAGGTCAGGTCGCGGGCGAATGGCTGGCCAAGGAAGTCGGCGACAAGGACTGCCGCATCGTCGAGCTGCAAGGCACCACCGGATCCAGCCCCGCCATCGACCGCAAAGCGGGTTTCGAGGCCGGGATCAAGGATCACGCCAACCTGTCCATCGTTCGCAGCCAGACCGGCGACTTTACCCGCGCGCAGGGCAAAGAGGTGATGGAAAGCTTCCTTCAGGCCGAAAACGGCGGCAAGGATATCTGCGCGCTTTATGCCCATAACGACGATATGGCCGTGGGCGCGATCCAAGCCATCAAAGAAGCGGGGCTGAAACCCGGCACCGACATTCTGGTCGTGTCGATCGACGGCGTGCCCGACATCTTTCAGGCGATGGCCGCAGGCGAGGCAAACGCCACGGTCGAGCTGACGCCCAACATGGCAGGCCCGGCCTTTGACGCGCTGGAAGCCTTCTGGAAAGACGGCACCGCGCCCGAAAAATTTATCCAGACGGAATCCAAGCTGTTCACGCAGGCAGACGATCCGGCCGGTGAATATGAGGCCCGCAAGGGTCTGGGTTACTGATCGCAACGCCGGGCCGCGTCCTGCGGCCCGGCACTTGCGGCAAGGGGGCGATATGCTGCTGACGATCCGGTCCTTGACCAAGGTTTTTCCCGGCACCCGGGCGCTGGACGGCGTCGATTTCGATCTGGCGGCGGGCGAGGTCCATGCCCTTCTGGGCGAAAACGGCGCCGGAAAATCCACGCTGATCAAATGCCTGACCGGCGCCTATCGCCGCGATGGCGGCACGATGATGCTGGACGGGGCGCCGATTGACCCGCAATCCACCGTCCAGGCACAGGATCTGGGCATCGGCACCGTTTACCAAGAGGTGAACCTGCTGGCCAACCTGACCGTCGCGCAGAACCTGATGTTCGGGCGCGAACCGCGCCGCTTTGGCCTGATCGACGCGCGCGCCACCCGCCAGCAGGCCCGCGCCATGCTGGCCGAATACGGGCTTGATCTGGATGTGGACCGGGATCTGGGCAGCTATCCCATTGCCATCCAGCAGATCATCGCGATTGCCCGCGCGGTGGCGCTGTCGGGCAAGGTGCTTATCCTTGACGAACCCACCGCCAGCCTTGACGCGGCCGAGGTCCGGATGGTCTTTGACGTGGTGCGCGGCCTGCGCGACCGCGGCCTTGGCATCGTCTTTGTGTCGCATTTTCTGGATCAGGTGTTTGATCTGACCGACCGCGTGACCGTGCTGCGCAATGGCCGCAAGATCACCACCGAACGCACCGCCGATCTGACCCGGATGACGTTGATTCAGCATATGCTGGGCCGCGCGCTGGAACATCAGGTGACGGAACAGACCACCGCCGCGACGGGCGCGCGCCCGGACCTGTTGTCATTCACCGGCTTTGGCCGGCGCGGCGTAATCGAACCCTATGACCTGACCATCGGCGCCGGAGAGGTCGTGGGCCTTGCCGGTCTGCTGGGGTCTGGCCGCACCGAAAGTGCGGAACTGATGTTCGGGGTCCGCCCGGCGCAGACGGGTCAGGCGCGTGATGCCAATGGCACGCTGGATCTGTCCAGCCCCCGCACCGCCATCGCCAACGGCTTTGGCTTTGTGCCCGAAGAACGCAAGACCGACGGCATCGTCGCCGATCTGTCGATCCGCGAAAACATCATCCTTGGCCTGCAAGCACGACGTGGCTGGGCCAGACCGATCCCGCGCGCCGAACAGAACCGCATCGCCGATGACTATATCACGCGGCTGGATATCCGCACCTCGGGCCGGGAAAAGCCGATTGGCGAATTGTCGGGCGGCAATCAGCAAAAGGCCGTGCTGGCGCGCTGGCTGGCGATGAACCCGCGCTTTCTGATCCTGGACGAGCCGACGCGCGGGATCGATGTGGGCGCACATGCCGAAATCCTGCGGCTGATCCGTGATCTGACGGCGGCGGGCATGTCCCTGCTGGTGATCAGCAGCGAGATCGACGAACTGACCGCCGTGGCCGACCGGGTGATCGTGGTCCGCGACCGCCGCCATGTGGCGGAACTGGCAGGCGCGCGCATCACCGGCGACGACATCATGCGCGCCATCGCCAACTCTGAGGACGCCGCATGACCCTGTTGACCCGTCTTGCCCCGCAACTGATCGCCCTTGCCGCGCTGATCGCGCTGGTGACGGTGTTTTTTCCGGGGTTTCTGAACATCGACCTGACGAATGGCCGTCTGGTCGGCCCGCTGATCGACGTGCTGAAACGCGGCGCGCCGGTGGCCTTGCTGGCCATCGGCATGACGCTGGTGATTGCCACGCGCGGCATCGACCTGTCGGTCGGCACCACCATGGCGATCTGCGGCGCGGTGGCTGCCTGGGCCATCGCGGGGGGCTGGGGTCTGGTGCCTGCGATGCTGCTGGCGCTGGCCGCCGGAGCCGTTGCCGGGCTGTGGAACGGCGTGCTGATCGCCATTGTCGGCATCCAGCCCTTTGTCGCCACGCTGATCCTGATGACCATGGGGCGCGGTATCGCGCAGCTGATCACCGAGGGCCGCATCCTGACCTTCAGCGATCCGGGCTTTGCCTTTCTGGGATCGGGCAGCGTCGCGGGCCTGCCGGTTCCCGCATGGCTGTGGATCATCGCGGGCCTTGGCACCGCCATCGCCATGCGCCGCACCGCACTTGGCCTGCTGATTGAATCGGTGGGCATCAACCGCCGCGCCAGCGCGCTGGCCGGGGTCAACGCCACGGTGCTGCTGATCGCGGTCTATATCGCGGCGGGCCTGTGCGCGGCGCTGGCGGGGATGATCGTCACCGCCGACATTCGCGGCGCCGACGCCAACAATGCGGGCCTGTGGCTGGAACTTGACGCCATCCTTGCGGTGGTGATCGGCGGCAATTCCCTGTTGGGGGGGCGGTTTTCCATCCTTGGCGCGCTGATCGGGGCGATGATCATCCAGACCATCGACACCGGCATTCTGCTGGCCGGGTTTCCGTCCGAATACAACCTTGTGATAAAGGCCGCGCTGGTCGTCATCATCCTGATCCTGCAATCCCCCCGGATCGCGGCGGAATGGCGCATCTGGCGCGACAGCCACCGCGCCGCCCGCGAAACCCAGCATAAAGGTGCCGCATGAACACCCGCGCCCTGCCGCTTTACGCGACCATCGCGATTTTCCTGTTGGCCTATGTGCTGTGCTGGCTGCAATTCCCCAATATCCTGTCCACGCGAGTGATCGGCAACCTGCTGACCGACAACGCCTATCTTGGCATCGTCGCTGTCGGCATGACCATCGTGATCCTGTCGGGCGGGATTGACCTTTCGGTGGGCAGCGTCATCGCCTTTTCCGGCGTGTTCATCGCGGTGATCCTGCGCGACACGTCGCTGCATCCGCTGGTGGTGTTTGCGATGCTGCTGGTGCTGACCACGGCATTCGGCGCGGCAATGGGGTTCCTGATCGACCGGCTGGCGATGCCCGCGTTTATCGTCACGCTGGCGGGGATGTTTCTGGCACGCGGCGCGGCCTATATGCTGTCAATCGACAGCGTGCCGATTGCGCATCCGTTTTATAAGGTGCTGCAATCCGCCTATTGGCTGATGCCGGGCAAGGGGCGGCTGACGCTGATCGGGGTGGCGATGCTGGTCGTGGTGCTGATCGGCATGGTGATCGCGCACAAGACCCGCTTTGGCACATCCGTCTATGCCCTTGGCGGGGGTGAGGCGACGGCCCGCCTGATGGGCGTCCGGCAGGGGCGCACGACCGTGCTGGTCTATGCGTTTTCCGGGCTGATGGCGGGGCTGTCGGGGATCGTGTTTTCGATCTATACCGGATCGGGCTATTCGCTGGCGACGGTGGGGGCCGAACTGACGGCGATTGCGGCGGTGGTGATCGGCGGCACGCTGCTGTCGGGGGGCGCGGGCTATGTCTTTGGCACGCTGGTCGGCGTGCTGACGATGGGGCTGATCCAGACCTACATCGTCTTTGACGGCAGCCTGTCAAGCTGGTGGACCAAGATCGTCATCGGATTGCTGCTGCTGGTGTTTATCCTGCTGCAAAAGGGGCTGCTGCGGCTGTCCCGCACGGGAATCGCAGGGGGCCACGCATGACCGCACCGATCTTTGACAGCCGCGCCTGTGCCCTTGGCGAGGGGCCGTTGTGGCATCCGGAACGCCAGCAATTCCTGTGGTTCGACATTCTGGGCCAGCGACTGTTGGCGCAGGACGCAGATGGGCCGCGCGAATGGCGGTTCGACCGGATGGCATCGGCTGCGGGCTGGATCGACCGCGACAGGCTGCTGATTGCCACCGAAACCGGGCTGGCGGTCATGGACCTGATCGACGGCGCGCTGACGGATCTGGTCGCGGTCGAGGCTGACCACCCCGACACCCGCTCAAACGATGGCCGCGCCGACCGGCAGGGGGGCTTCTGGTTCGGCACGATGGGCAAACAGGCGCAGGCGGGCGCGGGCGCGATCTATCGGTATTACCGGGGGCAGGTCCGGCGGCTGTTCGACAGGGTCACCATCCCCAACGCGATCTGTTTCGCGCCCGACGGGCAGGCCGCGTTCTTTACCGACACCGCGCAGGCGATCATCTGGTGGCAAGCGCTGGACGGTGACGGCTGGCCAACCGGTGACCGGCAGGTGTTTCTGGACCTTGGCGCGCAGGGGCTGCATCCAGATGGCGCGGTGATCGACGCGGATGGCGGCTTCTGCTGCGCCATCTGGGGCGCGGGCGCGGTGATCCGCTTTGATGCGCAGGGCCGGCAGACGCACCGCATCACGGTGGGCGGGCTGCATTCGTCCTGCCCGGCCTTGGGCGGCCCTGATCTGCAACAGATGCTGGTCACGACCGCGCTGCAAGGCATCGACAACCCCGACGCGGCGCAGGGCCTAACCTATCTGGCCACCGCCCCGGTGCCGGGTCTGGCCGAACCGCGGGTGATCCTGTGACCCCCCGTGCCGCAGGCACCCTGCCCGATGGGCAGACCGTGCGCGCGATCACTCTGCGCGGCGGAGGGCTGACGGCGCGGGTGCTGACGCTTGGCGCCATCGTGCAGGACCTGCGGCTGGATGGCGTGGACCATCCGCTGGTGCTGGGCTGTCCCGATCCGGCCGATTATCTGGGCCGGGCGCGCTATTTCGGGGCCATCGTCGGGCGCTTTGCCAATCGCATCGGCGGGGCGCGGTTCACGATCGACGGCACCGAATACCGCACCGATCCGAATTTTCGCGGCGCCCATACGCTGCATGGCGGCGGCCACGGAACCGATCTGCACCTGTGGCAGATCGACGCCTTTGCAGCGGATCGCGTCACGCTGTCGCTGACCCTGCCCGATGGGCATATGGGCTTTCCGGGGCGGATGCAGATCACCGCGCAGATCGGGCTGGCCGATGGCGCGGTGACGTTTACGTTACTGGCCCGCGCCGACCTGCCCACGCCATGCAGCCTGACGCATCACGGGTTCTTCGATCTGGACGGCACGGGCGACATCCGGCGCCACCGCCTGATGATCGCCGCCGATCATTACCTGCCCGTCACAGACGACCTGATCCCGACGGGCGACATCGCCCCGGTGGACGGCACCGCCTTTGATTTCCGCCAGCCCCGGCTGATCGGGGATGCGGGCTATGACCACAACTTCTGCCTGTCGGACGGGGCCACGGCGATGCGCCCGGTGGCGATGCTGACTGGCGAAAGCGGGCTGGCGATGCAGATCGACAGCACCGCCTGCGGTCTGCAATTCTATGACGGCGCCTATATGAATGCTGTTCCGGGGCTGGGCGGGCGGATCTATGACCGCCACGCGGGCCTTGCGCTCGAGGCGCAAAGCTGGCCCGATGCGCCCAACCAGCCGCATTTCCCGGACGCGATCCTGCGCCCCGGACGGGTCTGGTCCGAAACAACGCGATACAGGTTCCTGACATGAAGCCACGTTTGATTGCGATTGACTGGGGCACCTCATCGTTTCGCGCATGGGCGCTTGGCGAGGGCGGCGCGGTGCTGGATGAGGTCCGCCACGGCCCCGGCATCCTGTCGGTCCCGAATGCCGATTTCGACACCGCATTTCAGATCGCGCTGGCGCCGTGGTTGTCGGGGCAGGACGTGCCGGTCATTGCATCGGGCATGATCACCAGCCGCAATGGCTGGGTCGAAACGCCCTATCTGCCGCTGCCGCTGGATGCGGCGGCGCTGGCCGGTGCGCTGGTGGCGCATCGCACGGGGGGCGGGCGGCTGATCCATTTCGTCACCGGCGCGGCGCAGAACGCCCATGACGGCCTGCCCGATGTGATGCGCGGCGAGGAAACCGAAATTACCGGCCATCTGGCCGCAGGCGGCGGCGACGGGCTGTTCGTGCTGCCCGGCACCCATACCAAATGGGCGCGCGTCAGCGGCGGCAGGTTGACCCAGTTTCAGACCTGCATGACCGGAGAGGTCTTTGCCGTCCTGCGCGATCATTCGATCCTTGGGCGCCTGATCGTCGATGGCGATCCCGCCCCCGATGCGTTTCTGCGCGGGGTGCAGACCGGGCGCGCGGGCGGTGCGCTGCTGGCGCGGGCGTTTTCGGCCCGCGCGCTGGCGCTGATGGGGCGGCTGGATGGCGCGGATATCGCCGACTACCTGTCCGGCCTGCTGATCGGGGATGAGGTGTCGCAGGCCATGCAGGACGGCGCCGGTCCGGTCACGATCATCGGGCGCGGCGATCTGGCCGAACGTTACCGCATCGCGCTGACGGCGGCAGGGGCGCAGGCGACGGTGGCGCCGCCCGGAATGGCGCGGGCGGGCCTGTGGGACATCGCAGCAAAAGCGGGGCTTGTGACATGATCGACTGGACTGATGCCTTTGACGCCTGCCCCTTGGTGGCGATCCTGCGCGGGCTGACGCCCGACACCGCCGAACCCGTGGTCGGCGCGCTGATCGACGCGGGCTTTCGCATCATAGAGGTGCCGCTGAATTCGCCCGACCCGCTGGACAGCATCGCCCGCCTTGCCCGCCGCTTTGGCGACCGGGCCGTGATCGGTGCGGGCACCGTGCTGACGCCGGAACAGGTCGATCAGGTGCAGGCGGCCGGCGGGCGGCTGATCATCGCGCCCAATTTTGACCCCGCCGTGGCCCGCGCCGCCGCGCGGCACCGGCTGATCTATGGTCCCGGCGTTGCCACCGTGTCCGAGGCCTTTGCCGCCCTGCAAGCCGGTGCCGCCGTGCTGAAGCTGTTCCCGGCGGAAATGATCCCCCCGATCGCCGTCAAGGCGATGCGCGCGGTGCTGCCCCGCGATGCCCGCGTGCTGCCGGTAGGCGGGATCGCGCCCGGGACGATGGCCCCCTATCTGGCGGCGGGGGCGGATGGCTTCGGCCTTGGATCGGCGCTGTATAAGCCGGGAATGACCGCCGATCAGGTCGGCGCAAATGCGCGCGATTTCGTGACAGCGCTGGCGGGGTTGCGTTGACTCCAGCCGATAACACCCATCCCTGCATCATGGTGATGGGGCCAAGCGGCGTCGGGAAATCAAGCTTTGCCAGTGGCTTGTCCGAACGGATTGGCGCCGCGTTCATCGAAGGCGACGATTACCACCCGCCCCGGAACCGGGCGGCGATGGCGGCGGGCGTGCCCCTGACCGACGACATGCGCTGGCCGTGGCTGACGGCGCTGGCCGATGCCGTCACAGCCAGCCGGGCGGCCCGGCCCACGGTCTTTGCCTGTTCCGCGCTGAAGCGCAGCTATCGCGATCTGCTGCGCGACCGGATCGGGGGCGATCTGCGGCTGATCTATCTGCACGCGCCGCCGGGGCTGATCCTGTCGCGGATGCAGGCGCGACAGCATTACATGCCGCCCGCCCTGCTGGAATCGCAACTGACCACGTTGCAGGTTCCGACCGCCGATGAAGGCGCCATCACGCTGGATATGGCCGCGCCGCTGGCGGACGCCCTGGCAAAGGCCATGGCGCAGCTGGCGCGGCCCTAAAGCCCTAAGGGCGTTACTTGCGCGCCTTGCGCAGCGCGAACAGCGCCGCCATCGCAAAGGGCAGCATCAGCCCCGCCGCAGGCAGGGGCACCGGCGCGACATCGACCGGGGTATTGGCCGCCACCTGAACCGTGCCGCTGGTCACGCGCAGATACAGATGCGACAGGTAATCGCTGGCAATCTGGACCGGCTGCGTCACACCTTGCAGATTGATCTTGTCGAACCAGCCTTCACCGAAATTGTGGTTGTAATTGGCCTGCACCTGACCGACCTGTGCTTCCTTGGGCGCGCAGGTCCACGACGGGTTGCTGCCGCACAGAGTGTCGCCAGCCCAGGCATAGGTCAGGCTGACCGAACCATCGGTCGAGCCGGGCAGGATGGTAAAAGAATCCCCTTGCAGGATGATCCATTCATTCTGCTTCATCGTCGCCATTATCGTCATTCCTCGATACAAAGATACCGGGCCACCCATGCCTGCCCGTCGGCGTGACGGGGCATAATCTAAACAGACATATCCGCAATCTTTGTCCTTACGTCACCTCTGACCGACCTGCCCGAAAAGATAGCCTTTAAGGTGCGCTGACGGCCACGCGCCAACTTCCGGTTGCATTGACCTGCACCCGATAGCTGCCCGGCGTCTGGATCAGATACTGACCCGCGCCGATGCCCGCGCGGTGCAGATTCTGGACCACCGCGCCCGATGCGTCCAGCAGATAGGCGACCAGCACCACGTCATCGCTTTCATAGGTCAGCATCTGCGGCGCGGTCACATCGAACGCATCGGTCATGCCGCCGCCCTTGCCGTGAAATTCAACCACCGCCGCCGCATCGGGCAGCGGCAGCGCATCGTAACAGGCCAGCCGGGCGGCGGCCTCGGTCAGCGCACGACAGGCGCCAAGCCCGTCCGCCTGCGCCGCCGCCGCCGCGAATAACAGCGCAAGGATCACCAATCGACCGGGCACCCGGTGCAGTTTTCCATATGCACCCCTTCCCAGATGGTAAAGCGGTTGGTGTTGTCGCCAAGCGTCGCCAGCGCCATGTCGGCCTGATAGAACTTTGTCTCGGACAGGTTGGCCGCGACCAGCGTGACGCCGACGAAACGGCCCTTGCTTGCCCAGACAGCCTCCATCGACACGGCGGTCAGGTTCGATCCGGTAAAGTCGATGCCGGCCATGCGCGAATAATCCATATCGGCGCCGGTCAGATCGGCGTCGCGGATGGTGGCGCCCTGCATGTACGCCTCGGACAGGTCGGCGCCGCGCAGATCGGCGCGGTCCATCACCGTGCCTTTCAACGTCGCGCCATGCAGGTTTGTGCGCACCAGACGGGCGCCGGTCAGGTCCATGCCGTCCAGATGCATCCCCGACAGATCCTGATGCGACAGATCGACGCCCGGACAGGCGCCGCCCGGTTTCAGCTCACAGCCGTTGATGACCTGCGGGCCATCGGCGCGGTCGTCGGTATCGACGATCACCCGATAGCCCTGTTCGGCCGCCAGCGGTGACGGATCGTCGGCCATGGCGGCAAATGCGGATGGCGCGGCCAGCATGGCGGCCAGCGTGATGGCCCGGCCCAAGGAATGTTCAGACATGGTTCCCCCCAGAAGAAAAGACGGGGGCGCAATGGCCCCCGCCGTCTTGGTCTTATTGGGCCGAGGCCAGCAGCTCGTTCGGGATCTCGAACACCCAGAACGACCCGCCCTGGCTGACCTGCGTGGTCAGCTGCGCCATGTCGCCGCCCCACAGCGGCACCGCGCCGCCATAGCCGGATGCGATACCCAGATATTGTTTGCCCTCTTGTTCCCAGGTGATTGGGCTGCTGACGATCCCGGACCCGGTCTGGAATTTCCACAGCTCTTCGCCGGTTTCGGCGTTGAACGCCTTGACGAAACCATCAGACGTGCCGGTGAACACCAGATTGCCTGCGGTGGCCAAGGTGCCCGCCCACAACGGGAATTCTTCCTTGTGTTCCCAGACCTTTTCCCCGGTCGTCGGGTTAAAGGCGCGCAGCGTGCCGATATGGTCGTCATAGAGGCGCTTGATCCGGAAACCCTGACCCAGATAGGCGGCGCCCGCCTGATAGGTCACGTTTTCGGTCCAATAATCCTCGGTCCAGTTGTTGGCCGGGACATAGAACAGGCCGGTATCCTGCGAATAGGCCATCGGGTTCCAGTTCTTGCCGCCAAGGAAGGGCGGCGTGACCTGAATCGTAGCGCCTTTGGTTTCGCCTTCTTCGGGCAGCGGCGGACGCTGGCCCTCGACCTCTATCGGGCGGCCGGTTTCAAGGTCGATGCCGCTGGCCCAGCTGACCTGATCGACAAAGGGGAAGGCGTTCAGCAGGGCGGTGGGCTTGTTGATCTCGCCCCCGCGTTCGGCCAGCTTGTCGGTATCGGTCACATAGAAGAACCCGTTGCGGTCGGCATGGGCGCCCGCGCGGTGCTTGGTGCCGTCCTTGTCGGTGTAATCGAACAGGATGATTTCGTTGTTGCCCGAAAAATCCCACGCATCATTCGGGGTGTGCTGATAAAAGCCCACCAGTTCCCCGTTGGTCGGGTTCACATAAGCCTGACCCGAGGTATAGAGGCTGTCGTAATCCTTATAGTTGCCGTCCTGCGACCGCGCCCAAGTGTTCCAAGGTGCGGGGTTGCCTGCACCGATGACGATGGTGTTGCTTTCCACGTCAAAGGCCGCCGATTGCCAAGGCGCGCCGCCGCCGTGGTTCCAAGCCTCGACCTTGGTGCCATCGGGATTGACCGGCCAGCTTGGCGCATCGGGATTGCCCGTCGGGCGCGATTCCGCCCCCGCGACGCGGCCCTTGTGGCCTTCGACAAAGGGCAGCATCCACAGTTCTTCGCCGGTATCCACATCGCGGGCGAACAGTTGGCCCACGACGCCGAATTCATCGCCCGACGATCCGTGGATCAGCATCACCTTGTCGGTTTCGCGGTCCTTGATGATCGTGGGCGCGCCGGTCATCGTATAGCCGACCTTGTGGTCGCCGAATTTCTCGCGCCATTCGACCTTGCCGGTATCCTTGTTCAGCGCATAGATGCTGGCATCCAGCGTGCCCAGAAACACCTTGTCGCCATAGATCGCGGCGCCGCGGTTCACCACGTCACAGCAGGGGCGGATGTCGTCGGGCAGACGCGCCTCGAACTTCCATTTGCGTTCGCCGGTTTTCGCGTCCAGCGCCCACATCCGGGAATAGCTGCCGGTGATGTAGATGGTGCCGTCATGCACGATGGCCTGCGTTTCCTGCCCGCGCTGCTTTTCATCGCCGAAGGAAAACGCCCATGCCGGGCGCAGGTGTTTGACCGTATCGGCGTTGATCTGGTTCAGCTTTGAGAACCGTTGGGCGTTGTTGCCCAGACCATACATCAACACGTCTTCGGTGGTGTCGTGGTCGTTCTGGATATCCTCCCATGTGACATCCTTGGCGAAGGCAGCGGTCCCAAGGCTGCCGGCCACCAGCAGTGCGAAGGCACTGACTGATGGGATGGTGAAAGATTTGCGCATTGAACCCTCCTCTGTCGCAATCTGTCGTTCTGGTCGTCAGACGCTGCCGCCGATCACCGGCAGGGCGCTGTTTTCAAAATCCGCCCACCGCTGCACGACGGCGCGGTGGTATTCTTCGGGATTGGCGCCAAGCCCCGCAAATTCGGGTGCGGGACCGGCGGCAAGGGCCTCGGCCGGGGCAAGTCCCATGGTCGCGGCCATGTCCAGCCGCGCCTGAAACGCGTTCAGATAGGCCAGCGTCTGCGCCACCGCGCGGCTGTCGCGGTGATAGGGACCGTGGCCGGGGACGGTGCCCGACACCTGCATCTGCGCCAGTTCCGCCAGCCCCGCGCGCCATTCGGCGATACGGGCATCGGGAAAGCTGGGCGCGCGGTCCAGAAACAGCATGTCGCCCGCGATCAGCGTGCCGGTGGCGGTGTCGGTGATCACCAGATCGGCCTGCGTATGCCCGGCCATCGGCAGCAGGTGCAGGTGGCGGCCGCCGATGGTGACATCCCCGGTCGCGGCATCCTGCAAGGCGGGCACGGGCGCGGTGCCGTTCATCCACGATCCAAGGATGCGATACAGCCCATCGGTCAGCGCCTGCCCCCCCGCCGCCTGCGCCGCGCGGCTGGCGGGCAGCGCCATGATGGGGCGGTCGGCAAAGGCCTGATTGCCGAACCAGTGGTCGGGGTGGTGATGGGTGTTGATGACCGCCGCCACCCCGCCAAGCCGCTGTTCGGCAAAGGCGCGCAACGCGGTGCCGTGGCGGAACGTGCCGCCGGTATCAACGACGACCGCGCCGTCCGACGTGGCCAGCATCACGATATTGCAGATCGCGCCGCCATTCGCGCGGGTGATGCTGTCCTGCGCGCCGGGGATCAGCCAGACGCCATCGGCGATTTCGTCGGGCGCCAGCCGGTAATCGGGCGCCGCGATGGCAGGCAAGGGCACCGTCAGCGCCGCAACGCCCAGCATCATATGGCGGCGGGTCAGCATCACGGCGACACCCTGCCGTCAAAGCGATAGCCGGTATTGTCGCGCGCCCGGATGCGCACCGGACCGGCGGCAAGATCCGCGGGCAGCACAAAGGTCAGCGCGGGGTTTTCTTCCAGCGGCTCATGGATTTCCAGATGGGCGATGCGGGTATCAGCGTCGTCCAGCAGTTCAAGTTCCGTCAGGTGATGGGCGGGGATGCCATTGGCCAGCCCGGTATCCATCGGGTGGCGGATGCTGACGCGCAGCCGCCCGCTGTCCGGCCAGATCTGGCCGCGCATCTGGCCAAATCCGTCCTGCCAGTCGGGGCGCGCATGGGTGGCAGCGGGGGCCGAACAGCCGCCACCCATGGCGTCGATGAAAGCGCCGCCCATCCGGGCCGCACCTTGTGCCGTCATCGCGGTGGCGCGCACCGGCCCCGCGATTTCGTATTTCACCCCAAATCCTAGCACCGGCAGCGCCCGGCCCGGATGGAACACCAGTGCCTGCGGAAACGGGCTGTAATCAATGGTCACGACGATCCGCGCCACGTCGCCGATGGCGGTCGCATCGACCATCACCGGCACATGGCGCGCATCCTCGGCCGCGCGGGGCGCCAGAACCAGCACGCCCGGATCGGCGCGCCAGTCGGCAGGATCGCCCAGATATTCGGCGCGGTGCAGATCCCACATGCCGCCGTCAAAGGGATCGGTGGCAGCAGCCGTCGCAACCGCGCGACCGCCGCCATATGCCGCCAGCGCAGCAGCCCCCCCCGGCAAGGCATGTGACAGGATCACCGACACCGCCGCCCCCTGCCCGTCAGTTCCGCACGGCGGCGGTCAGGGTTTCGATCGCGGCCTTGATATGGGGCGTTTCCGCCGACAGTTGGTAAGCCGCCTCATCGAACGGCGTCACCGCGCGGGGGGCACCCGACAGCGCCTCGAACCCCTGGCCCGCAGCCTCAAGTTCCGGGGCCAGCGCCTTGGCGGCGGCGGGGTCTTCGGCCACGGCGGCCAGCTTGTCGCGCAGTTCGGTCAGCTTGGCCTTTTGATCGGCCATCTCGACTTCATCGGGGCGGGTCTCGATATAGGTGCGGATCGCCCAGATGGCCTGCTGGTTCAAGATGCCTTCGAACGGCGGCATCTTGACCGCGCCATTCTGTTCATAGCCGTGCAGAATCCGGTCAAGATACCATTCATCGCCGAAATCATTCGCCTCGAGGTAACGCAGATCAGGCGCCAGCCCGCCCGAGATCGCCTCTAGCCCGTGGCAGCGCGCGCAATTGCTGTTGTAACCCTTGGCGCCGACCTCGACCGCCTTGAACAGAACCGCCGGTTCCGCCTCCCGCCAGGGGTTTTCGGATGCCATTTCGGCGGGCAGTTCGGGCAGGCCATCGGTATTGACCGATTGCGGCGCGGTATCGCCATGGCCAAGGGCGGCAGCGGCGCCCAGCAGAATGCCGAACCCGGCCAGAATTGTCGTCTTACGCAGCATTGCGTGTCCTCCTCGCATTGCCATGACGATGCGAGGGGGGCGGATTCGCGGCAATTCTCCAATGGTCGGCCACTGGGGGCGCGGTATAGGGCGAAGGTCGAATTGGTGCCGCCTGCCCGCCCGTGTGATGCTGCGCGAATGAGGCATCATATGCATATGGCCGCGCTTGCGGTGCTGACCGCCCTGCCCGCCGCGGCGCAGTCGCCGTTTGATCCGGGGACCGGGCTGCGGATCGACGCCTATCGCGCGCCGGTGCCGGACCATGTGCCGGGGGGGCGGGTGCTGGACGCGGGCGGCGTGGCCACGGCCATTGCGGATGGCGCGCTGCTGATCGACGCGCTGCCCGCGCCGGGGCATCGCATTC
>QIRE01000111.1_pt1 | contig 19683 bp, 19 predicted proteins | sample 2940141 | NCBI WGS metagenome assembly QIRE01 (sample SAMN09273532, study PRJNA473421) | Gut metagenome, whole genome shotgun sequencing project. | isolation source: gut tissue | host: Folsomia candida VU population | place: Netherlands: Amsterdam | collected 2016-03-06
CGATCTGGGACGGTCTCAGCGTCGACGGACCCGGAATGCCTGACACGATCGGTGAAAGACGTCGCCGAGAACATCATGATCGTCGATCTGGTCCGAAACGATCTTGGGCGCGTCGCGAGCGTCGGTTCCGTTCACGTTCCTGAGCTGCTAGACGTAGTACCGGCACCGGGTGTGTGGCATCTCGTATCGACGGTGACGGCCACACTCGATGATTCCGTCGGCAACGACGCACTCCTCGACGCGACATTCCCGCCGGCGTCGGTGACGGGCACACCGAAAATTCGAGCGGCGGAGCTACTCGCCGAGTGGGAGCCCGACGCGCGCGGCGTCTATTGCGGCGCAATAGGTTTCGCCGGACCCGACCTGGAGTTGGACCTGAACGTCGCGATCCGAACGGTTCAGATTGCCCCCGACGGCAAGGCGACCCTCGGTGTTGGTGGCGGGATCACCATCGACTCCGACCCCGACCGCGAATGGCAAGAATGCCTCGACAAGGCGGCGGCGATCATCGGGTTCACTAGCCCCGACTAGCGAGCACCGCTTCGTATAGCTCGCGGCGTGACACTCCCGCGGCCGCCGCTACCTCGCCACACGCATCCTTCAGACGCGCGCCGTCGGCAACCAGCGCCTCGACGTCGCCGACCAAATCGGCCGGGTCCGACTCAACCGCGTCGGCTGGTGCCAACACGACGGTGATCTCACCGCGAACCCCGTCGGCCGCCCACAGCGCGAGCTCCGCGAGCGTTCCGCGGCGAATCTCCTCGTAGGTCTTCGTCAACTCGCGGCAGACGGCCGCGCGCCGATCAGGACCGAGCACTTTCACGGCGGCGGCCAGGGTGTCGGCCAACCGATGTGGCGACTCGAAGAACACGACGGTGCGCTGCTCGGTGGCCAAGCTGGTCAGCCACGTTGTGCGCGCACCCGGTTTGCGGGGCGCGAAGCCGTCGAAGCAGAATCGCTCGGACGGCAGGCCCGACACGGCCAGGGCGGTGGTGACCGCCGACGGTCCGGGCAGACAGGTGACTTTCAGTCCGGCCTGCGCGCATGCCGCGACCAATTTGAAGCCGGGGTCGCTCACCGACGGCATCCCGGCGTCGGTGATCACGAGGACATCCGAGCCGGTCTCGATGGCTTCGACGAGGGATGGCGTTCGCGCCGCCTCAACCTGGTCGTAGTAGCTGATCAGCTTGCCGCCGATGGTGACACCGAGACCCGCGGCCAGGCCGCGTGCCCGACGCGTGTCTTCGGCCGCGACGATATCGGCGTCGGCCAGCATCTGCCGAAGTCGGGGCGAGGCGTCGTCGTAAGTTCCCATCGGCGTCGCCGCGAGAATCAATCGTCCGACGCGCTGTTGATCTCCACCGGTACCCACGGGCATTAGGATCGCATATGTGACTGTCACCGACGTGGATGCCAACCCATCAGCGCTCGATTCGACAGCTACAGCGGACCATTTCCACGGCGCCGACCTTGGTGTTCGGCCCGCCCGTGAGATTCCAGAACCCATATTCGGACCGGTCGATCGGATACGCGGCCGCTGGGTTGGGCTGGCCATCTTCGCGCTGGCCGCGGTCACCCGCTTCTGGTCACTGGCCTATTCGACCGACAAGGGCACCCCGACTTTCGACGAGAAGCACTATGTCCCGCAAGGCTGGCAGGTACTTACCGGCGGAAACTGGATCGAAGACAACCCTGCCTACGGTCTGGTTGTCCATCCGCCGGTCGGCAAATGGATGCTGGCCCTTGGCGAATCGCTCTTCGGCTACAGCCCGCTTGGCTGGCGCATCGTTCCCGCGCTGTGCGGTATTGGCATCGTCGTCATGATCTACGCGGTGGTTCGACGGATGTCGCGGTCGACATTCGTCGGCGCCATGGCGGGCCTGTTCGCCATCTGTGACGGCGTGCTGTTCGTCCAGTCGCGCATCGGCATGCTCGACATCTTCCAGGCCTTCTTCATGGTGGCGGCTTTCACCGCGCTGATCGTCGACCGCGACCAGGTTCGCGAACGCATGCATCGGGTCTATACCGAAGGCCGCATCAACGACAGCCAGTACGGTCCCCGCCTCGGCTTCCGCTGGTGGCGGTTCACCGGGGGTGTCATGCTCGGGCTCGCGTGCGGTACCAAGTGGTCGGGTATCTACTTCGTCGTCTTCTTTGTGGTGCTGTCTATCGGCTTCGACGTCGCGGCACGGCGCGCCTACCATGTGCAACGCCCCTGGGTGGGAACGCTGGTTCGCGACGTTGTGCCATCGGGGCTGAGCCTCGCAGTGATGCCGGTGCTGATCTATTTGGCCACCTTTATCCCGTGGTTCAACAGCGAGACGTCGGTGTACCGGTACCAGGTCGGCAACGCCATCGGCGCCGACGGTCCGTTTTCCTGGGTACCCGCCGCGTGGCGATCGCTTTGGTACTACGAGGCGAGCATCCTCCGATTCCACGAGGGTCTGACCAATTCGGCTGGCAATCACCACCCGTGGGAATCGAAACCATGGACCTGGCCGATGGGCCTGCGGCCAATGCTCTACGCCTACGAGGCCGGCCCCGACAAATGCGGGTCAGGCGACTGCGTGCGCGCACAGATGCTGATCGGAACCCCCGCGATGTGGTGGCTTGCGTTGCCAGTGTTGGCGTGGGGTCTGTGGGCGTTCATCGTTCGACGCGACTGGCGCTACGCCGCGGTTATGGTCGGCTACGGCGCCGCGTTCCTTCCGTGGTTCACCAACCTCGACCGTCAGATGTACTTCTTCTACGCGACGGCGATGGCCCCGTTCCTGGTGATGGGACTGGCCCTGGCCTGCGGAGATCTCCTATCGGCCGCGCGAGCGTCGAGGAACCGACACCCGGAACGGAACATCATCACGTTGATCGTGGTGTGTACCTACCTTGGACTGGTCATCGCCAACTTCGTGTGGTTGTGGCCGATCCTGACCGGAGCCCCGATCAGCCAGAACATCTGGCGACTGCAAATCTGGCTGCCAAGCTGGGGCTAACTCGCCCCTGCAGAAACTGGTTCCCCCTGCGTGCGCTCACGCAGGGGGAACCAGTTTACGCAGGTGCTAGCTGGGGTCCGGCTGTTCTTCCTCTGGCTCTGGCTGCGTCCCAAAATCGTCGCCGCCGATCTCGTTGGCTTGCGTTCGCACATGCTCGTCGACCTGACTGAGCAGCGTCTCACGGGCAACGACCAGCGGATCCTTGCGCAGGTCGAGATACAGCGACACACACATACCGACCATCACGACGATAAACGGTAGCGCCGCGATAATCGCCATCTGTTTGATGCCGGTCAACGCATCTTCGCGGATCGCCAACAGCAACGCAGCTACCGTGCCGGTGAGGACACCCCAGAAAATCGTCACCGTACGACTGGGTTCCGCCAGGCCACGTTCGGAGAGCGTCGCCATCACTAACGACGCTGAATCCGCGCCCGAGACGAAGAAGATGGCCACCAGGATCATCACCAGCCCGGCGGCGATCGGGAACAGCGGCAACGTATCGAGGACCTTGAACAGAATCGAATCCGACAGCGCGTCGAATGCCTTCTCGGTGATGTTGTCAGGCACGCCGGGGAGGCGGTTCTCGTCCTGCTGCCGGATCGCCGCACCGCCGAAGATACAGAACCAGACCAACGACACCGTGGTGGGAACGACCATTACGCCGAAGACGAACTCACGAATGGTGCGGCCCTTGGAGATCTTGGCCAGGAACATGCCGACGAACGGCGTCCATGACACCCACCATGCCCAGTAGAAGATGGTCCAACCGGCCAGCCAGCTTTGGCCGTCGGCGCCCGTGGTCGCCGACGACCGCGCCGAGAACGTAGTGATATCGGTGGCGTAGGCACCGAGACTGGTCGGTAGCAGGTTCAGAATGAAAACCGTTGGACCAACGACGAATATGAACACCGCGAGGATGAGCGCCAACACCATGTTGATGTTGGACAGCCACTGGATACCCTTCGCGATCCCAGATACCGCCGATGCCACGAAGGCCGCGGTGAGAACTGCGATGATTGCGACGAGCAGCAGTTTGCTCGGCTCGTGCACCCAGTTGGCCGAGACCATGCCCGACCCAATCTGCAAGGCGCCGAGCCCAAGAGATGCGACGGTTCCGAACAGGGTCGCGAAGATGGCGAGGATATCGATGACTCGGCCGGCCGGACCGTTGGCCCGATGTCCGAGGATGGGCGCGAAGACCGCGCTGAGCAGTTGTCCCCGGCCGAGCCGGAACGTGCTGTACCCGATGGCCAGACCGACCACGGCGTACATCGCCCATGGATGAAATCCCCAGTGGAACATGGTCGTCGCCATCGCGACACCGACGTCGCGCGCATCCGTTCCCGGCGGCGCGAACATGAAGTGTCGCAACGGTTCATAGGATCCGTAGAACATCAGCCCAATGCCCATGCCCGCACTGAACATCATCGCGATCCAACTGATCGTCCGGAATTCGGGCTTCTCGCCGTCCTGGCCAAGCGGGATCTTTCCGTACTTGCTCACCGCGAGGAAGATCGCGAAAATCACGAACCCGGTCGCGGCGAGGATGAACAGCCAACCGAGATTATCGGTGATCCATTTGAGCGCTTGGTCGGTTACCGACTTGAGGTTGTCCGGCTTGGCGATCCCCCACACCACGAAGGCGATCACAATCGCCGCGGTGACGCCGAACACCCACACGTCTAACCGATGGCGCGATTCCGATTTATCGGGCTTAACTTCAAGTTTCGTATCATTTCTAGTTGTGGCCACCTAGATACACAAGCAAAGATCGCCACCCATAATCAACATTTCACCCATTTCGGTATGCCTTCGTTAACTGAAATCTGCGATTACGCGCGGGACAGCGGGGCCGACATACACCGAGGTCCACCGCGTCCCGACCCCAGCTCGGCGCCCTCAATCTCGAGTACTTCAATTCCTGCATCAGTGAGACGATTATTCGTCTCGACCGTCCGGTTGTAGGCGACGACGACGCCCGGCGCGAGGGCCAACGTGTTGTTGCCGTCGTCCCACTGCTCACGCTCGGCGGTGATCGGATCCAGTCCGGTATCGACGACGCGCAACCGATCGATCCCCATAGCGTCCGCCGCAGCGCGCAGGAACGGCTGCTCGTCATCGACGTGCACCACACCGTCGTCGTAGCGCACCGGAAACGCAACAGCCGAGTCATGCATCGACGGATACATCACCACCGCGTCGGTATCCACCATCGTGCACACCGTGTCGAGATGCATCGACGCCCGTGTCTGGGCGATCGGTACCGCGAGAACCGTCTGCGCGAGCCCGTCGTCAAACAGACTGCGCGCCAACGATTCCGCACCAGCGGGCGACGTTCGCTCACCGACGCCCACGGCCACGACTCCCGGGGAAAGCAGCAGAATGTCGCCACCTTCAACGGGCGCTATCTGTGACTCATACGCTCGCCGCGAACCACTGAACATCGGATGATGCGCGTAAATGAGGTCAGTCAGCGACGATTCACGCTCCCGCGCGGCAAGGGCGAGCGAGGTGATGGCGAACCGCTGACCGATCCAAAATGAACTGTCGCGGGTGAACAGCAGGTTGGGTAGTGGGTCAATAGCGAAGTCGGCTCCATGGTGCATTCGTCGAACCAGCGACGCCTGACTACCCGCAGGCAGTTCGTCGAAGGTCATTCCGGCGGTCAATATGTGTGCGAGCTCGACTGCCGGCGTTGCGCGCAAATGAGCCGAAAGTTCTTCTGCGAGTCCAAGTCCGAGGCGCCGAGCACTAACCGCGGCGGCGATGCCTTGAATACGTGCGGCGCCACTCAACGCAATTGTCTGGGCGAGCAGGTCACCCAGCAGATAGACGGCCACTCCCCGATCGCGCAGGAGATCGGCGAAGGCGTCGTGTTCGTCCTGGGCTCGCGCGACCCACGGCAGCGCATCGAACAGCAGCTGATCGTTGTTGCGGGGCGTCAGGCGCTTGAGTTCGTCGCCCGGTCGATGAAGCAGAACGGCCCGCAGCTCGCCGACTTCGGACGTCGCACCCAACCCGACGCCGTCGGGCATCCTCGACGGTGCGAAGTCCGTGTTGTCGGCCATCTCGGCTCTCCCGTCGATTCGCCCGCGGTGCAGTGCAAGAAAGCTACCAGGTCAACGACGGTTCTCGCGCGGCCTACGCCGACGGTTGGGCGGGCCGTCGAAGAGCCAGCGGCGCAGATTCCCGAGCAAAGCACCAGATCACGAACGCGGCGGCCACCACAGCACCAGTAACCGCGAACGCGATGCCGAAACCCAACTGGTCAGCGAGGAAGCCAACGATGACCGGGCCGCCCACCGCGCCAAGGTCGGAGGCCATGCCAAATGCCGCGAGCGCCGACCCACCCTGCGCTCGGGGTCCGAGCACATCGGCGAGCGTGGCCTGCTGTGTTGGCGCGAACAGTCCGGCTCCGGCGCCTGCTATTAGCGAAAGTGCCAGCACCACAACGATGTTCGTCGCAAATCCGAACATCGCCGTCGATACCGCGGTTAGCCCGAGTCCAGGCAGCATCGTCACCCGGCGTCCCCACTGGTCGGAGACACGACCGGACAGCAGAATCGCTCCGACGTTGCCCGCGGCGAACGCCGCCAGCACCACACCCGCCCAGGCGGGCCCGCGATGCAGACCTTCGGTAATCATCAGCGGCACCACCGCTACACGCACGCCCATCGACGCCCACCCCTGCACAAAATTGGACGCGAGGGCTGCGCGATACGCGCTGTCACGCAAGGCTTCTCGCAGAGTCATCGGATCGGCCGGCGCGCCGGTGGCAGCCTGGGTTTGCGCAGCGACTTCACCAAGCTGGGTGGCGACAACTACCGCGGCAATCAGCAATGCGACCGAATACACGACAAACGGCAGCCGCAAGCCGTAAGACACCAGCGCGCTACCGACCAGCGGGCCGGTGATGTTGCCGATCAGGAATCCCGCCGAGTAGTACCCCGACACCTTGCCACGAATGTCGGGCGGCGACATCCGGATCACCAGCGCCATCGACGACACCGTGAACATCGTCGATCCAATTCCGCCGAGTCCGCGGAAAAGCAGTAACTGCCAATAACTTTGAGCGAAGGCGCACGCGAAGGTGCTGAGCGCGACGATGACCAAGCCGGTCAGATAGATCCGACGCTCACCGAGCATCGACACCAGCCGTCCGGCTGCCGGCGCAAAGAACAGTCGCATGACCGCGAAGACCGACACTATCGCCGACGCCGCCATCAGCCCGACGTTGAAGCTATGGGCGAACGACGGCAACGCGGGTGCGATCAGGCCGTACCCAAGGGCGATGACCACATTGGCGGCAAGCAGTACCCAAATGCCGCGCGGGATTTTGCTACTCCGGCCCGTCGCGAAAGATTCGGTCATGCGCCGCTACCGGCGTCGAGATGGTCTAGGGAGTCAGCCGCGAGTGTGCGACCGAGGTCGATCATCTCACCGGCCTTGTGGAAGTCCAAGGTGCGCACCGACTTCCGCGGTACCCGAATCATCAAATCCGGTGGATTGCGCGCCAATTGATAGCGGGTCAGTGTGTCCGCCATGATGTCCAACGATCGGCTCAGAACATCGAACCGACTCATTTTGACCAGCGCCTCGGCCGTGGAATCCGGCGCCGTTTCAGGTTCGGGATCGGAATCAGGTGCGGCGTCGACGGCTGGCGCTTCGATACCGAACCGGTCGCGAACCGAGCGCATAAAGTCGCTGTCCATGAAGGTGCGGGAACTGCGACGCCAAATTGTGTCGTCGGCAGGTCCGAGGGAATCCGGCGCCGCAGACTCGAACCCCATGTCGGGGACGCCGTCGGAGCTAAGAATGACTCCGATTGTGAGGTCGCTGCTGACCGCCGCGGTCGGCGTGATCGGCAGTGCGTCGAGGATGCCACCGTCGCCAAACACGCGGCCGTCGTAGATATGCGGGCTGATAACGCCCGGGATGGCGATCGATGCGCGGATCGCCTCGACGAGGCTCCCGCGTTGAAACCACACCGACCGACCGGCATTGAGATCGGTCGCGACGGCGGTGAACGGGATCGGAAGATCTTCGATCATGACGTCGCCGAGGATCTCGCGAACCCGCGCAAAGATGCGTTCCGCGGCGATCACACCCGGCTTCGAAATCGAAATATCAAGCAGCCGAACAACATCGAGCTGACTGAGCCCTTGCGTCCAGTCAACGTAGGCATCGAGTTTGCCTGCGCAGTACAGTCCGCCGACCAGCGCACCCATCGACGAACCCGATACGGCGACCACCTCGTAACCGCGCGCATCGAGCTCGTTCAACACACCGATGTGCGCGTAGCCCCGAGCCCCGCCGCTCCCGAGGGCGACAGCGACGCGTTTGGGTTTTGCCATGCGATCAGGGTATCGCCGCGGCAAGCCGCCCTACTTTCGAACCACCATCACCGGACATGCGGCGTGGTGGAGGACTTTCTGGCTGGTTGACCCGAGCAAAAGCCCGCGGAAACCACCTCGTCCCCTACTCCCCACGACGATAAGTGACGCGGCGTCTCCGGCAGCTTCGATGACCGCCTTGGCCGGCTCGTCGGGCAGGACTCGGCGTTCTGTCTCGACGTCGGGATAGTCAGTGGCGTAACCGGCCATCCGCTCGGCGAGGGCCTCAACCGCGTCGTCGCTAATGCGGGCAATCGCGTCGGGCTCGATACCGTAACCATGAAGCGCGTCCGCGTCGAGCTGCGACCAGGTATGCACGGCAATCAGCTTGGTATTTCGCAACGACGCTTGCCGAAACGCCTCCGCGACCGCGGCATCGCTGATCTCCTCGTCGCTGACTCCGACGACGACGGGACCGTCGGGGTTGAGCTCGCTCTCTCCTTCAACCACGACGACTGATCCGTGGTGGTGCGCCGCAACCGCGATGCTGACCGAACCAAACAGCAGGCTTCGGACGCTGCCGAGACCACGCGTGCCGAGCACGATGGTGGAATCTTGACCGGCTTTGAGGAGCGCGGCCGCCGCGTCCCCTTCGACGACCTGCGTCTTGAGGCGAACATCAGGAGCCTGTTCCGCCGCGATCTTGGAGGCAGTGTCGACAGTCTCCTGCGCTTCGGCGACGATCGCGTCAACGACGTCGCGGGGAATCACCAGTCCGGGTGCGTAATTACTGACACTAGCGTCGTAGGCGCAGAGGAGTCGGAGTTCACCGTCTTCGGCAACAGCCGCATGTGCCGCCCATCGCACGGCTTTTTCCGACGCTTGCGAACCGTCAACGCCGACAACAAAACTGGTCATCACGCACACTCCTTGTCTCGACCCACCGGTACGGTCCATGGTCCTCCCGCAATGCCGCATGGGCAACGACCGCACGCACAACGATGCTGACGCGGACCATGTCTTCATTGAGCCTATGGTGGAGGGGTGAGCGATTCGGGCAAACCGCACCTTTCGATTCCGCAGTCGGATCCGGCCGATCTCGGTCGAACCGACAATTCGTTGCGTCAAGCCGTGATCCACAGCGTCGTGACCGTGGTGTTGTCGGTAGTCGCGCTGATCGTGGCCGCGTCGACCGAGGACACAACTCGCACGGTCGCCCTCTTGATCGCCCCGGCAATCATGCTGGTCGGCGGTTTGGCTGCGCTGTTTCGGACGTATCTGGCTTATCGTGCGGGCAAACGTTGGGGTGTCTGGCAGGGAGCTTCGTGGTTCCTGCTGTGCCTAGCGCTGGTCGTCTTCATGTCTTCGGGCGATGCGGTGCTCGATACCAAATCGAGCTGATGGCGCCGGTCAGTGCGCCCGTTCGATCGCCCCACTGAGAATGTCCATGGCTTCGGCGTACCTACTCGGATCGACGGCACCGTAGTTCAAGCGTAGGTATGACGCTGGCGGCCGCGTCGGGAACCATTCGTCGCCCGGCGACAACGATAGTCCGGCGCTAAGACTGTGCGCGACAACGCGATTGGCGTCGATCGCATCGTCGAGCCGGATCCACAAGTTGGTGGCGCCGGCTGGAAGTTGAGTCAATGCCACTCCCTCGACGATCGACATTGCTGCGACGAGCGCATCCCGACGAGCGCCCAGCTGTACGCGCAGCCGATTCAAATGGGTTCGCCAGGACGCCGACGCGACGACGTCGAGGGTCGCTTCCTGCAGTAGGGGTGAAACATAGAGATCGTTGACCGAAAGGTCATCTTCGATGCGGGCCCGCGCTGGCCCGCGCGCACATACCGCGGCAACACGCATCGACAATGACAACGACTTCGTCAGCGACCTGAGATAAATAACGTGGCCGCTGGCGTCGAGCGTCGCCAGCGGCGGCGGATCCGCGTCGATGCCAAACCCGCGCGCCCAATCGTCCTCGATAAGGAAAGCGCCGTGCGCTGCGATAACGCTGAGAATCTCGGCGCGGCGTCGAGCGCTCCAGACGGCGCCGGTCGGATTAGTAAACGTCGGTTGCGCGTACACGATTCGTGCGCCGCGACTCAGCGCCGCGTCGATTGCCTCCGGTGCGGGCCCGTCCGATTCGGCAGCAATCGGAACGATACGCAAGCCCGCCTGCCGCGCCGCCGCGATCGCGCCCCAATAGGTGGGAGATTCGACGACGATGTCGTCACCGGGACCCGCCAACGCACGGAAGATCGACGCCAATGCTCCCTGCCCGCCGGAGGCAATCACCACATCGGACTCACGCCACGTGCCAACCGACGTCGAGTAGTCCGATAATTCGTCGGCGAACCAGCGTCGAAGCGAGGGGATGCCGGCCACCGGTGGACGTGTAAAAGCGTTGTTGCCCTTGCTCACTCGGCCGAGGGCGGCGCGAAGTTCGCGAATCGGAAGCAGGTCGTCGGACAGGTACCCGCTATGCATCGTGATTGTCTCGGGACCCATCGTCGCCAGCGGTGAGCCCACCTCGCCGCGCACCGTGCGCTCTGCCCCCAGGCTGGTTGTCTGCCATGACAGATCGACGACACCACTCGTCGGACGCGACCGTCGCACGAAGTTACCTGCCCCGGGGCGAGTCTCAACGACGCCCTCGGCGACGAGTTGCGCGACCACACGCTGAACCGTCACGGGTCCCGCGGAAAACTGCCGCGCCAGGGTCCGGGTGGACGGCAAGCGTGTGCCGTTCGCCGACTCCACGACCAGCGCTCGCAGGTGCGTCAACAATCGCGAACTGCTATCGTCATTCATGAGAAACGATAATAGCGCTATCGCCGTTAGGCGCCAACCGCTATCTTCCGGCATAGCGTGGGGTTTCGTCGGCGTGGCCGCATTCTCGTTGACCGTCCCCTTCACTCGGATCGCCACTCGCGAACTTGACCCACTGTTCGTCGGGGGCGCACGGGCCGTCGTTGCCGGGATTCTCGCAATGGCGTTGCTCGTCATCACCGGCACCCGATTGCCAACCCGGCGCGAGTTCGTCGGCACGGTGCTCGTCGGGCTGGGCGTCGTCTTCGGCTTCCCGGTGTTTACCAGCGTCGCCCTCACGTCGACGACCGCTGGGCACAGCGCGGTGATCATCGGCCTACTGCCGATGATGACCGCCATCGTCGCGGTGCTGATGACCGACGAGCGTCCACAGCTCCGCTTCTGGATCTACACCGCCGGCGGAGCCGCTTCGGTCGTTCTGTACTCGATCGTCGCGCACAGCGGCGTCGGATCGTGGCAGTCGGTCGATCTGTATCTCTTCGCCGCGGTTGCCCTTGGCGCGCTCGGCTACGCGCAGGGCGGCATTACCTCGCGCACGCTCGGCGCATGGCAGACGATCAGCTGGGCGCTCGTCGTCGCACTCCCGGCGATGGTTGTCATCGGTGCGGTGGGGTGGGCGCGCACCGATCTCCCGCTCACCGACGTCGGGGGCGGCACGTGGCTCGCTTTCGGCTACCTCGGGGTGGTCAGCATGTTCCTGGGCTTCTTCGCCTGGTACCGGGGACTCGCGCTCGGTCCGATGAGCCGCGTTTCCCAGGTCCAACTGGTACAGCCGGTTATGACGCTTGGCTGGTCAGTACTACTTCTCAGCGAGCGAATCACCTGGACAATGGCACTGAGCTGCCTGGTCACCATTATCTGCGCGGTGGGTGCAGTCGGAGCCCGCAGCGCTACCGTCGTTTCCCGTAGCGGCGTTCGAACCGCTCCACCCGCCCCGCCGTATCCATCTGGCGCGCCGTACCTGTCCAGAACGGATGCGAGTCGCTAGTCACGTCGACGGTGACGAGTGGATATTCGTTGCCATCGTCCCAACGGACGGTCGTGTCCGAGGTCGCGGTCGAACGGGTGAGAAAGCGTTTGCCCGTGGCGGCATCGGCGAAAACCACCGGGTGATAATCGATCTCGGACGTCGTGCTCGGAAGATTTGCAGCGGAGATCATGGCTGTTCGCCTTTCACAGTTGAGGGAGTCGTGGGATCGGGAAGCTCGACGTCGTCGCACGGATCAACGTGGGCCAGTCCGAACGGATTGTGAAACGTGTCCCACAGTGGCTGGCCGCCTGCCATTTCGGCATCGGTGAGGCAGGCCCGCGCAAGAGCCCGCTGAATCCATCCGTCGTCGGGCCGATGCACCAACACAACGACGGCGCTGTGCCGATCGCCGTGAACGGGATGCCACCGCAGCGCCGACATAGCAACGCGCGCAGGATCTTCGAGGGATTGCTCAGCCGTGTTCAGCGTGGCGAGCCACCGCGCACCGATACCGATCCGCAGACCTCTGCCGGCACTGTCGAGCCAGAGGACATCGTCTTGATGACTGGCAAGCCACAGTCGGCCCTGCGCGCTCACGACACCGTCGAGAAGCGAATCGATCGCGTCATGCAGCCGTTGCGGATGGAACGGGCGGTCGGAATTGAATTCGATCAGTCGCACGCCGCAGTCCTCGTCGAGCGGCGGCTGCCCCGACAACAGCGGATCATGCGGGCCAGACACTCGTCCCCGCCGTGATTGCGGCGGTATGGCAGTCATCAACTGCGCCATCAGGATTGGATTGACTCGACGTTGTGGAAGTTCGATCATCGTGGGCGCCCGGGGCGCCAGTCGGCGCAGCACTGCCATTAACCGAGCCGACTCCCATGGCTCCCGGAAAGTCGGGTCGCAACCGGCGATGATCAACGCGTCGGCGAATCGAACCTGCCCAACGGCTAGATGGGCGAGCGTACGCTCGCCGTCGTCCGGCGCACCCGCGAGTTCGTCGTCACCGGTGGCGGCGGCCAGCCAGGTGTCTTCGGCGACACAAGCGATCGCCGCGCGCACCACGACGTCGACGCCCGCCGGCGCGTCGATGAAACCGGGCATGTCGGCGACCACGACATGACTGATTGCCCAACTGACCTGTTCGGGCTCCAACGTCGGATCTAGCTGCACCACAATGCTTTCCACCGACGATCGCCGATGCAGGCGGCGAAGAAGCGGCAGTAGATCCGCTCGGATCGTGGACGACTCGTCGCCACGCTTTGAGCGGAGTTCGGTCGTCGTGATGCGCTCGACGCCGTCGAGGTCGACACTGCGAACCGAAGCGCGGATGACTCCGTCAACCAGCCTCGAGAGATCGTGCTGCACCAACGTCACTCCGGCGACGACCAACGCATTTGCGGCGCGCCCCACCGCGTCGGCGTCGAGTCCGGCAACCATGACCACCGGAGTCCGCACGTCGTCGTCGGACATGTCCCACCTCCACCGTGTTAAGCCATTGTTGGAAACGATTTCCATTTGGACGGATTCGACTGTAGCCTGGCTCAGCAGTTAACGCCAATCGTTTTCATTAAGGCCCCGCTAAGAGGAGCACCGACCCTAAATGGCCAAGAAGTCCAAGATCATCCGCAACGAACGTCGACGAGCCGTCGTCGAGAAATACGCGTCCCGACGCGCCGAATTGAAGGCGATCATCGCCGATCCGACGTCGAGCGCATCGGCGCATGCCGCCGCGAGGTCGGAGCTGCAACGTCAGCCCCGAGATGCGAGCGCGACTCGGATCCGCAATCGCGACGTCGTCGACGGCCGTCCTCGCGGCTACATCGGCAAGGCTGGGCTGTCGCGAATCCGCTTCCGCGAGATGGCTCACGCCGGCGAATTGCCCGGCATCGCGAAGTCCAGCTGGTAACCGAGAAAGGCTCTGAAGATCATGGGAATCAAACGACAGGCTCGCGCTGCCGCTGCCATCAAACCCCGCCCCAATCCCCTCGCGGGACGCACCGAACCAGTCGACTACAAGGACGTCGCGCTGCTGCGACAGTTTCTGTCCGACAACGGCAAGATCCGCAGTCGTCGGGTCACTGGACTGTCACCTCAACAACAACGCCAGGTGGCAACCGCGATTAGAAGCGCCCGCGAAATGGCACTTCTTCCGTTCGGCAGGCCAGCCGCGTCACGTCGCTGAGCTGCGTATTCAACTTCCGCCACGGTTCCGCTATGGATTGTGACAATGGTTGTTGGTATGGTCAATTTTATGACCAGCACACTCGATGGCAGCAATGCCCAGAAGTATGTTCCTGCTCCCGCAGCAGATGAACGAGACGACTTCGAGCAGCTACTAGACGACCTGTCCGATGCCTCGGTGCGTCGTAATTTCGATCCGTACGTCGACATCGACTGGGACGCGCCCCACATGGCCGTCGTTCCGAACGATCCACGGTGGGTGCTGTCGCCCGAAGCGGACCCAATCGGCAAGTCGCCCTGGTACCAGTCGCTGCCGCTGGAGAAGCAGATCGAGATCGGCATGTGGCGCCAGGCCAACGTCGCCAAGGTCGGTCTGCAGTTTGAATCGATCCTGATCCGCGGCCTGATGCAGTACAGCTTCAAACTGCCCAACCAGGCCAAAGAGTTCCGATACACCACCCACGAAGCCAAAGAAGAGTGCAACCACACTCTGATGTTTCAGGAGTTCGTGAATCGATCCGGAATGGATGTCCCCGGCGCCAAACTGGGCTATCGCCTGATTTCGCCGTTCGTTCCCCTGGCATCGACCGTCTTCCCCACCATTTTCTTCTTCGGTGTTCTCGGCGGCGAAGAGCCGATTGACCACATCCAGAAGGACTTCCTGCGGACCGGGTCGCAACTGCACCCGACGATGGCCGCCGTGATGCAGCTGCACGTGGCGGAGGAAGCCCGGCACATCTCGTTCGCACACCACCTACTGCGCGAGACCGTGCCAGCGAAGGGACGCATCCAGCGATTCCTGCTTTCACTCGTCTTCCCCATCGTGATGCGCGTGCTGTGTGGGGCAATTACCGTGCCGCCCAAGGAGTTCCAGCGTCGATTCGACGTCCCCAGGTCGGTCATCAAGGACCTGTTCTGGCGCTCGCCCGAGTCAAAGGCATTCCTGCACAACGTCTTCGGCGATGTACGCATGCTTGGCGACCAGTGCGGCCTGATGAACCCCGTCTCGCGGGTCCTGTGGAAGCTGCTCGGCATCGACGGTCGTCCGTCGCGTTTCCGCAGCGAACCGCTGTACCGGGCGGCCTAACCCCTCCATGCCCCACGTTGTAACTCAGGCGTGCTGCGGCGACGCCTCCTGCGTCTATGCCTGCCCCGTCAACTGCATTCACCCGACGCCCGACGAGCCAGACTTCGGCATTGCCGAGATGCTCTATATCGATCCGTCGACCTGCGTCGACTGCGGTGCGTGCGTCAGCGCGTGTCCGGTCGGCGCGATCAAGCCGGGGCACCGCCTCCCCGACGATCAGCAGCGGTTCATTGAGATCAACGCCGCTCAGTACCCAGCGGCGTCGAGTGATGTCCGTTTCCCCGTAGACCAGACCGTCCGCCTTCCAATGGCGCCGATGGATCATCCTGTCCCGCTGCGTATATCCGGGAGTGGCGAGGTGTCGGTAGCGATCGTCGGATCGGGGCCGTCGGCGATGTATGCGGCCGACGAGCTGCTCCGCTTCCCACGAGTGCGCGTCACCATGTACGAACGGTTGTCGAAGCCATTCGGCCTGGCGCGCTTCGGTGTTGCTCCCGACCACACCGAAACGCGAACTGTCATGCGACTTTTCGATACGGTCGCACGCGATCCTCGACTGGATATCTTGGTGAATACCGAGATAGGACGCGACGTCACTCTCGACCAACTGGCGGAGAAGCACCAGGCTGTCATCTGGGCTGGCGGCGCTCCGACCGACCGCCGTCTAGATATCCCTGGCATCGGAGCCGATGGCGTCGCCAGCGCGACGTCGTTTGTCGGTTGGTACAACGGCCATCCCGATTTCGCCGACCTCGATTTTGATCTGTCAACTGAACGCGTTGTCATCGTCGGCAACGGAAACGTCGCGCTCGACGTCGCTCGCATTCTCACGTGCGATCCGGAATCGCTTGCATCAACGTCGATTTCACGCGTCGCGTTGGCGAAGCTGCGGGAGTCGAAGGTGTCCGAGGTGCTCATTGTTGGGCGTCGCGGCCCCGACGTCGCCGCATTCACGCTTCCCGAACTTGTGGGACTTGTCGATGGCCACGCGAACGTCGCGGTTGACCCGGCGGAATTACTCGGCATCGGTGACCTGCCGTCGGGTGGCGCACGTCCCGGTGATCACGTGGGTGCCGACAAGGTAGCTCTGCTGGGCGAGATCGCCTCGCGCGCACCGAAACCCGGCAAGGTTATCCGGTTCGCATTCCGACGTTCGCCCGAGGAAATCCGGCTCGACGATGCGGGTCGTGTCCACGGGATTCGCCTGGGTATCAATGACATTGATGCTTCGGGGGCCGCTGTGGCGACTGGGAAGACCGTCGACGTCGACGCTGGCCTGGTACTGACCTCGATCGGCTATCGCGGCGGCGCGGTGCCGGGACTGCCGTTCGACGACAAGCGCGGTGTCATTCCCAACGACGCCGGCCGTGTCGTCGACGAGGATGGTGCCGCTGTGCCGGGCATGTACGTGACCGGTTGGATCAAACGCGGACCGTCGGGCTTCATCGGCACTAACAAAACCGACTCGTCGGAGACGGTGTCGTCGTTGCGTGCGGATCTAGAGTCGGGGTTGTTGGCTCGGGTGTGACCTCCCGCGCGCCCACCCTCCCCCTGAAAATCTGAAAAATAGCGAGGCGCGAAGGGCAAGTTGCCCTTCGCGCCTCGACTATTTACAGATTTTCAGGGTGGGAGGGGTGGGAGGGGCCAGGGTGGGAGGGGACGGACGGGGTTTAAGACCCTAGCCCGACGTCCGGGCCGGGCGACGCCCCTGCGTCGAACCACTACGACGCGCCGACTGTCCGTTCGACGCTGCGCCGCGTCGGGCACCGTGTGCGGAACCGCTGCGCGAACTTCCATTCCGCTCACCGCCGCCGCGTGCACCGCCGCCCGAACGTGCGCCGCCACCGGAACGGCCGCGACCGCCTGACGATCGGCCACCACCGCCACGTTGCTGCTGTACAGCTGCGACAATCGGCTCGGGCTTTACGTATGCGGCACGTTCGCCAACCAGCTCATCGACGGCCTGCGACTTGGCGTCAACACGCGCGGGCTTGACGTCAATCTTCGCCTTGCTCAGCAGCTTTCGCAGATCAGAGCGCTGCTCGGGCAGGCAGATTGTCACGACGTCGCCATCGCTACCGGCACGCGCGGTACGACCCGAGCGGTGCAGGTACGCCTTATGTTCGGCCGGCGGATCAACGTGAACAACCAACTCGACGCCATCGACGTGGACGCCGCGAGCCGCGACGTCGGTTGCGACCAGCACTCGCACGCCGCCCTCACCAAATGCGGCGAGGTTGCGATCACGCTGTGCCTGCGACAGATTGCCGTGCAGGTCGACGGCGGGCACACCTTCGGCGGTCAGCTTCTTGGCCAACTTCTTGGCCTGATGCTTGGTGCGCATGAACAAGATTCGACGACCGGTTCCCGACGCCAGTTCACGCACCAGGTCGTTCTTCTCGGCGGTACCAGCGGTCTCGAAGACGTGGTGGGTCATCTGGGCGACGGGCGAGTTCTCATCGTCGACCGAATGGTGCTTCGGATTGTCGAGGAAGCGCTTGACCAGCTTGTCGACGCCGTTGTCGAGCGTCGCCGAGAACAGCATGCGCTGTCCACCACTGGGGGTTGCCGCAAGAATACGGGTGACGACCGGCAAGAAGCCCAGATCAGCCATGTGATCAGCCTCGTCGAGAACGGTGATTTCCACCTCGTCGAGACGCACGATCTTCTGCCGCATCAGGTCTTCGAGGCGTCCCGGGCAGGCGACGACGATGTCGACGCCGCGTCGGAATGCCTGCTCCTGGCGGGCCTGCTTCACGCCACCGAACACGGTCGTGACGGTGAGGCCGACAGCTTCGGCGAGCGGAGTCAACGCAGCTGCGATCTGGGTCGCGAGCTCACGCGTTGGGGCGAGGATCAATCCGGTCGGTGCACCGGGAGCCCGCGGCACCTCCATCTCGGATAGGCCAGCGGCCATCGGAATCGAGAAGGCAAGGGTCTTTCCGGAGCCCGTCTTTCCTCGGCCGAGGACGTCGTCACCGGCGAGGGTATCGGGAAGGGTATCGGTCTGGATCGGAAATGGTTCGGTCTTTCCTTGGGCCGCAAGCGCTTTCACGATCGACTCGGGCACACCAAGAGAAGCAAAGGTGGTACTCAAACTGCAACTGCCTTTCGGGCAACATGATCCTCCCGGTGGCATGCACACGCACGTCGTCGCGGGTTAGGGATCGAATGGCGAAGGCGCGGGTGCGCGCATTCGTTCGCCGTATGAAGTCATCTGGCCGGTCAGATCCGGCAAAAGGAGGCGTTCTACGACGCGTGACTCGCGATCACAATGCGAGTCAATCGAGAACCAGTGTATCTGATGGTTGCCGTCCACAACCAGTCCAGCGAGTGAGGCATTCGCCACTATGCGCCGTCGGTGCGCATTTGCAAGCTGATTTCCTCGGCGTCGAGGATTGCCAACTCGGCGGTGAGGACTTCCGCGCTGTAGGTTCCCTGGTCACGTAGATCGAGCAAGACGGCGCGTTGCCGATCGATCATTGCCTGGCGTAACCGAATGAAGCTCTCACGTCCCACCGATGCCAGGCCAGTTTCCTGATCCTCCGCTTCCTCGGCGGTACGCATGAACTGCCCGATGCGGTCGCGCAGACCCGGTTCGTCGGCTAGCAGAGCCGATTCTTTCATCGCATCCTGCGCGACGCCGCGCAGCTCACGGTGCAGTTGTGCGCGTTCCTCCGCGTCGTCGGCGGACGTGTCCGGCAATGCGAGCTTGCGCATGAAGGGACCAAGCGTGCCGCCCTGAATCAGTAGCGACGCGACAGCGACGGTGAACGCGATCAGAATGAGCAGCGACCGCGACGGCGTGTCCGCCGGCAGTGTTTGCGCGGCCGCGACGGTGACGACACCTCGCATCCCGGCCCACACGACGACGCTGGCTTCCTTAGCGCCGAGTGGAGCCGCGAGGTAGTAGTCAATGTCTGCGATCTTGCGATTGAGCCGGATAGAGAACCGAGCAACCTGCTCGGGTGTGTGCGTCGGAGAGTCGTCGTGGGAACGGTTGCGGCCGAACGGGCTTCGGATCGGCAGTTCGGTCGGCTCTCCGTCGGCGTCGACGAGCCTATCGCCCATATCCTGCAACCGCGGTTTGAGCTTTTTGCCGCGACGAGCGCTTCGCGCGAGGCTGGACACCAGAGGCCCGACAAATGCGGCGCGCACGGCAATCGTTATTGCCAAGGCCACCAACCCAATCCACAGTGCGGTAAGAACGCTGCTGTGTTCCTCGTGGACGTCGCCAAGTAGCCCCCACAGCTCAAGGCCCATGAGAAGGAACACTCAGAT
>QIRE01000112.1_pt1 | contig 19609 bp, 17 predicted proteins | sample 2940141 | NCBI WGS metagenome assembly QIRE01 (sample SAMN09273532, study PRJNA473421) | Gut metagenome, whole genome shotgun sequencing project. | isolation source: gut tissue | host: Folsomia candida VU population | place: Netherlands: Amsterdam | collected 2016-03-06
GGAAAGACACGGGCGACGCGGCCGAGACGGAAAAACCTTTGCAATTCTGGATGCGAACGCTGTGAAAATCGCCGCTGCTGCCTATCCGATCGACTGGTTCGACAGCTTTGCCGAATATCGCGACAAGCTGTCGCGATGGGTCGCCGATGCCGCCGGGGCTGACCTGCTGGTCTTTCCGGAATATGCCGCGATGGAGCTGGCCTCGCTTGGCGGGCGCGCGGCTGCCGGCGATCTCGAGGCGTCGCTGCACGAGGTCGCCCGCCATTGGCCCGCGGTGCAGGCGCTGCATCTGGATCTGGCGCGGCGCCATGCTTGCCACATCCTTGGCGCGTCGGGCCCCGTGTTTGACGGGCCGCGCCCGGTCAATCGCGCGGTGCTTTATGGACCCGGCGGGCTGATCGGGCATCAGGACAAGCAGATCATGACCCGCTTTGAACGCGAGGAATGGGACGTGATCGGCGCCCCCGGCCTGCGCGTTTTTGACACCGCGCTTGGCCGGATCGGCATCCTGATCTGTTATGATAGCGAATTCCCGTTGCTGGGCCGGGTCCTGGCCGAAGCCGGGGTCGAATTGCTGCTGGTGCCAAGCTGCACCGATACCGTTGCCGGATATTCGCGGGTCAGGATCGGGGCGATGGCGCGCGCGCTGGAAAGCCAGTGCGTCGTCGTGCAGGCACCCACGGTCGGGGCCTGCGACTGGATGCCCGCGCTGGACGAAAACCGTGGCGCGGCGGCGATCTATGGCCCGCCCGACGGGTTCTGGCCCGAAACCGGCATCATCGCCGAGGGGATCATGGATCAGCCTGGCTGGGTCACGGCCACGGTCGATCTGGCCCGCGTCGGCGAAAGCCGCCGGAATGGCGCCGTTTTACCCTTTGCACATTGGCCTGAATCGCGCATTCCGAACCTGATATGACCGTTTTTTTGCGTTTCAGGCGCGTTTCAGCACTTTCTTAACCAAAATCGCTTTTACTGGCGCGAATCGACGCCATATCCTGCGGTCATGCTGAACGTGACCGACGACATCATTATTGAAGAGTGGGAGCTGACCGAACAGTTCACCCGGTCGCAGGGACCGGGCGGGCAGAACGTGAACAAGGTGGAAACCGCCGTCGAATTGCGGTTCGAGGCGGCAAGATCACCCAACCTTGCCGATCCGGTGAAACGTCGCCTGCAACGGCTGGCGGGGCGGCGCTGGACGCAGGACGGGGCGGTGCTGATCCTGTCGCAGGAAACCCGCAGTCAGGCGCGCAACCGCGAGATCGCGCGCGAACGTCTGGCGGAACTGATCCGTCTGGCATCCGTTGCGCCTAAGCGGCGAATCGCCACGCGCCCGACACTCGCCAGTAAAAAACGCCGGTTAACGGCCAAGACCCAACGCGGCGAAATAAAAACACTACGGGGAAGAGTGGAAGACGAATGAATGCGTTCAAAGTGTCATTAAGTATGCTGTTAGGCAAAAGACCCCCCGCGATACAGGTGGGCGCGATATGTACGGATCCCGAAACCGGCCAGGTTCTGCTGATCAGCAGCCGGGGAACGGGCCGTTGGATCATCCCGAAGGGCTGGCCGATGGAGGGCCGGTCACTGGCCGGGGCCGCCGCGCGTGAGGCGTGGGAAGAGGCCGGCGTCGTCGGTCGGATCCAGCATTCTGAAATCGGGCGATATCAGTATCAGAAGGATCAGGACGAAGGGTTTTCGGTGCCGGTGGATGTGCGCGTCTTTCTTTTGCCGGTAAGCAAACTTGCCGACAAGTTTCCCGAACGGCATCAACGCGAACGCAAATGGTTCGCGCCGGTTGATGCGTCGCATCTGGTGGCCGAGCCGGGCCTTGCCCAGATTCTGCGCAGTCTGCCCGCACCCATGGTCGACAATGCCTGACCGCCCCGACGCAGGGCCGATCACCGGATGAAGGGGCCGGGGCGCAGCTTTCACACGCTGGACAAGGACCTAGGCCGCATGACCAATGTCGAGGCGGCGCAGCTGCACGCCTTTCGACCCGTATGGCGGCTTGGTCTGGGCGTGCTGCTGATCACGGCGGGGCTGATCCTTGCGCTTGGTTTGGCCGGTCAGGATCCGCGGTTTGTCGGCCTTGGGGCGGGACTTGTGGTGGCCGGATGGCTTGGCCTGTCGATCGGCGCCAACGACATCGCAAACTCGCTTGGGCCGGCGGTCGGCGCGGGGGCGATCCGGCTGGTACCGGGGCTTTTGTTGGTCGCGATGGCCGAAATCGCCGGAGCCGCCCTCGCCGGAGAGGCGATAACGACGCGACTTGCCACCGGCATCGTCAATATTGCCCTGCATGATGACGGCACCACAGGGCAGATGGCGATGCTGGCCGCGCTGATCGGGGCTGCCGGATGGGTGACGATTGCCACCGGGGCGAACCTGCCGGTTTCGACCTCGCATTCCATTGTCGGCGCGATTGCCGGGGCGGGGCTGGCCGCCTATGGCGTGGCGGCGGTCGAATGGCGGGCGCTGCTGGTGATCGCATCGGGATGGGTGATCACACCGCTGATTTCGGGGGTGCTGGCGGGCGCGCTACTGGCGCTGTTGCACCTGCGCGTGGGCGAGGCGCCCGACCGCGCCGCCGCCGCCCGCCGCTGGCTGCCCGCCATGACCGGCGCGATGATCGGCTTCTTTGTCGCGGCCACGGTATCGTTGCTGCCCGCGCTTGGGATGCCGATGCCCGTCGCGCTGTTGCCGGGGATGGTGGCGGCGGTGCTGACCGCATGGGCAACCCGGCGGCAACTGGATGTGGCGCTGGCCGCGCATGTCGGGCCGCGCAAGCCGGGGATGAAGCTGGTGCTGCGGGTGCCGCTTTTGCTGGCGGCGGTGATGATGGGCTTTGCCCACGGTGCCGGGGATGCGGGCAACGTCGCCGGGCCGTTGCTGGTGATTCTGCGGCCCGATCATGCCGGTCCCGTGCAGATCCCATGGGCGCTGCTGGCTGCGGCAGGTGCGTCAATCGCGACTGGCGCTTTGCTGTTCGGGCGGCGACTGGTGCATATGGTTGCGGGCGGGATTACCCGGCTGAACGCGGTCAGGGCGTTCTGCATCACGCTGGCGACGGCGGTCATCGTTCTGACGGCTGCGGTTTCGGGCCTGCCGGTGTCTTCGACCCATGTCGCGATCGGCGGGATTTTCGGCGTCGGCTTCGTGCGCGAATGGCTGGACCGCCGCAACAAGCTGCATCGCGAATCGATGCCGGTCGTGGAACATCGCCGCAGACAGCTGATCCGCCGCAGCCATGTCGCCACGATCACCGTGGCGTGGCTGGTGACGGTGCCGCTGACGGCCCTGATCGGCGCGATCACCTATCTGATGATCCGCGCCGTCATCTAGGCGTCAGACCAGAACCTTGTGCGCGACCTGTTCGCCCACCCCGAACACCCGGCGATAGCGGGCGATTTCCGCCACGGGCCCGGTCGCCTTTTCAGGATTGTCCGACAGCTTGACGGTGGGCCGCCCATTGGCCGCGACCGCCTTGCAGACAAGGCTGAACGGCGCCAGCCCATCATCCGGCACAAGACCCCGAAAATCGTTTGTCATCAATGTGCCCCAGCCAAAGCTGACCTTGACGCGACCGCGGAACTGGCGGTGCAGCTCGATGATCTTGTCCACGTCCAGCCCGTCGGAAAAGATCACCAGCTTGTCGCGCGGATCCTCACCCCGGTCCTGCCACCAGCGAATTGCGGTCTCGGCGCCCGCTGCCGGATCGCCGCTGTCGATGCGGATCCCGGTCCAACCCGCCAGCCAATCAGGCGCGCCTGCCAGAAAACCCTGCGTGCCATAGGTGTCGGGCAGGATCATCCGCAGATTGCCGTCATGTTCCTCATGCCAGTCGGCCAGAACCTCATAGGGGGCCTGACGCAGATCGGCATCGGTATCGGCCAGCGCGGCATAGACCATCGGCAATTCATGGGCATTGGTGCCAATCGCCTCGATGTCGCGGCGCATCGCGATCAGACAGTTCGAGGTGCCGGTAAAGCGTTCGCCCAACCCCTCGATCATCGCCTGCACGGCCCAGTCCTGCCACAGAAAGCTGTGGCGGCGGCGGGTGCCGAAATCCGCAATCCGCAGATCGGGCAGCTCGCGCAGGCGGGCGATCTTTTCCCACAGCCGGGTCATCGCGCGCGCATAAAGCACCTGCAATTCGAACCGGCCAAGCTCTTTCAGCACGGCCCGGGACCGCAACTCCATCAGGATGGCCAGCGCGGGAATTTCCCACAGCATCACCTCGGGCCACTTGCCTTCAAAGGTCAGCTCATACTGGCCGTCGCGCTTTTCCAGATGATAGGCGGGCAGCCGCAGCCGCTCCAGAAACTCCATGAAATCGGGGCGGAACATCTGGCGTTTGCCGTAAAACGTGTTGCCGCGCAGCCAGGTGGATTCGCCCCGTGTCAGCGACAGACCACGCACATGGTCCAGCTGTTCGCGCAATTCGCCCTCATCGATCAGATCGGCCAGACGCACCGACTTGCTGCGATTGATCAGGCTGAAGGTGACGGTCGTGTCGGGCCGGTTACGGAAAACCGACTGACACATCAACAACTTGTAAAAGTCGGTGTCGATCAGCGACCGGACGATCGGGTCGATCTTCCATTTGTGGTTATAGACGCGTGTGGCGATATCGGCCATCGACGGTTACTCCAGTTTCACACCAGCCGCGCGCATATCAGAGCGGGCTTTATCCAAGCTGCCGTTCAGGTCGATGGCGCGGGTGGCATGTTCCGCCACGGTCGCGGCAAAGCCAAGTTTCGCGGCGTCCATCGCGCTCCACGCGACGCAGAAATCATGGGCGAGCCCAACGAAGGTCAGTTCCGTCAGTGCCCGGTCGCGCAGATACCCGGCCAGCCCCGTCTGCGTCTGATGATCGTTTTCAAAGAACGCGGAATAGCTGTCGATGCCCGCCCGAAAGCCTTTGCGCAGGATCAGATCGGCCCGCGTCAGGTCCAGACCGGGGTGGAAATCCGCACCATCGCTGCCAATGACGCAATGGCGCGGCCACAGAACCTGCGGGCCATAGGGCATCTGCGTCATGCTGAACGGCGCGGCGCCCGGATGGCTGTCGGCAAAGCTGGCATGATCCGCCGGGTGCCAGTCCTGCGTCAGGATAACCGCGTCGAAGCCCCCCATCATCCCATTGATTGCAGGCACAATTTCATCACCGCCCGCCACGGCCAGCGCACCGCCCGGACAGAAATCGACCTGCATGTCGATGACGATCAGTGCCTGTCCCATCTGCGCCCCTTTGACCCAATGTGACAATCCGTAGAAACTGCGCCGCGCGCGGTCAATGGCTTGTTCACCTCGCAAAGGCTTGCAAACGCGGGTTTTGCTGGCATATGCCGCGCCTATGCTGATCGTTGCCGCACTTTATCACTTTACCCGCTTTGCCGAGCCGGCCGCCTTGCAGGGGCCGCTGGCGCATGTCGCCTGTTCCAACGGCGTCAAGGGCACGCTGCTGCTGGCGCCTGAAGGGATCAACGGAACCATCGCAGGCACTCGCGCAGGGATTGACGCGGTGCTGGCACATATCCGCGCGCTGCCGGGATGCGCGGATCTGGTCTGGAAGGAAAGCCCCGCCAGCGACATGCCCTTTGCCCGCATGAAGGTCCGCCTTAAACGTGAGATCGTGACAATGGGCCAGCCCGACGTGGACCCCACGGCTAGCGTCGGTCATTACGTCGCGCCGGCCGACTGGAACGCCCTGATCAGCGCACCAGATGTGGCCGTGATAGACACGCGCAACGATTACGAGGTCGATATCGGCACCTTCACCGGCGCCGTCGATCCCCGCACGCGGTCCTTCAGCGACTTCCCCGCATGGTGGCAGGAAAACGCCCACAGGTTTAAGGGCAAGCGCATCGCGATGTTCTGCACCGGGGGTATTCGCTGTGAAAAATCAACGAACTATCTGATGTCTCAGGGTGTGGATCAGGTCTTTCACCTGCAAGGCGGCATCCTGAAATACCTTGAGGATGTCCCCGAAAGCGACAGCCTGTGGCAGGGGGAATGCTTTGTCTTTGATCAACGCGTCAGCCTGACCCACGGGTTGCAACAGGGTCGCCACGGGCTGTGCCATGCCTGCCGTCGCCCGCTGGCCCCCGAAGATCGCGCCCGCCCCGAATACGAAGAGGGGGTCTGCTGCCATCGCTGCGCCGCCGAATATGACGATGCCGACCGCGCCCGCTTTCGCGAACGCCAGAACCAGTTTTCACGCGCAGCCGCACGGTCCGAAGACTGACAGCCGCAGCCTTTTGCGGCACCGTCGCAGTGGGGGTTTTGCACCCCCGCACCCCCGCAGGATATTTTCGCAAAGAAGAAGAGGCCATTCTCCTTTACGAAAATATCCCGGGGGAATCCTCTGAAAGAGGATGGGGGCAGCGCCCCCTTTTACTTCACCTGACCCAGACCACCCGCGGCGATTGCCGCCATGTTCAGGATGTCGTTCACGGTCGAGTTGGTCGAACAGATCTGGATCGGATGCGACGCGCCCGTCAGGATCGGCCCGATCACCGTCGCCCCGGCCATTTCCTGCAACAGCTTGACGCTGATGGAGGCCGAATGACGCGCGGGCACCACCAGCACATTTGCGGGCCCAGTCAACCGGCTGAACGGATAACGCGCAGCTGCGTCCGGGTTCAGCGCGACATCGACGGTCATTTCGCCTTCGTACTCGAAATCGACGTTGCGGGCGTCCAGCACATGCGTTGCCTGCGCCATCTTGATCGCGCGCTCGCTGACCGGATAGCCAAAGTTCGAAAACGACAGGAAAGCCACGCGCGGATCAAGGCCAAGGCCGCGCGCGACGGCGGCACCACGGGTGGCGATATCGGCCAGGTCCTCGGCCTCGGGCCATTCATGGACCAAGGTGTCGCCGATCAGCACGATCCGGCCCTTGTGAAAGACGCCGGTGATACCGACCGCGCCATCCTGCGCGCGCAGGTCGAACACATGGCGCAGTTGATCCAGCACATGCGCGTTCTTGCGGGTCGCGCCGGTGACCAAGCCGTCGCCATGGCCATGCGCCAGCATCAGCGCGGCAAAGACATGCCGGTCGCGATTGGCCATCTTGTGGGCATCTTCGCGGTCCACGCCCTTGCGTTGCAGGCGCGCGTAAAGAAATTCGTGATAGGCGTCCAGATGCCGCGAATTGGCCGCGTTCACGACCGCGATTTCACGCACCGCGTCGCCAAGACCCACGGATTCCAGCGTCTCTTTGACCTCGGCCTCGCGGCCCACGACAAGGGCCTGCCCCATGCCGCCACGCTGCCACGCCACGGCCGCGCGCAGGACGCGGGGGTCATCACCCTCGGCAAAGATCATGCGTGACTGTTTCTGGCGCGCGCGGGCGTGGATGCCTTGCAGGATCGCGGCGGTCGGGTCCATCCGGTTCTTCAGCGACTGGACATAGGCGTCCATGTCGATGATCGGGCGCCGTGCCACGCCGGTATCCATCCCCGCCTTGGCAACGGCGGGCGGAATGACATGGATCAGGCGCGGATCGAAGGGCGTCGGGATGATGTAATCGCGCCCGAATTGCAGCTTGCGGCCATAGGCGATGGCGACCTCATCGGGGACATCTTCGCGGGCCAGCCTGGCCAGTGCCTCGGCGCAGGCGATCTTCATGTCGTCATTGATGGCGCGAGCATGGATATCCAGTGCCCCCCGGAACAGGTAGGGGAAGCCCAGCACGTTATTGACCTGATTGGGATAATCGCTGCGGCCCGTGGCGACGATGGCGTCGGGGCGGACGGCGTGGGCATCTTCGGGGGTGATTTCCGGGTCGGGGTTGGCCATCGCGAAGATGACTGGATTTTCGGCCATGCTGGCCACCATATCCTGCGTCACCGCGCCCTTGGCGCTGACGCCCAGAAACACATCGGCGCCGCGCATCGCATCTTCAAGGCTGCGCGCCTTTGTCGCGACGGCATGGGCCGATTTCCACTGGTTCATCCCCTCGGTCCGGCCTTGATAGATGACGCCTTTGGTGTCGCACATCAGGCAGTTGTCATGCCGCGCGCCCATGGATTTCAGCAGTTCCAGACAGGCGATGCCCGCCGCCCCCGCACCGTTCAGGACGATTTTCACGTCCTCGATCTTCTTGCCCGACAGTTCAAGCGCGTTCAGCAGACCTGCCGCGCAGATCACCGCCGTGCCGTGCTGATCGTCGTGAAAGACCGGGATGTCCATCAGCTCTTTCAGGCGCTGTTCGATGATGAAACATTCCGGCGCCTTGATGTCTTCAAGGTTGATGCCGCCGAATGTCGGGCCCATCAGCTTGACGGCATTGATGAATTCGTCGGCATCCTCTGTGTCCAGCTCAAGGTCGATGGCGTTCACATCGGCAAAGCGTTTGAACAGGACCGCCTTACCCTCCATCACCGGCTTGCTGGCCAGCGCGCCCAGATTGCCCATCCCAAGGATCGCCGTCCCGTTTGAGATAACGGCCACCAGATTGCCCTTGGTGGTATAGTCATAGGCCGTTTCCGGCGCATCCGCGATGGCCTGCACCGGCACCGCAACGCCCGGCGAATAGGCCAGCGACAGATCGCGCTGTGTCGCCATCGGGGTTGACGGGACCACGTCGAATTTGCCGGGCCGGGGTTCCAGATGATAGGCCAGCGCCTCTTCCGGCGTGATGCGGCCAGCGCGGTTCTTGGTATCGGTCATGTGGTCCCCCTCGGCGTGATTGGCATCTGATTAGCCTGCGTGCAGGGGGGTCACAACGCGGCTTGGCGATGTTAGCGAATGACAATTGTCCGGCGTTAACACTTTTTTCACCGACACCGCGCCATGCTGGCGGAATGGACCCGAATCGCGAATTTGGCGAAATGCCGCTGCCGATGTTTCTGCCCGCAGATGATGATGTCGGGCAAAGGCGCGCGGCTGCGCCGGTGTCAAAGACCGCGCCATCCTATCTGGCCGATCACCGGGCACGCCTGCGCGACCGCTTTATGCAAGGCGGTGCGACCGCCATGCCGGATTATGAACTGCTGGAACTGGTGCTGTTTCGCGCCATCCCCCGGCAGGATGTAAAGCCGCTGGCCCGGCGGCTGATAGAGGTGTTCGGCGATTTCAACCGGGTGATCAGCGCGCCAGCCGCGCGGCTGGTGCAGATCGACGGTGTTGGCCCCGCCGTCGTCACCGAATTGAAGATCGTCGAGGCCGCGGCACAGCGGATGGCCCGGTCCCGCGTGATGAATCGTCCGGTTCTGTCGGGTTGGCAGGAATTATTGGATTACTGCCATACCGCGATGGCCCATCGCGAAATCGAACAGTTCCGGGTGCTGTATCTGGACCGCAAGAATGTGCTGATCGCGGATGAAGAACAGGCCCGCGGCACCGTCGATCATGTCCCCGTCTACCCGCGTGAGATTATCCGAAGGGCGCTTGAACTGAACGCATCGGCGCTGATTCTGGTGCATAATCACCCCTCGGGCGACCCGACGCCATCTGATTCCGACATTTCCATGACCGCGCGGGTGATGCAGGCGGCCGACAGCATGGGGATCACCGTCCACGATCATCTGATCATCGGCAAGTCGCGCGAACTTAGCTTTCGTGCACAAGGATTGATCTGATGAACCGCCCCTGTGGCGTTACCGCTGCCATAGGTTGCGGACGGCAGGCGCGGCAAATTTCCAACAGTTGCGGCACCATGCGCGGTTTGTGACGGGCTTATCGGCTGGACTGACGGATAATTGACCGCTAGAACGGCGGGCGCAAAGGCTGCGCTTCCGCGTGGCCCAGCTGACATATCGGCCGCATAACCGGCCCGAATCGGAGATTGACCCGTGTCCCACGCAGATGATCACGTAGGCACCCGGAGGGACTTCCTCTACTATGCCACGGCCGGTGCAGGCACGGTGGCCGCAGGTGCCGCCGGCTGGACGCTTGTGAACCAGATGAACCCCTCGGCCGACGTTCAGGCGCTGTCCTCGATCCAGGTCGATATCAGCGGCATCGAGGTTGGCACCCAGCTGACCGTCAAATGGTTGGGCAAGCCCGTGTTCATCCGCCGCCGCACGCCCGAGGAAATCGAGGCAGGCCGCGCGGTCGAGCTGAACCAGCTTGTCGATCAGAACGCGGAAAACGCCAATGACCCGACGCTGACGGCGACGGACCAGAACCGCACGCTGGACGAAGCCGGCGAATGGCTGGTGATGATCGGCGTCTGCACCCATCTGGGCTGCGTTCCCATCGGCGACGGCGCCGGCGATTTCGGCGGCTGGTTCTGCCCCTGCCACGGGTCGCACTATGACACCGCAGGTCGCATCCGTCGCGGACCTGCGCCGCAAAACCTGCATATTCCCGTGGCCGCCTTCATCGGCGACACCACCATCCAGCTGGGCTGAGGAGGGTTCCACATGGCCGGTATTCCGCACGACCATTACGAGCCCAAATCGGGCGCTGAAAAGTGGCTTCACCGCCGCCTGCCGATTGTCGGCATCATCTATGACACGATCATGATCCCCACCCCCAAGAACCTGAACTGGTGGTGGATCTGGGGCATCGTTCTGGCATTCTGCCTTGCCCTTCAGATCGTGACCGGCATCGTTCTGGTGATGCATTACACGCCGCATGTGGACATGGCCTTTGCCAGCGTCGAACATATCATGCGCAACGTGAATGGCGGCTATATGCTGCGCTATATGCACGCCAACGGCGCCTCGCTGTTCTTCTTTGCCGTCTATATCCACATCTTCCGTGGCCTCTATTACGGCAGCTACAAGGCCCCGCGCGAAGTCACGTGGATTGTGGGGATGCTGATCTATCTGGCGATGATGGCGACCGCATTCATGGGCTATGTTCTGCCTTGGGGTCAGATGTCCTTCTGGGGCGCGACCGTGATCACCGGCCTGTTCGGCGCCATCCCCGGCATCGGCGCACCGATACAGGAATGGCTGCTTGGCGGGCCCGCCGTTGATAACGCGACGCTTAACCGCTTCTTCTCATTGCACTATCTGCTGCCCTTCGTGATTGCCGCACTGGTCGTCGTCCATATCTGGGCGTTCCACACCACCGGCAACAACAACCCCACCGGGGTCGAAGTGCGCCGCACCAGCAAGGAAGAGGCTGAAAAAGACACCCTGCCCTTCTGGCCGTATTTCGTGATCAAGGATCTGTTCGCGCTGTGCCTGATTCTGGTCGTGTTCTTTGCCGTGGTCGGCTTCATGCCGAACTATCTGGGCCACCCCGACAACTATATCGAGGCGAACCCGCTGGCGACGCCCGCCCATATCGTGCCGGAATGGTATTTCCTGCCCTTCTACGCGATCCTGCGCGCCTTTGACGGCGAAGTCTGGCTGGTGCAGCTGGTCAGCTGGCTGTCCTTCGGTATCGTTGACGCCAAATTCTTCGGCGTGCTGGCGATGTTCGGCGCCATTCTGGTCATGGCCCTGGTGCCGTGGCTGGACACCTCGCGCGTGCGTTCGGGCCGTTTCCGTCCGCAATTCAAGTGGTGGTTCTGGATCCTGGCAGTCGATTTCGTCGTGCTGATGTGGGCGGGCGCCATGCCGGCCGAGGGGATCTATCCCTATATCGCACTGGCCGGCGCGGCCTATTGGTTCGCCTATTTCCTTGTGATCCTTCCGCTGTTGGGAGTGATCGAAAAACCCGAAGCGATGCCTGCGACCATCGAAGAGGACTTTAACGATCACTACGGCGCCAAAGCGCACCCGGCCGAGTAAGGAGAGCCTAAGATGACCCTGAGAACCAAGACGCTCACGGCCGCTTTGGCCCTGACGATCTCTGCCACGGGCTTTGCCTTTGCGCAGACTGCGACGCCCGCGCCTGCCGACCAACCGGCAGACGCGACCACGGCCCCCGAGGCCCCGGCCGTCGCGACGGAAACCCCGGCTGCACCCGCAGCCGAGGCACCGGCAGTTGCCGAACCTGCGCCCGCCGCAGAACCGGCGGCACCGGCTGTTGCCGTGACCGAAGGCGAAGAAGCAGCGGTGCCGGTCGAAACCACCGACGCCGTTCCCGCCGAAGAAGACCACGCAGCCGTTGCAGGTGAAGACCACGCCGCGGCCGAAGGCGAAGAACATGGCGGCGGCCATGGCGCGGCGCATATCGAGGATATCTCGTTCAGCTTCGAAGGCCCGTTCGGTAAATACGACCAGTTCCAGCTGCAACGCGGCTTGCAGGTCTATACCGAGGTCTGCGCCGCCTGCCACGGGATGAAGTTCGTTCCCATCCGCACCCTGTCGGACGAAGGCGGCCCGCATCTGCCTGCGGATCAGGTCCGCGCCTATGCGGCCAACCTGACCCCGATCATCGACGCTGACAGCGGCGAGGAACGCCCGCGCATTCCGACCGACCACTTCCCGACGGTCGATGCCGAAGGCATGGGCCCGGACCTGTCGCTGATGGCCAAGGCCCGCGCCGGTTTCCACGGGCCGCAAGGCACCGGCATCAACCAGTTCCTGCGCGGGATCGGCGGGCCGGAATACATCCACGCCCTGCTGGTCGGCTATACCGGCGAGGAGGTCGAGATGGCCGGCAGCATCTTCTATGAAAACACCGCCTTCGCCAGCGGCAACATCGCGATGCCGCCGCCGCTGTCGGACGATCTTGTCACCTATGAGGACGGCACCCCGGCGACCGTCGATCAGATGTCCCGCGACGTTGCTGCCTTCCTGATGTGGACGGCAGAACCCAAGATGATGGACCGCAAGCAAGTCGGTTTCGCCGCCGTGCTGCTGCTGATCGTGCTGACCTCGCTGCTCTATCTGACCAACAAGCGGATCTGGGCGCCCCACAAGGGCAAGAACCTGCACAAGTAAGCCCGCAGCAGGACAGCTTGCCCGACAACCTGAAACGCGCCCCAAGGGGCGCGTTTTTCATGTGACGCGCGGCCCCTCACCCGCGCCTTGTCTGGACAAGCCAGCGATGCTCTGCCAATTCCGCAGCAGGAGGCGCATATCATGGCAATCTGGAATCTGGGCTCGATCAACGTTGATCATGTTTACCGGCTGGACCACCTGCCGCGTCCCGGCGAGACGCTGAACGCCGCCGCCCTTGACTATGGCTTGGGCGGCAAGGGGGCGAATCAGTCGATGGCCGCAGGCCGTGCTGGCGCTGCGACCAGCCATATCGGGGCGATGGGTCAGGCCGACGATTGGGTGATCGACAGGTTGCGCGACAGCGGGGTGGACACATCGCATATTCACCGGCTTGCCGATCAGGGCACCGGCCACGCGATCATCCTGGTGGACCGCAGCGCGGAAAACTGCATCATCGTCCATGCGGGCGCGAACCGCGCGCTGACGACCGACATGATCTCACCATCTTTGTCACAAATCCGCGCAGGTGATCTGCTGCTGATGCAGAACGAAACCAGCTGTCAGGTCCAGGCCGCGCAGGCCGCGCGTGCGGCAGGCGCGACGGTCGTCTATTCCGCGGCCCCCTTCGACATCGCGGCGGTGCGCGCCATCCTGCCCCATGTGTCCATCCTGGCGATGAATGCGGGCGAGGCCGAGCAACTTTTCAAAGCCGTTCCCGACGATCTGGACATTGACGGGTTGCTGATCACGCGGGGCGGGGACGGCGCCGAATATCGCGACCTGCGCGGCGGCCAGACCCACCATCATCCGGCCTTTCCCGTAACCCCGGTCGATACGACCGGCGCGGGCGACACCTTCGCGGGTTATTTCGCCGCCGCTCTGGATCGGGGGGACAGCCCGGAACAGGCGCTGCGCCTTGCATCCGCCGCGGCGGCGATGCAGGTCACGCGCCATGGCGCCGCCGACGCGATCCCGGTGCTGGAGGAGGTGTTGGCCTTTATCGCGGACCGGCCCGCAACCTAGCCAAGCGCATAGCCGGTGCCGCGCACGGTGCGGACCGGATTGTCGCCGCCATTGATCATCAGCGCCTTGCGCAGACGTCCGACATGCACGTCGATGGTGCGCGTATCGACATAGATGTCGCGCCCCCACACGCGGTCCAGCAACTGTTCGCGCGTCCAGACCCGGCCCGGCTTTTCCATCAGCGTGGACAGCAGCCGGAATTCCGTCGGGCCAAGATGCAGCGGCTGCCCACCCCGAAAGACCCGGTGTTCGGCGGCATCCAGAATGATGTCGGCAAAGCTTAGCCGTTCCCCCATGCTGGCGGGCCGCGTCCGGCGCAGTTGCGTGCGCAGGCGGGCCATCAGCTCGACCACGGAATAGGGTTTGACAACATAATCGTCGGCCCCGGTTTCCAAGCCCCGCACGCGGTCGTTTTCCTCGGCGCGGGCCGACAGCATGATGATCGGGATCGTGCGGGTGGCGGGATCGGCCTTGACCTGACGGCAGACCTCGATGCCCGAGACCTTGGGCAACATCCAGTCCAGCACCATCAGGTCGGGCTGTTCCTCTTGCACCAGCAGCAGCGCATCTTCGCCGTTGTCCGCGACCACCACGTCGAAACCTTCGGCTTCGAGGTTGTATTGCAGCACTTCGCGCTGCGCACCCTCATCCTCGACGACCAGAACGCAGGGGGCCTGACGCGCCATCGCTTAATCCTCGTCCATCATGCCGGTGTCGCTGGGCACGCTGTTGGCTTTGGGCCGTGCATCGTCCGGCAGCTCTCCGGTGACAAGATAGATCACCTGTTCCGCGACCGAGGTCGCCAGATCGCCCATCCGCTCGACGTTCTTGGCGATGAAATGCAGGTGCATACAGGCGGTGATGTTGCGCGGATCTTCCATCATGTGGGTCAGGAATTCGCGGAACAGCGCGTTATACATCTGGTCCACTTCCAGGTCGCGCTGGCGCACATCCTCGGCAAGCTGGCTGTCGCGGCGGATATAGCTGTCCAGCGCGTCCGTCACCATCTGGCTGACGGTCGTGGACATGCGGCGCAGCGCGATGCCCGACCCGTCGATGGCCGGCATCTGCGACAGCACCGCCGTGCGCTTGGCCATGTTCTTGGCGTAATCGCCGACGCGTTCCAGCGCATGGGCGATCTTCATCACTGCCAGAACCATGCGCAGGTCGGTGGCGGTCGGCGCGCGCAGCGCGATCAGCCGGGCGGCGTCCTCGTTGATCTGCGCTTCCAGCGCGTCGATGGCCTTGTCGCGGCGGCGGACCTGTTCGGCCAGTTCCTCATCACGGGCATCCAGTGCCGAGGCGGCGTCCGCAATGGCGGCTTCGACCATGCCGCCCATTTTCACGACCAGCGCCTGGATCGTTTCAAGGTCGCGGTCGAAGGCGGACGAGATATGCTTGTCGCGGTTCATCTGTTCTGCCCTTGTTGTTCTTAGCCGATCCGGCCGGAAATATAGGCTTCGGTCCGGCTGTCCTGCGGTTTGGTGAAGATGTCTTCGGTGTCGCCGTATTCCACCAGATTGCCCAGGTGGAAGAACGCGGTTTTCTGGCTGACCCGTGCTGCCTGCTGCATCGAGTGGGTGACGATCACGACGGAAAATTGCTGCCGCAGCTGGTCGATCAGTTCTTCGACCTGGCTGGTGGCGATGGGATCAAGCGCCGAGCAGGGTTCGTCCATCAGCAGCACCTCGGGCGAGGTGGCCACCGCACGGGCGATGCACAGACGCTGTTGCTGACCGCCCGACAACCCGGTGCCGGGCTCCTGAAGGCGGTCCTTGACCTCGTTCCACAGCGCCGCGCCGCGCAGGGCTTTTTCGACGATGTCGTCCAGCTCGGCGCGGTTGCGCGACAGGCCGTGGATGCGCGGGCCATAGGCCACGTTGTCATAGATCGACTTGGGGAACGGGTTCGGCTTCTGGAACACCATGCCGACCTTGGCGCGCAGCTGCACCGGATCGACGCGGCGGTCATAGACGTTTTCGCCGTCCAGCATGATGTCACCTTCGACGCGCGCGGCGGCGATGGTGTCGTTCATGCGGTTGATACAGCGCAGGAATGTCGATTTTCCGCAACCCGACGGCCCGATGAAGGCGGTCACGGTCTTGTCCTGGATTTCGACATCCACATCCTTCAGCGCGTGCTTTTCGCCATAGTAAACCTGCACCTTGCGGGCGGAAATCTTGATGTTTTGCTGGCTCACGGCACTCTCCGGGCGATTCATATCGTACATATTGGGCTCCTTACGGCCGATTACCAACGGCGCTCGAACTTGCGGCGCAGCCAGATCGCAAACAGGTTCATACACAGCAGGAAGATCAGAAGGACGATGATCGCACCCGATGCCCGTTCGATGAAGGCGGGGTCGGACCGCTGCGTCCAGTTATAGACCTGCACCGGCAGCGCGGATGCGGGATCGAACAGACCACCCGGCAGCCCTTCGGGATAGTTGCGCACAAAGGCGACCATACCGATCAGCAGCAGCGGCGCGGTTTCGCCCAGTGCCTGCGCCAGACCGATGATCGTGCCGGTCAGGATGCCGGGCATCGCCAGCGGCAGGACGTGATGGAACACCGATTGCATCTTGGACGCACCGACACCCAATGCCGCGTCGCGGATGGATGGCGGCACCGCCTTCAGCGCCGCGCGGGTCGAGATGATGATCGTCGGCAGCGTCATCAGCGTCAGCACCAGACCACCGACGATGGGTGCCGATTGCGGCAATCCGGCAAAGTTCACAAAGGCTGCCAGACCCAGGATCCCGAACACGATCGACGGCACCGCCGCGAGGTTCGAGATATTGACCTCGATCACGTCGGTCCAGCGGTTCTTGGGGGCAAACTCCTCAAGATAGATGCTGGCGGCGACGCCGATGGGAACCGACAGCAGCAGCACGACCAGCATCATGTACAGCGACCCAAGGATCGCCACACCCACACCAGCCGCTTCGGGGCGTTGGTCGGACGCATCGGCATTGGTCAGGAAGTTCCAGTTGAACCGCGTGACCATCATGCCGCGGTCGCGCAATTCATCCGCCAGCATCAGCTGCTGCGGCGAGGTGTTGCTGTCGCGTTCGGCCGATTCCATCGTGACGCGGCCCTTGAAGTAACCGTCGATGCGGCCCCCCGCCAGCACGTCGAAATCAACCGTCTGGCCGATCAGTTCGGGGTCTGCCAGCACGCGGTTACGAACCTGCGCCGACGCTTCTTTCGAGATCAGGTTACCGACATCGCTGTCGCTTAGGCCTTCGATCTGGATGTTTTCGCGTTCGACCGCATTCTCGACCGCGGCGGTCAGGACGCGGCCGTAAGACAGGGTCAGCACCTTGGCCATTTCCGCAGGATCGCGGTTGCCTTTGGGGTCCAGCACCGCTGCATCCAGCGTGACCGGAATGTTCAGATAGGTCTGCCGAAAGGCCCCCGATCCGTCGCGGAAGATGGTGAACATCAGCACCACCAGCGCCAGCATCGCGATACCGATGGCCGTCGCGCCATAAAGGCGGAAGCGTTTTTCGGCGGCATTGCGGCTGCGCGTGCGTGCGTCCTGCGCCAGCAAGGATCCGGGCTTGCGGTCAGCCGGGCTGGCCGTCGTGTTGGAAAGCGGCATATCGGTCATTCGTATTGCTCGCGATATTTGCGCACGATGTAGAGCGCGACCACATTAAGGGCGAGGGTGATGACAAACAGCGTCAGGCCAAGCGCAAAGGCCACCAGCGTTTCAGGCGAATTGAAATCGCTGTCGCCGGTCAGCTGGCTGACGATTTTGACCGTGATGGTCGTCATCGCCTCAAGCGGGTTCAAACTCATCTGTGCGGCGGCACCGGCGCCCAGAACCACGATCATGGTTTCACCGATGGCGCGGCTGGCGGCCAACAGGACGGCGCCGACGATACCGGGCAGCGCGGCGGGAAGAACCACCTGACGGATGGTTTCCGACGGCGTTGATCCAAGGCCAAGCGCGCCATCACGCAGGCTTTGCGGCACGGCGTTAATGATGTCGTCGGACAGCGAGCTGACGAACGGGATCAGCATGATGCCCATGACCAGACCGGCGGTCAGGACCGATGACCCGGAATTGCCAAGGCCAAGCGGTTGCGCGAAATAGTCGCGCAGCATCGGACCCACCGTGACCAGCGCGAACAGGCCGTAAACGATGGTCGGGATGCCTGCCAGAACCTCGATCGCGGGTTTGACAAAGCTGCGCACCCGGCGTGTGGCGTATTCCGACATATAGATCGCGGCGAACAGGCCCACGGGCACAGCCACCAGCAGCGCAATGACCGAGATATACAGCGTGCCCCACAGCAACGGGATAATGCCCAGCTGCGAATTGCCCTGAAAGCGCGGCGTCCATTCGGACCCGAAGAAGAAGGTCGTCCAGCTATAGACCGAGAAAAAGCGCCCGGTTTCAAAAACCAGCGACATGACGATGGATGCCGTCGTCGCGATGGCGATCAGCGAACACAGGATCAACAGACCCTGCGTCATCTGTTCAACCACATTGCGGGCGCGGTAGTCCTTGCCGATGCGGCTGACACCAAGGCCCAACCCGCCAATGGCGGCGGCAAGTGCGACCAGCCCGACAACGGGGCCGCTTTCGGCCGGGATGACATCGGCCAACCGCAGGATCGACCCCAGCAGCATGACGGCAAGCGCCGGCAGCAGCGCGGTCATCGCGACGCTGTAGCCGTGGTAAACGGGGCGACTGTGCAGATTGCGCACATCAGGTCCGGCGGCGGAAAACGCACGGCTTTTGCCGATGACGTAACCAGCGACAGCCAGCAACAGGCTGGCAAACAATGCCCATGACAGCGGCATTCGGGCGATCCTTGTAAAAGAAAGGAAGGCAGGCGGCGCGACAATCGCGCCGCCTGACGGGCTGTTTTATTGCATGGTCGTTTCGTTGGTGACGGCTTCTTGCGTCGCGGCCAGTTCCGGGTCCGACACCAGGCCGTATTGCGCCAGCGGGCCATCGGGGCCTGCCAGTTCGTCCGACACGAAGAATTCGACGAATTCCTTCAGGCCAGCGATTTCACCGAAATGCGCTTTCTTGACATAGAAGAACAGCGGGCGCGACACCGGGTAATCACCCGAAGCGATCGTCTCGGTCGAGGGGGTGACGCCGCTGATCGTGCCGACTTTCAGCTTGTCAGTGTTGTTCTCATAGAACGACAGGCCGAACACGCCGATACCAGCGGGCGAGCTTTGGATACGGGCCAGCGTTTCGGTGTAATCGCCGTCGATATCCACGGATTTGCCGTCGGTGCGCAGGGTCATGCAGGCCTCTTCGGCTGCATCTTCATCCATGCCCGAGGCGACGAATGCCTCCATCGCGCCTGCTTCTTCACAGCCAGCCAGAATGACTTTTTCTTCAAACACTTCGCGGGTGCCGTGCTTGGTGCCCGGAACGAAGGCCAGAATGTCCTGATCCGGCAGGCTCGGGTTCACTTCGTTCCATTTCGCGGCGGTGTTGTCCACGATCTGGCCGTCCTTGACGACCTTGGCCGACAGCGCGTTGAACCAGTCAGCCGGGGTGTAGGCGAAATCCGGGCCGGTCGAGGCGTTCGCAAATACGATGCCGTCATAGCCGATGCGGACTTCGATGATGTCGGTCACGCCGTTGGCGGTGCAGGTCTCACGCTCGCCATCGCGGATCGGGCGGCTGGCATTGGCGATGTCGACGGTGTTGGCACCAACGCCTTCGCAGAACTTTTGCAGACCGCCGCCGGTGCCACCGGATTCAACGACCGGAACCGGGAAATCGCTGTTTTCACCGAACGCTTCGGCAAGATC
>QIRE01000114.1_pt1 | contig 19513 bp, 17 predicted proteins | sample 2940141 | NCBI WGS metagenome assembly QIRE01 (sample SAMN09273532, study PRJNA473421) | Gut metagenome, whole genome shotgun sequencing project. | isolation source: gut tissue | host: Folsomia candida VU population | place: Netherlands: Amsterdam | collected 2016-03-06
GATCTCCCTGTTCATTCAGCCGCCGCACATTCGCCCACAGCATTTCGCGCAGGGTGATATCAACCCCCGCCGTCGGTTCATCCAGCACCAGAATCTGCGGCCGATGCACCAGCGCCTTGGCCAACAGCAACCGCCGCCGCATCCCGCCCGACAGGTTGCGGGCATAGGCATTGGCCTGATCGGTCAGCCCGACAAGGGCCAGCAACTCATCAGTCCAGCGTTCCGATTTCGGCACGCCATACAACCCCGCCTGCACCTCAAGGCTGGCGCGGGGGGTAAAGAACGGATCCATGTTCAGTTCCTGCGGCATGACGCCGATGGCCGCCCGCGACTGACGCGGGTTCACGTCCTGGTCAAAGCCCCAGATGGTGACGCGGCCAGCGGTCTTGTTCACCAGCCCGGCCAGAATATTGATCATCGTGGACTTGCCCGCCCCGTTCGGCCCCAGCAGGCCAAAGATGCTGCCCGCCGGGATCGCCAGATCAATCCCCTTCAAGGCCTCTTTCGCGGGGGCATTGCCCTGCGCGGCATAGGTCTTGCGCAATCCGGTGATTTCAAGGGCATTCGGCATGGGTCATCCTTGCAGAGCTTGCGAAAGCAGGCGGCGCTGCGGTAATGGGGTTAGACCAGATGATGCCCGCCGCCACAAGAAGGCCAGCCATGACGCAATACGTGATCCCGGAAAATTCACTGTCCACCGAACAGACCGTGGCCGAGCTGAAGATGCCCGCCCCTGAAACCGCGATCGTGACCAGCTGGAAAATCGCCTGCGATGGCGATGATGGCGCGGGTCTTGGTCATCCGCGGGTCTGGCTGGCGATTTCACCGGAAACCGGCTTTGTCGATTGCGGCTATTGCGACAAGCGCTTCGTGATCGACCGCGACCACGCGCACGACGACCACTGAAACACCGTCGCCCAGAATTCCGTCCCGGCCCGCAAAGCATTGCCGACCCCCATTGAGGGGGATCGCCAATGCTGCCATGCGGGCGCATGGCCCCCCGCTCATTCTCCTTTATGAAAATATCCCGGGGGAGTCCGCAGGACGGGGGCAGCGCCCCCTTCTTTGGACCTTTGCGCCCCGGCAAGGTTTCTGACAGAACGGTCCTCAGGAATCTGAAAGGACCGATCCATGACCAGCTTCGGCAAGGGCCACAACCTGCACCTGATCGACGGCTCGGCCTTCATCTTCCGCGCCTATCACGCCCTGCCGCCGCTGACGCGCAAATCCGACGGGCTGCCGGTCGGCGCCGTTGCCGGGTTCTGCAACATGCTGTGGAAATACGTCACCGACGAACATGGCAGCGATGCGCCCACCCACGCGGCGGTGATTTTTGACCATTCATCGAAAACCTTCCGCACTGACATTTATTCCGCCTACAAGGCCAACCGCCCCGAACCGCCCGAGGATCTGCGCCCGCAGTTCCCGCTGACCCGCGACGCCACCCGCGCCTTCAACATCGCCTGCATCGAAACCAAAGGGTATGAGGCTGACGACATCATCGCAGCCCTTGCCTGCAAGGCGCGCGATGCCGGGGGCAGCGTCACCATCATCAGCAGCGACAAGGATCTGATGCAGTTGGTCGGCGACGGCGTGCAGATGCTGGACCCGATCAAGGGCAAGGCCATCGGCCGGGATGAGGTGTTCGAGAAGTTCGGCGTCTATCCCGACCGCGTGGTCGATGTGCAGGCGCTTGCGGGCGATTCGGTCGATAACGTGCCGGGCGCGCCGGGCATCGGCATCAAGACCGCCGCACAGCTGATCCAGGAATACGGCGATCTTGAAACGCTGCTGGCGCGGGCGGGCGAAATCAAACAGCCCAAGCGCCGTCAGACCCTGATCGATCACGCCGAACAGATCCGCATCTCGCGCCAGCTGGTGCAGCTTGATTGCGACACGCCGCTGGATTTCACGTTGGACAGTCTGTCGGTGCGCGCGCCCGATCCTGAACCGCTGCTGGCCTTCCTGTCCGTGATGGAGTTTCGGACCTTGACCGCCCGGGTGGCAGACACGCTTGGTGCGGTGGCGCCCGCCGTGACCTCGGCCCCCGCGACCGAAGCTCCGGCCACGCCCAAGCAGCCCGATATTGACCATGCCGCCTATGAAACCGTGACCGATATGGCCGCGCTGGACCGCTGGATCGCCGCCATCCGCGACGGGGGCGAGGTCGCGATTGATACCGAAACCACCGGGCTTGATGAGATGCAGGCCGATCTGGTGGGCATCTGCCTGGCCACCGCGCCGGGCCGCGCCTGCTATATCCCGGTGGGCCATGTCAGCGGGGGTGATGATCTGTTCGGCCAGACCGCGCTGGTCGCGGGGCAGTTGCCCTTGGCCGATGTTCTGGCCGCGTTGAAGCCCGTTCTGCAGGACGCCGCGATCCTGAAGATCGGCCAGAACCTGAAATATGACTGGAAGCTTCTGGCCCGTCACGGCATCCGCATGACCCCCATCGCGGATACGATGCTGATGTCCTATGCGCTGAACGCCGGCACGCATAATCATGGCATGGACGAGTTGGCCGAACGCTATCTGGGCCATAAATGTATTCCGATCAAAGACCTGATCGGGTCGGGCAAAGCCCAGATCCATTTCGGTCAGGTCAGCATCGAAAAAGCAGCCCCCTATGCCGCCGAAGATGCCGAGGTGACCTTGCGCCTTTACCGGCACTTTGCGCCGATGCTGCCGGTCGAACGCGTCGTCACCACATATGAGACGACCGAACGCCCGCTGATCCCGGTGCTGGCGGATATGGAAATGTCCGGCATCCGCATCGACGCCGATGTGCTGAAACGCATGTCGAACGCTTTCGCGCAAAAGCTGGCGGGGCTAGAGGATGAAATCCACACTCTGGCGGGCGAAAAATTCAACGTCGGCTCGCCCAAGCAACTGGGCGAAATTCTGTTCGACAAGATGTCGCTTGCGGGCGGCAAGACCGGCAAGACCGGCGCCTATTCGACCAGCGCCGATGTGCTGGAAGATCTGGCCGCCGAAGGTCACGATCTGCCCGCCCGCGTGCTGGACTGGCGGCAGATCAGCAAGCTGAAATCGACCTATACCGACGCGCTGCCCACCTATGTTCATCCCGATACGGGCCGCGTCCATACCAGCTATTCCATCGCGGGGGCGCAGACCGGGCGTCTGGCCTCGACCGATCCGAACCTGCAAAACATCCCGGTGCGCAGCGACGAAGGCCGCCGCATCCGCGAGGCATTCATCGCCGCCGACGGCCATCGTCTGGTCAGTCTGGATTACAGCCAGATCGAATTGCGCATTCTGGCCCATGTCGCCGATATTCCGGCGCTGAAACAGGCGTTCCGCGACGGCATCGACATTCATGCCATGACCGCCAGCCAGATGTTCGGCGTCCCGGTCGAAGGCATGGACCCGATGATCCGCCGCCGCGCCAAGGCGATCAATTTCGGGGTGATCTACGGCATTTCGGGCTTTGGCCTGTCGCGCAACCTGCGCATCCCAAGGGCCGAGGCGCAGGCCTTCATCGACACCTATTTCGAACGCTTCCCGGAAATCCGCGCCTATATGGACAGGACGGTGGCGGATGCCAAAGCCGATGGCAGCGTGCGCACCCTCTTCGGGCGGCGCATCAACACGCCGGGCATCAATACCAGCGGCCCGGCGGCGGGCGGGGCCAAGCGTGCGGCCATCAACGCGCCGATCCAAGGCGCCGCCGCCGACATCATCCGCCGCGCGATGATCCGGATGCCCGCGGCCATCGCCGATTTGCCCGCCAAGATGCTGTTGCAGGTGCATGACGAATTGGTGTTCGAGGTGCGCGAAGATGCGGTCGATGCCCTGATCGTCGCCGCCCGCGCAGTTATGGAAGGGGCGGCGGAACCGGCGGTGAAATTGTCGGTGCCGCTGGTCGTCGATGCGGGCCAAGGCGCCAACTGGGCCGAGGCGCACTGACATGGGTCATTCGCACAGCCACAGTCACCATCACGGCCACAGCCACAGTCACGGGCACAGTCATGGCGACGGCGCGATTGGCTGGGCGGTTGCCGTCAACATCGCGCTGACTGCGGCGCAGATCATCGGCGGCTATGCGGCCGATTCGACCGCGCTGATCGCGGACGGCATCCATAACCTGTCGGATGCGCTGGCGCTGATCCTGGCCTTTGGCGCGCGCAGGCTGGCGCGGCGGGCCGCAACCCCCGAATGGTCCTATGGCTGGAGCAGGGCCGAAATCGTTGCGGCCTTTGTCAATTATCTGGCGCTGATCGCGGTGTCGATCTGGCTGGCGATCGAGGCGCTGGCCCGCCTGTCAGACCCGCCGCAGGTCGCGGGCGGGCTGGTCATGGCACTGGCAGGCTTTGCATTGATCGTCGATCTGGTCACGGCGGCGCTGGTCTATCGCTTGTCAAAAGACAGCGCGAATATCCGCGCGGCGTTCCTGCACAATGTCGCGGATGCGGGCGTGTCGGTCGCGGTCATTCTTGGCGGGGCGCTGATCCTTGCCTTTGGCTGGAACCTTGCCGATCCGATCCTGACACTGGCGATTTCGGTGGTGATCCTGTGGCATATCGGGATGGAAATCGGCCCGGTCTTTCGGATGCTGATGCTGGCCGCACCCCCCGGCAGCGACCCGGCGGCGGTTCTGACATCGCTGCGCGCATTACCCGGCGTGCAGGATGCCCATCATCTGCACCTGTGGCAGATCGACGAAAAGCGCAACGCGGCCTCGGTCCATCTGGTCGTGGATACGGATGCGCATTTCGCCATCACCCGCGCCGCCCGCGACATGTTGGCCCAACAGTTTCACATCAGTCACGCCACCATTGAGATAGAGCCGCCAACCGCTGGCACGGATGCCTGCCACGACCACGACCATCCCTGAAAGGCGGGAACTGCGACCACAGGCGTCACGCCATATTCTCGCCCGGCTTCTTCTTCAGGAAAATATCCCTGGGGTCCGGGGGCAGCGCCCCCGGCCGGTGCAATCCTGTCGCATGGCCCGAACGTCATCGCGCCATAAAGACCGGGATCTTTGCCTTCTCAAGCATATCGCGGGTCGCACCGCCCAGAATCGCCTGCCGAAAGCGAGAATGGCCATAGGCGCCCATGACGATCATATCGGCGTCGATTTCCATCGCGCGGCGGTTCAGCTCATCGCCGGTGGTGGGGGCGGTCCGCGCCAGAACGGCGATTTCGGCATGAACACCGTGGCGCGTCAGCATCTGCGTCAATGCGCCGCCCGGATCGGATCGTTCGGGACCGCTGCGGCCGGGATCGATCACGGTCACCTCGACCTGATCTGCGGCCTGCAACAGCGGCAAGGCGCGGCGAACGGCGGCCAGCGCCTCGATCGACTGGTTCCATGCCAGCAGAATACGGCGCGGTGCCTCAAGCCGGGCATCGGGCGCGGGCAGGACCAGCACCGGACAGGCGCCCTCGAACAGGGCGGCTTCGGTGACGGCCTCGGCTTCGCCCGGGGTGCCCTCACCATAGGGGCGGGTCAGGACAGTGAGGTCTGAAAACCGCGCGCGCATTCCCACAATGTTGGGGATGCCACCGACCTGCGCCACCGCCGCCTCGGACGACCAGCGTTGTCCGGCTGTGGCCATGCGTTCACGCACAGCCTGTTCCAGCGATTGCGCCTGCGTCATTGCGGAATCGATGGCTTCTTGAAAGGCAAAGGGTGCGCCGCCGGGGAAATAATAGCCCGCCTGCGTGTGATCGACGCCAAGGCACAGCACCTCAAGATGGGCGTCCTCGCGCGCGGCAAGGGCCGCCGCCATGTCAAGCTGTGGCAGTTGTCGCTTATCCGACAGCACCGTCAGGATGGATTTATAGCCCATTCAAACCTCCGCTTTCTGGTGATGATACCTCATCACGTCCCAACGCAGGATGCCCCAGATGGATCAGTGTCAGATCGCGAACGTGCCGCAGATCAACTATTCTTGATCGGCGCGGCTTTGTTCAGGCGGTGATCAGCTCTCCGCGCAGCGAATTCGTCAGGCTTTCGACGATGCGCACCTGCACCAGATCACCGACCTGTGCCTGTGGTGCGTCCACAAATACCGAATGCAGATAATCGGACTTGCCGATCATCTGCCCCGCCTGACGGCCCGCTTTTTCAAACAGCACGCCAAGGGTGCGGCCGACCATGCCTTCTTGCGCGGCGCGTTGCTGTTTGGTCAGCAGCGCCTGCAGTTCCTGCAAGCGGGCGTCGGCCACGTCACTGTCCACCTCGGGCTTTTCATAGGCCGGAGTGCCGGGACGGGGCGAGTATTTGAAGCTGAAGGCGGTGCCAAAGCCCACCTCGGCCACCAGACGCAGGGTGTCCTGATGATCCTTGTCGGTTTCGCCGGGAAAGCCCACGATGAAATCGCTGGTCAGCATGATGTCGGGGCGGGCCTCGCGGATGCGGTCGATCAGGCGCAGATAGCCCGCCGCGGTATGCTTGCGGTTCATCGCCTTCAAAATCCGGTCGCTGCCCGATTGCACAGGCAGATGCAGATAGGGCATCAGCGCGGGAATATCGCGATGCGCGTCAATCAGGTCATCGGCCATGTCATTGGGGTGGCTGGTGGAATAGCGGATGCGGTCCAGCCCCTCTACCTCGCCCAAGGCGCGGATCAGGCGGCCAAACCCCCATTCGCCGTTCGCGCCCGCGCCGTGCCAGCCATTGACGTTCTGGCCCAGAAGGGTGATTTCGCGCACGCCCCGGTCCACCAGATCGCGGGCCTCACGCAGGATGCGGTCCACCGGGCGGCTGACCTCGGCCCCGCGCGTATAGGGGACGACGCAAAAGGCGCAGAATTTGTCACAGCCTTCCTGCACGGTCAGAAAGGCGGCAGGCGCGCGGCGGGTGGCGCGGTTCTGGGGCAGGTGGTCGAATTTGTCCTCGGCCGGAAATTCGGTGATGACGGCGGGCGCATCGCCCCGCACCATCGCGGGCAGCCGGTGATAGGTCTGCGGGCCGACGACCAGATCGACCAGCGGCATCCGGCGGATGATCTCATCGCCCTCGGCCTGCGCGACACAGCCTGCCACGCCGATCTTCAGGTCCGGCTTTTCCGCCTTCAGCGGCTTCAAGCGGCCCAGATCGGAATACAGCTTTTCCGCCGCCTTTTCGCGGATATGACAGGTGTTCAGCAGCACCATATCGGCGTCGGTCTGATCCTCGGTCAGGACATAGCCTTCGGCGCCCATCGCCTCGGCCATGCGCTGACTGTCATAGACGTTCATCTGGCAGCCATAGGTCTTGATGAAAAGCTTTTTGACTGCCGGGGAATTGGCTTGGTCGGTCATGCCGTATTGTCCTTGGGAATTGCGGCGCTGATATAGGAATTGCAGCGATTTGGAAAGTCACGCGATGGACAGCGATCTGACCACCATCAACACCATCGGTCCCGCCACGGCCAAGGCGCTGATCGCGGCGGGCATTCCCGATGCGGCCACCCTGCGGGCCATGGGCGCGCACGAGGCGTATCGTGCCCTGCTGGTGGCCGGGGGCAAGCCGCATTTCATCTGGTATTATGTGCTGGTGATGGCGCTGCAAGGCCGCCCCTGGAACGACTGCAAGGGCGACGAAAAGCTGGCGCTGCGGGCGCGGTTCGACGCGCTGGTGGCGCAGGTGCGCGGCACGCCCTTGTCGGGGATAGAGGCCGAACTGGATGCCATCGGCCTGCGCAAGCCCTGAAACCGCGAGCTTTATTTTCGGTGCAAAGGATCGCGACCCGTTGGTATAAGATGGTATGCTTGGCCAAACCGGAACTGACCCGGATCATGCAGGGCATCGCAGGTTCACGGCAGCCAGCATGGATCATCTGACATGTCAACCGATCCTGCTGTTTCAACAACGGAGGCTGACATGAGCTGTCATAACGACGTTCCGACCGACACCCATGAATTGCTGTTGGACCGCGTTCTGAACGCGCCCCGCGACAAGCTGTGGCTCTGTTGGACCGATCCCAAGCTGATGGAGGACTGGTTCTGCCCAAAGCCGTGGTATGTCACCGACGCCGTGGTTGACGCGCGGGCGGGCGGCGAATTTTCCACCGTCATGCACGGCCCGGCGGGCGAGGAATTTCCCAATACCGGCGTGTTCCTTGAGGTGATCGAGGGCCGCAAGCTGGTCTTTACCGACGCCTTTGCCCCCGGTTGGTTGCCCGCCGGACGCCCCTTCATGGTGGCCGAGGTCACCTTTGACGACGCAGGCGAAGGCCGCACCCGTTACATCGCCCGCGCGCGTCATTGGACCGATGAGGCCCGCAAGGAACACGAGGCGATGGGCTTTCACGAGGGCTGGAACGCGGTCGCCGATCAGCTTGAGGCGCTGGCGAACCGGCTGTGATCGCCGCGCAGCATGGCCGATCTGGCGGAACCCCATTGCAGGGCAGGTGTTAGCTCTGCGCAGATTTCGACACCCCCAGGCATCCGGTCGCAGATGAGAACTCCAAACCCCGCCACCCCGGCATGAGCGCGCGTCACAAGGTTCAGACCTGCCTGTGGTTCGATCATCAGGCGCTTGAGGCGGCAGAATTCTATACCTCTCTGCTGCCTGACAGCCGGATCGGGCGGGTGATCCCCTATGCCCAAGGTCAGGGCATCGCCCCGCCGGGCACCATCCTGCTGGTCGAATTCACGCTGGCGGGGACGCCTTATCAAGCGCTGAACGGGGGCGCGATGTTCCCCCCGACCGAGGCTGCCTCGATCAGCGTGGCCACCCGCGATCAGGCGGAAACCGACGCCTTGTGGGATGCGCTGACCACCGGGGGCGGGGCGCCGTCGCAATGCGGCTGGTTAAAGGACCGGTTCGGAATGTCGTGGCAGATCGTGCCGCGCCGGGCGCTGGACCTGATGGCGGGGCCGCGCGCGGCACAGGTCTGGCCGGTGCTGACCGGCATGACAAAGATCGACATTGCCGCGCTGGAAGCTGCCGCCCGCTAACCCGCGTCGCGCATCTGCCGGCCAAGGAACTGGCCCGCGCGGCGCCATGCATCGTCATTGTCGCCGCGAAAGTTCAGATCGCGGTTCAGGATCAGCCTGCCATCCGACGTATCGGCCAGATTGGCGAACAATTGCAGGATCAGCGTGCTGGTCTTTTGCGCCACCACGAACAACGCCCGGTCCGCACCCCGGTCGCGCGCCAGCGCCAGCAGGCATTCGGTCGTTTCCGGCTGACAGGTCGCGACCTCTGCTGCGTCGATCGTCACCGCGCCGTCCAGTTCCGCCGCGATGGCTTGCGCGATCAGCGCGGTCCGGCGATCGTGATCGGCCTGCTGGTCGCGCGCCTCGCCGGATGTGTCCAGCATTTTGACCGGCATGATCGCCACGACATCCGCCATGGCGGTCAGCGGCAGCAGCGCCAGCAACACGGCAAGCAGCACAGGCATGACATTTCCCCCTGCGGTCAAGCTAGGTTTCCCCGCCAGCCGCCGCAATCAGCCCTTGGTCTGACGCCGCGCGGGGCATTGAACGCCCCTTGCCGCCCGGATAGCCTGACCCAAATGCAGTTTGATGAGGTCACGACATGAACACGCCGCAAAGCTGGGAAGCACGGGCCGACGAATTTTCGCTCTATGGGTTTACGGACCTGCCAAGCGTGCATCAGCGCGGCGCCGTGGTGCTGACCCATGGCGAAGGCCCCTATGTCGTCGATGTGCATGGGCGGCGCTATCTGGATGCCAATTCCGGGCTGTGGAATATGGTCGCGGGCTTTGATCACAAGGGTCTGGCCGAGGCCGCCAAGGCGCAATACGACCGCTTTCCGGGCTATCACGCGTTCTTTGGCCGTATGTCGGATCAGACCGTGATGCTGTCGGAAAAGCTGGTCGAGGTGTCGCCCTTTGATCGCGGCAAGGTCTTCTATACCAATTCCGGGTCCGAGGCGAACGACACCATGGTCAAGATGCTGTGGTTCATGCACGCATCCGAAGGCAATCCGCAGCGGCGCAAGATCCTGACCCGCTGGAACGCCTATCACGGGGTGACGGCGGTGTCGGCATCCATGACCGGCAAACCCTATAACAGCGTGTTCGGCCTGCCGCTGGACGGGTTCATCCACCTGACCTGCCCGCATTACTGGCGTTTCGGCGCCGAGGGCGAGACCGAGGATCAGTTCACCGCCCGCCTTGCGCGCGAGCTGGAGGACACGATCCTGCGCGAAGGCGCCGACACCATCGCGGGCTTTTTCGCCGAACCGGTGATGGGGGCGGGCGGGGTGATCCCGCCGTCACAGGGCTATTTTCAGGCAGTGCTGCCGATCCTGCAGAAATACGACATCCCGATGATCTCGGACGAGGTGATCTGCGGGTTCGGGCGCACCGGCAATACCTGGGGGTGCCAGACCTATGGCTATACCCCCGATGCGATCATCAGTTCCAAGAACCTGACGGCGGGCCTGTTCCCGATGGGCGCGGTGATCCTTGGCGGCGCGCTGTCGGACCGGGTGCAGGCGGCGGTCGAAAGGATCGAGGAATTCCCCCACGGCTTTACCGCATCGGGTCACCCGGTTGGCTGCGCCATCGCGCTGAAAGCCATCGACGTGGTGATGAACGAAGGTCTGGCCGATAACGTCAAACGCCTTGCCCCGCGGCTGGAGGCCGGTCTGCGCGCGATCATGGAGCGCAGCGACCATATCGGCGAATTGCGCGGCGTGGGTTTCATGTGGGCGCTAGAGGCCGTGCGCGACAAAGCCACCAAAACCCCCTTCGACAGCAGCCTGTCGGTCAGCGAACGCATCGCCAACACCTGCACCGATCTGGGCCTGATCTGCCGCCCGTTGGGCCAATCCATCGTGCTGTGCCCGCCTTTCATCCTGACAGAGGCACAGATGGATGAGATGTTCGACAAGCTGGAACAGGCGCTGGTGAAGGTCTTTGCCGAGGTGGCGTGAAAAAAAAGGCCGCCCGCCCGGTGGGGGCGTGCGGCCATATCGCAACATGACCTTTCCGGCGGATCATGAAGCTGGAAAGGCGGGATGCTATTTCGTGCGAAGGCGGTTGATCAGATCATATGTCGCACGGACCCGCGCCTCGTTCGGGTAGTTGCGATTGGCAAGGACGACGATGCCCAACGCCTGATCCGGCAGCATCGCGACATAGCCGCCAAAGCCGTTTGTCGAGCCGGTCTTGTTCATGATGACCGGCGCCATTTCCGAACTGCCAAGCGGCGACATCGGCTGCGGTTTCAGGATGAAATCATATCCGTTCCCGGCCACCATCCGATCAAGATCGGCCGGCCATGGATAGGCCTCCCAGATCATCGCCTGGGTGAAGAATTGCGTCTTGAACTGCGGGGTCTGCGTCCGCGCCACAGCATTGCGAATGTCTGCCGCGACGTTGCCTTGGCCCAGCTGTATGTCCAGCATGGTCAACATGTCGCGTGCCGTTGACTTCACGCCATAGGCTTCATCATCGAACAGGCCCGGCGTGACGCGGATGGGTTCGTTGGTTTTCCGATCATAGCCGAAGGCGTATTGGTCCATCGCCGTTTCCGGCACATCGACCCATGTATTCGTCAGCCCCAACGCGGGAAACAGGATCGTCTGGGCCGCGTCGGCATAGGATGTGCCCAAGGCAACAGCGGCGATATAGCCCAACAGCCCGATACTGACATTCGAATAGCTGCGTGCGCCGGGTTGCGGAACCTGCCAACTTTCCAGCCAGGTCAAAAGTTGATCTGCATCTGTTGCGGTATCGGGTGCCTGCAAGGGCAAACCGCCCGAATGGTGCGTCGCCAGATCCATCAGCGTCAAAGCGCCTGCCGGTGATCCGTCAAGTTCTGGCAGATAGGTCGCGACATTCGCATCCAGCGACAGCTTGCCCTGCTGTTCTGCCAAAGCGGCCAGCGTCACGTTGAAAATCTTGCTGATAGAGCCAAGCTCAAAAACCGTATCCGGGGTCACGGGGCGCTGATCTTCCCTTGAGGCAAGGCCCGTGGCGTAAAAGCTGTGCTGTCCGTTTTGTGTCACCCCGACGACCAGGCCGGGGATATCGTATTCCTTGATCGCGCTGTCGAATGCGGCGGCGGCGTTCGCGTCAAAGCGTGCGTGAGGGTCTTGGGCGACAGCCGCATTTGCCACAGAGGCCGCAAAACATAGCGCAAAAGCAGTCGTATAGTTCATTCAAGGTCCACAGGTTTGACAGGTCGGCTCACGCGTCACCGTGGCGCGCGAGGTCCGGGCATGTGCTGATAAGGGCGCGCGTCATTGCATCGCCCAAGGCCAGAAGTGGGTTTATTGCGACGGGATGTCGTTATCTATCGCGGTCGCGTCATCCTCGGGGATGACGTCGGGCAATTGCTTGCTGCCCTCGGACCGGTCGCGATACAGCGAGGCGCGGCCCAACAGCATCAGCGTGACCGGGATCGTGACGGTGATGCAGAAGCCGATGACCAGTTCGTGCAGGATGGTCTGGCGTTGGATGTGGCTGGCCAGCAGCGCGGATGCCAGCACCACGCCCGCCGTGCCCCAGCTGGTGCCAAGGGTGGGCGCGTGCAGGCGGTCGTAAAAGCTGGGCAGGCGGAAAAATCCCCACGCGCCGATCAGCGTCAGCGTCGATCCCAGCACCACCAGAACCGCAATCGGGATCGCCAGCCACAGCGACATGTCGTCCAGCGGCGGGGTCATTCGATCACCTCGCCGCGGAACAGGAATTTGGCCAGCGCGACGGTGGCGACAAAGCCCATGACGGCGATGACCATCGCTGCCTCGAAGAAGAACACCGACCGCAGGCGCATTCCGGTGACCAGAAACAGCAGCATGACGGTGACATACATCGTGTCCAGCGCCAGCACCCGGTCCTGCGCGCGGGGGCCGCGCAGGATGCGCGACGCGGCAAGGCAGGCGGCCAGCGCCAGCGCGATCTGGGCATAGCCCAGGGCAAAGGCAAGGATCGTCGCGCTCATTCGAAGATCTCCATCAACATCGGCTCATATCGGTCGCGGATGGCGTCGCGGTAATGTTCCGCCTCGCGCGCGTCGAAGATGTGCAGGGTCAGGTGGCCGGTTTCAGACGCGTATTCCAGCCATGCGGTGCCGGGTGTCGCTGTCAGGATTACCGCCAGCGCGGCAAGGGCATTGGCGTCGCGCAGTTGCAGGGGGATGATGATCAGCCCGCTGGTGCGACCGCTGCGCCCCTCGGTCAGGATCAGGCGGGTGACGGTGATGTTCGAGCGGACGATATCCGCGAACAGATAGATCAGCAGCGACGGGATCACCCGCCAGCGGCGAATGCGCGGACGCGCCGGATGCAGCGCGGACATGGCCCACCCCGCGACCAGCGCGATACCGCTGCCCAGCACCAGATGGCCCAGTGAAAACCGCGTCAGCAGCAGCCAGATCAGCACCAGAAACGCCGACAGCAGCGGGTGGGGGATCATCCTGCTCATTCTGCGGCCTCGGTGTCGTCATCGGTTCGGTCGGCGGCGCGCGGCGTGGCGAAGACGCCGTAGGCATAGGTTGCGGTTTCGTGCAGGTCATCGGCGGTGCCCGAGGTATAGCGCAGCATCACCTCGGCCTTGACGCTGATCAGGGTCAGCATCAGCAACAGCGCGATCACCGGCCCGATTTCCATCGCCAGAACGCGGGGGGGCGCATCCTCGCTGGCCCAGAAGGTCTGGATGCCGATCCGCGCCAGCCCGATCAGCGTGGCAAAGCCCGACACCAGCAGCAGCACGACAAAGGCCCAGCCAAGCGCGGGCGGCAACCCGTCATGCGCGGCGCCAAGGCCCATGCCCTGGATCATCGCGACCTTGCCGATAAAGCCCGGCATGGGCGGCAACCCGGCCAGCGTCATCAGGCACAGCGCAAAGCAGATGCCAAGAACGGTCATGGTGGCGGGGATGGCAAGGCCCGCGTCGGGAACCTCATCCACCTCGGCATCGTCGATGCCATAAGCCTCGGCCGTCAGAGCCAGAAGCGAGGCGATGCCGCCGTCTTCGCGGCTCATCGGTTCGACCAGCAGGAACATCGCGCTGGTCGCCAGCGTCGATCCGATCAGGTAATACAGCGCGCCCGACAGCATCGGCTGCCCGCCGCCCGCCAGCGCAAAGCCCGTGACCGCAAGCACCGTCCCGGATGAGATGATGACCGAATGTGCCGCCAGCCGCCCAAGGCCCTGCGATGACAGCACCCCCAGCAGGCCATATATCAGGGTGGCGCTGCCAAGGCCGATCAGCACCCATGACCCAAAGCCCGCAGATGCGCCCGCGCTGGCCCCAAAGATCAGCATCGACAGCCGCAGGATCGCATAGACGCCGACCTTGGTCATGATCGCAAACATCGCGCCCACCGGCGCCGCGCCCGCCATATAGGCCGTGGGCAGCCAGAACGACAAAGGCCAGCTGCCCGCCTTGACCAGAAAGGCCACGGCCAGCAACGCGGCGGCGGCGTGGATCAGCGGCCGGTCCTGCGGCGTGATGGCCGACATCATATTGGCCAGATGCGCCATGTTCAGCGTGCCGGTGATGCCATAGATCAGGCTGACGCCCAGCAGGAACAGCAGCGATGCGGCGAGGTTCATGGCGATGTAATGCATCCCCGCGCGCACCCGCAATTGCCCCGATCCATGCAGCAGCAGGCCATAGGATGCGGCCAGCAGCACCTCGAAGAACACGAACAGGTTGAACAGATCGCCTGTCAGGAACGCGCCGTTCAGCCCGACCAGCAGGAACTGAAACAACGAGTAATAGTGCTGCCCCTGCCTGCTGGCCCCGGCCGAGGCATAGACCAGCGACGGGATCGCCAGCAGCGCCGTCAGCGCCAGCATCATCGCCGACAGACGGTCCAGCACCAGCACGATGCCAAACGGCGCCTGCCAGTCGCCCATTAGGTAAAAGCCGATGGTGCCTTCTGGCCCGCCCGACTTGGCGCGGATCACCAGTTCGGCGGCCACCAGCAGTTGCGCGGCGCAGGCGATCAGGCTTAGCCAGAATTTCGCGCGCCGCTGACGGTCATCATACAGCAGCATCAGCGCGCCCGCGATCAGCGGGATCAGGATCGGCGCGATGATCAGATGTTGGTGGATCATCCCTGACGCTCCTTCCCGTCGACATGGTCGGTGCCGGTCAACCCGCGCGATGCGATCAGCACCACAAGAAAAAGCGCGGTCGTGGCAAAGCTGATGACGATGGCGGTCAGGACCAGCGCCTGCGGCAGCGGATCGGCATAAAGCGTCGGGTCGATGAAGCCGCCCTTGGGCATGACAGGCGCCGCGCCGGGGGTCAGCCGGCCCATGCCGAAGATGAACAGGTTCACGGCATAGGACAGCAGGCACAGGCCCACGATCACCTGAAAGCTGCGCGGGCGCAGCAGCAGCCAGATACCCGATGCGGTCAGCACACCGATGGCGGCGGACAGGATGAATTCCATCAGCTTGGCTCCTTTCCGGTGCTTTCGGCGTCATGTTCGCGCATCCGGCTGGCGCGCAGCGACTGGTGCGCGATGGCGATCAGCATCAGCACGGTCGCGCCCATGACGGTCGCGAAAATGCCAAGGTCGAACGCCATGGCGGACGCGGCAGGCACATCGCCGATCAGCGGAATATGCACATAGCGCGCATGGGCCGTCAGGAACGGATAGCCAAAGATCCACGCGGCCATCCCGGTTGCGGTCGCAACCAGCATCCCAAAGCCCATCCAGCGGATCGGCAGGATGGTGATCCGCGCCTCGACCCACCGAACATTGGTGGCCAGATATTGCAGCAGGAAGGCGATGGCCATGGTGACACCCGCCGCAAAGCCGCCGCCGGGCAGATCATGGCCGCGAAAGAAGAAATACGATGCCACAAGGATCAGCAGCGGGAACATCCACAGCATGATGACACCCGGCACATACAGATAATCGGTCAGTTCCTGCCCGCTGGTGGCGGATTGCTGCTTTGGTGCCTCGACGCTTTCTGCGGTGGGGCGGAAACGGCGCAGCAGGCTATAGATGGTCAGCCCCACGATCGCCAGAACGCAGATTTCGCCAAAGGTATCAAAGGCGCGGAAATCGACCAGGATCACGTTGACGACATTGGTACCGCCGCCTTCGTGATAGGCATTGGCCAGAAACCAGTCGCCGATATTGGGCACCAGGGGCCGCGTCATCACCGCATAGGCGATGACCGCAACCCCGATCCCCCCGGCCGAGGCGATGACCAGATCGCGCGCGCGGCGCAGTTTGGCGGGCAACAGCCGATCCTCGGCGATCTGGTCGCTGCGTTTGGGCAGCCAGCGCAGGCCAAGCAGCAGCAGAACGGTGGTCACCACCTCGACCAGCAGTTGGGTCACGGCAAGGTCCGGCGCTGACAGCCACGCAAATGTCAGGCAGGTGATCAGCCCCGCCCCGCCCAGCAGAACCAGCGCGGCAAAGCGGTGATACTTGGCCTGCCACGCCGCACCGATGGCACAAAAGCCGCCCGCCACCCACATCAGCGCGAAGGCGGGCGAGGGGTCGTGCAGGCGGATCTCGTCGCCGCTTGCCAGTTGCAGCGTGCCGTAAAGCGCGCCACCACAGGCGACCAGCGCGAACAGCACCAGCAGGCGCAGCTGCGGCTGCAATCCCTCTTTGCCCAGAAAGTTCTGGGCAACCCGCGGCCAGCGCCAGCCCAGTTGCAGTTGCAGCCAGTCATAGGCTTTTTGCGCGCGCAGATGGTGCAGCAGCGGCGGCCCTTCGGGACCGGCGGGCAGGCCGCGGGCGCTGGTCAGATAGATCGCAAGCCCAACGACAACCGCGATGATGCTAAGCAGCAGCGCCGCGTTGACGCCATGCCACAGCGCCAGATGCGCGTCAGAGGTGCCGCCCGAGACCGACTGCGCAGCGATGTTCAGCGCCGGTTCAATGGTGACACCCGGAAACAGGCCGATGGCAAGGCACAGCCCGACCAGCACCGCGACCGGACCGCGCATGGCGTTTGGCGGCTCATGCGGGGTTTCGGGCAGGTCGGTCGGCTGCGGACCAAAGAAGGTCGCAAGGACAAAGCGCGCCGTATAGGCCACCGACAGCGTCGCCGCGACCACCGCCAGATAGGGCAGGGCGCGCGACAGCCACATCGCATAGGGGGCGTGCAGGGTCGTCTCAAGGAACATCTCTTTCGAGATGAAGCCGTTCATCGGCGGCAGGCCCGCCATCGCCGCCGCCGCCGCAATCGACAGCGCGCCCGTGACCGGCATCAGCCGCATCAGCCCCGACAGCTTTCGCAGATCGCGGGTGCCGGTTTCATGGTCGATGATGCCCGCCGACATGAACAGCGCCGCCTTGAACAGCGCGTGGTTGCACAGGTGAAAGATCGCCGCCAGAATCGCCGCCGGGCCGCCGATCCCGGCCAGCGCCGTGATCAGGCCCAGATGGCTGATCGTCGAATAGGCCAGCAATCCTTTCAGATCGTGACGATAGATCGCAATCAGCCCGCCGATCAGCATGGTCAGGATGCCCGCGCCGGTGACGATGACGAACCATTCCGGCGTGCCGCCAAGCGCGGGCGAAAACCGGATCAACAGGAACACGCCCGCTTTCACCATCGTCGCCGAATGCAGATAGGCGCTGACCGGGGTGGGCGCGGCCATCGCGCCGGGCAGCCAGAAGTGGAACGGAAACTGCGCCGATTTGGTGAATGCGCCCAGCAGGAACAGGATCAGCGCCACGTCATACAGATGGTGGCCCCGGATAGTATCGCCCGAAGCCAGCACATGATCCAGCGAATAGCCGCCGGTGATATGGCCGATGATCAGCATCGCCGCCAGCAGGCAAAGCCCGCCCATCGCGGTGATGATCAGCGCCGTCCGCGCCCCGTCGCGCGCGGCCGCGCTTTGATGCCAGAAGCCGATCAGCAGGAATGAAATGACCGAGGTCAGTTCCCAGAACACCACCAGAATCAGGATGTTGCCCGACAACAGGATACCCTGCATCGCGCCGGTAAAGGCCATCAGCAGCGCGAAAAAGCGGGGCATCCGGTCCTGCCCCTCCATGTAGCTGTTGGCATAGATGACGACCATCAGCCCGATGAACAGCACCAGCGTGACGAACAGCCACGCAAACCCGTCCATCCGCAGCCCCAGGTTCAGCCCGATGGCAGGCACCCATTCGATCATCGCCCGCAGGGTGCGGCCTTCGGCGATGTCGGGATGAAATCCGGCCAGAATCACCAGCCCGGACACAAGCGAAAGCCCGGAAATCAGCGCCGCGGCGCGCCGTGCGTCATGGGGCAGACTAAGCAGGATGATAGAGCAGAGAAAGGGAAGCAGCGCCAGAATCGAAAGCAGGTTCTGTTCGACCATTGTTCCCTTGAAGCTCCTCTCGGTATCGTAATCGGATCGTCGGGCGACATGACAAAACACCAAGGCGGGGCCTGTCTGGCCTCGTCGTGCAGGTTATGTGCGGCTGACGCGTGAATCCATATGGATCAAGCAGATATTGCGTGCAGACGCAACCCATTGTCCAGCGTCAGGGGCGCCTGCACGCGAAAAGTTCAGCGCGACAACGGGTCGCGTGTGTCGGTCTGGCTGTCGCCCTGAAATTCAAGCTGTCTGACGATCCACAATGCCAGCAATGTGGCGATCGCGCCGGACAGCAGGTAAAGGCCCGCTGCGTAAAGCCCCAGACGGGTTGACAGGAACAGCGCCGTCAAGGGCGCCAGCCCGGCGCCGAACAACCAGCCAAAGGCCGACACGAACGCCGATGCTGTATAGCGGTTGCGCTTGTCGAACATCGAGGCCGCAGCACCCGAGGATTGGCCAAAGCTGAAGCCCAGAATGGTAAAGCCAAGGATCATGTAGATCGCCTCACCCGTTCCACCACCCGACAGCAGCAGCGGCGCGAACAGGCTGAATGCGCCGATGGCAATAGCGCCCCACAGCAGCATCTGCCAGCGCCCGATCCGGTCCGACAGCCAGCCCGAGACCAGCACCGCCAGAATGCCGATGGCCGCGCTGACCGCCATCAGGTTCAAAAAGAAGGTCAGCGTTTCATCGGTGTAAAGAAACACCCATGACAGCGGAAAGACCGTGACCATGTGGAACATCGCGAAACTGGCCAGCGGCACGAAGATGCCCACGGCAACGGCGCGGCCATCCTGCGCCAGCGTCGTGCGGATGCGCGAGGGTTGCAGTTCGCGCGTCTCGAACTGTTCCTGAAACTCGGGCGTGGCGATGATCCGCAGCCGCGCGAACAGCGCCACGACGTTGATCGCAAAGGCCACGAAGAACGGATAGCGCCAGCCCCAGTCAAGGAAATCCGCAGCCGACATGCTGGACACCAGATAGGAAAACAGCAGCGCCGCCACGATCAGCCCGATGGGCGCGCCAAGCTGTGGCACCATCGCGTAAAAGCCGCGCTTGTCCTTGGGTGCGCTTATCGCCAGCAGCGATGCCAGCCCGTCCCAACTGCCGCCGACCGCCAGACCCTGCCCGATGCGCAACAGCGCCATCGTGATGATCGCCCATTCGCCAAGCGTGTCATAGGACGGCACCAGCCCCATCGCCACGGTCGAGGTGCCCAGCAGGAACAGCGCCAGCGTCAGCTTGACCACGCGGCCATGCCTGCGGTCGATGCGCATGAAGATCGCTGT
>QIRE01000115.1_pt1 | contig 19471 bp, 18 predicted proteins | sample 2940141 | NCBI WGS metagenome assembly QIRE01 (sample SAMN09273532, study PRJNA473421) | Gut metagenome, whole genome shotgun sequencing project. | isolation source: gut tissue | host: Folsomia candida VU population | place: Netherlands: Amsterdam | collected 2016-03-06
TATGATGTGGGCGTGCCGAGAAAGCACTGATGGATCCCGGCACGCCCAAGTGCTTGTCGCCCATGCGATTGCAACGCTTCGTCATTGCCCGCATGCCACCGGTCCAACCTGCTGACAGGGCAACGTGTTACTCTCGGTATAAAGCAATTGCCTTAGCTTCGGTCTGCTTCGGCAGATGGTTGCGCGGAATCGGGACGGTACTGACCCATTCGTCCTCGCCACGCTCTCGGAATGTATGGACAGCACGCTCAATGATACCTTGGTCGATGACCGGCGCATCCACTACCATATGCAGTCCTACCCCGTAGCTGTACGAACGATCAATTTCAAAGGACTCATAGATATCTGGCGAGGAATCTTTCAGAATCTGCGATGCTGTGCGTTCCTGGTGCTCTCGTACCGTCAGGCCGTCGAGGGAGTCATAGCGACGCGGTTCGGGAAAAATAACCCGATGCATTTTCTGACCACGCACCGACGGCACCTGTACGGTTTTCCAACGAAACTCTGCCTCAAACTCGGCCTCGGTCAGCAGAGACTGGGTTTGCTCCCAAGCCAGTTCGCTGATCTGGTCCCAGAATGCCATCTGGCCTGTGAGGATCTCAGCATTCCAAATCGTGTGGCCATCCATGCCAAGAAACAGGAAATCGAACCACTGATTATAGATATCCGGTCGTCCGGGCTCATCCAGCAGCTGATGGCTGGTGAACATACCGCCATAGCGCGGCGTATCGCGCAGGATCCGCCACCGCAATTGAACGAAGGCATCGCGCTGCCGGCGGCGGGAAAGCTCCCCAAAGGGAAGCTGGGACCTGCGACCTTTACTGAATCTTGCCATGGTTTTTCAGTCCTGTTGAGGCTGTTGACGCCAGCGCAGCCCTATTTCTGGGGAAAATGCGCAACCTTTCCAATACCGCAGCTGAGTCCTTCTCCGCGATGCCCAATGCTCCGAGTCCCTGTTTCCTGCAATCGTAGGTGAAGTTAACCTCAGCGGCATCAGCCGCCAGCAGGACATGCGATGTTCGCGTCCGGTGTGCGCGAGCGAAGATTGTCAACGGTTTGCAAGCTACTTTCCGCCGTGTCTTTCGAATTCTTGCTGGAGCCATCCAGGTGCCCAGGAATGCATCCAAAGTCTCTGGCCTGAACCCCATCATTCTATTGTTGAACCGGAAATCTGGCAGCAAAAGCTGGTCCGCAATGAGCGTCCGCAAGACCTCGACACATATGCCCAAATGACGCCCGGCATCTTGAGCGTTGAGCAGGTCTTTGAGCTTTGGTGCAAGCTCAGCGATCAGCGCAGGATCGACAATGTGGCTTTCCCCGGCCCGAATGTCGTATTGAGCTTTCAGCACCAGTGACGTGATCTTCGTTCCAATGCCATGCAGCTTACAAAGGGAGCGCAACGTTGTCGGCTGAATACCACGCGTCGGAATTCCGAAAACCTTCTCTTGCCCGGTAAAACGAAAATTCTCGCCGACATATTCGGCCATGACTTCGCATATCGGCCGGTAAGCGGACTGGTCTTTTCGAAAATAAAACTGATCAAATGCCTTTCCGAATGCCTTACGATAATCGTTGCCATGCCGGCCCCGACCAATCTGATCGTGCAGAAAATCCTTCACGGCCGCTGGCCCCTTAGTCAGAACGTCCGCTCCAACACATCCATGTTGCCGTCGCTCGTCAGGGGAAATATCTTGCCAGCTTGCGTTGGCGCCACGCGAGGCCATCGCGCCAAACACCTCGGCCGCGTGGATGATGACATCGAGCTGAAGATCGTCGATCCATCGGCCTGCATGCATCCCGCCCAGCCGCTCTGCTATATAGCACTCCATCGAGGTTGGGCGATCAGGTTGCCACATCGCCTTCTGTGCTGCCGTCAACTGCAAGACCAAGGACGACAGATCCGGCTGGATGCGCGAAGCTTTGCGGGGGGTTATCGTCATCAGACGGATCTCGTGCTCGGCGCAAACGTGGTTCGCATCGATCAGCCAATCCGTGCGAGCAAGGCAAGCTGATCTTAGATTTCCATCTGCTAAGTTACCCAGACAAGCCGGGCAAAATCGGAAGCGATCCTTGGCGCACATGACCTTGTTCCGGGGATCGGCGCCGAGTTGCAGCCGTCGGGGATTGCTAGCGTCGAGCGCCCCATTGCCGAGAGCGGCAGGGTCACAGCCCGTGTATCTGGCGAGACGCTCCACGCTGTGCCTGTCCCCCATCAGCAAGGCGCGGAGGTCCAGATCGAATAAGTAGGCCATCTCGGGAAGGGATGAGAGGCCTGACAGGCGAGCGATGCGATATCCATAGGAAGCGACGGTTTCTCGGGTGTGCGGGGCAGGAAAGATCATCTCACCGCTTCCCCCTTGGCTTTCGTGGACGCCCTTGCAAGCCTGCTGAAACAGCGGGTTCAAGCGGTGCGCGTCCGGTGTTTACACTCCGGTAGTCCGACACAAGAAAGGGGTTTCGGAGAGCACCTTCACCGCTGCGCTCGGCGTAGAACCGTGCGAAATCCTGAATGCCGACCGCTGGGTGTCCGTCAGCCAGGGCGCAAGTAATCGCACCGATGATCAGTTCGACCACGATGCCGAACTGTTCGCGCCCCGCATGGAGCAGACGGGGTACGAACTCCACGTCCGCGAGATCTGACGCCATTGGCAGGTCCGCAAGTCCTGCATACCCGGCTACCAACTCGGCAACATCATCGCGGGCGTCGAATTCGGTCACAGGAAGAAAGCGGGTGATGAAAAAGCGGCGTGACAGCTGCGGGTCTTGGGTCAGCAGCTCATGGAGCTCTGGCGTTCCGCTGACAACCAGATTGGTCGGCCAAGAAGGAATCTGCATGAGGCTTTTCAGGGCGTTGATCACCCCCGCCTTCTCCGCGTCTGACCCCCGGCCTCCAAGCTCTTGCCCCTCATCAAGGTGGATCAGCCAGCATTTCCTCAGTTGCAGGTGAAAATTGACCAATTCCCACATACGCGACGCTGTGGTGTCGCGAAGCAGCTGGAAATCCAGCGCATGCAGGATCGCGCGAGCCAGGTCCTTCTGGGTGGCGGGCGTCGGAACCCGGATGGAGATCCAGCGAAATTCGCCGGGCTCGGTGCCCGAGCTGTCAATCCGACGCAGAATTCTCTGGATAGCCGTGGTTTTGCCGCTACCGGATCCCCCGATCACAGCGATTCCGCGACCTTCAGCCGTTAGGCCAAGGTCCAGTTCGGCCTGTCGCTTATCCATGACCTCACCAAAAATCCGCCTGACGGTTTCGTAGCCTGGATGGGCCACGAAGTGTTTGCGCAGGGATACGGCGATGCGCGCGATCTGGTCCGGAGAAGTGCGTAGGTCACTCGTCATCTTCGAACCTCCAGCTCTTACGCGACGATTGGGTGCCATCGGCAGGAGGATATTCCAGTGCTGGAGGTGCATCGGCACTGTGGGCATCGGCACTTCCAACCTCAAACCCACCTTGCATCCACCCCGAGCCGCTTGGCTGTTGATCCTTGGAGACTGCCGGTAACAGGTGCAGTCCAAGGCCGAGCTTTTCCTCTGCCTTGTCGATTTCCTCAGCGGAGTACTTCATCCGTCCAAGCTGCGCGGCGTTGGCGGCATCTGTCGAGAGCTGATCTAGACGGCGCAACCCGTCGTGTAAAATTTCCGACGAAACTGCAGCGCGTTCGCGATTATGCTCCATGACGGTCCGGGCAAAAGCCGACCATTGGTAGAATGATATTCCCGACAGCGCCCCGGACAGATCATGAGCTGGATACCAGGTTCCGTCGATTTCGACGGCGATCCAGCCGAGGTCCATTTGGTCGAACCGGAGGCGCACTTTCCGCTGGTGACGATGCTTATAAGCATCGCGCAATTCGTCGCAGGCAAAGTCCGCGCCGAACACCCTAACTCCGCGACCTGAAATTGTGCGCTCTAATTCCACGCCAAAGATGGCCCGGCGGTCCATTGCATCTAACGGGATAGGCAGGCCGTATTTCGCGACAAGCCGTTCCCAGCAATCAGCGGGGCTCTCGCCCTGAAGACCAGCGTGAAGGCGTTGATGATAGACGTCGACAATATAGGTCACAAATACCTCCAGCAGGTCCTGATCGGTAAGGGACGCGTCGGCTTCTGCGTTGTAATCGCCCCGTTGACCGGGGTTTGAGAACGTCCGCCCGCGAAAACGGCTGACGAAATGCGACGAAAACGTGCTGAACAAGCGCTCAATGCGAGACCGGAGTTTAGCGACACCTCCGGGCGGATTGATCAATCGGGCATGCAATCCAGCGGTGGTGACCTTGAAATCATCGCTAACGAATGCGGGGCCCATGTCGGCGGCGATGGACTCCGGGCGTCCACCCTGATGCCAGCCAGCCCGACAGCCTAAGCTAAGCGCGATGGCAGTTTTGTCGGTCGTCGCCATTTCCAGCGTCCGGATAGCGGCTTGCGAACTGGTCGATCTGGACAGGGTGAGCCCAACAACGCAGCGCGTTGCACAGTCGATGGCAACGCAGACGATCAGGCGCGTCACTTCGAGGGCGGTGGCCTGCTGCGCCGTCAGCTGGTCAAGCAGACCTGCATCAGAGATCAAAGTCATGAGATCGACCTCCCACTCATCGATCTCGACCCGTTCCATCGGCCGCAGCACCTGTACGCCGTATTCGATGACGGCGAATTTCTTGTTGGCGGCATCCACGCCGTGGCGTTGAAGGTAGCTCTCGTAGGGATCCATCTGCCTGATCGCACGATAGACCGAGGAGCGGGACGGCGGTTTTAGTTTAGGCAGGTCTTGTTCAGCACGCCCTCGATTGAAATCCGCATAAAGGTTTGTCGCCCTCTCGTGGATGCCGTCGATGCTCGGACGAAGCGGAGAAGCATATTCAGCGATCAGCGCATCGAAGGCACCGCGTTCTCCGGGCAGCATGTGACGTTTGTTGCCGCAGCGATGCGTTTGGGGAACCAAGGCCATGATGTTAAAATCGCTGTTCACGTAGTCTCGTGTCCAGGTGAGCAACGTTTTGGCGCAGGGCGGTGTGTTCAGGTCCTCTTTGCGACCCGCGCGCTTTACGAGCCCACGCCGGCGTTTGCGGATCGCCATCTCCACGGCGCCGATTATCGCGGGCAGAATATCATTTACGGATGGTTCGTTGCGCTTGCTCAGACCGGCGTCGACGTATCGCAGCAGTTCTTCCACATACAGTTGCCTCCACAGCGCTGTGTCGCGCTTGGCGTCCGGGAGGTCACGGAAATGTTCTGGACACCCGATCAGCGCCCGCTCAGCGACGGCGCGTGACGCTCCTTTTGGGACATAACGGAAGCGGGGACTGCGGAGCAGCTCTTCTAATTCACCGTGTGTGATGCTGCGGGTGATGTGCGGTGCCGCTATGCCGACCAAGACGATGCCGTCAGTATCATGTGAAGAGAGTCGATATTCGGCACCATCAAGAATGATAAGATCGAGGCGGTTAAAATCGCTGTGTTTCATCGCGGCCCCCCTTAAGCGAACATCATGTGGGAGAAAGGGGGGACAGCGGGCGCGCCCAGCTCTTTGGCGCGCTCAATCAGACGTGTCGTCGGAGCGTGCGGAACGATTGTCTGCGGGCGGGCACCGGATGCGGATCGGCCAGCGGCACTTGCTCAGGTCACGTCGAGCACGGTGTTAAGAAGTTCCCGCGATCCTCCCGATCTTCGCGAAGCCTTCCACGCCCAGGAAGGATCACACCTTCAAACCGCGGGATCAAACACCCGGTCGGCACGCAGCCAGTGCAAACAATGTTATATCTCGATGCCATAGCGGCGCCCGAACCGTATGCAGCAGGCTGCCCGCCGGATTGGACCTTAGCCCGCGACAAACAGCCGCAGCCGTTCGGGCCAGTATTTGCTGACTCTCAATTTGAATAGGTATTTTATATACCATTTAATGACGCCGAGTGATCAGACCCTCGAATCGGGGCTTGCCTATGCAGCTGACCAGCTTCACGGATTACGGATTGCGGGCGATGATGCGGCTGGCGGCCGAGCCGGGTGTACCGCTGTCTTCGGCCCAGATCGCCGATGAACTGGCGGTGCCGCGCAACCATCTGACCAAATCCACGGCGGCGCTGTCGCGCGCCGGATTGATCGTTACGCGGCGCGGCGGCGGCGGCGGCGCAATTCTGGCGCGTCCAGCCGAGTCGATCACCCTGGGCGAGATCACCCGCACCCTGTCAGCCAATCATGCCTTGGTCGAGTGCTTTCGCACGGATGGTGGTCAATGCGTCCTGCGCCCGCATTGCCGCTTGCGGATGAAACTTGCCGACGCGCGCGAGGCCTTTCTGGCTCGACTGGACGAAACCTCGCTGGCCGAAGTCGCGCTGGACCCTCTGTTTGCCGGACAAGGAGCGATCCGGCTATGACCCGTTCGACAGCCCGTCCCTTCAATGAAAGTCCCGCCAACGCGCATGTGGGCAGAGCCGATCACACCCGTCAAGGCTCGACCCTGGACCATGCGCAGGCCCGATCCAGCATGCAATCGATGGGCGATGGCCATGGCCTGTCGGTTCTGTCGGTCCCCGATATCCGCTGCGGGGGTTGTGTTGCATCGATCGAGCGAGCGCTGAACAAGCGCCCCGATGTCGTTTCGGCGCGCGTGAACCTGACGCTGAAACAGGTGCGCCTGCTACTGCCGCGCCCCGACAGCGACCCCGCGCCCATTATCGACGCACTGGCAGGGCTGGGCTTCAAGGCAAGTGCCACCGAGGCAGGCGACCACGCGGCCACCGATCCGGCAGGCAAGCAATTGCTGCGTGCCACCGCGCTGGCCGGCTTCGGCGCGATGAATATCATGCTTCTTTCTGTTGGCGTCTGGTCCGGCGCAGAGGACGCCACGCGCAACACCTTTCATCTGATTTCAGCATTGATCGCTCTGCCGGTGGTTGTATATGCCGGGCGACCCTTCTTCGCTTCGGCCTGGGGCGCTGTCAGGGTCTGGCGCACGAATATGGATGTGCCGATCTCGCTTGGCGTTCTGCTCGGCACGCTGATGAGCCTGTTCGAGCTGGTCAAAGGCGGACACCACGTCTTCTTTGATGCCTCTGTCACCTTGCTGTTCTTTCTGCTGGCCGGTCGCTATCTGGACCATATGATGCGCCAGCGGGCGCGCAGCGCGGTGGCCGGGCTGGCGCGGCTGTCGCCACGCGGCGCAATGGTGCGTCAATCCGATGGCAGCCTGAAATTCACTTCTCTGGATGCCATCGCCCCGGGCGATCGGCTCATGGTGTCGGCAAATGAATATGTGCCGGTCGATCTGCGCATCGCTTCGGGCCAAACCGATCTGGACCGCTCGCTGATCACTGGCGAGTCGATGCCGGTTGCCGCGGGTCCGGGCGACGTGCTTGAGGCCGGCACGCTGAACCTCAGCGGCCAGATCGAGGCCGTGGCCCTGCGTACCGCCGGGGATTCCTTTCTTGCACAGATGATCAGCATGCAAGCGGCGGCCGAACAGGGGCGCGGCACCTATGTACGCATCGCCGACCGCGCCTCGCGGCTTTATGCGCCGGTGGTGCATCTGACGGCGCTGGTGACGTTCATCGGCTGGATGATTGCGACCAGCGGCGATTGGCGGCAATCGGCTTTCATCGCGATCAGCGTGCTGATCATCACCTGCCCCTGCGCGCTTGGGCTGGCGGTGCCGGTCGCGCATGTGGTCGCGGCGGGTCGGCTGATGGCGCAGGGCATTCTGATGAAGGATGGCTCTGCGCTGGAGCGCCTCGCCGAGGCTGACAGCGTGGTCTGTGACAAGACCGGCACGCTGACCACAGGGCGACCCGTGCTTGATGCCGTCTCGGGCGATGCATCGGCGCTGCGGGCGGGCAGGGCGCTGGCCGCCCTTTCCGGCCATCCTGCGGCCCGCGCCATCACACCCGATCCGGCGGCTGCACCCAATGACATGACCATCAATGACATCGAAGAACTGGCGGGGCTTGGCATCAGCGCCACCATCAATGGCCGTCAGGCCCGCTTGGGCCGCAGCGATTGGGTCGCACAAATCGCCAGCTCCCAGCCCGTCTCTGATGATCCGGCCTTCGTCTTTGCCGGCGCTCGCCCGATCAGTTTTCCGCTGATAGAAACCCTGCGCCCTGGCGCGGCCCATGCGATCACGGCGCTGAAAGCCGACGGATTGCCCGTGGCCTTGCTGTCAGGCGACAATGCTGCGCGCGTCCACCGTATCGCCGCGGAACTTGGCATTGATCAGGCCCTCAGCGGCATCACACCCGAAGGTAAGATCGCCTTTCTCGACGACCTGCGCGACCGGGGCCATCGCCCGCTGATGGTCGGCGACGGGCTGAATGATGCCGCCGCACTGGCAGCCGCGCATGTGTCCATGGCGCCGGCCAGCGCATCCGATGCGGGGCGGATGGCGGCGGATTTCATCTTTCTGCGTGATGGGCTCGAAGCCATTCCGCTGGCGCTGTCACTTGCGCGGCGCACGGCGCGGATCGTGCACCAGAATTTCGCGCTCGCCATCGGCTATAACGTCATCGCGGTGCCGCTGGCGGTGCTGGGCCATGTCACGCCGCTGATTGCAGCACTGGCGATGTCGACCTCGTCCGTCATTGTCATTGGCAATTCGTTGCGCCTGAACCGCGCAACGGCAGACCACAGCCTCGCGCCTGTCGGCGCCCCAGGACGCGGGGCCACCGCATGAACGTGCTGGTCTTTCTGATCCCCGTGACATTGCTGATGGGCGTCATCGGTCTGGCCGCCTTTTTCTGGAGCCTGCGCAACGGCCAATACGAAGACCTTGCGGGCGACGCCGAACGCATTCTTTTCGATATCGACGACAAACCCCTGCCGGCCCGGCCGCAAGCGCGGCCCCGACCGGATGAGAAGGAGGCAAAGCCATGATTTCCAGTCTGACCGGCAGCGAACGCCAGTCTGCGCTGCTCATCTCCACCGTGGTCGTTCTGGTCGGCATTGCGATGGCCGCAGCCGGCCAGGGCGACCTGATGGGCGCTCAGGGATGGGTGGTCATCGCCTTTGGCGCGTTGATGCTGTGGTTGGTCATGCCCAGCATCGGCGAGCCCGAGCCTACCGAGGACCGCAGCGCCACCTATTACGACGACCCGACAAAGGTGGGCATCATGCTTGCGCTGATCTGGGCCGTTGCCGGCATGGGCATGGGGGTCTGGGTGGCCTCGCTGCTGGCCTGGCCGGAACTGCGCTTTGACGCGGCATGGTCAGGTTTCGGGCGGCTGAGGCCGATCCATACGTCGGGCGTGATCTTCGGCTTTGGCGGCAATGCGCTGATCGCAACCTCGTTTCACGTCATGCAGCGAACCTGCCGCGCCCGGATGCCCAGCCAGTTGATGCCGTGGTTCGTCCTGCTCGGCTACAATCTCTTCTGCGTGGTGGCGGCCACCGGCTATCTGATGGGCGTGACGCAATCCAAGGAATATGCCGAACCCGAATGGTATGCCGATATCTGGCTGGTCGTGGTCTGGGTCTGCTACTTCATCCTGTATATGCGCACGCTTTACCGCCGTAACGAGCCGCATATCTATGTTGCCAACTGGTATTACCTGGCCTTCATTCTGGTCGTGGCGATGCTGCATATCATCAACAATCTGGCGGTGCCGGCATCATGGGCCGGGGCAAAGAGCTATTCGGCTTTTTCAGGCGTGCAGGACGCAATGACGCAATGGTGGTATGGCCATAACGCCGTGGCCTTCTTCCTGACGGCGGGCTTTCTGGGCATGCTCTACTATTTCCTGCCCAAGCGGGCCGAGCGGCCGATCTATTCCTATCGTCTGTCGATCCTCAGCTTCTGGGGGATTACCTTCTTCTACATGTGGGCGGGCTCGCATCACCTGCATTACACCGCGTTGCCGCAATGGGTGCAGACGCTTGGAATGACCTTCTCGGTCATGCTGCTGGTACCGTCTTGGGCGTCGGCTGGAAACGCGCTGATGACGCTGAACGGCGCATGGCACAAGGTCCGCGACGACGCCGCGCTGCGATTCATGATGGTGGCCGCCGTGTTCTATGGCCTGTCAACCTTCGAGGGGTCGTTCATGGCCATCCGCCCCGTCAACGCGCTGTCGCATTACACGGACTGGACCATCGGCCATGTCCATGCCGGTGCCATGGGCTGGGTTGCGCTGATCACCTTTGGCTCGATCTACGCGCTGACACCACTCTTGTGGCGGCGAGAGCGGATGTATTCCGCCAGCGCCGTGGAATGGCACTTCTGGTTGGCCCTTGCGGGCACCGTGATCTACGTCTTTGCCATGTGGAACAGCGGCGTCATTCAGGGGCTGATGTGGCGCACCTATAACGACACGGGCACGCTGCGCTATTCCTTCCTCGATACGATGATCGCGATGCATCCCTATTACATCGCGCGCGCCTTCGGCGGGTTTCTGTTCCTGATCGGGGCCTGCATCGCGCTGTGGAACGTGGTCATGACCGTCCGTCATGCGCCCCGCCTTCAGCCAGAGCGCGACCATCCGACCTCATCCAAGGTCGCCGAACCTGCCCTGCCGGCTGCGGAGTGACGCCAATGCTGAAAGCAATTCTCAAACCCTTTGCGCGCTTCTTCGACTTCCACGCGCGCACCCATTACAAGGTCGAGCGTCACTCGATGGCGCTGACCATCGGCATCATCGGCGCGGCCAGCATCGGCGGAATCGTCGAGATCGCACCACTGTTCACCATCGAAGATACTGTCGAGACGGCGGCAGATATGCGGGTCTACACGCCCCTGGAACAGGCCGGGCGCGACATCTATGTGCGCGAAGGCTGCTATGCCTGCCATAGCCAGATGATCCGCACCCTGCAGGACGAGGTCGAACGCTACGGCCCCTATTCGCTTGCAGCGGAAAGCCAGTATGACCACCCGATGCTGTGGGGCTCCAAGCGCACCGGGCCGGATCTCGCGCGCGTGGGCGGCAAGCTGTCGGACGACTGGCAAACCCGCCACCTGATCGACCCGCGCGCGGTCGTGCCTGCCTCGATCATGCCCAGCTATGGTTTCCTGATGGATCAAGTGCTGGAAACCGAAAGCCTGCAGGGCCGGTTGGCGGCGCTGCGGGCGGTGGGCGTGCCCTATACCGATGACCAGATTGCCAATGCCAACCACGATGCCATTGGTCAGGCCCGCCCTGACAGCGATGGCGCGGCGGGTGTCACGGAACGCTATGGCGAAGCCACCCAGATCCGCATCTTTGACGGCGATCCGGGCCGTGTGACGGAAATGGACGCGCTGGTCGCCTATCTGCAGATCCTCGGTCGGCTGACCGAACTGCCCTATCAGACCCAAATCACGGCAGAGGAGTAGTCGCGATGGAAATCACGCATGACCTGCTGGCCGGCCTGTCGAAATCCGTCGGCCTGTTCTACCTGATCGCGCTTTCGATCGCGGTCACGATCTATGCCTATTGGCCGTCGCTCGGCTCCCGCTTTGACAAGGCCGCCAACAGCATTCTGGATGATGAGGACGGACCATGTCGGTAAAGGAACGCGATCCGCTGACCGGGCATCAGACGACCGGCCATGAATGGAACGGCATCACCGAGTTGAACACCCGCGTTCCCCGCGCCGTGTGGTTCTTCATCGGGTTGACCGGGGTGATTTCGGTGATCAGCTGGGTGCTGCTGCCGACCTGGCCCTTGATCAACACCTATACCAAGGGCCTGTTGGGCGCCGACCAGAAGGCCGAGGTCACCGCCGCGGTGGCTCGCGCCAATGCCGAGCGCGCCGATTGGGCAAGCCAGATAACCGAAACGCCACCCGATCAGATCCTTTCCGATGCTGGCCTGATGCAGCGGGTTCGCGCCTCTGGCCATCAGCTTTATGGCGATAACTGCCTGGCCTGCCATGGCACGGACGCCGGCGGAGGCCCCGATTTCCCCAGCCTGACCGATACGGCATGGCTTTGGGGCGGTGATTTCGAAAGCGTCATGGAAACGCTGCGCGTTGGCATCAACACCGAGCATCCCGACACCCGTTTCGGCCAGATGCTTGCCTTTGGCCGCGATGGAATACTGTCGCGCGACGATATCCGCGTTGTGGCCGACTACGTCCAAAGCCTGTCAGGCGCCGATCATCCGCCTGCGGCGCGGCTGGAACAGGGCGCCACCATTTTTGCCGAGAATTGCGCCAGCTGTCATGCCGAGGATGGCGCCGGCGACCTTGCACAGGGCGCACCCAACCTGACCGACGAATTCTGGATCTATGGCGGCGATGATGCGTCGATTTTCCAGACCGTCTATGGCGGGCGTCAGGGCTGGATGCCATCGTGGGAGGCGCGACTGACAGAAACTGATCGCAAGATCCTGGCGCTGTATATCCGGGATCTGGGTCGGCAAGCCGGCAATACGCCGGTACCCACGCCATGATCGCCCGCGCTCTCAGCCGTGCCTACTGGACCGGCCCGCGCCTGTTCGCCTTGATCGCGGCGGCACTGACACTGGCGGTCTTTATCGGCGCCAATATCCATCTGGTCGCGGTGTCCTTCGCCTCGCGCCCCGACTGCGTCCTGCAACCGAACACGGAAGGCGTCGCGGCCCTGCGCCCGGCGAAACCCGCATGCTAAGCGACCGTAACGGGCCCCCGCCCCCCGATAATCATGCCAATCGCGACCCGATCCCCGAAGTGGTACCGCCGCTGCCCGTCTCCAATACCCTGGCCCGCGACTTGCCCCGGCAGACGGCACTGACCTGGCTGCGGCAGGGATGGGAAGACCTGAAATCGAACCCGCTGCCCAGCCTGATCTATGGTTTGGGGGTCTTTATCGTCTCGATCCTCGTGGTCTGGCTACTTTTCCGATTGGAACTGGATTATGCGCTGTTTCCGGCATTGGCAGGCTTCATGGTGATCGGCCCGCTGGTCGCCAACGGACTTTATGTCAAAAGCCGCAACCTTGAACAGGGCCGTCAAACCAGCCTGTCCGAAATGCTGTTCGTGCGCCCCCGCTCGATTGTCTCGACCATGTTCATGGGGGTGATCCTTCTGATGCTGTTCCTGCTGTGGAACCGCGCGGCGGTGCTGCTTTGGGCGCTGTTCTTCGGTGTCAAACCCTTCCCCGGCATGGACGAAATCCTGTCAACACTGCTGACCACGCCGCAGGGCTGGGCGCTCATCCTGATCGGAGGGTCGGTCGGCGCGCTCTTTGCGGCCTTTTCCTTTGCCATCAGCGTCTTCGCCGTCCCCATGCTGCTGGAGGAACGAACCGACGCGCTGTCCGCGCTCGGCATCAGCATGGCCATGGTCTGGAATAACCTGCCGGTGATGGTCGCCTGGGGGACCATCGTGCTGGCGTTGTTCCTCATGTGTATCGCGACAGGGCTGCTGGGTCTGATCATCGTCTTCCCGTTGCTGGGTCACGGCACCTGGCACGCCTATCGCGCCCTGCGCCCCACTGGCCGCAGCGATGGCGACGAACCCGAGCGCGTCTTCATCAATCTCGCATGAAGCCATCGCAAGGGCGGGCATCCGCCGCCCTTGTGCGCGCCTCTGCATTTGCGAAGCAATGCAACCAACTTCATGCGAAGGAACAAAAGGCGGCGGTCGGCTGGTATTCCAGCCTCGTTTCGTTCTGTTTTCCGCTGGCGACATGACGCTGATCGGTAACGATGTGGGTGACAAGGCAGACAGGCAGCCGCTATTAATAGGCTCACTTGCCGATGCCAGCCATGTGCATGAGTGCACCTCGCGAAGATCGAGGACCAAAACCGAGGGCTTTCGGAGCGGCCCCAGCACCCGAAAGCCGACCCGGCAGCGCAGGGGACATTCAATAAAGTTTCGCCGCAACGGCAGTGGCCACCCCGCCTGAGGCAGCCCGCGGCAAGCGACTGGATATCTGGTTTGCTCGCCTATGCAATGGCGAACTTTCGTTTTGGTCCCTCATCGCATGAGTTCAAGCGGCCCAATCGTTCGCAGATGCGGCGAACGGCAGGTCTTGTGAATGCCGCATAGCAGCGCGGCGCCATCTCGAACGGCGGCTCAGGGCCGAGTGCGCGGGCCAGAGGCTGACTGGCGCCGCCCCTGGTGCAAAGAGCGGCAGATCGACGTGAAGAGCCCGTTTTGACCGATGCTGCGGGCCGCACGAATGTCCGCACTTCCGGGCGCGTCCAAGAACGTGACAAAAATCAAGGTAAGCTTTGCCGAGGATTCGTGTCACAAGAATATTCGATGATCTTGGTGATTAGGGAACTCGAGATAAAAACGACCGCTTGTGGCCTATAGAATATGACAGGGGGGTCTGGTCGCGGGTAGATTTGCGTCTATCAGTTCTTGTCGCCTAGGTCGCGAACTTTCCCATCGATAACGGAGAGAATCTCTTCTGCCTTCTGCTTTAACATGGGCATGTTGGTCGGATTGTAAACTTCAAGGCACTCGAGAATTCTCGTTCGGGCTATAAGAAGATCGTTCTTAGGGTTGCGGCAACTATCATGTCCTGCACGGTTGATCGCGATTATAGAAAGATTTTCGTTCGTTTGAGCCCATTCCAAGGGATACTCACTGCGAGTAAACACTTCTAAATACTTCCTGTACGCTTGCTCCGCCGAGTGGAAATAGTGGTGGCTATCTTTCCCGTTGGTTTTTACGGCGCGCTCGTGAAGAACATTACCAAGAGCGTTCTGTGCCCTTGCCCAACTCGTAGGATTATTCTCGCGAGGTCGAAGTGAAATACACTCTTCGCATACCTGGATTCCTTTGTCCAAATAACCCCTTGATTCTTCGCCTTTTGTCGAAGTCCCCAAGGCATAGTAGCCATTTGTCAGATTGTTAAGAATTCTAGACCGAAGCTGAACTTCTAACTCGCTTTTTGACCCTAGCAGGGACAATGCGGTTTCATAGTTCTCTATACAATCGAGTGATAGCCGAGTCCTTTCGTCTCTATCTGATCTCAATGACTGCGACTGCAACGCAATCCCAATGCAATTTAACGATCTAGCTAAGAGTTCAGTTTCTGAAATTAAAGACGCCTTGGCCGCAGCGTCTCTGGCAATTTGCTCAGCGAGTTTGTAGCCGTTGCCGCCAAACATCTGGCCATAGTCGCGGAGTATGTTAAAATATTCTGGCACTCGCCGTAAAATTGGTATGGTGCTATCTATAGCCAAAAAACTGTCGGCACATGCTGAGAGAAGAGAGAACGCTTTGTCTGGGTTACCGAGAAGAAGCGCGTTCTTAGCTCGTAACTCGGAAGTCTTCGCGGCTTCTTCAAGTTCTACCTCCTGAACTCTGATAAGCAACTCATCGACAGCTTCAAGGTCGCCTCGCTCGATTGCTTCCATGGCAGCGCCTTTAAGATTAGAGAGCTGCAATAGATTGGCGTCGATAGTTAGCACCTGTTCGCGGAGCAAAATGAATTCCTTGCCCTTCCTCGATATTAGGTTGACTAGTTGCGGATTCGAAAGCTCATGAATATTTTGAACTTGGAACACCGATGCCAATGTCTCTAGCTGCAATCGACTTAAGTTCTCAACCTCATTGATGGCGGCAAGAAGGGAGCCTTTCTCAGCTCTAAGTTCATCAATTTCAGCGCGATTTATTGCTCGGTTGTCGCCAGATAGCTGTTTCAACTCGGCCAAGCGTTTTCGCGAAATTCCGACAGCATCGCAAATATGGATGTACACCTTAGCTTGAGGACGAGAAACCTTGCCAAGTTCATAGTCCCGAATGCGGCGCTCACCTTGGTGGTCGCCGAAAGCAATCTCAGACAAGCTAAGCTGAGACCAGCCTTTCTCCTCTCTCATCGCCCGTATTTCTGCTCCTAAAAGCTCACCAAAAGAAGCCATAGTAATCCGCCTGATTCGTCCGGTTCCCAGGAAAGATACATGACATGTTGCTGTTATCGAAGCACCGCCCGACGCGGTGCAGATAGGAGAAGAACCATGAACTTCACTTTGAAATCGAAAAAAGCACCGGCGCTGATTTTGGCCGCCGGCCTGGCCCTGACAGGCGTGACTTCTGCTGGTGTTGCAGAAGCGGGTTCGACTGAGCGCGTCTCTACAACGATTGAGACGGTTGTCGCTGCGGACGCCGCACTTGATCACGCGCTCCTCGCCATGAAGAAACTGGAAGACCGTTCTGGTCTTGACGTCGAAGAGTACAAAGCTGGGGTTGCAGAGATCGTCACGACCTTCATTGAGACCCGTGAAGCCGAGTACCGCAAGATGCGCAGCACAGAGGTTTTGACTGCATTTGCTCAAGCCCGCCGTCCCGACCTTTGGAAAGGCCGCAATACCGACACGGCAACCATCTACTCTGACACTGCGCGCTTTGCGGATTGGGAAGTGGTTGAGGTGAATCAGCGTCAGCTCCGTCAGAATGCCAATGGTCGGAACATCGCAACCGTCGAACGTCTGCCGGACAATGCTGGCGTGAAGCTGCACGTTTACGTTCGTAGCCCGAAGCATGACTCGTTCCGTGGCCGCACGCTGCGTGAAGAACAGGTTACCGTTACGTACAAACTGCGTGAAGAAGAGGTGGAGCGCCGTGCTCGCGCGGACGCTGCACCGCTCTTCACGCTGGGCTTCGGCAACAGCTAACGCCACTGCCCCCAGCTTAGAGGCAACCACCGGCCCTCACCTTCTGAGGGCCGGTTTTCTTTGCTATCAATTAGCAGCTGTAGTCGCATCAAGTAGCTCATCACGACCCTATAAGATCAGCCAAAATCAACCCGTTTTTGAAACTGGCGTGTCAACCATCGTTTATGACTGGCTCGATTTCTCGCAAGCGGACTTTGGCGCAGCCGCAGCAAATTGGCGCTTTGTCCCGCAGAGCAGACCGTGACCCGACGATCTCGCCGCGCCAAGCACGAACGTCTGGTATAGGGATGCTGCAAGGCGGCGCCAGGCCGGGGCCGTAGGGCAGCAATGGGCCGAGTGCGCGGGCCAGAGGCTGACTGGCGCCGCCCCTGGTGCAAAGAGCGGCAGATCGACGTGAAGAGCCCAAACCGGACGTTGTCATCCTTCCGTGGCAGTTGACGATATTTAGCCGCCTTACACGGCTTTGCTCGCGGCGAGCGCCTTCTTCACTGCCGTGATTGCATTCATGCAGGCGGGGACGCCTGCATAAACAGAGACCTGCAAGACGATCTCGATGATCTCCTCCCGTGTCACGCCAGTGTTGAGCGCTGCGCGGACGTGGAATTCCAGCTGCCCGGGAGCGGTTCCCAAGGCGGCCAGCATGGCGACGGTCAGCATTTCGCGCGTTCGCAGGTCAATACCCTCCCGGCCGACGATATCGGCAAAGGCATAGCCAAGCACCAGTTCCGCCGCCTCGGGGGAGAATGCATCGAAATTGGCTTGCACCTTTGCAGGTGCCCCGCTTTCCAAGCGTTCAAGAAGATCCATTGCCTGTGCAAGCCGGGCGCTGGTGTTCATGCGTTCAGCCCCTTCATGCCCTCTTCAGTGTAGCGTTCTCCATGCACGGGAACGGAGGCCAGGCTTTCGTTCAGATCCTGGATTTCCTGTCCTGTCAGACTCAGGTCCGCGGCTGCCACATTCTCGGTCAGATAGGACAGCCGCTTCGTTCCAGGGATCGGGACGATGTCGGAGCCCTGCGCCAGCAGCCACGCCAGCGCAAGTTGGCCAGGCGTGCAGCCCTTTGAGGTGGCCATCGCCTGCACCAGATCAACGATCCGACGATTGGCGGATAGAGCCTGTTCCTGAAAGCGGGGCAGCGATGCCCGAAAATCTCCTTCACCAAACTGCACGGCCTCCTGGAACCGGCCAGTCAGAAAGCCGCGGCCAAGCGGCGAATAGGGCACGAAGCCGATCCCAAGCTCCCGGCAGGCGGGCAGAACCTCGGCCTCGACCCCGCGTGACCAGAGGGAATACTCGGTCTGCACCGCAGTGACAGGATGCACCGCGTGCGCGCGCCGCAGGGTCTGTGCGCTGACTTCGCAGATGCCGATCCGATCAACCTTGCCTTCTTCGACCAGCCGCGAAAGCGCACCCATCGCCTCCTCGATCTCCTGAGCAGGGTTCACCCGGTGGATATAATAGAGGTCGATCCGTTCCACCCCGAGGCGCTTCAGCGAAGCCTCGCAGGCCCTACGCGCATAGGCGGGGCTCATGTCTAGGGTGCGGGCATATTGGCCGGACTCACGGACGATGCCGAACTTGGTCGCAATCTTCACACGCGCTTTACTCTGCGCCAGGAAGCGGCCCAGCAGTTCCTCGTTATGATGCGGCCCATACATATCGGCCGTGTCAAAGAAATTGATGCCCTTCGCGACCGCAGCCTGCAGGACTTCCATGGAGGCTTCGTCATCCCGCGGGCCATAGAACTCGCTCATGCCCATGCAGCCGAGTCCCAAGGCCGAGACCTCGAAGCCCTTTGCCAGCTTCCGCTGTTGCATTCTCTGTCCTTCCGACTGTTGTTTCTTGCTTGGTGAGATGGCAGCTTCCACTATCGGATCACAGGCGTTCATTTGGAGGGCAGGTTTCCATGAACGGAAAGCATGAGCTTACCGACAGCATCGTTTGGGATGACCTGCGCGTCTTCTTGGCCGTCAGCCGCGAAGGGACGCTCAGCGGGGCTGCTAAACGGCTCCGCCTTGGCCTTGCGACCGTCTCGCGCCGGATGGAGCGGCTTGAGGGGGCCGTCGGGCAGCCGCTGTTCGTGCGCCAGCAGTCCGGCTATCGCCTGACCGAAGATGGCGCGGCGATGGTCGAACGCGCCGAGGAAATGGAGGCTGCCGCCCGCTCGTTGACCTCTGGTCTGACGCAGGGCCCGGAAGTGTCCGGCCGGGTGCGGCTAGCGACGGCAGAAAACCTTGCCACGGCCCTCATCTTGCCCGAGTTGCCCGCACTGCGCGCGCGGTTTCCCCAGCTGACGGTTGATCTGGTCACCGATATCAACACGGTGAATCTGCACCGCAGGGATGCGGATCTTGCCTTGCGGATGGTCAAGCCCGAGCGCGGTCATGTCACCCTTCAACGCCTTGGCACCTTGGGCTACGGCCTCTACGCCTCACAATCCTACGTGGACCGACGCGCCCGCCCGATCGACACGCCCGATCTCGATGCGGATGACTTCATCACCTGGGGCGAGGCTTATGCCCATTTGCCAGCCGCGCAATGGGTGGAAAGCCGGTTGCGCGGCAAGCTCTCGGCGCTGACCACCTCAAGCCTTGCGACGCAGCTTGCAGCCTGTTCAGTGGGCTTGGGACTGGCCGTGCTGCCGCATCTGCTGGCCCGCCCCCAGAAACTGATCTGCCTGAATGCAGAGCTTGGCGTTGATCAGGCGATCTGGCTGGTGACTCAGTCTGATCTTCTGAAATCCCGGCGGGTGCGGGTCGTAGCGGAGTTTTGTCGAGAAATCGTGCACCGGCACCGCAACGCGTTGGCAGGCTTATAAATGCAAAGTGGTGGTGAGCAAGCTTGGGGAACGACCGCTTCGTCCCGCAGAGCAGACCGTGACCCGACGATCTCGCCGCGCCAAGCACGAACGTCTGGTATAGGGATGCTGCAAGGCGGCGCCAGGCCGGGGCCGTAGG
>QIRE01000116.1_pt1 | contig 19446 bp, 10 predicted proteins | sample 2940141 | NCBI WGS metagenome assembly QIRE01 (sample SAMN09273532, study PRJNA473421) | Gut metagenome, whole genome shotgun sequencing project. | isolation source: gut tissue | host: Folsomia candida VU population | place: Netherlands: Amsterdam | collected 2016-03-06
CTTGCTGTCCGTTGGTGATGAAGGTCTTGGAGCCGTCGATGACGTACTCGTCACCTTCGCGGATGGCCTTCGTCTTGACGCTCTGAAGGTCAGATCCGGTACCCGGCTCGGTCATCGCGATCGCGCCAACAGTCTCGCCCGACGCCATCTTGGGCAGCCACTTCTTCTTCTGCTCCTCCGAGCCGTACGCGAGCAGGTAGTGCGCGACGATGCCGTTGTGCAGGCTCACGCCCCACGACGAATCGACGACGCGCGCCTGCTCCTCCATCAGTACAGCCTCGTGCGCGAAGGTGCCGCCACCGCCGCCGTACTCCTCCGGAATCGACATGCACAGCAGGCCGAGCTCGCCGGCCTTGTTCCACAGGTCGCGATCGACGTGGTGCTGCTCGCGGTACTTTTCGCTGTTAGGCGCCAGTTCTTTCTCGCAGAAGGCGCGCGCCATCTCACGCAGCGCCGTCAGTTCTTCGGTCTCCCATGGGGATCGCACAGCCATGTGTCTCTAGCACTTTCCATTCGACGAATGTTGACGTCGGCGATCGTACCAGTGAACGTTGTAAGGGTTTTGGTGGCGGTGTGCGAGCGCGAACTAGGCGTTGCCCTTCGACCACACGGCCCACGGCACGTTCCAGTCACCGAGACCGTCAGTGCCCGACAGCTTCGGTCCGACCGTGTTGCGCACCTCGACCGGATCGCCCCGCAGGGTGCTGTTCATGACCCATCGCGCATTGTCGGGACTGAGGTTCAAGCAACCATGACTGGTGTTGGTGTTGCCCTGAGCCCACACCGACCAGGGCGCTGCGTGGAAGTAGATGCCGCTGTAGGACATCTGCGTTGCGAAGTCGACCGGCGTGCGGTAACCGTCGGCAGAGTTGACTGGAACGCCGTACGTCGAGGAGTCCATGACGAGCATCGGATGCTTGTCACCGATGAGGTAGATACCGTTATCGGTCGGGCTCGATTCTTTGCCCATCGACGTCGGCATCTTGCGGATGACCTTCCCGTCGCGCACGAAGGTCACCTCCTTGGTCCGGTCATCGGCGCTGATCAGCATGCTGCGGCCAATCTTGAACGACGTCTTGACGTTCTCCTGACCGAACAGTCCGTCGCCAAGGTCGATTCCGTAGGTGTTGACCGCGACGTCGACCTTGGTACCGGTCTTCCAGTACTCCTTGGGACGCCAGCGAACTTCCTGCGCGTTGATCCAGTAGAAGGCGCCCTCGACGGCGGGAGTCGTGGTGACCTTGATTGCGGCCTGCGCAGCCTTCTTGTTTTTGATTGGCTCGTCGAACTTCACGGCGACGGGTTGGCCGACACCGACGGTCTCGCCCGGACTCGGGGTCAGGTAGGCCTGAGTGAGGTTGTTGGGAGCGCGCGTGGTGAACGAGACGTTGCTGGTGCTCTCGCCACCGACGCCGGCGGCCTGGGCTTTGACGGTGTAGCGCTTGTTAAAGCCGAATGGCTCGGTGCTGGTCCAGGTCGCGGCATCGTCGCTGAGGTTACCCTTAAGCTGCGAGCCATCGCCCTTGAGAATCGACACCGACTTCAGCGAACCGCCGGTCGAGCGGATCGTGACCGGTGCACCTGGCTGAATGCCGATGGCCTCGTCGACGAGCGGCTTGTCGGCCCATTCGGTGATCGCCAGGCTCGGCTTGAGCATGTCGTCGAAGCGGGCGGAGCTGCCAACCTCTTCGCTGAAGGACGGGCTCTTTGAGCACGACGTCAGACCGCCAGCCAAACCGACAACGACGACGAGGCCAACAACCGACGCCCAACGGCGGCGCTGCATACCTGCACGACTCATGGCGAACTCCCGTTTCCCTTGCAACGATTGCGATCCCGGGCGTCCGAGACCACTAAGCGACGTAGGGTAATCAACACCCACGCGCTAGGTAATGCCAGTGTAAAGGAAACGGTGTCGGTTTTGCATCATTGGTACCGGCGTACCAAATGTGCGACGCCCGCGGACGCAAAAATCCCCGGCTACCATTGTCGGTATCCGGGGATTTTAGTTAATGTGCGCCATCAGGGACTCGAACCCCGAACCCGCTGATTAAGAGTCAGCTGCTCTGCCAATTGAGCTAATGGCGCTTGTCTTTTGTGCCTGGAGAACAGTAACAGCTAGTTCCCTAGATTGCGAAATCGCCTGGTCAGATGATCCGAACCGTCACCGCCACAACATCATTCGGCCCCGACCTCCGCTGAGAAATGCTTCCTGCAGTGCTGCTGTGGACATATCGTCCACCGCCACCCCCAGGCCGCATTTCTCAGCGGAAAACCTACGCGTTGCCCTTCTTCCAGACCGCCCAGGGCACGTTCCAGTCGCCCAGACCGTCATCACCGGGCAGCGTCGGCGCGACGGTGTCGCGCACCTCAACGATGTCGCCGCGCAGCGCATGGTTCAGGAACCATTCCGCGTTATCTGGGCTCACGTTGAGGCAGCCATTGCTGACGTCGTCGACGCCCTGATCGCCGAGCGACCACGGTGCCGAGTGGAGGTAGATACCGCTGAACGACATCCGACTCGCGCTGTACACAACTTCCTTGTACCCGGCTGGCGAATTGACCGGAACACCGTACGTCGAAGAGTCCATGATGACGCTGGGCACGCGCTCGGCGATCATGTAGATGCCAGGATTGGTGGGGGACGAATCTTTACCCATGGACGTCTTCATCGTCCGCACAACCTTGTTGTTGATCCAGACGCTGATGATCTTGTCTTTGTCGCTGACGGTGGCGACCAATCGGCGACCAACCGTGAACGACGTATTCAGATTGTTCTGACCGAAGGTACCGTCGCCGAGGTCAATTCCCTTGGTGCGCACCGCAACCTTCACCTTGGTGCCCGTCTTGAAGAAGTGTTCGGGGCGCCACCGGACCATGGTGTCGTTGAGCCAGTAGAACGCGCCCTCAACCGGCGGGTCGGTTGTGACGGTAATTGCCTTCTGCGCGTTGAGCTTGTTGGTCACCGGAGCGTCGAAGTTGATCGCCACGGTCTGCCCAACACCGACGGTCTCACCGTCATTGGTCACCGACGACGCGTTCGCGAACGTCGACGCCGAACTCGTGGTGAACGACAACTTCTTCGCGTTCTCACCGTCGACACCGCGAGCCGCGGCGGTCAGGGTGTACTTCGCGCCAAAGTCGAGCGGCCCCGAGCTGATCCAGCGAGTGCCGTCGGGTGCCATCTTTCCAGCGACGGGACCGTCCGGACCCGCGACGTTGACCTGCGAAATATCACCGTTTCGCGCGAGGACGTTGATCGGAGCGCCGGGCATCACGCCGACCGCCGCGTCGCGCATCGGCTTGTCCTGCCAACCGGTGACGTCAATCGACGGCTGCGACATCGCGTTGAACGTGCCCGCGGCATCGATGGCGTCGGTGTAGGACGGAGACTTCGAGCACGACGCAACCGACATCGCGGTGGCGCCGACCATCAGAACCGCGAGTACGGTCCGGGCCTTACTAATGGTCACTTGAGCATTTTCCGGATCAACAGGGCCAGGAAAAGCACACCGACTCCGATGAGCGAGTACTTCACCGGAGGCTGATTGAGAGTGGCCACTGCCTTGGTCTTCGCATCGTCGGCGAGGCGCTGTGGATTTGCGCGTTCTGCCAGCACGTCGAGCGTGTTTGCGAGGTCCTCGCGCGCTCGCGCGATGTCCTGTTCGATGCGTTCGGTATCCCCGGCCACGGGTCCTCCTCGGTACACACCGCTGCGCAGGTGGCAACGGAGACGGATTCAACTATTCGATGCTACAGGCCTCCGTTACGCGCAGATACGCATCGAATCACCCAATTGGGGCATTACGCCCTGGTGGGACGTGCCGACGTCGACATCGGTAGCCTTGCTGCCATGACTGCCAATCACCGGTTGAGCATTTCCGACCCCGCTCCGGGCTTCACACTCCCCGACTCGGAGGGCAATTCGGTCTCTTTGTCCGATTTCTTGGGCCGCAAGGTCGTCGTCTACTTCTACCCGGCCGCGTCGACGCCGGGCTGCACCAAGCAGGCATGTGATTTTCGCGACAATTTGAGTGAGCTGAATGGCGAAGGCATCGACGTCGTCGGCATCTCTCCCGACAAGCCCGCAAAGCTGGCCAAGTTCGCCGAAAACGAGGGGCTGACCTTCCCACTGTTGTCGGATCCAGACAAGGAAGTCCTCACCGCGTGGGGCGCCTTCGGCGAGAAGATGATGTACGGCAAAAAGGTCACCGGCGTGATCCGCTCTACCTTCCTGGTCGACGAACAGGGTCTGATCGAAGCCGCGATGTACAACGTCCGCGCTACCGGCCACGTCGCCAAGCTGCGTCGAGATCTCAAGATCTAACTCGTGGTGACCGGTCCCCTCGTCCCGCGTAAGCGCCCGACTCAGGATCGGAGCCGACGCAAGTTCGACACGATGCTGGCCGAGGCACGCAACCTGCTGATCGAGGTTGGCTTCGAGTCACTGACGTGTGAGGAAATCGCGGCGCGCGCCGAGGTGCCGATCGGCACGCTGTATCAGTACTTCGCGAACAAGTACGTGATCGTGTGCGAGCTCGACCGACAAGACACCGTCGCGGTCAGCACCGAACTGTCGGAGTTCGCGTCGGCCATCCCGTCGCTGGAGTGGCCCAATCTTCTCGAACGATTCCTGGATCACCTTGCGGCACTGTGGCATCGGGATCCGTCGCGTCGAGCGGTCTGGCTTGCTGTGCAGTCCACCCCCGCGACCCGGGCAACCGCCACATTGAACGAGAAGATCCTCGCCGACCAAGTCGAACGGCTACTCGCCCCACTCACTCCCGCGCAACGCGAACGTCGATCGATGATGTCGCAGGTCCTGGTACATACCGCGTACTCATTGCTGAGTTTCTCGGTGCAAGACGGCCACGACCACGAAGCCACCGTCGTCGAGCTCAAGCGAATGCTGGCTGGCTATCTCCTGCTGGAGAGTACGGCTGAAGACACGGCTACCTAGCGACTCGCCGCGTTTCAATCAGCCAGCAGGGTCGGGCGCTTCCTCAATCAACGCGACGGCCGCGGCCGTATCGCCGTCGTGAGTTAGCGAGACGTGCACCACGGTTCCCGACAGATGTTCGGCAATCTCGCCGGTCAGCCGAATGCTGGGTCGGCCCCACGTATCGGTCACAACTTCGATGTCGCTGTGTCGGATGATCGCCAACAGCGGCGACCGGGAAAACCGACTCACCGACCACGCCTTGATCACGGCCTCCTTCGCCGCCCAGCGCGCGGCCAGGTGGCGGGCATCGCTGCCCGTCCCGGCTGCGGCGTCGCGACGTTCACCGACGGTGAAGCGGTCACCAAATGTGGTTCCCGGCTGCTTCAGCTGCTCGTCAAACTCGGGAATCGACACGATGTCGATTCCCATCCCCAGTACGCTCACCTCGCCGATTGTGCGCTGTAGGTGCCATCGACGTCTAGACGTACATCGTCTGACAACAGCAGTGCGGTTTCCTGGCCGGCTTCCGCCGCCGACTCGTCGAAGCGTCGGTTGGCCGGGCGGGTGTACGCGGGCGTGCCACCGCACATCGCTTCGAGCAAGCGCTGGTTACCTTCACGCAGACGCTCGGCACGACGCGTCCGGTATGCCTCGCGTTCCGACGCGCCGAGCGACGCGATGAATGCCTCCGGATGGACCACGGCGATCAGTCCCGACACATGGCCGAAGCCGAGGCTGGTCAGCAGGCCCGCCTTGAGGCTGAACTGCTCGGCCATCCGCAGCGGCTGGCGCGGCCAGACGAGGTGACTGAACTTCTCCATCGCGCCGTCGACGCAGTCGAGGCTTCGGTTCGGCGGGATGACACCGTCGCGCAGCAACTGGCACAGTCCGATCAGCTGGAACGCCGCGGCACCACCCTTAGCGTGGCCGGTCAGCGACTTCTGCGACACGACAAACAATGGTGCACCCTCGTTGCGTCCGATCGCGGTTGCCAGCTCTTCGTGCAGCTTGGCCTCGTTGGGATCGTTTGCGCGCGTTGATGTGTCGTGCTTGCTGATCACCGCGACGTCGTCGGGGCTGACGCCGAGCTTGCTCAACGACGTTGCCAATGGCGAACGCAGTCCACCCCGCGCGGCACCCAATGCACCGAGACCCGGAGCCGGGATCGACGTGTGTACGCCGTCGCCGAAGCTCTGGGCGTGGGCGACAACTCCGAGGACCGGCAGACCCATCTGCGCCGTGACGTCGCCGCGAGCAAGCAGAATCGTTCCGCCACCGTTGGATTCGACGAATCCGCCGCGCCGACGGTCGTTGGCGCGTGAGAACCGACGATCATCGATGCCGCGTGCCGACATCTTCGCCGAGTCCGCGGTAGCCGACATGTCACCGAATCCGACAATGCCTTCGATGCCGAGGTCGTCGAAGCCGCCAGCGACGGCGAACAGTGCCTTGCCAAGCTTGATCTTGTCAACGCCTTCTTCCACCGAGACCGCGGCCGTCGCGCAGGCGGCAACCGGATGGATCATCGCGCCGTACGAACCGACGTAGGACTGAACCACGTGCGCCGCAACAACATTCGGCAGCGCTTCCTGCAGGACGTCGTTGGCTTTCGCCTCGCCGAGCAGAGTATCGACGTACAGCGAGCGCATCGCCTGCATGCCACCCATGCCGGTGCCCTGCGTGTTCGCAACCAGACCCGGGTGTACCCAGCGCATCAGCTCGTCGGGCGAGAAACCCGAGGAGAGGAACGCATCGACGGTCGCGACCAGATTCCATAGCGCAACCCGGTCGACGGATTCGGCCATGTCCGCGGACACACCCCAACGCGTCGGATCAAATCCGGTCGGAATCTGACCACCGACGGTGCGGCTGAGTTCGAATCGTCGCGGCACGCGAATCTCGGTGCCCGCCAAGCGCGTAACCGACCAGTCGCCAGTTTCCGCGTTCGGCACAACCTTGGTGCGCTCCGGATCCGCCGCGGCGAACGCGGCAGCCTCGGCTTCGGTCGCGACGGCGAAGGTCATGTCCTGGTCGAGGAAGACCGACGTCAGCAGCGGCGCGCTGTTGTCCACCATCGCGCCGTCGTCCGCGTAACGGCGGATGCCGCAGCGTGCGACAACCTCATCGTGGTAACGGTCGGCGATGTCGGATTCGGCAATCGGGTCACCGGATTCGACGTCGTACCAACCCGGCTTGGGCGTTGCCTCCCAGGTGATCAGCCCGGTGTTCCACGCGAGCTCCACAACGCCTGCGGCCGAAAGCTTTTCCTCGACTTCCATTTCGAAGCGGGTGCGTGCCGAACCGTATGGTCCGAGTTCACCCGCGCCGACAATGACGACGAGGTCTTCGGGTGCGGCTGAGATATCGGACCAGCTCATCGACGCTTCATGGGGCGCGCGAGCCGGCGCCGGAAGTGCCGAAATACTTGCCTGAGTGGCGGTCTCAGCGTCCTCGGTCTCCTCAGCTTCAGAGTCCGACGCGGCCTGTGCGAGTGCCTTCATGTCGATGGCGGCAGGGTCCAGCCCAGCGGTGAAGTCGGCCTCGATCGGCTTGATGGTCGCGGCCGCACGCTGAGCGGGCGTGCACAGCGATAGCAGTTCTGCGGCCATTTCTTCGGTGGCCCAGGTCTTTACGCCCGCGGCCTCGACGGCGGCAACCATCCCGTCGTTGTGGCCCATGAGTCCGGTGCCCCGGACCCAGCCGATCAGCGCGTGCGCCAACGTGGTCTTCGACTGCCACGACTCTTCGGCCGACCAACGCGTCACCAGTGCGTCAAGCGCGGCCTTGCTTTCGCCGTACGCACCGTCGCCACCGAACATTCCGCGGTTGGGTGAACCTGGCAGCACGACGTGCAGGCGAGCGTCGATGTTGTGGTCGGCGTGGACGTCGGACAGCCCGGCGATCAACCGCTCCACCGACCAGAGGAGCACCTTCATCTCCAGCTCGGCACGACCACCGGCGTCGGTGAGATCACCGGCGACGCGGGGCGCGGCAAACGGGAAGAGCAGCGTCGGCTTCAGTGCCGGCTTCACGATTCCCGTTGTGCTGCCGAGGTTTTCGGTCTGCTCATTGCCTATCCACGCGACCAGGTCGTCGACGTCGGTGTACGACGCCATGTTGGCCGGAACCACCCACAGCGACGCTCCGCTTCGTGCGTTGTCGCGGTACAGGTCCTTGTAGAAGTCCAAGCGCTCGGAGCTCAGTCGCGACGTGGTTGCGACGACCGTCGCACCTCCCGCGAGGAGCGCACCCACCACACCGGCCGCAATGGACCCGACGCTGGCGCCGGTCACGACCGCGATCTCGTCGGCCCACTGGCCAGCTTGCGGATCCTCTGCCTGTTCAGCGATGAGCGCGAACGCACGAGCGTGGACCGCCTTTCCGCCGGCGAGCGCCTTGCCCTGCCACCAGGTCGCGTGAGCCGCGACGGTAAGACCCGCGCCAACGAACTTCGCCGTCAGTGCTTCAAACTCGGCATCGACAGTGGCCTCCGACAACAGCCAGAGTCGGGCCAAATCCTCACGCGCACTTGCCCATCGGTCGTCGATCAGGACCGCTCGGTCCTCGTCGAACGCCGGTGCCACGGTGCGTGCCCAGTCGGCACCCAGCTCTGCGCTGACCCGCTCGGCCAGCATGGCTGCTTCATCATCGACGTCGGCGATGAGGTCGACCGAATCGTCGGCGTCGAGGCCGAGCTTGCTCAAGATTGTGAACGCGGCCGACGCCAGGGCGCCGTCTCGTCCGGTGATGGCCTCGGTGAACTCACCAAGTGCCGCAGCATCGACGGTGGCACCGCCGGCACCACCTTCAGACGGCTTCGCCACGGAAATGCCATGTGCGGCACCGACTCCCACGACGGCGCGGTCAATGAGCGCATCGAGCGCGTCGACGTTCGCAACGCCACCGTCGAGGAGATTGCCCAGGTCGTCGCCGCGAACGCTGGCGCCTTCACGAGTACCCAACGCCAACGCGACGAGCGTGTGCAGTCCCCATCCGGCTTCTAGCTGCCAGACGCCGGTCACTCGATCGGTGATGTACGACGGTCGCTTGCCGACCGGTCCGAGGATCTTGCGAAGCTGGTCGGCCACCGCGTCGGTCAGTACCGATCCCAGCGGCCGATAGCCGCGGGCGAGGGTCTCAACGGTCGAGGCCAGTGCATTCATGTCGGCTTCAGCCGCACCGTCGATCGCACCGAGGTTCAACTCGGCACCGACGTCGAGGAGCAGCTGGTTTCGACGCGACGAGACACCGTCACAGAGGGCTTCGATGGTGTCAGCCGCACCGATCTGATCGACACGAATCTTGGTCCACAGAGCGATCACGGCGGTCACCGCGTCGGCTGGACCAAAGCGGAGGTCGTCGGGACGCGGTCCGGCCGCTGCGGCCGGCGCCGGTGCTGCTGCCACCGGAGCTGACGCTGGTGCAGGTTCCGACGCGGCAGCTTCCGACGTGGCGGCTTCCGACTCGGGCGCGGCGTCGTCCTCCGGCTCGATGCCTTCATCCTGTGCGAGGACGGCGGCGCTGTCGCGCTCGACGTTGAGGACCTCGGTCACCGCGCCGGTGAATGAGTCGAGCTTCAGTGTGTTGTTCGCGAGCCCAGCAAGCGTCGGTGCGCTTCGTACGCCGATCTCGACGAAGCGCGCGATGGCAAGGCCACCCTGCTCCGGCTCGGAGAACAGCAGGTCCTGCGTCTCAATCCAGCGGACCGGCGAAGCGAACTGCCAGGCCAACAGCTCGATCAGGATCACGCGCGTCAGCTCCGACGGACGAGCGGACCAACTGTCGAAGTCGGCCAGCACCGCGTTCAGCGGCTCGGACGGGACCAGGTCGGCGATCTCCGCAACGAATTCGCGGCTCAGATTGAACAGGCGCGGAACCAGGTTCGGGATGTATCGACCGACGAGGATGTCTGGGTCCAGGTCGGCGGGCAGCAATTCTTCGAGCCGCTCGCGGAACGCGGGTACGCCGTCGCGCAGCACCGTCGAGTGGAACGGGACGTCGATGCCCGGAATCATGATGTAGGCGCGCTTGCCGCCAAATTCGGCGACCCGACGGGTGATGTCCTCTTCGAGGAAGTCCAACCCGCGCACGGTGCCAGCGATGGCGTACTGCGATCCACGCAGGTTCAAGTTCACTACCTCGAGGAACTCGCCGTTCGCCGCGCCGATACCGGTCACGTAGCTGTCGACGTCGTCGTCGGCGAGACCGAACTGGCTTGGACGGATGGCAGCCATGCGGTAGTCGCTACGACCCTTGTCATCACGCGGAACCAGGTGATGCATCGCGGAACCGCGCTGGAACACCACTTCGAGAACGGCTTCCAGTGGCAGGACGCCCGCGCACGCGGCGAGAGCGTTGTACTCACCCACCGAGTGACCGCACGTGATGGCGCCCTCGACGAATCCGCCCGCTTCCTTCAGCTCGGCAATCTGCGCGACACCGAGAGTCGCCATGGCGACCTGCGTGAACTGAGTCAGGAACAGGACGCCGTCCGGGTGGTGATAGGTCGTGCCCTGTGCGACAAGGGTTGTCGGGTTGTCGCGCACCACGGCGAGAATCGAGAAACCGAGTGCTTCGCGAGTGTGAGCGTCGGCGCGGTCCCACACCGAACGCGCGGCCTTGGAACGCGATCGGGCGTCGAGACCCATGCCCTTCGATTGGATGCCCTGTCCGGGGAATGCGTAAACGGTCCGCGGGGCGTCGAGGAGTGCCGTCGCAGCCATCACCAGGTTGTCATCGACCTTGGCGGTCACTTCCACAACTTCGCGACCCGCGTCGAGACCGACACGGTCGACCCGGATGGCGATCGAGTCGCCGGTGCGGACCATGCCGAGGAATCGCGCGGTCCAACCGCGAATGGGTCGGGGTGCCGGGATCGGATGCTTGGCGTCGGTCGCGGTCAGCACCTGCTGTGCGGCCGCCGACAGCCACATGCCGTGGACAATCGGGGCACCGAGACCGGCCAACCGAGCGGCGTTGACATCCGTGTGGATCGGATTGTGGTCGCCCGAAACGTGGGCAAATCCATTCATCTTGTGCGGCGCGACGATGGTTGCCGAACGCAGCAACTTCCGCTGTGCCGATCGCTCGTCGTCGCTGGCACCACCGGCGCGCTGCGGATCGGTCAGCTCGACGTCGCCGAGTCGACCGCGGATTGCGAACCGCTCGACGAACTCGGCCACGACAACGTCATTCTCGACGTCGGCGACCGTTACCTGTACCTCGACGACGCGTCCCACCTGGGCGTCAACGACGCTGACCGCGGCAGCATCGACGCGCAATTGTGTTGCGATGGTGGGGATTTCACCTGCGACACGCACCGCGTGGTCGAGGTGGACCAGGTCAAGCAGACCTTCGACGATCGGCGCACCGTCGTCGGTGGTGGCGGCTCCGATGACACTGAAGACGCTTGGCCAGCACGCTCCGACGAGTGCGTCGGGCACGGCAAAACCAAGCGAATTGGTCGGCGTCGTCGGACGAAGATGTGCGGGCAGCGTGTAGCCGGTGACAGCAGCGTGATCGGCGACGGTATCGGGATCCCAGCTGATCAGCGTTGTCGCTGCGACACCGTTCGACGATGACGTTGTCTCGGCGAGTTCTCCACCTGCGGCGACGCGCAGGATTTCCCGCATCGCGGTTCCGGCGTCGGCTAGCCCGACGATCGGGCTACCTCCGTCGAGGACGGACGCACCGACTCGGATCGGGATGCGCACCGACGTCGCGCCGATCGGAACGACAAGGTCGAAAGCGGTTGTGTCCGAATTTGATTCAGCGGCAACCACGACCGCTCCGGTCGACTGATGTTCGGCACGCTGCGGGTCAACGATCTCCCATTGATCGGTGTCACCCAGGAGTGCCACCGGGTTGGTCACCATGCGACCGGCCCACGAAACGTCGCCGGCGTTGAGGAGCGCGGTAATGGCGCCAACCTCGTCAAGAGCGGTGCGACGACGCGAGTCAATCTCGAACGGACGCTCCCCCGCCGCGGTCAGATCGGTGGCAACCTGTGCCTCGAAGCGATCCAGCAGGTCACCAACCGGCTCATCGACGCGAGTAATGCCAGCGACGGCCACCGGACCGGGAATGATGCAGACCTGATCGGCGCCATAGCGCGGATCATGGGCCTGCCACAGCGAATCACTTCGCCACCAGCGTCGAACATCTTTGTCGATGACCGGCACGAAGTTCACCGGCTTGCCCGGGGTCTTGCACTGTTCAAAGAAGAACGCGACGTCGGCGGGATGCAGGATGTCGACCTCAACGGCCGGGTACACGCTGATCAGCGCATCGATCGCCGCGTGCGGATCCTCGGTTGCCGACAGTTCAGCAAACAGCGTCGGAATCTGGCCGTTGTCCGCGTCATTCATGCGGGCTTCGGTGCGCTGCAGCATTTCAACGAAGCGCTGCTGCCAGGTGATATCGGCCCAATCGAGCTGCTCGGCCGCGTCTCCGACGGCAAGGGTCGCGTAGCGGTCCAGCCATTCACGGTAGGTCATGTCCGCGACGTCGCCGAAGTACGGCTTTGCGGTGTTGGCCATCGCGGCGATGATCTCGTCGCGGCGCTTGCTCACCGCCACGGCGTCGCCAGCGACCTCATCGAGGAGGCGTCCGCAGCGTGACGCGGTGTTGTCGATCTCGTGGATGTCGGCGCCGAGCTGACTGCGGCCGGAGGAAATACCCGCGGCTGCGTCACCCGCCCCGATCCACTCGTCGTGGCCGACGGTATCGACCAGCAGCTGCTTGACCTCTGGTGAGGTCGTCGCTTCCAGCGTGGCCATGGCGGCGGTGCCGACCAGGATGCCGTCGAGCGGCATGGATGGGTAGTCGTGGCGATGCGCCCAGGTTCCGAGAAGGTACTCGCTGGCACGCTCCGGGGTGCCAATGCCGCCGCCAACGCAGATCACGACGTTGGGGCGCGCACGCAACTCGGCGTAGGTCGCGAGGAGGAGGTCGTCGAGGTCCTCCCAGGAGTGGTGACCGCCTGCGCGACCGCCCTCGATGTGCACGATGACAGGGTGATGCGGAACCTCCGCGGCAATGCGGATGACCTCGCGGATCTGTGCCACGGTGCCCGGCTTGAACGCGACGTGGCGGAGTCCTGCTTCGGCAAGCTCATCGACGAGCGCAACGGCATCGTCGAGTTCGGGAATGCCTGCGGTGACGATTACGCCGTCCAGCGGTGCTCCCTGCGCGCGAGCCTTCTGAACGATTCGGCTGCTGCCAAGCTGTAGTTTCCACAGGTAGGGGTCGAGAAACAGCGAGTTGAACTGTGCCTGACGACCCGGCTCCAACAGTTCGGTGAGCTTCGCGAGGTTGGCGGCGAAGATCTCTTCGGTTACCTGGCCGCCACCGGCCAGCTCGGCCCAGTGACCGGCGTTGGCTGCGGCCGCGACGATCGCCGGATCAACGGTGGTGGGCGTCATGCCAGCGAGCAGCATCGGCGATCGTCCGGTCAGCCGCGTGAACGCGGTGTCAACAACGGTTCGACCATCGGGCAGGGTCACCAACTGCGGGGCGTAGAGCGCCCACGGCCGGGCGACCTCGGGAACACCACCGGGGCTGAAGAGGTTTCGCTGGCCGCCGCGGAGTGCGGTCGCGACGAGCCCAACGCCGGCACCGCGCACCAGTGGCATCGACAGTCGAGTCGCGACGTCGGCCGGACCGAAGTCGAGGATCCACTTCGCACCGTCGGCAACGACTTCGTCAATGGTCGAGACCCAGTCGACGTGATCGACGAGCAGCGACGTCGCGTGTCGTCGGGCCCAGTCGACGTCGAGGCCGCACTCCGCTGCCCAAGTGGCAACCAGCTCGACCGCCGCGGCCATTTCCGGATGATGAAATGCGATCGATACTTCGAGCGGGTCGAAGTCGGGAGCGAACGGACTGCCACCGGTGACTTTGCGCTTGCGGTCGTCGGCCTCGGTGGCGGCGATCGCTTCGCATTCGGATTGCAGTGCCGCCAGGTGTCGGGCGCCTCCGGCGAGTACAACCGCACGACGCCCATTGCGGATTGCGACGACCGGCAGGGTTGGATCGTCGCCGGTCTGCCTGGCGACATACTCGGCAAGGATGGCGTCGATGCGCGCCGGGATGACGTTGGAGATGGACAGCATCGGCGTGCCGTCAGCGGTGATGCCCAAGCCGCGTCGGCCGGCGACGATCGTGCCCGCCGCGCCGATGAGCTGAGCAAGGGCGAGTAGGGAGCCATCGCCAGCGGGAAGGTCGGCGCTCAGCGCATCAATCGCCAGCACACCCTGGGAGTGGCCGACGACGCTGGTTGGTGGGTAGGCGACGGTGTCCAGGCCCTGCTTGCGCAACGCCGCGACAGCCGCGAGCTGTGTCAGGACGATGCCGGGGACCGACGTGGCGGCAGCGGTGAGCGTTGCATCGTTCGGCGTCGCCTCTCCCGCGTCGTGAGCATGAACCCAGGTCATCGGCGTAAAGCCGTCGGGCGACGCGACCAGCAACTGACTGGCGACGGGATCGAGGAGTCGCGCCGAGGCGTCGATGACGCGTGACAGGCTGCGTTCCAACTCTGCGTCGATGACCAGTTCGGCAAGCGTCGGAAGCCAGTTAACCCCTTGACCGCCGAAGCTGACCGCATAGGGTTCGCCGGCAGCGATCCGGTCGATCAGTGAGGACGGACGGTCTGCATGGGAAGGGATCGATGCATCGGTTCGAAACTGATCGACTGTCACAGGTGCTCCTTACTGGCCACCGGACATAGGTGTCCGGTAACAAATTTCGGCGGTGAGGGTTGGCCGGTGCGGGCTCCAACGTCGGGGTGACGCGGCTCGCTCTTATGGTCAGGTGATGACCGAACTCGACTGCGCCACAACAACTTTGGTACAGCGTCGCCTACCAATGGGCAGACGTGCGGCGAGTTCGTGAATCAATGATGACACAGGAAAATGAGGGAACCCTCATGTTTTGCGCGGACCGCTGGGTATACCAGTGAGTAACCCGATGAGTAACTTTCCGATGCCAATGCCGATTGGCACGATTGAGTCGAATCGATGCTGGTGAACGGTAGGCGCAGCGTCGCGGTGGCGCGGCTCACAGACCGTCGGCGATCGTTATCTAATCGTTATCTAACTCGGCCGAGTGGCATGGAGTTCGCCTACGGAAGTAGCGTGGGGCGCCATGAGTTCCTGTGTATTTTGCGCGATTCTCGACGGTTCGGCACCGTCGCGGCAGGTCTACAGCGACGACGACGTGGTCGGCTTCCTCGATATCCGGCCGGTGACCCGAGGCCACACTCTGCTGATCCCACGCACACACGCGGCGAATATGGGCGAGCTCGACCCAGAGTTGGCCGGGAAGGTATTCATCGCCGGACAACGGCTGTGCGCCGCCATGCGCGCCAGCGAGCTGGCCGCCGACGGTGTGAACCTCTTAGTAAATGACGGACGCGCGGCAATGCAGACGGTGTTCCATACACATCTGCATGTGGTTCCGCGTCATACCGGCGACAAACTGAGTTTCGCCAAGGGGTTGGTGGTGCGACGGGATCCGAATCCGGACGAGACCGCAGAAATTATCCGCGCAGGAGTCGCCGCGTTAGAGTCCGCAGCGGATTAGAGGATCTCAGCCAACCGAGCCGTTGCGGCGTCGGACGCGGTCCATCGCTTGGTAGCCGCCATCGACATAATGAACGTTGGTGTAGCCAAGTTCCGCGATCTCCGCCGCAATGCGCGGCGCCTCCGACGGCACCGCAACAACGGCGATGTCAGCGTCGGGGTTAGCGAGCACCCAGCCCTGTCCGGGCTGGGTCGCGAGGACGCCGGTGACCTCGGTTGGCTCGACAACCAGCGCGTCCGGGAGGCTGCCTTGGTGGCGACGCACTTGCGGGCGAGCGTCGATGACGAGACCACGACCCTGCCCACACGCCTTCATTGCACCCGTCGCCGAAATTGCACCTGGCGTCGAATCCATTGAGCCCACCGCTATCCACCGTTCCTTGTCTGTCGCGTCTGCACGCCGTGAAGTTTTCGTATCTGTTGGTCTTGTCGGTCGAAGACCAGACTCCAGGTTACGGAATTATCACAATCTGACAAGTCTGCCGCGGACAACTCCCGATATTTGTTATCGGAAAGTCCGAAATTGCCGTGCTAGCCGCGTCGGCGACCTGCGACCTTCGGTGCGCCACGCTTGCCGTAGCCGCCTCCGCCGCCGCCATAACTACCGCCGCCGCCTTCGCGACGTCGGCCATGCTGGCCACCCGACTTCCCGCCGCGCGTACGCGGCGACCCCTGATCACGACGAATGTCGATCGGGACTTTGCCGATCCTGGTGTCACGCAACGACGCCAGCGTGTGGTTGTCGAGGTCGTCGGGAAGCTCGACGAGGCTGAAGTCGTCGCGGATGCTGATGTTGCCGAAATCGCCCCGCGTCAGACCACCTTCGTTGGCAATGGCTCCGACGATCGCGCCGGGCGACACCTTGTGCTTGCGACCGACCGCGATCCGGTACGTCGCAAAATTGCCACCACCGCTGCGCGGCGCGCGCTCGGCCCGCTCCGGACGTTCCCGACGCTCACCCTTCGGCGGATCGGGCGACATCAGGAATCCGCCATCGCGCGTCTCCAGCGCCAACGCGGCCGCGACGTCAGCCATCGCAACATCGTTGTCGTGCGCGTACTTCTCAATCAACCCGCGGAACAGGTCAAGGTGATCGGATTCAAGGTTCGCGGTAATCGAGTCGGCGAACTTCGACTTGCGTTGCGCATTCACGTCTTCAACAGACGGAAGGTCGATCTCGGTCAAAGTCTGGCGCGTAGCGCGCTCAATGGACCGCAGCAGGTGACGCTCGCGCGGGGTGAGGAACAGCAAAGCCGTTCCGGACCGGCCGGCGCGCCCGGTACGACCGATGCGGTGGACATACGATTCGGTGTCGTGCGGAATGTCGTAGTTCACGACATGCGAGATGCGGTCGACGTCGAGGCCGCGCGCGGCGACGTCGGTGGCGACGAGGATGTCAATCGTCGAGTTCTTAAGCTGATTGATCGTCCGCTCACGCTGAGCCTGAGCAAGGTCGCCATTGATCGCGACGGCCGAGAAGCCGCGGGCGCGGAGTCGTTCGGCCAACTCTTCGGTTGCCTGCTTGGTGCGAACGAACACGATCATGCCGTCGAAGTCTTCGACCTCAAGAACGCGCGTTAGCGCGTCGACCTTGCGCTGGTGCGACACCTGCAGATACTTCTGCGTAATGTTTTGTGCCGTAGCGGTTTTCGACTCGACTGCGATCTCGGTCGGGTTCTTTAAGTACTTCTTCGCCAGCCGACCGATTGCCTTCGGCATCGTCGCCGAGAAGAGTGCAACCTGCTTGGAGTCCGGGGTGTCGGACAGGATGCGTTCCACGTCCTCCGCAAAGCCCATGGTGAGCATCTCGTCGGCTTCGTCGAGGACCAGGAACTCCAGTTCCGAGATGTCCAGGGTGCCCTTGTCGAGGTGGTCGATCACTCGACCGGGAGTTCCGACGATCACCTGCGCGCCGCGTCGAAGACCCGACAGCTGGACGGTGTAGCTCTGACCGCCGTAGATCGGCAGGACCTTCACGTCGGGCATATGCGACGAGTACTTGCCGAATGCCTCGGACACCTGCAGCGCCAACTCGCGCGTCGGAGCGAGAATCAGCGCTTGCGGCTTGCGGGCCGAAGTGTCGAGCCGCGAGAGAATAGGGATGGCGAAGGCAGCGGTCTTGCCGGTGCCGGTCTGTGCCAGACCGACGACGTCGTTGCCTTGCATGAGCGGCGGAATGGTGGCCGCCTGGATGGGCGACGGGGTCTCGTACCCGACGTCGTCGAGTGCCTGTCGAACGCGGTCGTCAATACCTAGTCCGTCGAAGGTCTTTGCAGATTGTTCAGTCATGTCAACATCACAGTCTAGTCGGTGAATACCCTGCTCGTCGCATCGTTGCGGCGGGTGCGACGGCCACCACACACCACGTGTGACCCCCACCACCCGACTGGTAAGGTTTAAGCCACCTAATATCGTCCTCGTCTGTTCGGACATATCGGACCATTGCGCCGAACCGGATATGACTCTCATCGCCTCAAAGGGGTTCGCGCATGCAAGAGGTATCGACACCTGCTGCCACGACATTCGACGTCAACAACACGCTGGTGGACACAATTCTTCGATACCGGGCGGAACGTCCGACGCTGCCGCTGTTCAAAAAGCGCACCGGCGACCAGTGGATCAACGTCACCGCCAAGCAGTTCGTTGACGAAGTCGATTCCGTCGCAAAGGGACTCGTGGCCTCGGGCGTCGCCGCTGGCGACCGGGTCGCCCTGCTCTCGGCCACCCGTTACGAGTGGACACTCATCGACTATGCCATCTGGCGCGTCGGCGCCACGACCGTCGCGATCTACGACACGTCGGCATCGGATCAGGTCGAATGGATCCTCAAAGACTCCGGATCGACGCTGCTGATCGTCGAGAACGACGCCCAGAACACCACGCACGCTGACGTCATCAAAGCTGCCACCGACCTTCGCCAAACCCTCGTCATCGACAACGGCGCAGTCGCGGCGTTGGTCAAGGCGGGCGAAGGTGTCGACGACGCCGAACTGACCGCACGCCACGACAAGGCGACGTCGGCGGATCCCGCCACCCTGATTTACACATCGGGAACCACCGGCCGCCCCAAGGGCGTCGTGCTGACCCACGCCAACTTCATGGCCGAATGCATCGCCACCAAGGCAGCGATGGGCGACATGCTGTCCGAAGGCAAAGCGACGCTGCTGTTCCTGCCGCTGGCCCACGTCTTCGCGCGTGCCGTCGTCGTCGCGTCGGTGGAGAACCGGGTCATTCTCGGACACACCAGCAATATCAAGACGCTGCTCGACGATTTCGCGAAGTTCCGTCCGAGCTACATCCTGTCGGTACCGCGCGTGTTCGAGAAGGTGTACAACTCGGCCGAGCAGAAGGCCATCGATGGCGGTAAGGGTGCCATCTTTAAGAAGGCTGCCGCCACCGCTATCGAGTGGAGCAAGGCTCAGGATGCTGGCGGCGCCGGCCTCGCGCTGAAGGTCAAGCACACCGTCTTCGACAAGCTCGTCTACTCGAAGTTGCGCGAAGCCCTTGGCGGGCAGTGTGATTCGGCCTTGTCCGGTGGCGCTCCCCTCGGTGCGCGCCTCGGCCACTTCTTCCGTGGCGCCGGCGTGCCGGTATACGAGGGCTACGGCCTCACCGAGACCACCGCGGGCATCACGCTCAATGGCCCCGAAGGCCAGGCCGTTGGATCGGTCGGCAAGCCGGTCGCGGGTTGCTCGGTCGCCATCGCGGAAGACGGCGAAGTCCTCCTCAAGGGACCGGTTGTCTTCACCGGCTACTGGCACAACGAGCAGGCGACCGCCGAGGCACTCGTCGACGGTTGGTTCCACACCGGCGACATCGGCAAGTTGGAGAACGGCTTCCTGCACATCACCGGCCGCAAGAAGGAACTGATCGTCACTGCGGGCGGCAAGAACGTCTCACCCGCGCAGTTGGAGGACGTCATCC
>QIRE01000117.1_pt1 | contig 19315 bp, 11 predicted proteins | sample 2940141 | NCBI WGS metagenome assembly QIRE01 (sample SAMN09273532, study PRJNA473421) | Gut metagenome, whole genome shotgun sequencing project. | isolation source: gut tissue | host: Folsomia candida VU population | place: Netherlands: Amsterdam | collected 2016-03-06
GGGGGCAAGGATTTATTTAGCATGTGCAGATGACAAAGGCATGGAAAAGGAAATTTTCTTCACGAGTTCAAAGTTACTAAACTTAGCAATATAGGATAACTTAGCAATGACAATTGAACTAATTTTTCATATATATGAGGAAACTCATGGAATGTGCTATTTTTGGAATATATTTCAAAAATAGTCCTTATTCACAATTCCATTGAGGTGCCACGGGCACCACAAAATCGCCTAGTACGACATAGTTGGCAAGTTGTCAAAGGTATTTAAACAATTTCTCTATTTTTTTGTGTTCCTCGGGAATTATTTGTGTTGTCATTTTTAGCATTCCTACATCTGACATTTACTAATTTACATACATTTACTTGATAAGTTAGGATTAGGTAAATTTTGACTATTCGTAACCTTGGTAAAATAACTCTCACATATTTTGACATCATTATCTTCTAATTGCACGTATCTTAAAATAACAGACATCTGCTCAATGTGTGAAATATCCGGAGTGCAATGGAGTATAATTGAGTAATATTTCGACTTTTGCACGGAGTTAACAATCGAAGCGGTTACTTGGTGTCCAAGAATTCAAATAAACTCATTCTGGATTTGATGACTCAAGTAGCGCGGTCCTTGTTTAAAATGATCTCTTAGTAACGGGTAAGACTTCGCAATAAGCTCAATTATCCCAAGGAAGTTTCCGTTCTTACATTTATTTAGTTTCTAAGTCGAGCCTTGAAATGGTAAATTATGGGACGCCAAAAAATGAATCACTTCCAAAATTCTTTCAATTCTCAGATCCAGATTTTTTTTACTTTAAACGATATAATTTCTTAATCTTTTCTCAAGTATTTACAAATTTAATCTATTGTAAAGAAATAAAAATTTATTCCTTCAAATATCTTGTTTGCAGCACTTAAGTAATTAACTTCTAATATTAATATTATGTTATAAACTAAGCTAGACTAATTAATAAACGAGACCCAAAAAGTGTGGACACCTTAGATGAGGAAGTGTGACTAGAAGAATTAAAATAAATTCTGAAAAATTGTTTCATCCCTCCTCCAGCAATGCATTGCTTGTTAGTTAGAGCACTTTTTGGGTTTTGTTTATTTTAATACTTTTTATTGGCATAAAAGGGGACAAGTTTATCGATCTCTATTACTAAAGTTATCAAAATTCATATTTCGTTGTCAATAGCACAACGATGACGCAAAGTTAACTTTGAATTGGATTATCTAAGCCAATTCTGAACCGATTTGTCTTGTTAATGCACCAAAATTTGACAAAAAATAGGATAACAATATTTTCAGTATCATGAGACCACTAGTATCATCAAAAATTTCGTAGAGCTCAAAAACTGTTTTTGAGGATAGTTTTTGGCTAATATCTCCAGCAATTTATCTAATCTAGTCTTCTCATTTTTGTGAAGGGACAACTATTACAATTTTCGACTTATATCTACGTTTATTAAAAAATTTGCACATTCTTTTCGCATAATTCTGAAGTCCATGAACTCAGGGCGACAATATTTCTGAAAGCTTGCCAGTTTTCCAAGACAAATCCAACTGCTCTTATCGTAATGACAACGCTGCAGAGGATAAATGCTGGCAGAATTAGTTCCACCGAGATGGGGCGATATTCATGAAAAGCAACGGGCTCCTTTATATTTCCCAGGGCTACCTGCACAGACTTATAAAAAATAACTTAAAAAAGTAAAAAATTCTAAGGTGAGGTAAGTGCACTGAAAAGTATAAAACAAGCCCCCCTCACCCCTTAACATTACCTCGCCTGGGCTGATGATTACATTCACATATTCTGAAAAGCCTGTAAAGTTTCACAATAGTGCTTGAAACATTATCCGAACGCCTTAAAAATTAAAATATTAGCTAATGTAGTTAATTATTTCCAAGATGAGTAGGAGGTTAATTCAAACAAGAAGGTACCTACAAAATAGTTAATTTTCTTAAATATGAAATGATGCTGCAAAATAGTGTCCGCATAAAGTGTTTAATTAGGTAGTTGACAGATTACAATGCAGCCATGAGTTCTTGGCGGTTGTGATCATCAGCCCAGGCGAGGTAATATTAAGGGGTGAGGGGGGCTTGTTTTATACTTTTCAGTGCACTTACCTCACCTTAGAATTTTTTACTTTTTTAAGTTATTTTTTATTTTATTCTTTTTCTCTGGTAGTCTGGTAAGATTAGGATTAAAAGCAATTCGAGAAACCTACCGGGTCCGAATGCATACTAAGGTGTAACTGTAACCATGGACTTTTTACCTCACCTTAGAAAAATATAAATCAATTCTAATCAAATTTGCCTTATCCGCCAAAATCCTGCTAGCCTTGAAAGCATTTTCCCACATTTTTCTATTTTTTCCTCCTATAGCTCAAATGTTGGGGCAAAGTGAGACATTTGGCGCTATATGTGGAACATATAGTATGTTGTCACGAAAGCTCAATGTTAAAATTTTTTGCTCGCGTTGGCTAACCATATAAGATACGAAGATGCGGTAAAAAGCATTATGACCGCCTTCCAAATATAGGAATAGGGTACGCGCACCGTTTTTCGAAATTTTGAAACGTTTTTGAATTAAGCTCCAAAACGTATTTTTCATAAAAAAATTTTTTAAAAATGACTTTGAACGAATTGGGTGCCTGATAGAGGGGTAAGTTAAATTGCAATTATCTTCGTAATTGGACTGGGTAAAATATTTGTTCGTTGGATTTTTCAAAATAAAGCTCCATTGAGGCGATAAGTTAAAATCTTTGGAAATTTTCGCGACCTCAACTGTCAATTTTTGATGAAGGCTACAGCTAATTTGATACATTTTGATGACTAAAGGTAAACGGAATTGGTTGGAGGAAGGTTCAACTTAGTTTCCTCCCTCTTGTGCTTTTTTCGAAATTAGCCCTAGTTATTGAGATATGTCGCGATTTCTAAAATTGAATGTTTACGCGCATAACCCTCATTTTACCATATTGGCAATGATCCGATTATGAAATGGCTAATTTAAATTTGTTCTCCAGCAAAAATAAGCGGATACGTGTTTTTTCATTCTCAAAATACTCGCCCTCGAGCGCTGGCGGGCATTTCAAATATTTTCAAGCCAATACTTTGAATACTCCGAGGGCTGTAACTTTTTTAGTTATGGCGCGAATTAAAAAAACTAAAAACATGTATGCTTAGAATTATTTCCTCTACATGGACACTCAATTTATTTTTCGAAAAATTTTTAAAATTTGACCAGCTTTTGAGTTCTAGGCAGACAAAATCTTGAGAAAATTCCAAATAATTACTGTATTGTCAGCGCTAAAAAATAGGGTTTTTCGCAGTTTTACTGCATAGCTTGTATCAAGGCCGGACTCAGCCATCCTGCCGCAATCATTCATAAAGAAAGAGCTGTACAAATGTTTACTCCCAAAACCGGCGACTGAAAACTGGAATGGCGAATCCCCTCTATTCATAACGTATCGACGCTTAGTAAGTAAATTTCCTATCGTCCTGACTAATTCCCGGGCATCTTGCTTTATTAATATCACAGTCTTCGGATAACCAACCTTCTCTGATTCGTAGCTCAATGTTGTCCCAGGGTATTCCCAAGCCGGCAAAATCTTACCTTGGACGTTCTTCAGAAAGTGAGTAAATTCGGGTTTGTCACTATTTTTGAAGAGCAGGCTGGGTATAATGTCATCCAGCAAGAGGGATATTGGAGGCAAATCATTTGCCCTTATGAAGGAATCCATTGTAATCATGGGAATTTTCCAGTTTTCGAGGTCCCCGACGCTACGTGGAACTTCTGGTGGAAACTGTACAGTCAGGCAGGAATAAATAGAACCTTGATAAAAGTTTCCCATGAGGATGAGATTTCCAAAGAGCCATAAGACGACTAGGAGTATAGCTACCTTTCCTGTACGATATGGCTTCCCTGAGCTGTCGCCCACTTGACCAAGAAGTAGGCAAATTATGGTAACCAATTTGTCAGCAATTAAAGGAATGTAGGCTGTCCATAAAGAACCGTCCGCGATAACTAGCGATGCCAAGAATCCAGCCACTGCAATTGCACTAATCAAGAGGCAAATCCAGCTTCCCAGATCCAATGGAGACATGAAGGTCTCGACTCCTCCAGCAGGTGAAGGATAGTCGGTAACCGTGATAAAATTGATGGCACAATAACGAATTATGTAAGTTAGGTAGTCTGAGTTTGGCATGCCTAGCTCGATGATAAAGAGTACACCTATGCTCTTACTGCTAAAGAAGACATGGTCATTGTCTACGTAGTTTAGTAGGGTCAAATTGTGCTTATCAGCGATTTCTTGTATAAGGCAATAGTTATTGAATACATTAAGAAATTCTCTGTAGTGTAAGCTACACTTTACTCGTACAAAGTTTGACAGGAACGCAAAGTATTTGTGCATGTTGGTATTCTCCAAATCCCAAGCTCGTCTTACGCCTGACAGTAAAAACCTCTCAACTTGTATGAATATCTTAGGGTCACAGGTCAAACAAGGAATTAAGAGGGATGAATTGATACCCTCCTGAAATAGGAATAACTTCGCTGTTCCAATGATTTGAGCGGCGTATTTGAAGCAAGCGCCATCTCGGTGAAGCAGGGTATAACCGAATATGTACTCCTGTCGAAGTACAAGGCTGGAATCTTTGATTAAGTATTCACACTTTAAGTTAGTCGATGCCTGATTGTATCCCGTGGTTGCGTCTACCGGAACGAAGATGGCTTTAGGTCTCGGTGACTTTTCTGTTCCAAGATAAGCATACCTTCTTAGTGGGTTGATCCCATTCGAACTGTTGAAGGCGGATGTCGTGCGACAAAGGATGATTTGACGTTGGGGGGTGTAAGGATTCCCTGCTCGAAGTTTCTGGAAGTAAGGGAAATCTCTGTTTTCATCTAAAAGTTTGGAACATTCTGGGGTAAAAATGAAGGTGATGTCAGCATTCAAAAATAAACTACTCCACAGACAATTGCATTCCGAGAAATTTTGAAATAAGGAGATTGTCGATATTATCAGGTAAATCCAGTTTGCTGGTGTCATTGTAAATTTTGCAGGCTTCACTAAAATCATAATATTGCCTAGTGATTTTAAAGGAATTCGGTAGAAACAAAAATATCAATGAATGTACAGGGATAAAATCCAAGTTAGGTGTAGAATGAAAAATGTATATCGGACAATAAAGCGTCGAAATTTAAGAAATGTAGTGATTTTTTCCCAGAATTTAATGCGTTCCAATATTTCGACCATAGCGAACACAATGTAAGAATAGAAAAGCCAAAGTCAAACCTTTTAGAGGAATCGATCGGCGTTGTCTGCCACTTATAAATATTTTATCAACATATCCCATGATGGTATTATATATGCTGAAACTTTAAAACACTTGCAAGTCTTGGAGTCATCTTATGTATTTGGAAGTCGAATGAAGGCTGTTTTTTTTTGTATCACGACATCCTCACGATTAATTTCACCGTATCACGAAACGTTGCCTCACCAAAGATATTATGCAAAGCATTTGGGGAAAAGTTTAATCTGATAATTATCTCAGAGAAACCGGGCTTTGACATGCTCAGTTTTATAATGAGTTTAGAAATCCAGTAGACTCAACTTAAAACGTCGTAATATCTAAATCATATAAATTGAAATGTCATAGAGTCGTAAAGGCAGATTAAATAGTGATGTAAGTATGTAGATTTGCGTAGTCCAACGGATGTAAATATATTTTAAGTATATCCTTTGGTAGGAGTATGTTATGTAAGATACTGAACTGGTATTAATTTTCTTAATAACTTTTGACACGGCAGTCTTAAAATAAATTTCAGAAAGCGGTTGCGTGTTTATACTTATTTGCTGTTTAGTTTCGATATCTACAGTGTGTCCTATCTGCTTTTACTGCACTTATAGTAGCACAAGTTTGTGCGTGATTATCTCAGTAACTATTGCATTCACATGCCTGAAATTTTTATGTGTTATACCCTAGTATCTACCTGTAGTGTGTCCACCGATATTGTCCAACAATTCCTCTGTCTCCTCCTTGAAAGATTGTGACAATTTTTCCAACAACCCAACCGGAAGTGAACACCACTTTTGCCGAAAACGGGCGTCCAGTGATTTCAGATTTGTTAGTTTTGGATGTTCCTACACATATTTATTAAGAATTGACCACAAATTTTCGATATGGTTTAAATCTGGATTATTTCTGGGCCACACCCCTGTTCCCCATGTTCTGCAAGTTATTCTGTCCAAAAGCTGTTTTGTTGCCTTTGAGGTATGGCTAGGGACTTCATCTTGTTGAAAATTTATTTTCTTCTTGCTCGGAAACAATAAAGAAGAGTCTATATCATCTATGTACAATGGCAGAATTGCTTCCTGTAATAAGTTCCAGTGACAGTCTTACCTTTTTGAACTACATACACGTTGCTTACCCCCCAGCAGAAAATCCTCTAGCAACCGCCACTTTTTGACAGTTTTTTGGTTTCAAAGAGGGTGGAACTTCACGTTTTTCTTCTGTTCGATATCGGGTGGTCCTTCCAAATTATACTACCCAAGATTCGTCCGAAAAAAAAATTCCAGTCCGTCTATGCTGACCAAGCGTTCTAGGGTCCAAGAAACCCAGTTTTCTCATCATTTCGCCGAGTTTTTTTCAATTCGTGACATTGTTTTCACTCCGTAGAGGTTCTTGTGGTCTCTTGTAAGCCTTCCGTCCCCATGTATGTAGTTTGTTTTAGATATTTTTGAACAATGAACTTGTTAATGTTAAGGTTAATATGAGTTTCTGCATTTTATTATATATCTATCCGTACCGTTTCCTCCCATGCTGGGTCGAATACGGTTATCATAGTCCTTTAGAATATCTGTGAGAATTTGCTGTTCTAGTGGAATGTTTTGGTATGCGGATTCTCTGCCAGAATGTTTTTAGACAAGTAAATACTTGTGAAAATGTTTGTATTTTTCTTAGGTGAGGCAAAGCCGGAAAGCTGGGCCCCGTCTCAAAAAGCAAATACGAATATGCTCAATTGGGGCCCAGCGAAGCTGAGAATGCATTCAGCTTCACACCTGAAAAACTCCCACAACTTTTAAGCCAAAACGAAGCGTTAAATCGAAAAACTTAAAGAGGCAAAATAATTAGAGAATTCCTTTTCCCAGTGTCCTGTGGCTGGAAATTTCAAAACTAGTAGTAATTCCGTCACAATCGAATTTCGAAACTTTAAAACGGCTGATGTCTGATAAAAATTTAATGTTTTAAATTAGCATAATTTCTCAAATTATACATCAAGATAATCTCTATTTTTCATGCACTACATGTGTAGGTCTAAAAAATTTATTGAATTGGTAATCCACAAATTTAAAATGTAATTTGTTATTTTCGTTTTATACGTGTCTAGTAAATACACAAACAAAAGTTTGCCTTGCAATACAGTTGTTAGTGTAGAGTAGGGGTCGTAAGTGGGTCTCCTCAGCATGGGGTTGTGGGTTCGAATCCCCACAGGGTGAAAAATTTTTGCAACTTTTTTTTAACTTCTGTATCATTATATTTTGCACGTCCTATTTTTTTTAAAAGCTAAATTAGTTGCCACACCCTTCTGTATGGTGGGGGTGGTCAATAAATTTGTCTGGCGACGTTTTTCTATATATTTTGCATATTTGTTGTATAGTGGTTTGAAATGTAATCATAAAAATTTCTCATGGCCAGGACCATACCCCCTGTATGAAAATGAAAAAATTTTGACATTTAAGCGTTAAAATTTTGCAAATTGATTTTGCAACTGTTTGAAGCCCTTCGCGTCCATTCATTTTGTTGTTTAAGTAGTCCATCAGGCGTTTTATTATAGAAAAACAAAAGCCATTATTGCGTGTCTCCCTTTGTAATACGAATTTTTAAAGCAAAATTAAATCGTCTCAAATATGTATAAAATTTGCAAACTGAAAATCTAGTCAAATTTTGGGATTTTTGAAATTAGGAAAGTTGATGTGTTTTGTTTCTTCCAGTGTTTCTGCTGTTAAAAAACACCTGCATAAAATTACTGCATAAAAGTGTTAAAAAGCGTTAAAAAGCCCCTACTAAAAATCTGGAAAAGTGCACAAAAATATATTACTGGTATAAGTAGTAATGTTGCATTTTTTCGACATACCTGATTCATTAAGACAATTCTATGCTATTTCACTAAATTTCTAAGTCGAAATCCTTTGTATATAACTGTTTAATTTTTTTACAACTGTGGGTTTTAATTTTCAGTTTACTGCAGTGGTTAGGGCAGCTCAGCACTTGTGTAGTAATAATTGATACGACTTTTAAAGTCCTATTCTAACGCAATTTGTCATTTTATGCATTTTTGTGCATTTTTATGCATACAAATGTCTAAAATGAAACAACGATTTCCTCCCTGTCACTCGCTTGATTAATTATTTATTTCAAATATCTATATTTTAATCTATTTTAATGCCCGCGGTTCAGCAAATATTGTAGAAATCGCAAATTATAGTCAACATTAAAATAAAGTGGTTGTCCTGCAAAAAACTTGTTTTCTTCTTTTAGCCGCGGGGCCGAACCTAAGAATCCTTTTTTTGCAAAAGTATTTATGTTTGATGTGAACAATCTACATCCCCAATTAAACTAACCTTATCGCAAACACGACAGAACAGAGGACATATCTTAAAATTGTTTTCATTATTGTTTAATATAAAATTTAGAGATTAGTCAAATTCCCGTCGTTATTTTTAATGAGTTTAGCAATCTCTCTGTCAGCTATTATCTCTCTGGAGTGGTCTCTAGGACTGAATAACTTTTAGCAAATGGATTTAAGGCCCATTTCCACTGAGCTGAAGTTGACGCTGACGCGAGGAAGTTGTCTGCGACTTCAAGCGTTTTTTGTGGAAACAGCCCAGCATTAGAGAAAGCTACGCTCAGCTGAGGTTACGGCGGCGGATACTTGTCGCTGCGCTAAGCGTAGCGTTTTTGTTTCCACCAAACTGCTTTACTGAGCGCAGCTCATACGCTCTGGCCAACTTCGTGAGTTGGTGAAGTTGAAAAAGTTCAACTTTTTTCGTACGCCCGGCGATGGGAGAGGAAATACTGGGCGACCATGATAAAGAAGCATTATCAGAATTTCGAGACAAGGGCGCCCTGGAAGGTTCGGAAGAGAATTGGACAACAGAGGAGGTGGAAGATTTTATAGAAGAGATTAAGTCCAACCCAATCATCTATAATATGTCTACCAAGGATCATAAGAACGTAGGGAAGAAGGAACTGATATGGATGAAGGTTTCTCAACGCCTCGGTAAATCAGGTAATACAATTACTCATCTTATATTTAATGGCAATTAAGGTAACGGCGCCGTTTATTTACTTCAATATTTACACATTTCTAGGCGAAGTATGTAAGAAGAAGTGGAAGTATTTGAGGGATACATACTCCAGGAAGAAAAAACAAATCAAGGGTAAAAGTGGAAAGAAAGGGAGAAAGGTCAACAAGTGGGAATACTTTGAGCTGCTGAAATTCTTAGAGCCTTTCGTATCATGCAATCCTGAGTAATTGCTCACACTTTGCTGAGTAGTGATTATTGTTGTCTCATAATTTTAATAACTAAAACACAGGTCAAGCGGAAACATTCCACAATCATTCCAAGACGGTGATAGGACGAATGCTCCGGCGCCGGATGCAGAAGACAAGAATGAGTACCAAAGCAAGGGTGAACATGATGGCGGAAATTCATCCAAAGATAAGTACGTGGGCTATTCTAATCCTCCGTCATCTAAAAAGGCCAGACTCTCGGACAAAGTGGATGATGCATTACTTGGATACCTCTCAGCAAGAACTACAGAAGTAAAAGATGTTAACCACCATTTTTGCATGGCCCTGGCAGAACAAATGAGGGGATTTTCGCCAGCGCTGGCGGCCTACGCGAGGTCCAAGATTCAGCACGTTATGTATGAAATTGAATTCCCTGCTCCACCCCCTCAATGATGTAACGATAAGATGTCCTATAATCTTTTTAATCTGAATAATTAATCCAACAAATTTTTTATTTACTCTAAACCTAAAATTGTTCTCTGCCAAGGAACACTACCCTCATTTACAAAATAATTTGTGAGAATCTCTCTCATTTCTTTAGCGGCTGATTTGGCATTGTTGCACCCCATTCTATTAATATTTCTTAAAGCTAGCGACAATCCTCCTAGTCGCCACTCCCCATTGTTTTCATCGCCGACATCTGCATATCCAGGAGGAATATAATGTGTATCATTCGGCACCGAGAGATCTTGAGTTCGTAGAAAGTTATGCAGGGCGATGCACGCTGAAATAATTTGTAAACCATAAGATATTAATTTTTTTAAACTACTGCCCATCAATAATTACCTTTTACATAATTGACCACGGTTTGCGGCGCCGCAGGAATTGGTCTTCGAAGTAATCTAAACCGTTGAGCGAGTATACCGAAAGAATTCTCAATTCTCAACTCTCCTTGCCCTTGAAAGACGGTAATTAAATATTCTTTTGTCGTTTGTTAATCCCTTTCCCGGATATGGGCGCATCATATAGCATTTTAGCGGAAACGCTTCGTCACCCACAAAAGTGTACGGAACGTTTACATTTGAATTAGGAAGAGGGGCCAGTCCTGGGATACTTAGCGTTCCTGAAAAAATTGTTTCGATTACAGTGATGCTTAGACTGTAGATAATTTAATTTATACCTTCTTCCAATTGACGACCAAGCCCAGAATTTGCAAATACACCTGAGTCACTTTGCTTTCCGTAGGCGCCTACGTCAACTGTAGTAAAGCGATATTCGGCATCACACGTTGCAAGTAGCACTATGCTAAATCTCTGCTTGTAGTTGAAATACATAGATCCAGAATTAGGGGGGGCCTCGATGTCAATGTGTTTGCCGTCAATGGCCCCAATACAATTAGGGAAATCCCATTTGTCCCGAAAACCATTCGACACCACCAGCCAGTCTTCTTCAGTTCGAGGCGCCTCGAAAACAAATTTTCCGTTATTATACAGTTCTGATATTAATGAGAGCGACATACTTTTACAAAGTTGTTTAGCTTATTCCAGATAACAGGAGTCGTCGAATTGATTATTCTCCACACGGTGGTTACACCTAGACTGTAACTTGTTGCAATCGATCGTATGGAGTCCCCGGTAGCCAGAAATCTGATAGTACGGAGCAGTAAGTAATTTAATTATGCAACTTTACTTCTCGGCGCCGAGGGAATTTGTTTGAAGTAATTTACCTCAAAGTTACAAATAACCTTAAATCCGTTGGAATTGCCTTGCGATAGCTTGTGTCTTGTTTTGCAATCTCGCCTTTAACCAAATTAAGGACGACATGGAATTGCTCAGGGGACATTCTTGTATACTGCCGAAATTTATCAGGGTATATACTGCACATCTCTTGGATCTTCAAATGTTCTCCCCAAATTTCACGTTTAATCAAAAGTGGATGAACCCAGTAATTATGACGTCTTCGACGGCGCCGTTGCTGGCGTAGAATAGCAATTAATATTATTGGATCCATTATTTGCTTAAATGTTAGCGGAATTAAGGAGAATAAAAAATATTTTTTATGAATGATGGCGGGCGGCAATCGAACATCGTGAGACATCGAAAATAATTTTTATTATGAATATTTTAATAGCTCGTTTAAAATACCCATAAAATAAATAAACACAAGTATATATATATTTAACTGAGGAAGGGCGCCCATAATTTAAGGGGCATATCTAAGCTTTCTTTCATGACGTTTCATCTGTTCCTGAGGGGTCGGGGGATGGTTCACTTCCTGCATCAATTTTGCAATATTGTGTAGCGTTGGGTGTGTAGTATTTTTGCAATCCGTGCGATGATGGAAAGGGCTGCCGCAGTTCCAGCAACCATCGTCGAAGTAATAGAATGCGAAGGCAAGTTGAATCCCTTGACGGTCCAAAGGAACACGAATTTTGTCCTCGAAAAACGACACAATATTTCCAGCGGGGCGCCCCGGAACCTTAAGTAAGTAGAAGTACTTGGTGATTTCTTCATAAATTGTGGACCCGGTTTCATCCGTATTTCTAAAATAGGAGTCAAAATATCGTTAGTAAAAGTAATAAATTCAATAAAAAGCAAAACGTACCTAATGAAAGCAGCCAATTTACATTCCCTGCTGAAATGTGCTGCTGATTCACAATTGAAACAGGACGAATCATCAAAACATTTATTTGCCAAAATGCGGCTCCCGTCCTTTCCTAACTTAGCTTGAGTCACCTCATCCTCCTTTGATTTTAGTGGTATTTTCAAATTCTTTAACTCTTCTTCAAGTTTGTTAATCTTATCTTCATCCGACGAGGATGCGACGGCGCCGTCGAAATCTTGGAAGGACGGATGAACGCGCGTGATGTCGTCTACATTCATGTTTAACATTCGGCAAGAGGGACACCTGAAAAATTAGAAATTTAGGTTAAATGAAAGGAAACCTATGGCTTTTTCATAAACGAAATTAGCATATAATTCTTTACGGTGCTTTCCAAACTTTATCCAGCTCGTCGTCCTCCCATGGTGCATCGGGTGCCAACATCAAGCTCCTCCCAAACAAGCTGCCCCCATTTCATGACCATTTCTCCCAGCAGTTATTATGAAATATATGACCAGACCGTGTCACTACGTGGGCGCCCACAGATTGGTCAGAGAGGACGAGTGAAGCTTCTCCTAGATTTCCTTTACAAATCTAACAGCTTGAAATCTTTATCGAGGTCATTCTACAAAGAGAAAAAGTTTCAAGACTGCAAATTATAATTTTAATGTCAGCACAATATTGTTAAATATTAATTAAATACCTGGCAGAAGAATAAATAACGATCAGCCGAGAAAGGAATGGTTTATTTCCCGCTTCGGGTAAATTGAGACGGATTTCAGTCGCTGACTGAAAAAACGTAACCGTTTCCACTCAGTGAAGCTACGCTGATCCGAACTTCGCACAGCGTAAAATAAGAAGCCGTCGCCAGCGACACCGTTTTGGTGGAAACAAGATTTGCATTTTAACGCTGCTGCAAAATAAAGCAAACGCTGGCTGCAGTTTAAAGCCAACGTCAGCCTCAACTTCTTTCAGTGGAAATGGGCCTTTATTGCCGTTGTTGAACTCTGCAATTGAGTAATGATCTATATGCGAGTGTAATGACGAGGGGAAGATACGTGTATACTTCAATTGACCTAATTAATATTAATTAGCTTTGATATAAATTTTGACGCAAGGATTTCTGACGTCAATCATGTAACCAATGGTGTACCACTTGATCAGTGTTCAAGTTTATGAATTAATTTGTGTACGAAGGTAAAATAAGTAAGTATAGGGTAGGGTGGGGTTAGTGTGGCCACGAGGCAATTGTGGACACTGGATATTTTTATGTGTAAACATCATATATTTCCAAAAATAAAAATATCACCTCATACTACAGGCCATACTGCTTCTAAGTTATAAGTTTGAAGAAATCCAAAAATCGCTTTCATCTCATATTTTATAAATTAAAAAAAAGTAATTTAAAAAGTTTTTCTATTTTTTCCACCTAAAGCTCAACTGTCGGGGCAAAGTGAGGCAGTTGGCGCTATATGTGGAACATATAGTATGTTGTCAGGCACTCTTATGGCAAATGTCGGTCGCTCGTGCAAAAAAACGGTTTGACCTAGAGAGATTCCGTAAAGTGCATTCGATAGATCTCGAAGAGTTTTAAAATGACTTTTTTCTGATTTATGCTATCTTGAACCGTTTTCAAGAAATTAAATAAAAACCGTTTTTTCCGTTTCGAAATCGTAAATCGTTCGCTGAATGAATTGGGTGCATGATACATGGTTGAGTGCAATTGCAAATATGTTGGCAAGCGTTTTAGCTATACTATTTATTCAAAAATTTTTTTGAAATAAAGCTTCGCTGAGGCGGCAAGTTCAAATTTCCGAAAATTTTCGCAATTTCAGGTACCAATATCTAGACAGGGCTACAGCCAAAACGATGCATTTTAGAGACGTGAACTAAACAGTATCGTATTGGGGAAGTACCAACGTAGGTTCCTCCCATTTGTGATTTTTTGAAATCGGCCTGGTTTTTAAGCTATGGCGCGATTTCTGAAATTCAAAAATTAATATCCAAAACTCGTAATTTAAAATTTAACACATTTACTGTGAAAAAATAGAAATTTTCAGCGGTTTTGCCGCATAGCTTGTTTCTCAAATGGGGTTAGTGTGGACAGTTGATTCCCCATGTTAACAGGTTAGAGTGTCCACACTAACCCCATTCGGTGGGGTTAGTGTGGACACCTGTTTTTTATTTTCAAAAATTAATAGCTATTCATTCCAATTACATTTTTCATAATTTTCTTTTCGTAAAATATGGTGTGATGGTTAATCCATTATACAGTTTTTTCAAAATAATTAATTTTAACATATAACTATTTTTAATTTGGAAAACCATTTTACTTCCCTGAAAAGTGTCCACACTAACCCGCACTGACCCTACTCAATTGAACTTAAAAATTATTTGTATTATTTTTATTTATTTATCAGTCATAGCGCCTGCCTTGTAGAAGAATGAGATAGGGGAAAACATTATGCGAAGGTTTTTGTACTTATTTGACGACATATTCCGCGCTAGTACTGTAATAGTATGTATGAACTTGGCTATTTTGTTGTGCCAGGTGCAATCCTGTCCAAGCCTAACCACAGAACAGAAGGTTAGTTACTATAAAATTATCTTATCGATGATAGGTGAGTTCATGTTTCATTGGCCGTCGCAGATATTTGATGGTGTCCCCAATATCCAGGGCTGGACGCAGACAACTGGAGAAAATTTCTATCACTGCTAATTTAAGGAATTGGTGGGATGCGGACAGATAGATAAATAGATAGAAAAGGCTAAGCAAATTTATTTAGATAATTATGTAAATACAATTTATATGAACTCATGGAAAGGATACTAATTCAGAGGAGTAAAAATTTGGTAAAATATGTAGTCGATACGTATTTGAACACCAATAACGTCTAAATTTGAGTTTATTTTAAATAATGGGCAGTTTGAGTTGCTACGTTTTTGAAATTTCCGTATGGCCAGTTATATTCGATTAGCATAATGACTTAAGAATTACTTAATACATACAAACACGAAAAATTAAAATGGCTATAGAAAGGTATGAAATTAAATCAAATTTATTGAAAGAATTGGCCCGCGGTTCAGCAAATACTGCAGAAATTGCTAATTATATTTAACATTAAGGTAAACTTGTTGTAATGCCACACACCTGTTTTTTACTCTTAATTGCGATTCCGAACCTAAGAGTCCTTTTTTTTGCAAAAGTATTTTTTATACCAATTACATATTTGAACGCGGAGTTCGGATGATGGAAACGTCTGATGGGATCCTTCTCAAATAGTTTGCGAGAGTACAAGTATTATTTTGGAATCTAGTGTTGATGACGAGAGGTACTAATTTAAGGTGTTGGAAGCTATAAGAAAAAATTCGAAACGATTATGTTATGTGGATGATTGATGAAAATTTTGAAAAAAATAGCCTGATTTCTTGTAATTATTGATATTCTTGTGCATAATTTCAACAATAAAAAAATGCCGAAATTTGTTACACTTTTGACAATTCGAGGAACGGTGCGACTTTGTGAAACATCAGGAAATAAAGAGACTTATGAATAATGTATTTGTACATAATTAAGGTACGGAAGCATGAGTTAATTACATAGTAGAAGTGTTACTTTTTGAGTGCATACATATTATTATGGTCTAATGAGAAAGAAAACATGTGAAGAAGACACAAGGTAAGGAAATATCACAGGAGGAAGTACAAACTGTCGAAGTACAGATAAATACTAAATTTGTGATGTCTCTTCTTCAAATTTGAGTACACCGTGTTCCGAAGTGCATAATGAGTATAATCCACTTTCTCCGAAGCAATCCACCTGAGGGAAATATTTAGGAGTTTATTATGTACTTCCATGACCTGCATACTCGCCAAGGACAGATTGGCGTGTTTACTAATTACATCTTGAAATTTCTGAAATTACATGTAAGGAAATGTGGAAAATTAAGATGTATCTGCCTACTAAAATTGGTCTCAACCACATATTTAGGTAATGAACGATGTAACAGGAAAATATAGATGTAAGCGACAACCGACTGCCCAATTAGTATCCAGCTTGGTGGTGACCGGCACCTTAATTAGTGCAGTTATTGGGAACTCGGACACAAATTATCCTGGATAGAGTTGTATAACTGTGAATAATTGGGAGGTGATATAACTTATTTAAATCGACGGTGGATCATAACCAAAAAATTGTGCACACCTGGCGATTAGAGTGTTTCTGAAATCCCGAGATAAAGTATGGTTTGGTATGCGTGATTGGCCAAAATATTTTAAAGATACCTGCAATTAGGTGAGGACAGAAATAGTTGAACATGGTGGCAGATGTTGCGTAACTTAGGTGCATATGGTTTCACGAGGTGGGGAAAGTTTAGGTTGGGTTGGGTATAAAAAGAACAGGAATATTGGGAGCGAAGTCCAATTCGGGGTTAGGACAGGTCTGCCGGACTAATTTTCTTATCGACTAGATTAAGGACTCTTCCTAAGGTGTCAGTATGGGTGTGACGGAATGGATAATCTCCCAAATTATGAGCTACCTCGGAGACTGGGCGTCCTTCGCGAAGACGTTGTACATCATCTTCCACAAGGATGCCAGACATTCGGCTACTTATGTTGAGTAAGTTTTAATATTGTTCGGGATGTTGGATTTCAATGGGGGAATTGAGAATTTGAAGATGTCGGTTAGATTTGGAAGGGCTAAGTCAGGGATGAGGGGCACTTTAGGAATTCGCTTTTGAAGGTACTTTTGAAGTATTGCTAAATTGGGAGGTAGTGAAGTAAGGGGTAAATTGATAAAAACGGTGGGATGGTTTAAGTGCAAGGGGCAAATTGCGAAATTGAAATCCAGACTGGATTATCAGACAAGATACTTGACTTGTCAGTACGACTCAAATATTTAGTAGGAGTAGGAGTAATGGTTGAGACAAAATACGGTTTAATATAGAATGCAAAGTTATTAGAGAATTGGGTTTACATAATGGGAAAATAGTCAAATCACAATTAAAACCACGAAATAGTTAGGTAAAACTGCTTCTCAAGAAAGAGAAAAGTAAAAGACAAAATTAGGTTAACTTTCATAGGAAAATATAACGCCTTACGAAATATATGTTTAAAGTTACATAAAATTTTTTGCACTTCAAAACCAAAGTAGACATACACCATCCATTACAAGTGTTTATTAATTTGAATTTAGGTCTTGCCGCCGTAGCTATCGGATGGGCTTGACCTGCTCCTTCTTACCGTTTCGATATGATGAAAGCGCGGAAACGATTTCTCTAAAGCCTTTTCCTAAATGGATGTCCAACCTCCACTTTCTCCTCCACGTCTTCATCTGCGGTCTCCACTTGGGGATGGGGATCCACTGGAAGTACACGATCGGGAAAGGAATCGGTCTTGATCCCGCTGGAAAGAAGGAGTTGACCTGGAAGAAGATAGTTCAATTCTACTACGCCTCGCTGTCCGGGTACACGCTCACGATTGTGATTCTGTTCAGAATTCGCGCCACCAGGATGAAACCCCTGTTGACACTTCCGTTCCACATGGAACTCAAGTGGTGCCAGGGGCGGGTGGGGTATGTTAAGAATTTGTTGTTGGGATTGACCGCATGCGCAATGGGGACCTGTCTCCTGTTACCCTTCATCTATCTGGCGGCGTCGATTTTGAGGCCGTGTCTGCCGTTCTTGTCGGTATCACTGGTGACTAAAAGCTGCCCGACGTGGGGATCGCTAGGGGAGATAAATTTGGCGGTGAAGATCTTCTTCGCCTTGGTGGAGTATTACTACTGGATTTTTATTTTGGGGATCTACCTCGGGATTGGGTGGATTGCCTTGGTGTATCCGGGAAGCGCGGCAAAGTTAAGGGTGGATGCGATCATGGCGTAAGTTTGGAATTAGGCGTATGCCCGCTAAATTGGTGATGCTAATTGGGGGAATTTGATACTGTAGCGAATTCAAGGCGGGAATTGAACGGGGCGTCGTGTGACCAATATTTTTTGGAAGTTCCCCCTGATGCAGTTGCTCCTCGGGATGTGGCTGGTTTGCGAGGTCATTGCCCTCTACACCGTGGTCCGACTGGGGGGCGCACTTCCGCAGGAAATCTTCATCTATTTCAGTCTAATAGGGATTGATGGGGCCGCCCTGATTCATGTCCACTTCAAACTGTTGGCCGAACCATGCATCGCCTCTTTTGAGATGTTCGAGTTCAGGAAGAAAATGCCGAACGGGGGGAGTCGCTGGTTCCGAAGGGTGATCAAGTCGTGCTCGCCGTACCAGTTGAAAATGGCGGATGGGCGGTTTTTCGATAAGACGACGGCGCTTGTTATCTGGCAGTTTGTGGTGGATAGGCTCGTGATGTGTTTAATTATGTGAATAGAAATTTGGAGGGGAGGAGAGGTGGGGGTTAAGAAAATAGTGTAAAATAATTTACAGCATTTATGCAGTCTAGCTGTTAATAAATTCCTGAAGTAATATAAGTTTAGGGAATATTGCCTGAGAAAATTTCCAAAATCCATCAAATATTCTTTATTTTCCCGCGTAATTGAGAGCTTCAAGCTCCAAAAATTCCCTGGGAGTTATACAACCCTAGTTTTGAATCATCGTTTGAAATTTTTATTCTATTTCCCATGGAACATGTTTCCGTGCCACCGATATGACCAATTGGATAATATTGCGAACAAACTTTGGAGAAGTGCACGAGAAAATATTGTAGTTGAAATTGGATATTTGAAAAGGAGTTTATTTATTTATGTTAAGCGTTATATAGTTGGTTACTATTGGAGTCATTAAATTGCGAATTCTGTAAAGCGATAAATTGTCTAGAGAAATACGCCAATGGTAAATAAATACTTTGATTTTAATTCCTATAACCCTCGTCTAGTTTCTTTTTCTATTTTTTCCTCTTATAGCACGAATGTCAGGGGCAAAGTGAGACATTTGGCGCTATATGTGGAACATATAGTATGTTGTTACCTCAACTCAATGTTAATTTTTATTTCTCGCGTTGGCTAACCATATAAGATACGAAGATGTGGTAAAAAGCATTATGACCGTCTTCCAAATATAGGAATAGGGTACTCGCACCGTTTTTCGAAATTTTGTAACGTTTTTCTATTTTTTCTATCCACGTTCACTTGCTGGATGTGTATATGAAAGGTATAGTATGTCAGCAGACACTCCAATGTTAAATAAAAATGCTCGTG
>QIRE01000118.1_pt1 | contig 19256 bp, 14 predicted proteins | sample 2940141 | NCBI WGS metagenome assembly QIRE01 (sample SAMN09273532, study PRJNA473421) | Gut metagenome, whole genome shotgun sequencing project. | isolation source: gut tissue | host: Folsomia candida VU population | place: Netherlands: Amsterdam | collected 2016-03-06
GATCAACAGCGTGACACCCTTCGTCAGCTCGACATGGTGTTCTTCGCCTTGACGGAGACCGTAGAAGAACTGATTCGCCGACAGTCGCGACGTATTGCCGAAGGTGTCGAGGTGCGCCTGATATTCCTTGGTCGGACCGGGGAACAGCAGTCGGTTGAGGGTGGTGCGTCGAGTCGCGGAATCAGCGTCGAGCCCGGCCTGATCGTCGGCGGTGAGCTGCGTTTCGGGTTTCGCCTCGGTCCGACCGGCGAGCGCTCGTGTGCGGAACGGCTCCGGCCAGCCGCCGACCGGCGTGCCCAGTTCGCCGCGGAGAAATCCGATGACCGAGTCTGGAATGTCGTACCGAGCCGGGTCGGCGGCAAAATCGTCGACGTCGACGCCGGTACCGACCAGTGCCAGTGCAAGATCGCCAACGACCTTCGACGACGGCGTCACTTTCACCAAGCGTCCCAGCAGTCGGTCGGCCGCCGCGTATTTGGCTTCGACCTCCTCGAACCGGTCGCCAAGTCCCAATGCGATGGCCTGCTGCCGCAGGTTGGAGAGCTGGCCGCCGGGGATCTCGTGGGTGTACACCCGTCCGGTCGGAGACGGAAGGCCAGATTCGAAGGGCGCGTACACCTTTCGGAGGGCCTCCCAGTACGGCTCCAAGTCGCACACCGCGTCGAGGGACAGGCCGGTGTCACGTTCGCTGTGGGCGGCCGCCGCCACAATCGCCGAGAGCGCTGGCTGGCTTGTGGTGCCGGCCATGGGCGCACTCGCGCCGTCGACGGCGTCGGCACCGGCCTCCCATGCGGCCAGGTAGGTGGCGAGCTGCCCGCCGGGGGTGTCGTGCGTATGGACGTGGATGGGCAGGTCGAAGTTCGACCGCAGCGCGGTCACCAGCTTGGTAGCGGCCGGTGCCCGCAGCAGTCCGGCCATGTCCTTGATCGCAAGGACGTGCGCGCCGGCATCGACGATCTGCTCGGCCAGCTTCAGGTAGTAGTCGAGGGTGTACAGGTCCTCGTCGGGGTTGGCTAGATCGCCGGTGTAGCTCATGGCAACCTCGGCAATGGCCGTTCCCGTTTCCCGAACGGCGTCGATCGCGGGTCGCATCTGATCGACGTTGTTGAGGGCATCGAAGATGCGGAAGATGTCGATCCCGGTCGATGTCGCTTCTGCGACAAAGGCTTTCGTCACAGCCTCGGGATAGGGCGTGTACCCGACGGTGTTGCGTCCGCGGAGCAGCATCTGTAGGCAAATGTTGGGGACCGCTTCACGCAGTTGCGCCAGCCGGTCCCACGGATCCTCGTGGAGGAACCGCAACGCGACGTCGTAGGTGGCTCCGCCCCACGCTTCGATCGACAACAGCTCGGGCGTCATGCGGGCGACGTGTCCGGCAACGCCGACCAGGCTGCTTGTCCGTAGTCGCGTCGCGAGCAGCGACTGATGCGCGTCGCGGAACGTGGTGTCGGTGACACCGAGTGCTTTTTGGTCGCGCAGCGACTTAGCGAATCCCTCGGGGCCCAGTTCCAGTAGTCGTTGCCGCGAACCCGACCGCGGGGGTTCGGCCAGGTCGATGGCCGGCAGCTTGTCGAGGGCGTAGACGGTCGTCGGGCGGGTGCCGTTCGGGTGGTTCACGGTCACGTCGGCGAGGTAGGCAAGGATCTTCGACGCTCGGTCGGCCGACGTTCGCGACGTGAGCAAGTGCGGTCGTTCCTCGATGAACGACGTGGTGACGTGGCCCGCGCGGAAGTCGGGGTCGTCGAGCACAGCCTGGAGGAACGGAATGTTGGTGGACACGCCGCGAATGCGGAACTCGGTTACCGCGCGTCGAGCATGGGCCACCGCGGACTCGAAATCCCTTCCGCGACAAGTCAATTTGACCAGCATCGAGTCGAAGTACGCCCCGACTTCGGCGCCAAGCGACGTACCGCCGTCGAGTCGGATTCCGCCGCCACCGGGGGAGCGGTAGGCGGTGATGCGACCAGTGTCGGGACGGAAGCCATTCGCGGGGTCTTCGGTTGTGATGCGACACTGCAGCGCAGCGCCGCGAAGCGTGATCGACTCTTGGGTAAGGCCGAGGTCGGTGAGTCGGGCGCCGGCCGCGACGCGCAACTGCGACTGCACCAGGTCGACGTCGGTGACCTCCTCGGTCACCGTGTGCTCGACCTGGATGCGCGGGTTCATTTCGATGAAGACGTGGTTACCGCGTTCGTCGACGAGGAATTCAACCGTTCCGGCGCAGCTGTAGTTGATCTGCCGCGCGAAGGCGACGGCGTCGTCGCAGATCTTCTTCCGAAGGTCGGGGTCGAGGTTGGGTGCGGGTGCCAGCTCGATGACCTTCTGGTGGCGCCGCTGGACCGAACAGTCTCGCTCAAAGAGGTGGATGACGTCACCGTGGGTATCGGCGAGTATCTGTACCTCGATGTGCCGCGGATTGATGACCGCCTGCTCCAGGAAGACCGTCGCATCGCCGAATGCCGACTCCGCTTCACGTGCCGCCGCTTCGATGGATTCCCGCAGCGTCGAGATGTCGGCAACGCGTCGCATGCCGCGACCGCCGCCGCCGGCGACAGCCTTCACGAACAGTGGGAATGTCATCGCCTCGGCGGCGGTCATCAGGGCGTCGACATCGTCGGAGGGCTCCGACGAGGCGAGGACCGGTAGTCCGGCAGCTTTCGCGGCCGCGATCGCCCGTGCCTTGTTGCCGGTCAGCTCAAGAATCTCCGACGACGGGCCGACAAACGTGATGCCGTTTGCGCTACACGCGGCGGCGAGGTCGGGATTCTCGGACAGGAAGCCGTAGCCGGGATAGATTGCGTCGGCACCGGAACGTTTTGCCGCAGAGATGATTTCGTCGATATCGAGGTAGTTGCGGACCGGATGCCCCGGCTCGCCGATCTGATATGACTCGTCGGCCTTGGTTCGGTGCGCCGAGTTTCGGTCCTCGTACGGGAACACCGCGACGGTCCCGATTCCCAACTCATAGGCGGCACGAAACGCGCGGATGGCGATCTCACCTCGGTTGGCGACAAGGACTTTGGCGAAGGTAGCGGCGGTCATGCGACAACTTTGTCACGACTGATTGTCACCCGTAAACAGTTGGGTTACACGCGGGTTACGGGCGCCGCAGATTACGCTGGGCCGCACCGGTATATCGACGAACAATTCAATCTTCGAGGAGTCCCCCATGCGCATCGGCATAATGCTCAACGACCACAGCGGTCCGGGAGCAGTCGCCAAACTGACCGACGAAGTGGGGCTGATCGCTGACGAAGGGTTCGAGTCGGCGTGGATGTCACATATCTTTGGGCTCGACGCCCTGACGGCCCTCGCCGTCGCGGGAGCGCAGGTGCCGGGCATCGAATTGGGAACGGGTGTGGTCCCGACGTATCCGCGCCATGCCGGTGCGCTTGCGCAGCAGGCTGCGACGGTTGCGTTGGCCGTCGGCGAGGGGCGACTGAATCTTGGGGTCGGACTTTCGCATCAGATCGTCATCGAGAATATGTTCGGGTACGACTTCGGACGCCCCGCGCGGCATATGAAGGAGTATCTCAACATCCTGTTGCCGCTGTTGAATGGTGAGTCGGTGTCGTATCAGGGGGAGACGATGTCGGGCAATCTCGCCCTGACCGTCGGTGACACGGGCAAGATTCCGGTGCTCGTTGCCGCGATGGGCGACGTGATGCTCAAGCTTGCGGCCCGTCGTGCCGAGGGCACCGTGTTGTGGATGACCGGCCCCGCGACCATCGAGCAGCATATTGCGCCAACGATCACCGCGGCTGCGGCCGATGCCGGCAGGCCTGCGCCGCGAATCGCGTGCTCCCTGCCGGTGCTCGTCACCGACGACGTCGATGCCGCGCGGACCAAGGCAGCCAAGACCTACAAGGTCTACGGCACCCTGCCGTCGTACCGGGCGATGATGGACCGGGAGGGCGTCGACGGACCGGAAGGCTTGGCGATCATCGGCGACGCAAAGTACGTCACCGAACGAGTACGCAATGTCTTCGCCTCCGGCGCTACCGAATTTGTTGGTTCGGTGTTCAGCGGAGGCCCCGACGCGCAGCGCACCCGCGATGTGCTGCGCGAACTAGCCGACTGATCTAACCCGCAAACCCCGCAATAGAGATCATCCCCAGCACCTTGAAGGTGCTGGGGATGACTGTTATTGCGGGGTTTGCGATGTGAAGCTTACGAAGCAGCCTTGGCAGCCTTCGCGGCCTCGCGGGCCAGCGAGCGGTCACGCATCTCCTCGAAGCGGGTCGCGTCCTTGTCCAGCTGGTCAAGGAATGCGACGAGCTCCTCGCGGGTCTTCTCGCCTTCGGGACCAAAGTCGGTGCGGTCGAAGACGTTCCACTTGCGCAGGACCGGCATAACAACCTCATCGAGGTGCTGGCGCAGGTCGTAGATGCCGTGCTTGGCCATCAACACGCCGTGGCGACGGAAGTTCGGCATGCCGGCACCGGGCATCTGGAAGTTGGTGACGATGTCGGTCACCGCACGCAGCGTCTGGTCGGGCGACAGATCCATGCCCGCACCACAGATGTTGCGGTAGAAGATCATGTGCAGATTCTCGTCGGCGGCGATGCGCTGGAGCATGCGGTCGGCGATCGGGTCGTTGCACGCCTTGCCGGTGTTGCGGTGGCTGACGCGGGTCGCGAGCTCCTGGAAGGTCACGTACGCGACGGAGTGCAGGATGCCGATGCTGTCACCGTTCTCGGCCATCCCCTCGGCCATCTCCTCGGCGCGGCCAGCGGCGGCGAGCATCGGGTCGTAGCCGTTGGTCATGTGGATCATGCGCGCTTCTTCGAGTGCGACCGGGTCGACGCCGCGGGTCACCACGAGGTAGTCGCGCATCACGATGCCGTGACGGTTTTCCTCAGCGGTCCAGCGGCCTACCCAGTGACCCCATGCCGAATCCATCGAGAAGTTGTCTGCGATGACACGGTGGTATGACGGCAGGTTGTCCTCGGTGAGGAGGTTGGTGATCATCGCGGCCTTGGCAACTTCGCCAAGCTGCGACTGCTCGGGGTCGTAGTCGACGCCACCGAGTTCGGCGAAGTTGCGACCCTCGTCCCACGGAACGTAATCGTGGGGATTCCAGTTCTTAGCGGTCTTGAGGTGTCGGTTGACGTTGTCCTCGGCGGCCGATTCCAGTTCCCGGAGCAGCTCCAGTTGCGTGAGCTCGCGTGCCATCTAGTTTCCTCCGAACAAGCTTTCCGCGGTTAAGTCAGTGTGTGCCCTGCGCGCGTTTACCAAAGTAACGAGACCAAAGGTGAAACGGAAGGTACCAATACAAGCCTACGGCATTTGGCAAAGTCGCCCAAACCGAACCTACGGATCAGTAACTTGCTGTGAAGTCGCCGTGAGTTCGTCTAGCCAGGCCCGCGGCGACGCATCCGACGGCGAGCGCCAATCACCGCGCGGCGAGAGCGAACCGCCCGAACCGATCTTCGGTCCGTTGGGCATCGCGGACCGCTTGAACTGGTTGGACATGAACCGCTTGAGGAACACCGTAAGCCACCTGTTGATCGTTGCGGCGTCGTAGTCGGGGGCCCACGCATGCTCCGCGAGATACGCGATCTTGCTCGGCCGATAGCCGAATCGCGTGAGGTAGTACAAGAAGAAGTCGTGCAGCGCGTACGGCCCGACGGAGTCTTCGGTCGACTGGATCGCGCCGTCCTCGCCGGGTGGGATGAGCTCCGGCGAAATGACGTCGCCGAGGATCTCGCCGAGGACCGACCGCGTCGCTTCAACATGCCGCGAGGACTGACCCCCCGTCGCTTCGTTCGCCCCGGCATCAATCATCCAGCGAATCAAATGTTGAATCAGGGTCTTCGGCACCGACGAGTTGACGTTGTAGTGCGACATCTGGTCGCCGACGCCGTACGTGCACCAGCCGAGCGCCAGCTCCGAAAGATCGCCGGTCCCGAGCACGATGCCGCCGAGATGATTGGCCAGCCGGAACAGATGCGACGTCCGCTCGCCGGCCTGGACGTTCTCGAACGTGACGTCATAGACCTTCTCGCCCTTGGCGAACGGGTGGTCGAGGTCGGCGAGCATTTGCAGACACGACGGTCGGATGTCGAGTTCGGTCGCCGATACCCCTAGCGACGCCATCAGCTCGTGTGCTCGACGCAGGCTGTCGTCGCCGGTAGCGAAGCCGGGCATCGTGTATGCGTGAATGTTGGTGCGCGGGAGGCCGAGAAGATCGAATGTGTCGACGGCGACCAGCAGTGCGAGCGTCGAATCGAGTCCACCTGACACACCGACGATGATCTTGTCGATGCCGGTCGCCCGTAGACGTGCGGCCAGCCCCTGCACCTGGATGTGCCCGACTTCCCGGCACCGGAGGTCGCGATCGGCGGCGTCGGCCGGGACGAACGGAAATCGGGGGACCGTGCGTTGCAGGGTCGTCGTCGACGGCGCCCCGAGGGCAAATTCGATCCGGCGGAGTTCTTTGAGCTGCGACGCGTAATCGCCGACCTGGTCGCGCATGCTGATCATGCGTCGGCGCTCCTGCGCGAGGCGATCAAGGTCGATGTCGGCGGTGATCGCCTGATCGGCAATGGCGAATGGTTCGGTCCGCGCGAGGAGGCTGCCGTTCTCGGTGATCAGGGCATCGCCGTCCCAGGCGAGGTCCGTCGTCGACTCGCCGTAACCGGCGGCCACATAGATGTAGGCGGCCGCGAGCTTGGCCGAATGGCTGGTGCACAACGACTTTCGGTACGACTCCTTGCCAACCGTGACCGGGCTGCCGGACAGGTTGACCAGAACCGTCGCGCCAGCCAACGCTGCCCACGTACTCGGCGGGATGGGCACCCAACCGTCTTCGCAAATTTCCACGTGGACGTTGAATCCGGGAAGGTCGGTCGCGGTGAAGATTAGGTCGGCGCCAAATGGCACCGACGTTCCGAGGATTGTCGCGGTATCGGTTGGTGCGTCGCGCGCGGCAGCGAAGAGCCGCTGCTCATAAAACTCGCGATAGTTGGGCAGGTACGACTTTGGCACGACGCCGAGCACCTCGCCGTCGCGCAGGACGACCGCACAGTTGTACAGCCCGTCCCCGACCACGATGGGCATACCGATCGCGACCAGCGGTTTGAGGCCTCGACTCGCTTCGACGATCGTCCGCAGCGCGGCCTCACAGGCGTCGAGCAGGGCCTGCTGCTGAACCAGATCGTCGACGCTGTAGCCGCACAAGCCGAGTTCGGGAAACGCAACCAGGGCGGCGCCGTCGGCGGCGGCCGCGGTCATCAGTTCGACGGTGCGCTGGGCATTCACCGCGGGGTCGGCCAGTGAGAGCACCGGGACCGCCGCGGTCACTCGGGCAAAACCGTGGTCGTAGGTCGTCACGTCATTGAGGCTAGCGGTCTGAGAGACTAGGCAGGTAGAACGCAACGCACGTGACGTACGACGAAAGGCAGGCGATGACGGCTTATCTACGCGTTAGCGTCGCCATCGTCGTGCCGCTCATCGCGATGGGGGCGCACCTGTCCGCCGGTGGTCAACTCCCCGGACTGACTGGACTATTGCTGACGGCGGGCATCGGAGCCATTGCCGCATGTGTGCTTCGAGATGCTCGATTCGTTCGAGTCGCGGCGGTGCTGACGGCGGCGCAGGCGGCATCGCATCTGATGCTCGCCCTTTCGCACGGGCACGTGTCGGCGCCCGCCGATGTTGTCGCGATGGCGGCGACGCACCTGGTGGCGATCCCGGTGTCGGCTCTGGTCATTGTCGTAGTAGCGCACCTGGTATCGGTCGTGACGTCAGTTCTCCGACGCCTCTGTGGTCCGAGTCTTCTTACCGCCGTCGATCGCACCGCGCTCGTTGAGCTCAGTCCGCGCGCGCTGTGTGGAACTTCGCGGGTTACGTGGCGATCGGTGCGCGGACCGCCAACGATGCTGCTCGCACCGCATTAGCCCTGAGTCACTTTCGACGTCGGGGCGAGGACGTGTGCGCACATTCGTTCCGCATTGACCCCTATTTCGAAAGTGACCTTCTATGTCTATTTCCATGTCCACATTTCCCATGCCTGTTTTTCGCCGCGTCGCTGTTCCGGTCGTCGCCGCCCTGGGTGTCGGGTCGGCAGCGCTGCTGGGCGCTGGCATCTCCGACGCTCACGTATCCGCGTCATCGACGTCGGTGACGCGCGGCGGCTACGGCGTTGTCACGCTGGTGGTGCCCAACGAGTCCGATACCGCGGCCACGACGTCGCTCAGCGTCGAAGTACCGCACCTGAAGAGTGCGCGTACCGAGGCGGTACCCGGCTGGCGTGCCGTCATCGACAAAGATGCGAAGACCGGCGAGGCCGTTCGCGTCACCTGGACGGCCGTCGACGGAAACGCCGGAGTGAAGGTTGGCGAGTTTGGACAGTTCAACATCGCTGGCGGACCGTTCCCCGACGAAGCAACGGTGAACCTCCCGGCGGTGCAGACTTACGCCAACGGTGAAGTGGTGAATTGGAATCAACCGATGACGCCGGGTGGTGACGAGCCCGAGCATCCGGCGCCGGCGTTGAGTCTGACCGCGGGAGCGGGCGGACACTCGCACGGTGGAGTCGCCCAGCAGGCCGAGTCTGACCACAACACCGACGACACCGCACGCTGGATTGGCGGCATCGGATTGATTCTCGGAGCGCTGGGCGTCGTATTTGGAGTTGGAGCGATGGCCCGGAGTCGTCGCACGAGTACGGCCGGAGATAGTGATGCGTAACTTGCTCGTACGAGCGGTGCTCACCGCGGCAGTCGCGGTCGCCGCATTGGCGATGGTGCTCGTCGGTGTCGGAGGGGCGCAAGCGCATTCGCGATTGGAATCGTCGACCCCGTCCAACGGTGCGAGCGTTTCCACGTCGCCAGCGTCGGTGACGTTGGTGTTCAACGAACCCATTCAGGAAGCGTTCGCTGTTCTCAACGTCGTTGGCCCCGACGGCAACTACTGGCAGCAGGGTGATCCAACGGTCAGTGGCAAGCAGATCAGCGTGCCACTGCGCACGCTCGGACCCACCGGTGCGTACGAGATCAACTACCGCATCACCTCTGCCGACGGCCATCCGGTGGACGGTAAGCGGACATTCACTCTCACCGTCGCGGGAACGGGCACACCCGGACCGAAAGTCGAGGCTCGCGAGTCGTCGGATTCCGGTCTCCCGGTGTGGCCGTTCATCGTGATCGGTGTCCTGGTTCTGGCCGGTGGAGTGGGCGTGGTTGGCTGGATGTCGCGCTCGCGGCCGTCGGTCTAGCCGGATCAGTCGATGTCGGCGAAGACCGCGGGTGACCGCGCACCGGTGACCGCGCAGCGTCGTGTGGCGCTGGTCGGGTCGGTGCTGCCCGCGGTCCTCGTCGGCGTCGGACTCTGTTGGTGGCTGGCATCTCCAGCCGGTCCCGCCGACAGTGCCGCATTCAGCGGTGTCGCATTGGCGGCGGCGGTCATGGTGTTGGGCCTTGGCGGCCTGCCCTTGCTCGGCGTGCAGCCCGACGCGCGGTTGATCGTGGGGCTTGGGGCGGTCTGGCTCGTCTTCGACGTTCTCGCGCTCTGGTTCGACGTCGCGCAGCGGTCAGGTACCGGTGTTCTGGCCGTCGACGTAAGTTCATTCCTCACCGGCGCGGCGTCGTCGTCGGGGGAGCTGATCGCGGCGGGCACGGCCGTCGTCGCACTCGGTTGGGCCGGGTGGGCGGTGATCGCGGGTGTCGATCTCGACGGCGGCCCGACGTCGGGTGCCCTGGCGGCGCTTGCCGGACTCGGGATTGGTGCCGTCGCGGTGACCGGTCACGCGTCTAGTCATGCCTTCGAGCCGATTGTCGTTGTTGCGCATGCCCTTTCGGCCGCATGGTGGTGCGGAACACTCGCCGCGATGGCGGTGAGCATCAACAGCCGCAATGGTTGGCGGGCCGCCCTGCCTCGATTCTCGCGATACGCGATGCTCGCCGTTATCGTCATCGCGGCGTCGGGTGCGGTGGCCGGTGTCTTGGAGTTGGGGTTTTCCGCACAGTGGTGGACCACCGGTTACGGGCGCATCATGGTGGCCAAGATTGTCGGGCTGGCGGGACTAATCGCCATCGCCGCAACGCAGCGTCGACGCTGGGTGCCCGCCGCGCAAGCCCGACGAACCGCGGCCGAAGCATCGCTACGGCACGCGGTCGTTGAACTGCTCCCGATGATGATCGTGCTCGGTTTGGCCGTCGGATTGTCGTCGACTAACCCTGGCTAATCACTTCTTACGCTTATCCCACACGCCCAGCAGGTGGGTGAGGATGTCGGTGGCCATGCCGAGGCCACCGAGGTGCGATTCGCCGTGCATGGTGTAGAGCTCGGCGTCGGGAATCAGGTTCACCATGTGCTCGCCGTGGGCGAAAGGAATGATGTGGTCCTGGTCGCCGTGCCACCAACGAACCGGAACGGTGACATCGGCGGCGCGAAACCCCCAGTCGCGCGCGAAGATTATCGCGTCGGCGAACGGTGCTTCGGCGCGACGTCCGCCGCCATGCAGGAGGTCGTCGAGGAACATGGCGCGGAACTCCGGACGCGCGAGGAGCTCGCGGTCACCCTGCGGGGACAGACGGCCGTAGATGCTGATCGCCGGGACCGCGATCGGACGCGCGACGCTGAGCAGCGAGCTGACGACCTTGCCGATCGGCGCTCCCGCAACCTGCAGAATGGGCGCCGCAAGCGTCGCCAATTGCGCTGCGCCACCGGAGATTGCTTCGGGACCAACCGTCGGGGCGACGCCACCGAGGACACCTGCCACCACAACACGTTCGGGTGCAGCGTGCGCGACCCCCAACGTGTACGGGCCACCGCCAGACAGCCCGATGACGCCGAATTTGTCGATGCCCATGGTGTCTGCGACGGTCAGCAGGTCCGGTGCGAAGTCGGCGACCGACGGATACCGGAACGGCGTCGAATTGCCGACGCCCGGGCGGTCGATTCCGATGATGCGGACGTTGTGTTCCTCGCCGAAGGCGCGCGCTTCGGTCGGGATTTGACGGCGGGCGCCCGGCGTTCCATGCAGCCAGAAGAACGCGCGACCGGTAGCTGAGCCGAATTCAGCGAAACCGATCCGACGGTCGGGGCCGACGGAGATGGTGCCCTCGATCTTGGGACGGTCGATGTCGATCATCGCATAAGCATGCCTTGACGTTCCTCCGCTAGCAATCAACCCCTCCGCTACCTGCAGGTAGCGGACGAGTCGATTAGTAGCGGACGAACATGAAGGGGCCTACAGCGCCGCAATGTCCTCCGACCGCGGCAGCGGCACCGTCGTCGACGACGGCTCGGCAAAGACGCGGACAGCCTGCCCACCGTCGTATGTCGACCAACCCGGCGTTCCAGTCGACGCGAACGACACCCACGAGGCGTGCATGTCGTCGGCAACCTGCTGCGGCGGCGTTGGCCCGGTGAACGAATTCGATCCCGCGAGCTGGTCGAAGACGAACGGGATCTCCAGCGCGTGGCACGCGCCAAGGTCGGAAACCGGCGTGCCCCAATCAAATTCGTAGACAAATGTCGTGCCACCCGCCGACGCGTGCCCGGCCGCGAGGTTGAGCATTGGTCGCCGGAAGAACAGGTCCGAGACGACGTGGTCAAACACATCGGCTGCGCTTTCCCCTGGATGGTTTGCCACATAGGCGGCCACGACGTCGGCGTCGGCGCCGAACCGCGCCAATGCCATCGGCAAGAGCTCCGACGTAATCGCCGCGCGCACACCGGTACCCGCGGAGAACAGGGTGAACTCGCGTCCGGTAGATCCGGCAAGAAGCGGGACGGATGCGGCGGCACCAGCGGCGACGGCCTCGTCGGGGAACGTCGGAATCAGGTCGTCGAATGCGGGAATGAAACCGGTGATGCCACCGCCGGCCGAGATGGTCGTGGCACCCCACCGGGCAGGGTCGGGGGCTTGCCGGATGAGATCCGACACCTTGTTCTGAGCGTCGATCAACGTCGCCGGATCAACGTCGGCGAACGCTTCGGCGGTGGCGTCGACGCCGAGGATGTCCGCGATCTCAGCGGTCACGCGCAGGGCGTCGTCGGGTGCCACGATGCCGTGGCCGTGACCGCTTTCGACGATCGCCTTGCTGAAGAGTCCCTGCGCGGCGGGGGATGGCATGAGGTTGGCAACGCTCATACCGCCGGCCGATTCGCCGAAGATGGTGACGTTGTCCGGATCGCCGCCGAACGCGGCGATGTTCTCCCGGACCCATTCGAGTGCGGCGAGCTGGTCGCGCATGCCGAGGTTCGTCGGAGCGCCGTCGAGGACGGTGTATCCGAAGATGCCCAGCCGGTAGTTGATCGACACCAGCACGACGCCGTTGCGCGCGAAGGCGGAGCCGTTGTACATGGGCGCGGCGTTGGACCCACGGGTGAATGCGCCGCCATGGATCCAGACCATCACCGGTAACCCGCCCGCGCCGACGGACGGCGTCCACACGTTGAGGTTGAGGCATTCGTCGCCTAGCCGGTCCGCGACTACCTTCCCGAACCACGTCTTGATCGGCTCCGGATACGCGGGCTGCCAACACGACGATCCCTCGGCGCTGGTGTCGCGCGATCCGTCCCACGGCGTTACCGCAGCGGGAGCGGCAAACGCCCGCGCGCCGACCGGCGCGGCCGCATACGGAATGCCGAGAAAGGCTGTGACACCACCACTTTCGTGGCCGACGACGCTTCCACCGGTTACCGCGACACTGATCTCCATCCGGCCAGTATGCCGTGCCTAGTCAGGGCCCGGCACAGTTTGACTGACAATCGCCTGCAGTGCGGCCATGTGTCCGGCGAGGGCATCGCGGCCGGTGTTGGTGAGGCGGGCGCGCACCGTTCGACGTCGTCCGGTGGTCGGGCGCTCGGTGGTGAGGTAGCCCGCGTCTTCCAGCGTCGACAGCTGCTTGGACAGCGCCGAATCCGACAGTTGGAGACGATCTTTCAGGAACGCGAACTCGGCCCAGTCGGCCGCCGCGAGCGTCGCCATCAGTGATAGTCGCGTACTCGGGTGGATTAGCTCGTCGAAGCCATCGGGAGTCATGCGCGGACCAGGCGGCGGCCTGCCGTCAGGATTTCTGGACCGCCAAATCCGACGATCGACGCCACGATCACCGACGCCCAGATCCCGGCATGGTTGGCGCCGTCGGCGTCGAGGGCGAATGCGAGCCCGATCGTCACCGCGATCATTGCCAGCATGATGCCGACGACGACCAACGGAACTCGTCGACTCACTGCCGCGTCGCTCACCTGGACCCGATTAGTGCGGTACCGCCCGCTGAGGAGTCGGGTTGCGAGTATCGAGTGGCCGAAGGCGAAGAGAACAGTTGCGGCGGTGCTGGCCCACGAGGGGGCCACGTCGCCGAGGGTGCCGAGCACGAGCCACGCGGCGGCGAGAATCCACCAGTAGGCGCGGGGGAGTCCGACCTCGTCGGCCACCGACTGTTGTGCCCGACGGGCAGCCTCAAGGTCGTTGCGTGCTTGATTGTGATCAATTCCAGACATGGCAACACCTCACTTTCCTTGTTGGAAAGTAGGATGCCACTTTCCTGATAGGAAAGTCAATGATTGAGTCTAGAAGTCACCGAAGTCGAAGCCGCCGCCGCTATCGAAACCGCCGCCGTCGAAACCGCCGCCGTCGAAACCGCCACCGTCGTCAAAGCCGCCGCCATCCGACAATCCGTGGTCGCCGCCCGCCTCAAAAGATGAAGCGTCGTAGGGGACGCCGTGCATACCAGAGAACAGGGAGGTGAACAGCAATGCAGATCCGACGCCCCAGGCGCCACCGACCAGTGCGGGCTTCCACCACGGCTCGGAGTACCAGCCAGCCGGAACTGGGCGTCCGGCCACGCGGCCACCGGGGTAATAGTTCGGCGTCTGCGTCGACGGTGACGGTGACGCTTCGACGTTTCGGCCGTCGAACTGGACGGTCCGGTCTTCGGTGACCGAGCCTGCCGCGCGCTGTCCTTCGAGCTCTGGAATCGGAGGTCCCGGGTCAAGATTGAGCGCGGTCCGCGCTGCGCGGACGTAGTAAAGCCCCTCGATGGCGGTTTGCTTCGCGAGTCGAGCTTGCGTGGGCGACGCGGCCTGGTCGATCTGCGCGCCTGCCGCGTTGAATCGCTCGCTAGCGTCGGCGATGGCTTGCTGCGCCGCGGCGTTGTCACCTGCGCTGAGTGAGTACACCTGGCCGCCGAGGCGTTCGATCGACTGGCGTGCGTCGGCCTTCGCGTCGTCGAGTTGACCCTGGGTGCTATTTCCCGAACCGCCGCGCGCGACCAAAACGATGCCGCCGATGATCACGGCCAGAACGATGAGAAGGAGAAACGTAGTCACAACTGCCAGAGTACGGATGATTGTGGCGATGTGCCGTGGGGCACGTGGTCACCACTCGTGCTCTTGCCCTCTTCCGAAGTACCAGTCGAGCAGGTCCGGGTCGTCGACGGACTTCGGATCGACGCTGACATCGCGGCCGGCGAGCATCCCCGTCACGGGAATCTCGAGTTTCTTGCCGGTGCGGGTGTGTGGGATCGCAGGTGCGACGATCACGTCGTCGGGCACATGCCGCGGCGACAGCCGGTCGCGGATCTCGGTTTGGATCCGGCGGACTAACTCGGCGGTGAGCTCGGCGCCCGGTATCAGGGTGAGGAACATCGGCATCCAGTACTTCGCGTCCGGTCCGTCAACGCCGACGACCATCGCTTCGGCGACGTCGGGGATCGACTCGACCACGTCGTAGATGTCAGCGGACCCCATGCGAATACCGTTGCGGTTCAACGTCGCATCGCTACGACCGTGGATGATGACTGACCCGCGGCCGGTGACCTCGAGCCAGTCGCCGTGGCGCCACACGGTTGGCGCTACCCCGTCCGACCACTCGTGCCCGAAGTACGCGGCCCGGTATTTGGCGTCGCCGGGGTCGTCCCAGAAATGGATGGGCATCGACGGCATCGGCCGAGTAATCACCATCTCGCCCGTCTCGTTCACCAGCGGCGTGCGGTCGGGTGCCCACGATTCGAGCGCGCAACCCAGATATCGCACGGTGAGTTCACCAGGCACATATGGAACCGATGGGGTGCCGCCGCAGAAGCCGCTACAAACGTCGGTGCCACCGGAGGCCGAACTAACCGGCAGCCCTTTCTTGACGTGCTCGTCAATCCAGACGAACAAGTCCGGCGCCAGTGGCGATCCCGTGCTTCCGATGGCGCGGAGAGTCAGCGTGTGATTGCGGCCGGGCTCGAGCGGCGCCTTGCGGGACGCTTGCAATTGCCCGGGACTGGTGCCGAAGTAGGTGACCTTCTCGTCCTCGCAAAGCTGCCACAACCGATCTGCGCTCGGCGCAAGCGGATGCCCGGAAAAGGTGACGATCGTGGCGCCCATCAAGAGTCCCGCCAACCGGTAATTCCACATCATCCACGACAACGCGGTGTGCCAGAAGAACACGTCGCCCGGACCGATCTCGTTGTGCAGCCCCAGAATCTTTACGTGCTCGACCACGATGCCGCCGTGCCCGTGCACAATGCCCTTCGGTTTGCCCGTGGTCCCGGAGCTGAACAGCACCCACAATGGGTGGTCGAAGGGCAGCTGCACCGGCGAGAGCGCGGGTGTCTGCGGGGTCGGGTCAGGCAAGTTGGTGATCAGATGGGTACGTGGAATCCCAAGCAGCACAGCTAGTTCCGCAGTGTCGGCACGCTTATCCACGTGCTTGTCCCCGAATTGATACCCGTCGCGGGCGAACAGCACCGTCGGCGCCAACTGGCCCATTCGACCCGCAGCGCCCGCGGGGGCGAAGTCCTGTCCGCAACTCGACCAGATCGCGCCGAGCGAAGCGGTTGCCAGGAATGCGATGACGGCGAACGGTTCGTCGGGTAGATATGCCGCGACGGTGTCGCCGACGCCGACACCGAGCGATCGCAGCAGCTCGGCAGTAGCGGATACGTGCGCTGGCAAGTCAGACCAGCTAATCGCAACCCGCGTGCCGTCGTCGGCCCGCCCGATGATCGCGTCATCCGGCAACGACGACCAGCGCAGCACGCGGTCGACGTAGTTCAATTTCACCTCCGGGAACCACTGGGCTCCCGGCATCGTGGAGGAGCCGAGGACCGGGCCGGATCGCTCGCCGAGTTCGAAGAAGTCCCACACCGCACCCCAGAACTGTTCGGTTTCTTCGATTGAGAAGCGATGAACGGCGTCGTAGTCACCGGTGGCGATACCGACGGTGGCGGCGAACCGGTCGATGGTGAACATAAAAGTGGCGGTCCTTACTCGGAGCTGTGCGCTCCGGTCATCAACGCGGCGAGATCGTCGGGCTTGAGGAACGACGGCGGCGGTGGCGGGCCCCAGTTGTAGAGGCCCTTCGCGCCTTCCCAGACGCCCGGCTTCCAGAGCGCATCGTCGACGATGCAGTCGAGGTCGGAGTAGTACTCGGAGAAGTTTCCGGCGGGGTCTTTGAGGTACCAAAAGAAGTTGGAGCCGATGTGGTGCCGACCGAGACCCCAGACGTGGCGCTCCGGATTGCCTTCCAGCATCTTGGTCGCGCCACGGCCGATCTCGTCGACGTCATCGACCTGCCACGAGGTGTGGTGCAGAAAGTTCAGCGGCGCCTGCTGCACAAGAACGTTGTGATGGTCGGTGGAACAGCGCATGAAAGCGGCCAGCGAGGGCACGGTGTCGCTGATCTTGAACCCGATACCGTCGGTGAAGAAGCGCTGCGTTGCGGCTTGATCGGTCGATCCGATCACGACGTGTCCGAGCTTGTGCGGGTTCACCGAACCTTCCCGCTCGATTCCCGGCGCTCGACCGTTGGGTCGATCCACCCGGCCGGGCCCGTTATAGAGCGGCGGCTCGACCCGGTCCTGCGTGATTCGCGGTGCGATGGAAACCACCGCCGTGAATCCGGCGATCGGCTCGACGACACTCAGGGAATCCCCGGTGCGCTCCGAGGGCAACTCAAGAGCGGCGACTTGTCGCTCAACCCGGTCGAGGTCGTCGGGATCGTCGACGCCGATGCCAATCTCGACGAGCTTTCGCTGCGTTGACCGGGTGATCCGGAACTGCTCGCCACCATCCGACGTCGCAAACGCGTGTCCGCCGAGCGGTGTGAGACCGAATTCCGTGTAGTACGCCGCGGTCGCCTCGACGTCGGGGACGCCGATGGTGATCGCGGTGAGTCGGTGCAGAGGCATCTGCGTGTCCTTTCTAGCGGGCTATGACCCGGAAATGGTGGTGTGCGGTGGCCCGGGAACGCAGCGTTGGCGCAACTCCCCGATGCCCTCGATCCGTGTGACGATCTCTTCGCCGGCGCGTAGGAAGCGTTTCGGTGTCCGTCCTCCGCCGACGCCGCTGGGTGTTCCGGTGAAGATCAGGTCGCCCGGGAGCAGCGGAAGTACCGCCGACAGTCGCTCGATGAGGACGGGAATTGAGAAGATGAGGCCACTCGTACGGCTGTGTTGCATCTCGTCTCCATCGATCGCGCAGTAGATGTCGAGGTCGGATGGGTCGGAGAACTCATCGAGCGTGACGACGGCCGGCCCTACCGGCGAGAAACCGGGGAAGGACTTGCCGAGGCTGAACTGAGGCGCCGGAGCTACGAGCTGTCGGGTTCGCTCGGAGAAGTCCTGCCCGACGCTGAGGCCGGCGACGTAGTCCCAGGCATCGTTCGCCGCGACGTTGCGTGCGGTACGCCCGATCACCACCACCAGTTCCGCCTCCCAATCGACGGTGTCGGTTGGCAGTGCCAGTGCGCCGACCGGCCCGGCAAGTGAGGTGCGGAATTTCGTGAACACCGGCGGTTCGATCGGAAAGCCGACTCCGGACTCGATGGCATGCTCGCGGTAGTTGAGACCGATCGCGAAGATCTGTGCTGGTTCGGGTACCGCCGCGTCGAGATCGGAGTCGTTGTAGGCCGAGCCGGTCGAGAGGTCGGCGCTTGCCGCCCACGAGGTGAAGTCGTCCCACTCGTCGTACACGGCCGTCGGGTCGGATCCGAAGCGACCCTCACTGGCCTTCTCGACGTCGACCGCACCCGATTCGGTGAGCAGTGTCAGTCGGCCGGCAAGATTGGCGATTCGCATGGCTGATTCTCCTTGGGGTGGTACTTAGCGAAGCTCGGTCGCGAGGATCTTGCCCAGCGCGTCGAGCAGAGTGGCATGCGGATCGTCGACGACGCCCATGGAACGGAACGCGACGTAGCGGTCCGGTCGGACCAGCACAACGCCGTCGTCGGCGATCTCCCGGTTCTTCAGGAACGAGAACCGGACGTCGACCAGATCGGCCTTCAGAATCCCTACCGTTGCCGCGACGAGTGGAAGGTCGTTCTCGGCGGCGATCTTGTTGGCGGCCTCGACCCATGCGCCGCCTTCGACGCCGGCCAGGACTAGAAACTTCCCGCCATGGACCAGCGTTCCCAACGCGAATCGCTCGCCCTCCCGCTCGACGAAGGCGTGCGGGAGGGGCGCGCCGGGCTGAGTGCTCGGTTCGTAGAGACGTACTTCGTCCAGTGGCACGTAGGCCGGACTACCGTCGGGCACCACGGCCGTCGAGTCGTACCGGTAGCCGAATTCGGTGTTGTGGTGATGGAATTCGATCGTCTGCGACGCGACGGCACGGTTGACCGCCTGCCTCTTCTCGGCCGACGTCGGGCCGTCGTGCCACAGCGGTGCGAGCTCGGCCCAGTTCTGCTCGGGGGTCTTGTCGGGAGAAACGTTGAGGGCCTGGTCGATGGTGGTGTGGTTCATCGCGTTGGCGATCGCGTTGTTGATGTTGTTCTGGTCGACCGGTTTGCGTTCTGCCTCGTACGTGTCGAGCAGTGCGTCGCCGGCGTGGCCCGCCAGAACGGCCGCGAGTTTCCAGCCGAGGTTGTAGACGTCGGCCATGGCCGACGTGAGGCCGAGGCCGCCCGTCGGTGGGTGGCGATGCGCGGCGTCGCCTGCGATGAAGACTCGGCCGACGCGGAACTTGTCGGCGATGACTCCTTCCATCGCCCACGGGCTGATCTTGTGAACTTCGATGGGGTAGTCGGTGGGGAGCCCGAGCGTTGCGTACATCCGCTCGAGTACCTTTTCCTCGCGCATCGCGTCGGGGTCGTCGATGGCGTACTGCATGTGGAACACCCACTCTTCCGACGCTGGTCCCCAGTGGTCGGGTCCCATTGGGATGAGGATGCCGGACCACGAACCGCCGAAGTCGGGGTTGACTAGCCAACGGATCAGGATGTCGTCGTCGGTGGCCCACTGTGACAGATCGGCGGTGATATGCACCGACACCAGCTGCATGATGTCGCGAGGCCCGCTGTGGGACACACCGAC
>QIRE01000119.1_pt1 | contig 19164 bp, 5 predicted proteins | sample 2940141 | NCBI WGS metagenome assembly QIRE01 (sample SAMN09273532, study PRJNA473421) | Gut metagenome, whole genome shotgun sequencing project. | isolation source: gut tissue | host: Folsomia candida VU population | place: Netherlands: Amsterdam | collected 2016-03-06
CCGATCTGCCTGGTTACGACGATTCCGGTTCGCGTCGGCGTCGATGATCGGACCCCAGCCGACGTCGGTGCGCGGTTGCAGAAGAGCGTCGCGCAGCTGCGCAAGCACGAATATCTCGGTACCGCTGAGATCATCCGGGCCGTCGGTGCCGGACAACTCTTCGATACTCTCCTCGTCTTCGAAAACGCCCCGACCGACGGACTGGACGATGGAGTCCAACTCGACGGCGGGGCGCGGCTGACTCCGCACCGCGTCGAGTCGCCGAGTCACTATCCGATTGCCGTGGTGCCGGTGCAATCCGGTGATCGACTCGTGGTCCGCGCCGAAGTGCGGTCCGACATGCTGGATGCGTTCCCGGCTGATCGACTCGCCGCCAGGTTCGCTCGCGTGCTCACCAATATTGTTGCTGCACAGCGACTATCGGATGTCGATGTGCTACTCGATGATGAGCCGAGCACCCTTGTCGCCAGCCGGGATTCGCCCGTACCCTTGCCAGCGAGTGTCGAATCCGCGCTGCACCGCGCTGCACGAGCCACTCCCGACGCGATCGCAGTCATCGACAACGCCGGTGTTGTGACGTTCGGTGACCTGACCGCACGTATCGACCAGTTCGCGGCCGGCCTTGTGGAGCATGGTGTCGGTCTGGGATCGATGGTCGCGGTTATGTTGCCTCGGTCGGCGGATGTTGTCGCGGCTCCGTTCGCGGTGGCGCGCGCGGGCGGTATCTGCGTGCACGTTGACCCCGACACGCCTGCCGATCGGCTTGGCCACATCTTGGAGACCAGTGGCGCGCGAATCGTCATCGGTGACCCGGCGGCTGCGGACCGGGTTGGGCAGACCGCCGCTGCGCTGGGTCGCGACGTCGAACTTGTGACGCCGCACCAGCTTTGGTCAGCGTCACCCCGTTCACTGCCCGCGATAGATGTTTCTGCGGACCGACGCCCCCTGTACGTGGTCTTCACCTCGGGAACCACGGGACGTCCGAAAGGCGTCGCGGTCACTCATCGCAATCTGTTGAGTCACTGGAGCACTCACGAACGATCCATCTTTGCGCCGATCTCCGGCGCACTCGGGCGGCAACTGCGGATCGGACACGGCTGGTCGACCGGCTTCGACGCCGCGTGGCAACCGACCGTCGCGTTGCTGAGCGGGCACACCGTGGTGATCCTCGACGACGAGACGCGCGTCGACGCGGACAAGACCGTTGCGACAATTGTCGAGCACGAGATCGACATCTTTGACACGTCGCCGTCGATGCTGACGCGTCTGGTGGAAGCGGGATTGTTTGGTGTCGCGGACGAGGTAGATCGATGCCCGCTCGCGGTGCTCGCGCTGGGTGGTGAAGCCATCAATCCCGATGTCTGGGAACGACTGTCGGCTCTGCCTGATACCCGGGTGATCAACTTCTACGGTCCGACCGAGACCACCGTCGAAGTCTTCATGGCGACCGTCGCCGAGCATCGAGCACCGACACTCGGGGGGCCGTTCGACACCGTCGCCGCACAGGTTCTCGACCATCGCCTCCGCCCAGTGCCACCGGGTGCGCAGGGTGAGTTGTATGTCGCCGGTGACCAAGTAGCAGTTGGCTATCTCGGGCGCCCCGACCTCACGTCAGCAGCCTTTGTCGCTAGCGACGACGGGGTTCGGCGCTACCGTACGGGCGACCTGGTTACCCGTGCCAACGACGGGACCATCGCATTCGCCGGTCGTATCGACGACCAGGTCAAGATCAACGGATACCGCGTCGAGCCCGCGGATTCGGGTGCTGTCCTGCGTGAACTCGATGACGTCCGGCAGGCGGAAGTACTGGCCATCCGCGAGCAGGGCCGAACGCGGCTTGGTGCGTTGATGGTCACCGACCGCACCATCGCCGATGTGCGCGCCGAGCTGTCGAGTCGCCTACCGAGCTACCTGGTGCCGACTCGATTCGCGATTGTCGATGCGATTCCGTTGAACCGCAACGACAAACTCGACAAGGGTGTCGCAACGCGACTGCTTCGCGAGGCCGCGGACAATGTCGTCCGGACGCCGCCAGTGAGTGAAACCGAACACCTCGTCGTTGACCTGTTGGCTGAACTCGGTGGCCTCGAAACCTCGGGCGTCGGGCTGGAAAGCACGCTCGCGGATCTCGGTATCGACAGCATCGGCGTCATGGAAGTGGCGTCGCGGCTGCGCGCCAGTGGATTTGAGGTATCCGCGCGTCATGTTGCCTCCGCCACCGACGTCAGAACGCTCGCGGCAATCGCTGATGATCCACCCGTCGACCTGGACGTCGATGCCGAACCGGTGCCAACGGGAACGGTGTGGCCGCTCGGGGTAGTTGCCGCCGACGCGGTCGCGAGCGGACCACTCGAGCGGCTAGTACAGCTCCAGGCGGTATATCTACCCGCCGACATCGACGCGCAAGGCGTTGGCGCACTGCTTGATTCGCTGGCGCTCGCGCATCCGACGCTGCGTTCGCGACTGGATCCGCAGGGGCCGCAACTGGTTGTTGAAGCGCGCCCGAAGACCATCATCGAAACAACGGACCGCTCGGACACGACAGTTGTTGACCGGTTGGCCGACCGACTTGAGCCAGGTGCGGGTGTCATGATGGCTGCGGCGATCATCGAGAAGTCGGAGCCGGCGCAGGAGCGGCTGCTGCTTGTTGTCATTCATCATCTTGCGACCGATGCGGTGTCGTGGCATGTGATCATGTCCGACCTGCAGGCCATCGCGAGTGGGGAAGCTGTTGCGCCCGAGGCGTTCCCGCCGATATTTGACGATGCGCCGCGCACGGACCGCCGCCACCACGGCGCCCCGCTGGGAAGCCGATTCGCCGATCCGGACACCGATTTGGCGCAACACGCGGTCCGGCGATCAATCATTCTGCCCGCTGATCACACGGCAGACCTCCTGACTAGATGCGCCAGTAGGGGTATCTCGATACTCGACGCCCTGACTGGAATCACAGCGGAGGCGTCGGCGGTTGATGGAACAGTGGCGCTGACCTTGGAAGGGCACGGTCGTGGACTTGCCGACGACCGTCGGGTCGGATGGTTCACCGTCGAACGTCCGGTGCTGGTCGACACGACAAACAGCAATGCCGCGACGATCTCGGCGGCGGATCCGACAATTGTCGGCGACGTACGACTGAACTACCTCGGCCGACTCGACCAACTCGATGTCTCGGTGCAGCCGTGGCTTCCGGTCTCGCAAGCGGAGTTCGCTGGATTGTTTGGGACCGCTGGCATCAATCCGTTGCCGTTGGCACATGCCGTTGACGTGCTGGTGTCCATTGCCCGCGGCGACGATGGCGAGCCTGCGCTCATTGCGCACCTGTCCTTCAACGGCGCCATTCTGGATGCCGACGACATTGACTCATACGAAGCTCGCTGGTCTGCGGCCGCGCGCCTATACCTTGACGACGATGCACCCCAGAAAGCGATGACACTCTCATGACCACCTCCCTGCACAGCTCGCTCGAGGACGTCCGGGCGCTCGTCGCCGACGCGGTCGGAGTGCCAGCCCACGAGATTGCCGACAACGACGACCTGGTGAGCCTGGGACTCGACTCTCTTCGCCTACTCAACCTCACCAACTTGTGGCGCAAAGAGGGGATCAAGGTGCATTTCTCGACGCTGGTGTTGGAGCCGACCGTCGCCGCGATCGCCGCGACCCTCGATGCAGCGGACCGGCGCCCGCCGAAGAAGAAGCCTGTCCCACAAGAACCTTCGGCATCGACTGACGAATCGTTCGGCCTTGCGACGATGCAACACGCCTACTGGATTGGACGCGACAGCGAGCAAAGCCTCGGCGGTGTCGCAGCGCACCTGTACGCCGAATTCGACGGTGAAGGCGTAGATGCACAGCGGCTTGATCGGGCCGTCGATGCACTGATCGCACGTCATCCGATGCTGCGTGTCGCATTCACCGACGACGGCACCCAGATCGTCGGGCCAGCGGCCAAGCGTGGCCTGACCGTCGTCGACTTACGTGCACACGATGCCGACGCAATCGCCGCTCGCCTAGAGGAGTTGCGGGACACCAAAAGCCATCAGTTGATGGATGTCCGCAACGGGCAGGTCATCGACGTCACGCTGACCCTGCTTCCGCAGGGGCGCAACCGAATTCATGTCGACGTCGACATGCTCGCCGCCGATGCCATGAGCTACCGACGCGTTCTCGACGACCTGGCAGCTTTCTATGTCTCCGATACCTCCGACGAAGCTGCGGCCGGGCTGGCCCCGATCGGGTACACATTCCGTGAGTACCTGTCGAACCGAACGATCGACGAGTCGACGCACCTGGCTGACCGTGCGTGGTGGCACGACAAGATGCTGAACCTACCGGATACGCCGAGTCTGCCGTTCGTCGCGGAAACCGAACGCGCGGAACCCAATCGGAGCTTCCGGCTTGCGCACACCTTCGACACGGCAGCCAAGGAAGCGCTCATCGCCGCAGCGCGCGGCCGCGGCATTACGACGGCGGTGGCCCTCGCCACGGTCTTTGCCGGCTCGGTCGCTCGCTGGTCGACGCAGCAGCGGTTCCTCCTTAACGTTCCGCTGTTCGATCGCGATCCCATCCACCCCGACGTCGACAAAGTAGTTGGAGACTTCACCAACTCACTACTCATCGACGCGGACATGCGGGCCGACGAGTCTCTCGCTGCCCGCGCGCGGCGACTCCAGAATGAATTGCATACGAGCGCAACGCATTCGTCGTATGTCGGGCTCGACGTGCTTCGCGACCTCGGTCGGGTTCGCGGCGGTGCCGTAACGCCATCGGTCGTGTTCACCTCTGGTCTCGACCTGGGGGAAGTCTTCTCCGAACGGGTGTCGGCCACTTTCGGCAAGGCGGTTTGGATCATCTCGCAGGGACCGCAGGTCGATCTCGACGCGCAGATTGTCGAAATCGACGGCGGTTTCCTGGTCAATTGGGATGTGCGGCGTGACGCCCTGCCCGCCGACGTCGCGTCAGTGATGTTCGAGCGGTTCTGTGAGACGCTCGACTCGCTCGCCGCACAGCCGGATACGTGGGATGAGCTGGTTGGCGGCGCGTTGCCGGCCGCACAGCGCGAGGTGCGAAACCGAGTGAATGCCACCGTCGGCGCGCGAGCTGCATTGCCACCGCGGACGTTGCATCACTCGTTCTTCGCGACGGCCGTCGAATCGCCAGACCGGGTGGCGGCCCATACAGCGGCGGGCGATGAGCTGACCTATCGTCAGCTGGCTGATCAGGCACTCGCACTCGCGGGCGACCTCGCTGCGGAAGGAGTGAGTCCCGGCGACACCGTTGGCATCATCGCGCCGAAGGGTGTCAATCAACTGTCGTCGGTGCTCGCGATCCTTGCCGCAGGTGGTCACTACCTGCCTATCAGCGTTGACCAGCCGGGGGTGCGACGAGACCGAATTCTTCAGCGCGGCAACGTTTCCGTTGTCATCTCGGATCAGGGCCCAACGGTGGATCGGGCCATTACGGTGATCGATCCGACGCCGCACGCGCGTCGGGCATCGCCGTTGGCGGGGCCGGTGGACACCTCGCCCGATTCATTGGCATACGTGTTGTTTACGTCGGGATCGACGGGCGAGCCGAAGGGCGTCGAGGTCAGTCACCGTGCCGCGGCGAACACCATTGACGCGATCAACGCGGAGTTCGGTATCGGAGCCGATAGCCGAACCCTCGCAGTGTCCGCGTTGGATTTCGATCTTTCCGTATTCGACGTCTTCTCGCCGCTGTCGGTCGGGGGCGCGATTGCCGTCGTCGACGAGGCAGCTCGGCGCGACGCGATCGCCTGGGCGGAACTCGTCGAGAAGGCCGGAGTCACAGTGATCAACGCGGCGCCGGGACTCATCGGCATGCTGGTGGAGTCGGCGTCGGCGAGCCAGTTGGCGACCGTCGCTACCGTGATCACCGGCGGCGATCGCGTTCCCACCCAGCTCGCCCAGCAGTGGCGGACGCTGGTGCCGTCAGTGCGGTTCGCGGGCCTCGGCGGTACCACGGAGACGGCAATACACTCGACGATCTGCGAGGTTACCGACGACTTCGACCCGACTGAGACAGCGGTCGGCTACGGCACCCCGCTGGCCGGCGTGCAATGCCGCGTGGTCAATGCGTCGGGGCAAGACTGCCCTGATTGGGTCATTGGCGAATTGTGGATCGGCGGTGCCTCGGTCGCACAGGGTTACCGCAACGATCAGGAGCGGACGGCCGACCGATTCGTCACCGTCGATGACGTCCGCTGGTACCGGACCGGTGACCTTGCCCGGTACCGACCCGACGGTTCGCTTGACTTCTTCGGGCGGTCCGACCATCAGGTAAAGGTCCGCGGACATCGCATCGAACTGGGCGAAGTGGAATCGGCGCTCATGGGCCTCGCGGGTATCACCGCCGCCGTCGTGTCGGTGACCCAGGCGGGCCATCTCGGCGCGACAGTCGCGGGGACCGCCGATGACGAGGTCATCCGCACGCATCTTTCGCAGCATTTACCGGCCTACATGATCCCCGACCGGATCGTCATCCTGGATGCAATGCCGTTGACCGCCAACGGAAAGCTCGATCGTGCGGCGGTCGGTCGTCTGCATCAGGCCGGCGACGCGGTGGAGTATGTCGCACCCGCGACCGCGTTGGAGACGGCAATCGAATACATCACCGGACAGGTGCTCGGACAACCCAATCTCGGTGTAACGACGGACTTCTTTGACGCTGGCGGCGATTCGATTCTTGCCACCTCGCTGACGGCGCGCCTGCGTGGACTCCTTGCGCTGCAACAGTTCCGAGTGTCCGACGTATTCGCCGGTCGCACGGTGCGTGCGATCGCGGACCGATTGTCGAAGGCCGACGATGCGGTACGCGTCGAGCAGGTGGCACAGATATTCCTCGAAGTCGCTGGTGTCCAGGTAGCGGGAGCACAGCAATCATGACGGCCGCCATGCCATCACTCGATGATCTCGAAGCCTTGATGGCAGCTCGACTCGCTGAATCGGGCCTCGCTGCGCAGCCGTCGGTCGCTCGACGCTCGAACCCGGATTCGGCGCCACTGTCCTATGGGCAGCGGTATGTCTGGGCGCATCATCGACTCAACCCCGACGGTGTCGCGTACAACATGTGTCTTGCGATGACGTTCAGTGGACGCGTCGACGACGCAGCGCTGCTGTCGGCATTTGAGCATCTGGCGCAACGCCATGAGGCCCTTCGCACGACGTACCACATCAATGACGATGGTGATCCGATTCAGCGCGTACACGCCAGCCTCGCGCCACGTACCGCATTGGTCGATCTGCGTGACCGGCCAGACTCGCGGGCCGCCGCGGCACAGCTCGCCGACGCCGCGGCCGTCGATCCGTTTGACCTGGAACGGGATTCGTCATTGCGCGTGACCGTCGCGCGGGTTGCCGACGATGAGGTTGTCGCGATCGTCGTCGTGCAGCACATCGCGTGGGATGGCATGACGATGCCCGCGCTGGCGCCCGACGTCGAAGCGTTCTACCGGCACCTCACTGAAGATGAACCGCTGCAGGCGCCGCTCGATCTCCAGGTTGCTGACTATGCCGAGGCGGAGCAGAAGGCCGAGCCGGCAGAAGAGTCTCGAGAGTATTGGACGAGTCAATTCGCTGACGTTCCACCACGATTGGCGTTGCCATTTCGTCGTGGTGCCGACGTCACCGAAGCAGGCGAGCGGCTCGATCGTGTGTTATCCGACGAGGCGGACCGCAACCTGCGCGAACTTGCGCCGACTCTGTCGGTGACGAGCTACACGATCTTCCTGAGCGCCTACTACCTCGCGTTGCGCGCAGTAACCGGCTCAGATGAATTCGTGGTGGGCTCGACCGTCGCGAACCGTGAGGAGCCGGGCATGGACCGGCTCATCGGCAATTTCAGCAACACGCTCGGGTTGCGACTCAACTCCGGCGCGGCATCGACATTCGCTGATGTGGTGGCTCACGTCGGTGATGTTGTGACACAGGGATTTACACACAAGCAGTATCCATTTGAACGATTGCCGAACACATCCGGCGAGCAACTGTTCGACACCCTCGTTCTATTTCTGAATCAATCGATCGCGGGCCCCCAATTGCCCGGCGCCACAACACAGTGGCGGCTGGTCGACAATAAGTCGGCACTCCTCCCGCTCGCTGTCGAAGTGTTTCTCCTTGACGATCACACCGACGTTCAACTGACGTATCAGACCGACCGCCTGGACGCATCCGTCGTCGAGCGACTCGCCGACTACATCGACCGCATACTGGCGATGGCGGGTCCGACAACGATGCTCGACGATCTGTTGGCCCTCACGCCCAACGATGCACGCCGAGTGAGCAACTGGGCTCGTGGTCCGCGGGCGGTCATCGTCCCAGAAACCCTCGATGCGATGATCGCCAACTCGGTGCGCCGCTGCCCCGACGAATCGGCCGTCGTCAGCACGCGGGGTGAAATGACATACGCGCAGTTCGACATTCACGTCAACCGCGTCGGGCGGCTGCTGCGAGAACGGGGCGTGGCGAACGAGTCGATTGTCGCCGTGGTCGCGCAGCGCAGTGAGTGGCTCCCGATCGTCGCCGCGGCGATCCTACGGCTGGGCGCGGTTTACCTTCCCATCAATCCGGACCAACCTTCGACGCGGATCCAGCTGATGCTCGACGACGCTGCCCCGCGTGTGGTCGTGTCGTCGATGCCCGAAATTCACCCGGCACTCGACGCCGACGTCGTAAACCTTTGGGGCCAAGCGGGTTTCGATGCGATTGACTCCTACTCGGATTCGCGGGTCGAGCCCGATCGTCGGGTTCATCCGCTCGACGCGGCGTACCTCGTCTACACATCGGGTACCACTGGAGTACCCAAAGCTGTTGTCAATAACCATATTTCGGTCGCCTCACATATCCAGTGGCTGTGGCAGCACTTTGGCGCCGGGTCGGAACGGATTCTGCAGAAGGCGCCCATTGGCTTCGACGTGGGTGTTGCTGAGATCTTCAACGCGCTGACAACGGGGTCGGCTGTCGTAATGCCACCGCCGGAGTTTTCCCCGGCCGATGTCGGAGCGCTTGCACATCGGCTGCAGGCGGACCGCGTCACCATGCTCTCGCTTGTGCCGAGCATTCTGAGTGCGTTCCTCGAAGACGAGGCGGCAGATGGTCGGCCGTCGGCCCTGCGGGGAGTCAGCTACCTGCTGCTCGGCGGCGAGGCGGTTCTTCCGTCACTGGTCGAGCGAGCGCGGGATGCGTGCGGTGGCACCGTCGTTGGTCTGTACGGTCCGACCGAGGCCGCGATGGACATCATGTGCGAGGACTTCATCGACGATGTCTCGGGTACCGGCGAAGCATTGATCGGTGTACCGGAAGCCAACAGCGATGTTTACGTGCTGGATCAGTCGATGCGCCCCACGCCTCCCGGTGTTGCTGGCGAACTCTATTTGGCGGGCGTGCAGTTGGCTCGCGGCTATCACCGACGAGCGGGGTTGACTGCGTCGACGTTCGTCGCATGCCCATTCGGCGATCGCGCCGGAGAGCGGATGTACCGCACCGGCGACGTCGTGCGGTGGTCCGAATCTGGTCACATGGAATACCTCGGGCGATCGGGGGATCAGGTCAAGATCCGTGGCAATCGCGTCGAACTCGGTGAAGTCGAATCGTCGATCTGTGCGATCGACGGCGTTGCGCGCGCGGTGCCGGCTGCCGTCGACAATGCGGGCGTTGCGACGCTCGTCGCCTATTTCACGCGCGACGCGTCGGGGTCGGAGTTGTTGTCCGAGAGTGACATTCGAGACGATATTCGAGCTCAGTTGCGGCAGCGGGTGCCCGAATACATGGTGCCGTCTGTGCTCGTCGAACTTGCGGAGATTCCGCTAACGACCAACGGGAAAGTTGACAAGTCGAAGCTGCCCGCCCCGAACTTCGGGTCAACCGCCGGATCGGGGCGAGCGCTCGAGACGGCGTCTGAGCGTGCGGTGGCGGACGTTCTCGCCGCGGTCATCGGCCTTCCCGATGCCACTTCGCTGCGCGCTGATGATGACTTCCTGATGCTGGGCGGCGATTCCATTGCGGCGATTCGACTTGTGTCGCAACTGAAACGGCGGGGACTTCACGTCGCGACGCCCGACGTGCTCACCCATCGAACTATAGGTGCGATCGCTGCTGCCGTTCACCACGAGGAAGTTCGGCAGGTCGTCGCAGACGGGGAGACCGGCTTCAGTCCACTGACGGCCCTCGGCCGTGCGTTGACCGGCCGAGGAGGGGACTACTCGTCGTTCAGTCTCGCGACGGCGCTGGTCACACCGGCCGACGCCACCGCGGAGCGGATCGGCAACATCGTGCAGCAAGTAGTAGCCGCACATCCGATGCTGAGTGCTCGGATCGTCGAATCCGATGGCGCACTCGGCTATTTCACTGGGTCGTCGGCATCGGTACGTGTTGATGTGGTCGAGTCAGATGACGTTTCATCAACACTTGACGCGGAGGTCAAGCGACAGTCCGCAACGTTGGACCCCACGCGCGGCGTCATGGTGGCCTTCACCTGGATTCCCGCCGCCGACGCTCACGGCCGTGGACGCTTGCTCATCGTCGCCCACCATTTGGTGATCGACGGTGTCTCGTGGCGGATCCTGCACGACGATCTGTCGGCAGCGTGGAACGGTGAATCCATTACCGCGGAGACGACTTCGACCACCTGGTGGAACCGTCGCGTTGCTGTCGAGACGCCCGAGTCGCCAGTACAACCGGTGGCCTCGGCGTTGGCACTACCGCGGGTGATCGACGGTGGCCTCGATACCGTCGCGACGGTTGCCGAGCTCAGCGTCAGCGTCGACGCGGAAACGTTGGACGCGTTGTCGTCCGACGTTGCGGAAGCGTTTGGCTGCGAGATCGTTGACCTTCAGGCGGCAGCGCTCGCCTACGCGTTGTCGCCGGGCGGCGGCGAAGTGTCGTTGATAACCGAATCACACGGTCGTACAACCGATCTCGATGTGGATCTGACCGCAACGGTCGGATGGTTCACCACCGCGCGGCAGATCGTGGTCGAGACCAGTGGCCTTGACGCCGCAGTGTCGTCCGCCAAGGAGGCGCGGCTCGGCCCGATTGTCCCAGCCTCGGCGACCATTCCCGACGTCACATTCAACTACATGGGCCGGTTCACAGTGCCTGATGCCGCGAGCGCGCAAGATTGGTCTGCCGCACCGGAATTCGGGTACTTGGGTGGCTTTGCCGATCCGACGCTCGCCGCTCCCGCGGCACTCGACGTCAACACGGTGATCGTCGCCGGGGCAGGTTCGGATCGCCTCGACGCATCCTTCCGTTTTCCGGCAGGGCTTCTCGACGAGGATGCGGTCCGAACGGTTTCGGAGCGGTGGGCGGCCGCGTTGTCGCAACTCGTCGAAGTGGTACGGCACGACGCACGGCGTCGGCTTTCCCCGAGCGATGTGACCGCGGCGTTCGTCACCCAAAGCGATATTGACACGCTCACAGCACAATTCGGCCCGCTCCAGGACTTGTTGCCGCTCTCCCCGATGCAGTCCGGCCTGTACTTTGCCGCACTGGCCAGCGCCGGTCGGGACGCATACTCGGTCCAGACGATCATCACCGTGCGCGGTGACGTCGACGCTGAGCGCCTGGCGGCCGCGATCAATCAGGTTGTTGACGACCACCCCCACTTGGCAATCTCTGTGGCGCTCAGTGAATCTGGTCAACCGGTCGGCGCGATCCCGATTTCGCGGCGAGATGTCGATGTCGATGTGGTCGCGGGTCACGTTGGTTCGGTCGCGGACTTCCTGGCGGTTGATCTGCGGCGTCAATTTGATTTGCGTGCGGCACTGCCGCTGCTGCGGTGCTCGGTCCTCAACGGTGCGTCGGACCTAGAGACGGGTGTCGCGGCGATTGTGCTCACCGCGCACCACATCCTCACCGACGGTTGGTCGGGAAGTCTGCTGCCGGTCGAAATCTTCCGTGCCTATGCGGGCGCGGAGCTTGCGCCAGAAGCGGACGTCTACCCAGAGTTCCTGCGCCGCACCGTGGATGACTCGGCGGCCACCCAGTCTGCGTGGTCGAATTATCTCGTCAACGTGACACCGCGACTGGTAGCTCCGCAGCGCGCGGCATCCGATCATGGCGCCCAGGCTCGGACGCAGATTTTCGATGTTGAGCCGAATGTGGTTGCGGCGTTGGGGAACCTGGCCGTCGACGTGGGCGTCACTGTCAACCGAGTGTACGAAGTGGCTTGGGCCGCAGTCCTTTCCCAGCTCACCGGTGCCGATGACTCAGTGTTCGGCGAGGTGGTGTCGGGTCGCCCAGCCGACCTCGTCGGTGCCGATCAGTCAATCGGCTGTTACGCCAACACCTTGCCGGTATCCGTGCGACTACCTGCGTCGTCGACCTGGCGTGGCGTCGTCGATGACCTGCGTGAGCGGTCGCTTCGGGTGCTCGGACACGACCAGTTGCCGCTCGCCGCCGCACATCGCATGGTCGGAACGCGGCAGTTGTTCGACTCGATGTTCGTGTTCCAGTCGTACCCGGCCAACGACGAACTGCTGTCGGAGACACTTGCGGCAGTAGGCCTGGAGCTCGTCGCGACCGACGGCGGCGGGGCTACCGACAACGCCCTGCTCGTCATGGTGTTCCCGGCCGGTTCTGTGCTCGGCGGTGACACGACGCAAATCACCGTGACCTACGACGTCGAAGAGTTCGACGATGAAGAAGCTGCGCTTATCGAGAGGGTGTTCCAGGCCGTGCTTACGGCGATGGCGAACCAACCCGACTCGACGTTGGCCGAGCTGCGGCTCGATCCCGACGACAGCGTCGAACTAGAAGAACGGCGGATGTGGCAATGACTGAGATTTCTAAACCTGGCACTACCAAACTCGGCTGGCTGCGACGCTTCGCTGGCGAAGCGAATGGTCGTGCCGCCCTGGTCATTTGCCCGCACGCGGGCGGCGGAGCGTCGAGCTATCGGGCACTGGCCCTCGCGGCGGCAGACCGCTTCGATCCGATCGTTCTGCAGTACCCGGGACGGCAAGACCGGTCGGGAGAACCGGCGTTGGAAACGATCGAAGCGATCGCCAGCGCGGCATTTGAGGAAGTCGCCGATGACTTCGCGCTCGACGTCGGGCCAGTGACAGTGTTCGGCCACAGCATGGGGGCCGTCGTCGCGTTTGAGCTCACTCGTCTGCTGGAAGCGGACGGCATTCCCGTTCGGCTCCTAGGAGCGTCGGGGGCGGTGTCGCCGGGACGGGTGGTCGACATGCCGTCGCACCCGACCGATGACGAACTGCTGATGCTGCATTTGTCTGCACTCAACGGAACGGGCGGCGCGGTGTTAGAGAACGATGCGCTGATGCGGATGGCACTACCCGCGTTGAAGGCTGACTACGCGGCGTTCGATCGGTATGTCAGCGCTGCCGACGTGACGGTTGACGCCCCAATTCGCGTGCTCGGTGGAACCGACGATGACCACATCACTCCCGGTGATCTGGCGCAATGGCGCAACCACACCACGGTCGGCGCCGACGTCACCGTCTTTCGCGGCGAGCACTTCTACCTGTACGACCACTTCCCGGCGATCGCGGACTTGATTGCCGAACAACAGCGTGAGGCAGCGGCATGACGAACGATCCGATAGTCATTTCCGGGCTGGCCGTCGAGGCGCCCGGTGGAATTGACACACTCGACGCCTATTGGGATGCTCTGGCTGGTGGTGTAGACCTGATCGGGCCGTTCCCACGTGATCGTGGCTGGGACATCGATGCGATGACTGCTACCGCGCGCGAGCAAGGCTGGAAGCCGATCCTCGACGCCGGCGGGTTTCTCACCGGGGCAACGGAATTCGATCCAACCTTCTTCGGCATCTCACCGCGTGAGGCAGTGGCAATGGATCCACAACAGCGGGTCGTACTGCGGGTCGCTTGGCGCGCACTTGAGCAGGCCGGTTTTGATCCGGAATCGCTGGAAGGTCGCGACGTTGGGGTGTTTATCGGCGGATCGGTTACCGAGTACGGGCCGCGTGCCGATGAGGCCAACGAGTATTCGGGATATCGAGGATCAGGGACGGCATTGGGTGCGCTGTCGGGTCGCATTTCGCACAGCCTCCGGCTGACCGGGCCGTCGATGACGGTTGATACTGCCTGTGCGTCGTCGCTGACCGCATTGGATCTTGCGGTCAAGTCGGTGCTATCTGGTGAGTCGGAAGTCGCACTTGCCGGCGGTGTATGCGTGATGGGTTCACCGGCCGCGTTCTACGAGTTCTCGAAGAACAATGCGCTGGCCGCGGATGGGCAGTGTCGCCCGTACTCGGCGGACGCCGACGGAACGCTATGGGGCGAAGGGGCCGGTGTCTTTGTCGTTGAGCGGGAGTCGACGGCGCGAGCTGCGCATCGTCGGGTGTATGGACGGGTGCTCGCGACACGAATAAACCACAACGGTGGTGGTCCCGGAATCGCAGTACCGAGCGCGAGCGCACAGAGTCAGCTCATCGCCAAAACCGTTGCCGCCGCGAAGATTCCGGCTGCTGCCGTCGGGCTAATCGAAGGGCACGGCACCGGCACCGCAGTCGGGGATCCGCTGGAACTCGATGCGTTGCACGAGGTGTACGGCTCCGCCGACACCGGAGCGGGCGTGCCAGTCGGTTCGGTGAAGTCGAACCTGGGGCATGCGCAGGCCGGATCCGGTGCGCTTGGACTCGCGAAGGTACTGCTCGCCGGATGGCACGGGCAAATTGCTCCGACACGGCATGCGAACCATCCGACCGAAAAAGTGGATTGGGCGCAGACCGCCTTGCGGCTACCGGACACGCTAGAGGAGTGGCTGCCACACAATAATTCGCGCTACGCGGCAGTCTCGTCATTCGGTATCGCCGGAACCAACGCACACGCAATCATCGAAATGCCAGTCGGGAGCAACCAATGACCGAGATTCAATTCCCCGACGGACGAACACCTTTGCTGGTTTCGTCGCACGCGTCCGATCTAATCGCGGCTGAGGCACAGGCGCTCGTCGACTATCTGGTCACCTCGGATGTGTCGGTCGATGCGGTAGCCGCTGAGACGCTGCGACGCCGCGCGCCGCGTCGGCACCAGGCACTGGTGTTGGCCGATGACAGTGAGACTGCACAGCGCGCGCTGTCTGCGGGAGCCAACGGACAGTCGGACCATGGGTGGTTTGCTAGTGACGCTCCCGCGGTGGAGCGTCGAATCGCGTTGGTATTTCCCGGCCAGGGTTCCCAGCGTCCCGGAATGGGCCGCGGATACTACGAGGCGTCCACCGAGTTCCGCGCCGCTGTCGACGCGTGCAATGCCATTTTCGTTGAGCTGTATGACTTCTCGCCGCTTGACTATCTACTCGATTCGGATGCCGCGAACGACATTGCGGTCGTACAGCCGGCGCTGTTTCTTCAGACGATCGGTCTCACCGCGATGTGGCGGGCGACGGGAATCGAAATCGCTGCGACTGTTGGGCATTCGCAGGGAGAGATTCCAGCTGCCGCTGCCGCGGGACTGATATCGCTGCGCGATGCGGTGCGGGTCGTCACGACACGCGCCCGATTGGTCGCACGAGTCGAGCAGGACGGAATTATCAAGGGGCCGTTCGCGATGGCCGTCATCGGATTGGACCGTGACGGAACCGAGGCGGCGATCGCGCGATGCTCTGGATGGGCCGAGCTTGCCGTAGTGAACTCGCCGAATATTCACGCGATCTCCGGTGATCTGGATGCGGTCACCGACATCGTCGAATCCCTCACCGAAACCGGGGTTTTCGCGAAACAGATCCGTGTCGACTATCCGGCCCATACGTCCTTGTTGCGGGAATTCAAATCCGAGTTCACCACGGGACTCCTCGACGACCTGGATTCGTCCGGATTCATCGACGGTGAGATTGCCTGCTATGGAGGAACTTTGGGTGCAGAACTCGACACATCAGTCCGGCAAGGCGAGTACTGGTACTGGAACTTGCGCAATCGGGTGCGCTTCGACAAGGCGGTGGCGGCAGCCGCAGCGGACGGGATCACCACGTTTGTGGAGATCTCCGACCATCCGACCATGCTGCTGGCGATGGGTGACATCCTGCGCGGGGAGCAAGGTGTCCGGGTCGTCGGAACCGGGCGTCGGGGCGAGGCCGAACTGCGCGAATTCTCGACGAACCTTGCGCGGGTCGTCGTCGGGGATTCCGGATACGACTGGCGTGCGCAAGTCCGGGATAGGACGGGTCCGACGCTATTTGGACTCCCCGGTACCCAGTTCCAGCGAAAGGTGTTGTGGGCGTCGAACACTAGTCCGCGTCGGGCGGCTGAATCAATTGCCGCGGGTCCCGCGGCTGAACCGACATACGTTCCGCAACTACTTGCCGAACAGTGGCGAGGACTTGATTCGCGACAACTACATGCGCCGCGGCGAGTGGCGGTTGTGGCACCAGGCGCACTGGGCGAGGGCCTACGGAACGCGTTCCCGGCTGCGCTGGCCCGGATGGGCGCGACGGCAGTCGAGCCGGCTGATGCCGATGTGACGATTGTGATCGCGCCCGATGCGTCGGTGATTTCGGATGTCAGCTTCCTTCCGGAGCGAGGCGAGGTCGTACTCCTCACTGGACGCGGGGAACGAGTTGTCGACGGTGATGACGAACTAGATATGGCGCAGTCAGCGTTTGCCGCTGGATTCCGTTGCCTAGCAGCCGATTACCCGACGATTCGATTCCGACACCTGGACGTCGGTGTGAGACTTGACGACCCGACCGAGGCGGGAATGATCGCGCGGTACGCGTTAGAGGCTGCACACACGGTCGACGGAATCGAACTGGCAGTGCGTGGTCGGGACTTCTACGTGAAGCGGTTGAGTCCGCTGTCGTCGGAATTACCCGCGTCCTCGCCCGGTGGCGTGGCCGACCTCGATCACGTAGTGGTGCTCGGCGGTACCGGTGCGATCGGGTTGGACGTATGTGAGCACGTTGCACGACGCGGTGCCCGCACGGTTACGTTGGTGAGTCGTTCTGGTGGGGATAAGGCTGCCGCGCAACGGATTGCGGCGGTGAATGCCGGTGGCGACGTCACGGTCGAAGTGTGGCGCGGCGATGTTACCGAACCAGATGTGATGGCAGAGCTGGCTGCACACGTCGGCAGTGCGGGCCCGTCGCTGGTAGTTCACGCGACAGTCGACTACGCGGCAGCGGAGGCCGCGGCATCGGATCCGCGAGCATTCGAGGCGGCTGCGGCGGCAAAGATTGGCGTTGTTGAGCTTGCTGAGCGGATCCTGCACGGACCGTCGACGCGAGTGCTGATGTGCTCGTCGTTGTCGGCGACGGTGGGTGGGCGCGGTCATCGCGCGTACGCTGCGCTGAATCGGATGCTGGATGCGACGGCGATTCGCATGCGGGCCAACGGAACCGCCGCGACGTCGGTGCAGTGGGGACTGTGGCGCAGTGTCGGCGCGGAGAATCGGGAGGCCGTTGACGTCATTACTGCGAGTGGCCTGTTGCCGATGGACCCGACGTCGGCGCTGGATGCAGCGCTAGAGTTCAGTCGGAATCGGGTGATCGTCGCTGCGGATTGGCATCGGCTGCAACAGATCCTTGCCCTTGGTGGGGCGGCTGATCTGCTGGCCGAGGTTCCGTTGGTGACGTCGGAATTTGTTGCGCCGACGACGACCGGAGTCGTGGAATCGGTGGCCTCGATGGTCGAGGTCCCGGCTATCGAACGGTCGGCAGCTGTCGCGTCGACCCCCGACACGTCGGACGTGCCCGGCCATATCCGTACCGTGCTAGCTGACATTATGGGCATGGGCACAGCTGATGACGTTGACCCGACCGTTCCGTTGGTCAGTCTCGGTCTCGACTCGGTTCAGGCCCTCGACCTGCGCCAGCGCCTAGAGGCCGACCTGCGAACCGAAATCCCAATTACTGCAATGCTTTCCGGTGCAAGTCTGGACGACGTGGTGTCGCTGATCGACGCGTAGGGGCGGTGTCGCCGCTATCCCAGCTGCGCGGCAAGCGCGCGCTTGTCGATCTTCCCCACCGCCGTGACCGGCAGCGTGTGCACGATGGCGAGCCGGTCAGGCATCTTGAACTGGGCCAGGCCCGCGTCGGCGAGGAACGCCCGCACCTGGGCGAGTGTCGGCTCCGACTGTGCGCTGTCGGTCGTGAGAACAACTGCCGCACAGATGCTTTCACCCAATGTGCGGTCGGGAAGCCCGACGATGGCCGCCTGCATCACGGACGGATGGGCGAGCAAGCGGTCTTCAATGTCGTCCGCGGCGACGTTCTCGCCCGCTCGAACGATGGTGTCTTTGATTCGACCCGTCACTACGAGATGTCCGGATTCAAGGCGGCGAACCTGATCGCCCGACCGGTAGAAACCATCGCTGGTGAATGACCGCGCGTTGTGCTCGTCGGCGCGGTAGTAGCCGCGAATCGTGTAGGGCCCCTTCACCAGTAGTTCACCGTCGACACCGTCTGGCACATCATCGCCGTCCGCGTTGACGATGCGGACCTCGTCGAACTCCGACATCGGCCTTCCCTGCGTCGCGTGGACGATGTTCCGCGGGTCGTCGAGTGTGGTGTAGCAGATCAGCCCTTCGGCCATTCCGAACACCTGTTGGACGGCGTTGGGGAATGCGGCGTCAAGCGAAACGGCGTCGGGTGCAGACAGTTTCGCCCCGCCCACTTGAAGCAGACGCAGCGAGTCGACGTCCGCCGGTTCCCACTCCGCGGCCGCGCCCCACATCTGCGCGAGCGCGGGCACGAGAGCGGCGACCGTCACTTCCTTCTCCTCAATGAGGTCGAAAGTGTTGTCGGGCGCCGGATTTGTCGTGAATACCGTCTGTCCTCCGGCAAACGTAGTACCTAACAGTCCCGGGCAGCACAGTGGAAAGTTGTGTGCCGCAGGTAGAACCGCGAGGTAGGTGTCGGTATTCGTCAGCTGTGCCACGCTCGCCGACTGTCGCGCGTTGTAGTCGTAGTCGTTGTGGGTCCGCGCAATAAGTTTGGGCAGGCCCGTTGTGCCGCCGGACACCAGGAAGAGTGCGGGTTCGTCGGGATCCGCCGCAGCTGGCCACCGGATCGAATCTGCGTCGGCGTTGGGTAGGTTCCGGTACTCGCCCGGCTCGCCGTCGATGTAGATATGAGTGATCTCCGGCACACGGCCCACTAGCTCCCGGGCGAGTTCTCGATAGTCGAATCCGTGGCGATCATCGTCGGCGATATAGGCGCCCGCACCCGCGGT
>QIRE01000120.1_pt1 | contig 19070 bp, 16 predicted proteins | sample 2940141 | NCBI WGS metagenome assembly QIRE01 (sample SAMN09273532, study PRJNA473421) | Gut metagenome, whole genome shotgun sequencing project. | isolation source: gut tissue | host: Folsomia candida VU population | place: Netherlands: Amsterdam | collected 2016-03-06
TCTGCCGGTCGGGTCGTCGCCGCTGGTACACCAACCGAGCTAACGTCACGCGGAGCCGACGGCGAACTGCGGTTCACGGTCTCCGACGACCTCGACGTCGAAGCACTGTCAGTAGCGCTACCTGACGCGCTGCGGATCACAGTCACTCCGTCGGGAACCCATGTCATCACCGGCGATGTGACGCCGGAACTGATCGCAACAGTGTCCCGCTGGTGCGCCGACAACGACTTGCTGATCGGCGATCTGCGCGTCGACACCCGCAGTCTCGAGGACGTGTTCCTGTCCCTCACCGGCCGGGAGGTCCGCCCGTGAACCGTTTCGCGCCAGGTGTTTTCGCGCCCGCCCCCAAACCCGCACCGCTCGTTCGCATGCTGCTGGCCCAGAGTCGGCTCGAGTTCACGCTATTGCTGCGCAACGGTGAACAACTGCTGCTGACCATGTTCATTCCAATCACCTTGCTTATCGGGCTATGCCTGCTACCGCTCGACACGAGCCTCGGCTCCGACGCCGCAAGCCGCGCAACAACATTCGTTCCGGCCATCATGACCGTCGCGGTCATGTCGACCGCATTCACCGGTCAGGCCATCGCCGTCGGGTTTGATCGCCGCTACGGCGCACTGAAACGTCTTGGCGCAACACCGATTCCGCGCTGGGGAATTATCGCCGGGAAGTCGCTCGCCGTCGTTGCCGTGGTGTTTCTGCAGTCGCTGATCATCGGTGGTCTTGGTTTCGCGTTTGGATGGCGCCCGGAACCAGTCGGGCTGCTGCTCGGCGCGGCGATCATCGCGCTAGGTACCGCGACCTTCGCCGCGCTGGGACTGCTACTCGGTGGGACACTCAAGGCCGAGGTCGTTCTGGCTCTAGCCAACCTGATCTGGTTTGTCCTGCTCGGAATCGGCAGTCTCGTGGTGCTCGGATCGTCGGTGCCCGACTGGGTCCGACTGATCGCCCGGTGCTCACCGTCAGGCGCGCTGACCGAGGCACTTGGGCGTGCCGCGGACGGCTCGTTCGATCTCTTTGGCGTCGTCGTTCTTGCGGTATGGGCTGCGCTCGCAAGCGTATTCGCGGTGCGCTGGTTCAAATTTCAGTAGTCGCGTCGAGGGTGCCCGCTAGTCCATTTTGGACAGCACCGACGCCGGGCGTCGAGCTATGCGCGGCGCCATCGCGCGGTAGAGGATCGCGGTCTCGGCGATCACCGAACACGCGCCTGCCACGTGCAGTACCACGAGTAGGGCTGGGACGTTCGTGAAATATTGCACGATACCGATCAGCGACTGCGCGAACACCACGATGAGCAGCACTCGCAACCGCTGACGCAGTTCAGGCGTCGGCGATGACCGCAGCACCATCGCGGCGACCGTAAGAATCAATCCGACGTACAGCACCACGAGAGCGCCGTGAACCGCGGTGAGTGCTGGGATGCTTGCGTTGAGTCGGTCGATGGCTTCGGGTCGGGTCCGGTCGCCGGCGTGCGGGCCCGCACCAGTTACCGTCGCACCTGCTGCGAGAACGCCTGCCATCACGATCGCCGACACAGCGACTAATCGACGGCTCTGCGGCGGCACAACAACTTCGACGACACCGTCGTCGGGTTCATTGACCTTGGCATATAGCGTCGCCGCGACCCACACCATGGCGCACGACACCAGCATATGTAAACCAACGACCCACCATTTGAGGCCGGCCAGCACCGTCATGCCGCCGAGGACTCCCTGGAACAGCGTCGAGGCCGGCATGATCCACGCGTAGACGACGATCTCGCGGCGGCGTCGAGCGCGCAGCACCGCCAACACGATGGCTGCCGAGCAGGTGACCACGATCCAGACCGCGATCTGTCGATTGCCGAACTCGATGGCCTGGTGCCACCACGGCACCTCGTCGGTGGCCAGCGGAACGAGCGAATCGTCGAAACATTTCGGCCACGTCGGGCAGCCAAGTCCGGACCCGGTGACGCGCACTATCGATCCGGTGACGGCAATCAACGCCTGGCTCAGCAGAACCGCCAACGCGATCCGACGCTGGGTCCGCACCGACGGCACCGGAAGGAGATCCACGAGGCGCATAAAGCCTCGCGAAACGACGTTGCCGCTCACAGGTTGGCGCGGTTACGTGCCTTGGGGAAACGACGCTGACGCGCGACCCAACCGGCCATCTTGCGGTAATGCGATGGGGATACCGTTGTCGCGGAGACCAATTCGCGATCCCACTCGCCGACGGTCAGTCCGTCGACTGCGTTGACGACTGCTTCTGCCGTCGCGACGTCGGGTACGACGCGGTCACCAAGAATGCCACCAGAACCACCGACGAGGGTGATACGAACGCCTGCGGCTCCGATCGGCTGCAACACCGCGGTTGCCTGGCCACCCTGTCCGGCAACGAATCGACGCACCGACGCTACGGTCGCGCCAGGTGCCTCGACAGTCGCGCGTGCTTCGCCTGCCACTACCTCTTCGCTCATGCTTGCAGCATACTGTGCGGACTTCCGTGCCAAACTTGGTGTATGCGGGCAATCTTGGTCACAGAGAACGGTGGACCCGACGTCCTAACCTTCGCCGACGTCGCGGATCCGATCCTGACTCCCGACGCACTCCTGGTGCGGACAACGTCGGTGGGCATCAACTTCATCGACACCTACCTTCGACGCGGCCTGTACCCATCGACACCGCCCTACATTCCGGGTGCCGAAGGTGCCGGCGTCGTCGTCGAGGTCGGGTCGTCGGTGACAGGTTTTGCTATTGGTGACCGGGTCGCCTGGTGCGACGTCGCGGGCAGTTACGCCGAGCAGGTCGTGGTGCCAGCCGCACGGGCCGCCCACATTCCCGACGTCGTGCCCGACGACGTTGCTGGCTCCCTACTTCTGCAAGCCCTCACCGCGCACTATCTGCTTGATGGCAGCGCTCATCCGATCGCCGGGGACACAGTGCTCGTGCATGCGGGCGCCGGTGGCGTCGGACTGATCTTGACGCAGCTGGCGCGCGCGAAACATCTGCATGTCATAACGACCGTGTCCACGGATGCAAAGGCTGAGTTGTCGTCGCAGGCCGGGGCCACCCACGTTCTGCGGTATGGACCCGATCTCGCCACGCGGGTCCGCGAACTCACCGACGGCGTCGGAGTGGCCGTCAGCTACGACGGGGTCGGCAAAGACACCTTCGATGCCAGCCTTGCCGCAACGCGTATCCGTGGGACCGTCGTATTGTTTGGCGCGGCAAGCGGACCGGTTCCACCGTTCGATCTGCAACGGCTCAACGGTGCGGGATCGCTGTCGGTGACCCGTCCGACGCTCGCGCATTTCATCGCCGACACTGATGAATTCCGTTGGCGTGCAGGCGAAGTGTTCGACGCGATCGTCGGAGGGCAGCTGAAGCCGACCCTCGGCCGCACGTATCCACTGGCGGACGCGGCACAGGCGCATCGGGACTTGGAGTCGCGCGCGACGACGGGGTCCCTAGCCCTGATCCCCTAGCCCTGATCCCCTAGCCCTGATCCCTAGCCCCCGACCCACCTGCGCCAACTTCCCCCAAAACCGCCCGTGAGCGGACCCAAAAACCTATGCGTGGATTAGCCCCCGCTCACGGGCGGTTTTGGGGGAAGGGCGGGGACTGTTCGGGGTCGGGACGGGGTCAGAAGTAGCTGGAAATGGTCGGCAGGTTCACAACCGCGTCGATCGCGAGCCCGCAGAACAGTACGGCCAGGTACTCATTGGACTGAAGGAAGATCTTCAGTGGAGTGATTTCGGCGCCAGCTTTGGTGTCGCGGTAGAGCTTGTGAACGCGGCTGAGGAACCATGCGCCACCGACGACCGCGATCGCCGCGTAGATCCAGCTCGCACCCCAGACGAGCACAACGGACGCGATGACCGTCGCCCAGGTGTAAAAGACCATCTGTCGCGTGACCTGGATATCAGTCGCGACGACCGGCAACATCGGGACACCCGCTGCGCGGTAGTCCTCCTTGTAGCGCATCGCCAACGCCCAGGTGTGTGGCGGAGTCCAGAAGAAGATCACCGCGAATAAGACGATCGGCTGCCAGCTGATGTTGCCGGTTACCGCCGCCCACCCGACGAGCGTCGGCATGCATCCGGCGGCGCCGCCCCACACGACATTCTGTGAGGTCCGACGCTTCAGGATCAGCGTGTAAACGCCGACATAGAAGGCGATCGTCGCCATCACCAGCACCGCGGAAAGCAGGTTCGCCTCGACCCACAAGACCGCGAATGAGCCGATGGCCAACACGATGCCGAATATCAGTGCATTACGAGTGCTGACCGCGTGGCGGGCGAGCGGACGCTTCTGCGTACGACGCATCTTCTGATCAATGTCGGCATCGGCAACCATGTTGAGCGTGTTCGCGCTTCCCGCGCCGAGCCACCCACCGATAAGAGTCGCGATGATCAGCCGCAGGTCGACGTTTCCGCGCTCTGCCTGCAGCATTACCGGAATGGTCGCGACCAGCAGCAACTCGATCACTCGAGGCTTAGTCAGTGCGATGTAGGCCAGCAGTGTTGCGCGTGCGCGTCCGCCGAGCGAGGTCGGCCGAGTCGCAACATCGATGCCTTCGGGAACCGAGGAATCATCGGGGCTCACACGTTCCCCAAGTCTCACTGCATCTCCTCGTCGGTGTCGATCTACTACAGGCCATGGTAGACCGTGGCCGCCTCCACCTTGTAATCGCGGCTCCGACTAGGCTTGACCCCAACGCCAGGCTTCACAACTCATCACAGGAGAGAAGTAACACCGTGGTCGATTCTGCCGAGATCCGCACCCTCACCCAGCCTGCTCATCCGGATGATTGGACGGCGACGGACACGCGAGCCGTCGATACGGCCCGACTCCTCGCCGCGGACGCGGTCCAGAAATGCGGCTCCGGACACCCGGGCACCGCGATGAGCCTGGCACCGTTGGCTTACACCCTATTCCAGCGCGTCCTGCGCCACGATCCCGCTGATCCCGAGTGGGTCGGCCGCGACCGATTTGTCCTGTCGTGCGGACATTCGAGCCTCACCCTGTACGTCCAGCTCTACCTGGGCGGATTCGGCCTCGAGCTCGACGACATCAAGGCTCTCCGAACCTGGGGCTCGCTGACGCCCGGCCACCCTGAATTCCGTCACACCAAGGGCGTTGAGATCACCACCGGCCCCCTCGGCCAGGGTCTCGCCTCGGCCGTCGGCATGGCGATGGCCTCGCGCTACGAGCGCGGCCTCTTTGACCCCGACGCCGCTGCCGGGGCCAGCCCATTCGACCACTCGATTTACGTCATTGCCTCCGACGGCGACATCGAAGAAGGCGTGACTTCGGAAGCATCGTCGCTGGCCGGCACACAGCAGTTGGGCAATCTCGTGGTCTTCTATGACCACAACCAGATCTCGATCGAAGACGACACCGACATCGCCCTCACCGAAGACGTCGCCAAGCGATACGAGGCCTACGGCTGGCATGTGCAGCGGGTCGAGGGTGGCGAGAACGTGACGGGCATCGAAGCCGCCATCGACGCCGCGAAGCAGGTGACCGATCGGCCGTCGCTGATCGTGCTGCACACCGTCATCGGTTACCCCGCGCCGACCAAGATGAACACCGGTTCCGCGCATGGCGCGGCTCTTGGCGTCGATGAGGTCGCCGCCACTAAGAAGGTCCTCGGCTTCGATCCCGACCAGTCGTTCGAGGTCACCGACGAGGTCGTCGGCCACACCCGCGGTCTCCTCGCCAAGGGCGCGACCGCAAAGGCACAGTGGCAGAAGGACTTCGACGAATGGGCGGCGTCCAACCCGGAACGCAAGGAACTGTTCGACCGTCTTCAGGCGCACGAGCTACCCGACGGCTGGGCACAGGCCCTGCCGTCCTGGGCACCCGGCGACAAAGACGTAGCGACGCGATCGGCGTCGGGCAAGGTGCTCGGCGCGCTCGCACCCATCCTTCCCGAATTGTGGGGCGGCTCAGCCGATCTCGCGGGATCCAACAACACGACGATGGAGGGCGCCAAGTCCTTCGGTCCGACGTCGATCAGCACCAGCACGTGGTCGGCCGAACCCTACGGACGCACCCTGCACTTCGGAATTCGCGAGCACGCGATGGGTTCAATCTTGTCGGGCATCGCACTCCACGGCCCGACCCGCGCCTACGGCGGCACCTTCCTCCAATTCGCTGACTACATGCGTCCGGCGGTCCGGCTGGCCGCGCTGATGGAGATCGACCCGATCTACGTCTGGACCCACGATTCCATCGGTCTCGGCGAAGACGGTCCGACGCACCAGCCGGTTGAGCACCTTGCCGCGCTGCGCGCAATCCCCAACCTCGACGTGGTGCGCCCGGCCGACGCCAACGAGACCGCGTACGCCTGGCAGACCCTCCTCGGTCGACGCCGCAATCCGGTCGGCCTCGCCCTGACCCGACAGAACGTACCTGTCCTGGAGGGCACCTCCCTCGATGGTGTCGCCAAGGGCGGCTACGTGCTTTCCGACGCGGAAGGCAAGCCGGACGTGGTGCTGATCGGTACCGGTTCCGAGGTTCAGCTCGCTGTGCAAGCGCAGAAGTCGTTGGCGGACAAGGGCGTCGCGGCTCGCGTCGTATCGATGCCGTCGATCGAATGGTTCGACGAACAGACCCCCGAGTATCGCGATTCGGTCCTGACCCCCGGCGTGCCGCGCGTCGCCGTCGAGGCCGGAATCGCGATGCCGTGGTACCGCCTTGTCGGCACTGGCGGCGAGATCGTTTCGCTGGAACACTACGGAGCATCGGCTGATTACCAGGTGCTCTTCAACGAGTTCGGAATCACCGCCGACGCCGTCGTTGCCGCTGCGCAACGCACCCTGGACAACTGAGAAAGGGACCAACCATGACACAGAACGACAAGCTCGCCGAACTCGCCGACTCAGGCGTCTCGGTATGGCTCGACGACCTCTCGCGCGACCTGATCGCCACCGGTCGCCTCGAGGAACTAATCAAGACGCGGTCGGTTGTTGGTGTGACCACCAACCCGTCAATCTTCCAAGCCGCGCTGTCCAACGGCGCAACCTACGCCGGGCCGATTAGTGAACTGGCGCTGCGCGGCGCCGACGTTGACGCCGCGATTCGCGCCGTCACCACCGACGACGTCCGCGATGCGTGCGATGTTTTCCGCCCGGTCCACGCAGAGTCCGACGGCGTCGACGGTCGCGTCTCGATTGAGGTCGACCCTCGACTCGCCAATGACACCGACGGCACCGTGGAGCAGGCCATCGAGCTGTGGAAGATCGTCGACCGCCCCAATTTGCTGATCAAGATCCCCGCTACCAAGGCGGGTCTGCCAGCCATCACTCGCGTCCTCGCCGAGGGCATCAGCGTCAACGTGACGCTCATCTTCTCCGTCGAGCGTTACCTTGAGGTCATCGACGCGTTCCTCGACGGTCTCGACGCCGCTTACCAAGCGGGACAGGATCTTTCGACGCTGCACTCGGTCGCGTCGTTCTTCGTCTCGCGCGTCGACACCGAGATCGACAACCGACTCGATGCCATCGGCACCCCGGATGCCCTGAAGCTGAAGGGCAAGGCAGGCCTCGCCAACGCTCGGCTCGCGTACGCCGCCTACCAGCGGACCTTCGAGGTGGAGACGCGCTTCCCCGACCTTGCCGCACACGGTGCTCGGCCACAGCGTGCACTGTGGGCGTCGACCGGCACCAAAAACGCCGACTACCCGGACACGCTGTACATCAGCGAGCTGGTGGCACCCAACACGGTGAACACCATGCCCGGTAAGACGATGGAAGCCTTCGCCGACCACGGCTGGGTGAACAACCAGTCGATCATCGGTACCGAAGCGGCTTCGCGCGCGGAATTCGATGCGCTGACCGCGGTCGGGGTCGACCTCGACGACGTGTTCGCCGTCCTCGAAACCGAAGGCGTTGCGAAGTTCGAGCAGGCATGGACCGAGCTGATCGCCGCCACCGACGAGCAGCTCACCGCGGCGAGGGCCTAGACCAGGCGATGGCAAGGTCGGCGGTGTCGTCAAACCCGTTGCGCGACAAGCGTGACAAGCGGCTGCCACGGATCGCGGGTCCGTGCAGTCTGGTCATTTTCGGTGTGACGGGTGACCTTGCCAAGCGCAAGCTCATGCCGGCGATCTACGACCTCGCCAATCGGGGGCTACTTCCGCCCAGCTTCGCGCTGGTGGGCTTCGCCCGACGCGACTGGCAGGGAGAAGACTTCGCGACGATCGTTCACGACGCGGTCAAGGCGCACTCGCGAACTCCGTTCCGCGAGGACGTCTGGCGCCAGCTGTCGGAGGGCTTCCGATTCGTCCAGGGCACATTCGACGACAACGAAGCATTCGACCAACTCGCGCAGACGCTGCACGAGCTGGACGTCGAGCGCGGCACCGACGGCAACCATGCGTTCTACCTGTCGGTTCCACCGGTAGCCTTCCCGGTCGTGTGTGAGCAGCTCAAGCGCTCGGGACTCGCCGCGCCGCAAGACAACCACTGGCGCCGAGTGGTGATCGAGAAGCCATTCGGCCACGACCTTGCGAGCGCTCGTGAACTGAATGCCGTCGTCAACAGCGTTTTCCCAGAGGAATCGGTCTTCCGCATCGATCACTATCTGGGTAAGGAAACGGTTCAGAATATTCTGGCGCTGCGATTCGCCAACCAGCTGTTCGACCCGCTGTGGAGCTCGCACTACATCGACCACGTCCAGATCACGATGGCCGAGGACATCGGTCTTGGCGGGCGCGCAGGCTACTACGACGGCATCGGCGCCGCGCGCGACGTCATTCAGAACCACCTGCTTCAGCTGTTGGCTCTGGTCGCAATGGAAGAGCCGGTTTCCTTTGAACCGGCTCAATTGCAGGCCGAGAAGATCAAGGTGTTGTCCGCGACGCGCAATATCCTTCCGGTAGAAGGCAACTCGGCCCGTGGACAGTACGCGACGGGATGGCAAGGTAGCGAAAAGGTCAGCGGTCTACTCGACGAGGACGGCTTCGCTAAAGATTCGACAACCGAGACCTACGCTGCGATCGCCCTGGAAGTTGATACACGACGCTGGGCGGGTGTCCCCTTCTACCTCCGCACCGGCAAACGACTTGGTCGTCGAGTCACCGAGATTGCCCTCGTCTACAAACGAGCGCCGCATCTCCCCTTCGACCAGACGATGACCGAAGAACTCGGCCAAAATGCGCTGGTTATCCGGGTCCAACCCGACGAGGGGGTCACCCTTCGATTTGGTTCGAAGGTCCCGGGATCGTCGATGGAGGTCCGCGACGTCAACATGGACTTCAGCTACGGGCAGGCATTTACCGAATCCTCACCGGAAGCCTACGAGCGCCTCATCCTCGACGTGCTCCTCGGTGAACCGTCGCTGTTTCCAGTCAATGCCGAGGTCGAATTGTCATGGGAGATCCTCGATCCCGTGCTTGAAGCGTGGGCGAAGGCCGGGCGACCCGACGAGTACGAGTCGGGCACCTGGGGCCCCCGCAGCGCGGACGACATGATGGCCCGCACGGGTCGGACTTGGCGGCGACCATGATCAAAAAGCTTCCGGACACTTCGACGACCGATGTCAGCAAGGCGTTGGTCAAGATGCGCGAGACCGGCGGCGCCGTCACCCTCGGCCGCGTGCTGACGCTTATCGTCAAAACCGAGAAGGGCGACGATCTCGAAGCCGCCATCAAAGCGGCCAACGACGCCAGTCGAGAACACCCGTGTCGCGTCATCGTCGTAGCTGCGGGTGATCGCAAAGCACCCGCCCGACTCGACGGTGAGATTCGTGTCGGCGGCGACGCCGGAGCATCAGAAGTGGTGGTGCTCAACCTGTTTGGAGAACTCGCCGCACATGCGCATGCGGTGGTCATGCCCTTCCTGCTGCCCGACACCCCGGTGGTGACGTGGTGGCCCGGTACTGCGCCGGCCAATCCGGCGAAGGATCGACTCGGCCGCCTCAGCCAACGCCGAATCCTCGACGGCACCAACCGATTTGATTCGTCCGCGCTCCTCGCAAAGCGCATCAAGTCCTACTCCCCCGGTGACACCGACATCGCGTGGGCGCAGATCACACCATGGCGCGCGATCCTCGCCGCCGTGTTCGACCGCAACGGCCTGACCCCAGTAAGCGCGCGCGTCAGCGCCCCCGGCGCCTCCGTCGGACTCGACCTCCTGGGCGGGTGGCTCGCGGCCAGCTTGGACGTGCCAACTGAACGCGTCGACGGCGATCTCGTGATCTCCGTCGCCTGCAAGGAAGGCGATGTGTCGCTGACCGCGGTCGGCGGCGACACGATTGTGAACTCTCCTGGCCGGCCGCCGGGCCGTGTGCCGTGGCAGATCCGCACGGTCGGCGAATGCCTTGCCGAGGAGCTTCGACGCCTCGATCCGGACGAGATCTACGAGCTGGCGCTCCACGGGACGACAAAACTCATTCGCAACCAGAGGTGACCTGATGGGATCGACGAGCCACGATATCTTTGCGGACAAGGGTGACTTGGTAACGGCTGCGGCCGACGCTCTGGTCCAGGTGATTTCTGCCGCAATCGCTGCTCGCGGCGTCGCGCTGATCGTTCTGACCGGCGGCAGCAACGGCATCGCCCTGCTGGAAGCTCTGCGCACGCGCGAGGTCAACTGGAACAAGGTTGAACTGTTCTTTGGTGACGACCGATTTGTACCGACGGACGATGCCGAACGCAACGCCGGGCAAGCGGCCGCCGCCCTATTCGATCACATCGAGATCGATCCCAATCACATACATGCGATGGCCGCATCCGACGGCGCTTTTGGCGACGATATCGACGCGGCCGCAGCCGATTACGCGAGTGTCCTACGTCAGCAGGCTGCCGGTGAGCCGTCACCCGCGTTTGATGTGCATCTCCTCGGCATGGGCGGTGAAGGACACATAAACTCGTTGTTCCCGCACACCGACGCCACCGCGGAGGCGTCGGAAACTGTTGTCGCAGTGAATGATTCCCCAAAACCGCCGCCGCGTCGCATTTCGTTGACGCTGCCCGCGGTGAACCGTTCGCGAGAGGTTTGGTTCCTTGTCGCGGGCGCCGACAAGGCGGAAGCCGTGGCGGCCGGTATCAACGGAGCCGACGCCGCGGACTGGCCGTGTGCGGGAGCGCACGGAACGTCGGCGACGCGCTGGTTCCTCGACGAAGCTGCTGCGTCCGGGCTGTAGCTCGCTGCTCTAGCCGCTATTGCGCAGTGCTGTAGCGAGCCCATTCATGGTCAGCAGAATTCCGCGTCGGGTTTCGTGTGATTCGTCGCCGTCGCGGTAGCGTCGCAAGAACTCGACCTGCAGCATATTCAGCGGTTCCAGATACGGGAAGCGGTTGTACACCGACCGCTTGAGTGCGGCGTTGTCCGACAGCAAGTCGTCGCTTCCGGTGATCGCGGCAAGCATCGCGAGGCATCTTTCGTGCTCGACGACGATGCGGCCAAACACCTGTTCCCGAATCTGATCGTCGGTGACTAGCTGTGAATAGCGGTGCGCTACGCCGAGATCCGACTTCGCCAGGACCTGCGCCATATTTGACAGCACGCTCCGAAAGAACGGCCACCGCTGATAGTAGCTCTGCAGCGTTGCCAGTCGGCTCGGATCGTCGGCTACCCACGCATCGAATGCCGCTCCGGTTCCATACCAGCCGGGAAGCATAACTCGCGATTGACTCCAGGACAGGACCCATGGGATGGCGCGGAGGTCGGAGATAGCGGTGGTTTGCTTGCGCGACGCGGGACGACTGCCGATATTCAACTCGCCAATCTCCGACAGCGGCGTCGACTCGGTGAAGTACTGGACGAATCCCGGTGTGCGATGGACCAATTCGCTGTACGCGTCGCGTGCGAGCGCGGCAAGCTCATCGAGCGCACGGTAGGCGTCGTCAGATTCGTCACCAAGACCTTCGGTGTCCAGCAACGACGATTCGATAGTCGCGGCCAGTAGGGTCTCAAGGTTGCGGTGCGCCGACACCGGTTCGGCATACTTGGCCGCGATGATCTCGCCTTGCTCGGTGATCCGCAGGGAACCCTGTACCGCGCCGGGCGGCTGGGCGAGGATCGCGTCGTAGCTGGGGCCACCGCCTCGACCGACCGTGCCACCGCGACCGTGGAAGAGCCGCAAGCGAATCCCGGCAGCCTTCGACGCGGCAACCAGATCTAGTTCCGCGCGGTACAGAGCCCAGTTCGCCGCGAGATACCCGCCATCCTTGTTGGAGTCGGAGTAGCCGAGCATGACTTCCTGGACACCGCCCTGCGCGTCGACGAGGGCGCGATAGACCGGAACCTCAAGGGCCGCGGTAATAGTCGCGGCACCCTGCTGAAGATCCTCGATGGTCTCGAACAGCGGAACCACCCGGACCGTGCTCGACGGTCCGCCAGGATCGAAGATCCCCGCTTCTTTCAGGAGTAGCAGGGCCTCGAGCATGTCGCTCACCGACGTACACATGCTGATGATGTAGTTCGGGATCGCGTCGGCACCAAAGGTGTCGATCGCCTTCGCGGCGGCCGCGACAATCGCAAGCTCCTTTGCCGCCAATTCCGATAGTTCGGCTCGCGGCGTCGTCAGTGGTCGTCGAGCGGACAACTCGGTGCTCAGCAACGCAACTCGCTGCGCCTCGTCGAGGGACAGGTAGTCGGCGTGGACACCGGCCCACGCCAGCAACTCGCCGACGACGGTCTCGTGCACGTCCGAGTTCTGACGCATGTCGAGACCAGACAGGTTGAAGCCGAATGTCCGGACGCTCTCCCGCAGCCGGCCGAGCCGATCGTCGGCGATTGCGTCGTCATTGTTGTCGCGCAGGGCAGCATCGACGACGTCCAGCTCGGCCAGGAGCTCCACCGCCGCGCCGTACGGTTCTGCGGAACCAATGCTCTGACCAAAGTCGGAACCGAACATCGACTGCCCGGTTGCTACCAGCCGCGCCGAAATCTGCGCCAGCACAACACGAAAGGGTTCATCGTCGGCTGCGGCGACGGCTCCGCCAGCATCGATCAGCACTCGCAGCTCATCGGATATTGCGACGAGCCGGGCAGACATGCTCAATTCCTGTGCCAGCGAACGTAATTCGCTCAGGTGATGGTCGACGGCAGCTCGCGCCGCCCGCGACGTCGCTAGCGCCACAATGTCCGCCGTCACGTACGGGTTACCGTCCCGATCGCCTCCGATCCAGGAGCCCATCCGAATCATCGGCGCCGCTTGGACCCCCGACGTCGGGAAGCGTTGCAGCAGGGCGGTCCGGACTTCGGTGTTGATCCGCGGCACCACATCGAAGAATGAGGCGTCGTAATAGCGCAGACCCGACGCAACCTCGTCGCTAATGGTCAGGCGCTCAATTCGCACGAGCGCCGTTTGCCACAGGGTGAGGATCTGCCGATCGATGGCGGCGAGATTCGCCCGCTCCTCGGTTGGCGTGAGTTCCGTTCGCTCGCGTAGGCGCATGAGCTCGGTAATGCGGTTCTGCGCTTCAAACACCGTGCGACGACGCGTCTCCGTCGGGTGCGCGGTAATCACCGGAACGACCGTCGCGGCGGCCAACTCGGCCGCTACTTGCGCATCCGTCAGTCCGGCCGCCTCGAGTTTGGCGTACGTCGACGCGAGGCTGCTGGCCTGCGGAGCGTCGGCGGCGCGTTCGTGAATCGCACGTCGACGTTCTCGGTGCAGATCTTCACCCAGATTTGCGAGCAGCGCGAATAGGCTGAATGCCCGTACTACCGGTAGCAGTTGGGTTGCGGGACGATCGTCGAACATGGCCGCGAGCGCGTCCCGATCAACTTCGGAACGTCGAATGGCGAACGCGGCGGTCCGTGCGTTTTCGATCAGATCGAAAATCTCTGGACCGGAGTGGGTACGGACGACGTCGCCAAGCATCGAGCCAAGGAGACGGATGTCGTCACGTAGCGGTTCGGTCAGCACCCGACCGGCGTCGTCGACGACGATGTGGTCAACGATGGATGTTGCGGGGCGCCACTGCGAATTACCCGGCGTCGTTTCACTCATCGGTCAATTATCGCGCAGGGCTGCGGACTCCGCGCGGCGTCCGATGCGTTGGCTAGCTGAGGCGGATGTTCACGCCGACCGCGACGATCAGAATGAACCAGATGACGCCGACGAAAATGGTGAGGCGATCGAGGTTGCGCTCAACGACGCTGGAACCCGAGAGGCTGGACTGCACGCCACCGCCGAACAGGGACGACAGACCGCCGCCCTTGCCACGGTGGAGCAACACCAGCACCACCATCAGCGCGCTGGTGACGATGATTCCGATGTCGAGTGCGAGCTTCACGAGTTAGCGATCCTTTTCAACGGGACGTTTCGGGGCGCGCATTAGCGCGCAACCCAGCACATTCTACGCGAAGTGCCGGGTGCGGAGCGAACGGGCCGGAACCCGATACACGATCGGTCAGGGCAACGGACCGCCAGCGGCAATGGCGGACAGGGTCGCGAACTCGTCCGACTTCAACGAGGCACCACCAACGAGCGCGCCATCGACGTCGTTCTGACCAACTATGTCTCCGACGTTCTTGGCGTTGACCGAACCGCCGTACAAGATGCGAACCGAGTCAGCGGTCGCGGCGTTCGAGATCTCGGCGAGCGCTCCGCGGATGGCCGCGCACACTTCCTGCGCATCCTCGGCGCTAGCAACGCGGCCGGTACCGATGGCCCACACCGGCTCGTAGGCGACGACAACCTTGGTGATCTCGTCAGCCGACAGACCGGCGAGCGAGCCCTTGAGCTGCGCGACGTTGTAGGCGACGTGGTCACCGGCTTCGCGCACCTCGAGTCCTTCGCCGATGCAGACAATCGGCGTCAGTTCATGTTTGAGAGCGGCCTTGGCCTTGGCCAGGACGATTTCGTCGGTCTCGGCGTGGAAGGTGCGACGCTCGGAGTGTCCAACGACGACGTAGGTGCAGCCGAGCTTAGCCAGGAACGCACCGCTGATCTCGCCGGTGTATGCGCCGGAATCGTGCGCCGACACATCCTGCGCACCGTAGGTGAACAGCAGTTTGTCGCCGTCGACGACGGTCTGCACGCTACGAATATCGGTGAACGGCGGGATCACCGTGACATCGACCTTGTCGAAGTACTTCGCGGGCAGCGAGGCCGCCAGTTTCTGAACCAACCCGATAGCCTCGAGGTGGTTCAGGTTCATCTTCCAGTTGCCGGCGATAAGCGGCTTACGCGACGATGCCATGATCAGGCCTCCAACACGGTGAGTCCGGGCAATTCCTTGCCTTCCAAATACTCCAGCGAAGCACCGCCGCCGGTGGAGATATGGGAGAAATCGCTGTCCGGTAGTCCCAGGACGCGAACAGCCGCGGCCGAGTCACCGCCGCCAACGACGGTGAACGCACCGCGTCCGGTGGTAGCGGCAATCGCCTCGGCGACTCCCTTGGTGCCAGCCGCGAACTTGTCAAACTCGAACACACCGGACGGACCGTTCCAGAAGATGGTCTCGGCACCCGACAGCACGGCGCTAAAACGCTTAACCGATTCCGGGCCGATATCCAGTCCCATCCAGCCGTCGGGGATCGCGTCGGCGGCGACCGTCTTTGCGTCGGCGTCGGCGGCAAACTTGTCTGCGACGACGACATCCACCGGAAGGTGAATCACGTCGCCGAACCGCTCTAGCAGGTCCTTGCAAACACCGATCTGGTCTTCCTGCAGCAACGAGGTACCGACGGAATGGCCCTGTGCGGCAAGGAAAGTGAACGCCATGCCGCCACCGATGACGAGGGTGTCAACCTTCGGCGCCAGCGCTTCGATGACCCCAAGCTTGTCGGAGACTTTCGAGCCACCGAGCACGACGGCATAGGGGCGTCGAGCTTCTTCGGTCAGCTTGGACAGTACGTCAACTTCGGCCGCAACCAATTCACCGGCGTAGTGCGGCAGCAACTTCGCGACGTCGTACACCGACGCCTGCTTGCGGTGCACCACTCCGAAGCCGTCGGAGACGAACGCACCGTCGTCACCGACGAGTTCAACGAGTGCCTTGGCCAGCTTGGTGCGCTCGGCCTCGTCCTTCGACGTCTCGCGTGGGTCGAAGCGAATGTTCTCCAGGAGGAGCACGTCGCCATCGGTCAGGCCTTCGGCGCGCGCAAGCGCATCGGCGCCAACCACATCACCGGCTAGTTGAACGTTGCGGCCGAGCTCCTCGCTCAGTCGCGCGGCAACCGGCGCCAGGGAGAACTTGGCATCGGGCTTCCCCTCGGGGCGACCCAGGTGGGCGGTGATGATCACCTTCGCATCGGCCTCGACCAACGCACGCAGCGTCGGAATCGAGGCGAGGATGCGACCCGGGTCGGTAATCGCGCCGTTGTCGTCGAGCGGAACGTTGAAGTCCGAACGAACGAGGACACCGCGACCCGAAACACCTTCGGTCAGAAGGTCTTTCAGAGTAGGTACAGCCATGATGTTCTAGTCTCCTAGCAATTTTCGACTAACAGCCAGCCGGTGATGAGTCGTGCGGATCAGTGCGAACTGCTCGCTTAGAGCGACTTCGAGACGAGACCGATGAGGTCCGCGAGGCGGTTCGAGTAGCCCCACTCGTTGTCGTACCACGACACGACTTTCGCCTGATCGTCGATGACCTTGGTCAGGCCAGCGTCGAACAGCGAGCTGTGTGGGTCGGTGACAATGTCGCTCGACACAATCGGAGCGTCGTAGTACTTCAGGATGCCCTTGAGCGGTCCGTCCGCGGCAGCCTTCATCGCGGCGTTGATGTCCGCGGCCGAGGCCGACTTCGCGAGGTGAGCGGTGAGGTCGGTGACCGAACCGGTTGGGATCGGAACGCGCAGTGCGTAGCCGTCGAGCTTGCCCTTGAGTTCCGGCAGAACCAGTCCGATTGCCTTGGCGGCACCGGTCGAGGTCGGCACGATGTTGATCGCGGCGGCGCGTGCGCGACGCAGGTCCTTGTGCGGACCGTCCTGTAGGTTCTGGTCCTGGGTGTAGGCATGGATGGTGGTCATCAGGCCCTTGACGATGCCGAACTCGTCGTTGAGAACCTTCGCCAGCGGGCCGAGGCAGTTGGTGGTGCACGACGCGTTGGAGATGATGTTCTGGCTGCCGTCGTACTTGTCGTCATTCACGCCCATCACGATGGTGATGTCCTCGTCGGAGGCGGGAGCGGAGATGATGACCTTCTTGGCGCCCGCGTCCAGGTGGCCCTGGGCCTTGTCACGCGCGGTGAAGATACCGGTCGACTCGACGACGACGTCGACACCGAGGTCGCCCCACGGAATTGCGGCGGGACCTTCCTTGACCTCAAGGGCCTTGATCTTCTGATTGCCGACGACGATGGTGTCTTCACCTTCGAGCGACACGTCCTGAGGCAGACGCCCCAAGATCGAGTCGAACTTCAGCAGGTGCGCCAGGCTGGCGTTGTCGGTGAGGTCGTTGACCGCGACGATTTCAATGTCGGTGGTGCCCAATGCCTTCTGAGCCTCGACTGCGCGGAAGAAGTTGCGGCCGATCCGGCCGAATCCGTTGACGCCAACGCGAACTGTCACTGATGTTCTCCTTGTGTGGGCCCGCCGGGAGTGGTGGCGGTAGCTGACCGACGTTTCTTCGCCGCTCGCGGCAGGCGATAGCACGCGTACGGTTGCGTCCAGCTTAGTCGCCAGCCCCACCCGTAGTCAGCGGGGGTTGCCTACGTCACTCGGCGTACTCGCTCGTCGTCGTCACTCGTCGGTCATCACTCGTCGGTCATCACTCGTCGTCGAGGAGGTCCGCGGTCACCGCCGACTCGGTGTCGGGCAACCCTTCGGTCCGCGCTTTCTTGTCGGCCATCGACAGGAGGCGTCGAATTCGTCCGGCAACCGCGTCCTTGGTCATGGGCGGATCGGCTAGTTGGCCCAGCTCTTCGAGCGATGCCTGCCGATGCGTGACGCGCAACTGGCCAGCCGCAACCAAATGTTCGGGGACTTCGTCGCCGAGAATCTCCAGCGCGCGCTCGACCCGTGCCGCGGCGGCGACGGCCGCACGGGCCGATCGGCGCAGGTTCGCGTCGTCGAAGTTAGCCAGCCGATTCGCGGTCGCCCGTACCTCTCGGCGCATTCGGCGCTCTTCCCACACCAGGCGGGTGTCGTGGGCACCCATTCGGGTCAGTAAGGCACCGATGGCGTCGCCGTCCCGGATGACCACCCGATCCGCACCGCGTACCTCGCGTGCCTTGGCCGTAACACCGAGGCGTCGAGCTGCACCGACGAGCGCCAGAGCCGCCTCGGGACCGGGGCAGCTCACTTCCAGCGCCGACGATCGCCCCGGTTCGGTCAGCGAACCGTGCGCGAGGAACGCGCCACGCCACGCGGCCTCCGAGTCGACGATGCCGCCGCCAACAACCTGTGCGGGCAAGCCGCGTACCGGGCGGCCGCGCATGTCGAGGAGGCCGGTCTGACGTGCGAGGGCTTCACCGTCCTTAGTGACCCGAACGATGTATCGCGCACTCTTGCGAAGGCCACCGCTGCGCAACACGTGGACGTCAGAGTTGTAGCCGTAAAGGTCGAAGATATCTCGACGGAGCCGACGGGCTACGTTGCCCAAGTCGACCTCGGCTTCGATGACGACTCGCCCGGCCACAATGTGCAGGCCGCCGGCAAACCGGAGCAGCGCCGACACCTCGGCCTTACGCGCGCTCGTCGTCGTTACCACTAGACGACTCAGCTCGTCTTTGGCTGCCGCAGTCATCGCCACCGGTTGCCCTCCTCCAGTCATTGTGTCGTGCCGTTAGTCAGGTCATGCACCAGTCGAGCAACTTTCCGCGGATCGTGCACCTGCTCGCCGCCGACCGCCAAATCTCCAATGCGCAGGTCCGCCCCAAATCGAGCTGCAGCTCGCGCCACATGTTCCCGCTCACGCCCTTCGGGAACTGACCTCTCGTCGACGATCACATCATCGATACGCAACGTATCGGCGTGTGCGTGCAGGACATGCAAATGACGCTCCACCGAGAAGCCTGTGGTTTCACCAAGCTCAGGCGCAAGATTAACAATCAACATTCGTCGTGCCGACGTGCGGGCCAATGCCGCTAGTTGATCGGGAATCAGGACGTGCGGGATAACGCTGGAAAACCATGATCCTGGACCCAACACCACGAGTTCGGCCGCCTCGATGGCAGATCGG
>QIRE01000121.1_pt1 | contig 19042 bp, 17 predicted proteins | sample 2940141 | NCBI WGS metagenome assembly QIRE01 (sample SAMN09273532, study PRJNA473421) | Gut metagenome, whole genome shotgun sequencing project. | isolation source: gut tissue | host: Folsomia candida VU population | place: Netherlands: Amsterdam | collected 2016-03-06
CGATCTGTCACCGACGTCCAGCGTCGGATCGTCGGCGTGCGCCGCGACCTTCGCCACAAACTCGGCGAGCGTCGCGCGACGCTGATTCTTGACGTTCTCCTGCCACACCGACGGCAACTGTCGGGCAAGGTCGCGGACCGTAACGACGACGTGGATTTCGTCGGCGAACGAAAGGTCGGAGACCAGCCGTTTGATCTGCTCCTCGGTAGCACTCGCGAACAGTTCGTGGGACAGAATGCAATCGCCTGGCCAGGCTCGCATCTGCGCGATCATCGTCGGCCAGACCTTCGCCTGGGCGGGATCAACCCAATCCAGGTATCGCTGCGGCTGCAATCCGACGGCCGCGTGAAAGTGGTCGTCGATGGCATTGCCGGGATACAGAAGGTCCGCGACCTTCAACGCGACGTCGCGATTGCGCCACAGCCGGTCCTGCAGGTAGGTCGTTCCCGTCTTGGGGAGGCCAATATGCACGAACACCGATGACATGAGAGTCAACCCTAGCGATCACGTAGATTCTTATCCGTACGGTGTCGGGTGGAGTCCGACGATTTGGGTGCGGACCTGCCCGCGAGGTAAAGTGGACCGCTGACCGTCGAACCCCGGCATTTCCGTGTGGGTTCGCAGCACAAGCCATAGACATTAAGCAACACGAAGAGGGTAAAAACGCGTGGCAAACATCAAGTCGCAGGTGAAGCGCAACCGCACTAACGAGGCTGCTCGTCGTCGCAACCAGGCCGCGAAGTCGGCGCTGCGTACCGCGGTGCGCAACTTCCGCGAGGCCGTCGAATCTGGTGACAAGGACAAGGCTTCGGCCCTGCTGACCAGCACCAGCCGCCACCTCGACAAGGCAGCCAGCAAGGGCGTTATCCACGCCAACCAGGCTGCCAACAAGAAGTCGGCCATGGCTGTGGCCGTCAACAAGCTCTGAGGTTCACCTACTAGGTGCACCAATGCACCCCGACGACTCCCACGCGGTCGTCGGGGTGTTTCGCGTCCCACCAAGCTACTTCGGCGGCCGCTAGCGGCGGCCAGCGCGGCTCGGGCGTAATCCGGCGATCTGCGCGACCGCATGTTCCAGGCTGTAGTCGGCGTTTGCCGCTTGACCTTTGACGTCAGCATTCAGGGCGGCGACCACGATGAGTGCCTGCGCGATGGACTCGGTATCCCATGCGCGCGCCTGGCCCTGCAGTTTCTTAACCCGTCCCGGTGGCATGCCTAGCTCCGACGCCGCCGAGTACTGATCGGTTGAACCGAGGGAACGAACCCGCGCGATGCCGTGTACCGCTTCAGCCAATGCATCGGCGAGGAGAACGCGCGGCACACCGTGGTGAATGGCCCACGCGAGCGACTCGGCCGCCGATCCCGCGTCGCCGGTCACCGCATAGTCGGCGATCTCGAAACCGGTGACCTCCGGTCGGCCCGAGTAATACAGGCGGACGGCGTCCGCATCGATTTTCCCGCCGGTGTCGGCAACCAACTGACTGCACGCGGCAGCCAACTCACGTAGCTCACCGCCGACGCTTTGCGTCAGGAGTTCGACGACCGCGGCCGGTACTCGAACACCCAATGAGCGGAACTCGTTGCGGACAAACTCCATTCGCTCCGACGGCCAGCGGGGGGCAACGCACCCATGTTCGACGGCCCCTGCCTTGCGTAGCGCGGGAGCCATTGCCTTGGCCCGGCCACCGCCGCTATGAATCACAAGCAGCGTCACACCCTCGGGAAGCTGACCGGCGGTCGCGGTGATGAGTGCGGCAGGTTCCTTCCCCGCGTCAGCGGCCGCCTCGAGCACCAAGATGCGCTCTTCCGCGAACAGCGACGGACTCAACATTTCAGCAAGTTCATGTTCGGTGACTTCGCCCGCCCGGATCCGCGTGACCGGCACGTTCTCGCCCGCCTGCTCGCTGACCGCGGCCGCGACCTCGCTGATCACGCGACCGGTCAGGAAGTCGTCGTCGCCGAGCAGCAAATGTAAGCGGTCCACCACGCGAACCATGCTGCCAGACGCGGACGACACTCACGCCGACGGCTACCAAGCCGGCGAGCAGGAGCGCTCCCGCGACGCCGTCGGGTACGCCGACCGTTGCCCAGTCTTGGCGTCCCAGGAGTCGTGCCGATCCGAGCATCCAGCCCAGGGCCGGTCCCAGGAGTCGAATCAAGAGTTCTGCCAGCAATCGCGCGGGACCACCAAGGCTCGCGCTGAACGCCGCAATCGCGCCAATCACGGTGATCACTCCGACGACCGGCACCACGACGATATTGGCGAGTAGCCCCGTGATGCTGAATTGACCGCTGATCATGGCGACGAGTGGTGCCGTCACCACTTGCGCGATGAACGTGATGGCCACCAGCTGCGCAACCACGTGAGGTATTCGGTGGCAGTGCAGCCAGAAGGCGAGGTCCGCACCCCAACAGACCAGCGCAGCCGTGGCCGCCACCGACATCGCGAACCCCGCGTCGAGAGCCATATCCGGCCACCACACCACGGCCGCGCCGATCGCGACACACAGCGCCGCCATCGAGTTGGTGCGACGCGACCGGGCGAGGGCCAGCAGCGCGATCAGTCCCATGCCGGCGGCTCGCACCACGCTTGGCGACGGGCGCACCAGGATCACAAACCCGACGATCACCACTACGCCGAGAACAGCCGTCGCGCGAGGCCCCGCACCGCCCAGCCGCAACCCCAGTACCGCAACTCCAACCACCAGCGCGAAATTGGCTCCGGACACCGCGAGAAGATGACTCAGCCCCGATCGGCGGAAGTCATCGCGAACCTGATCATCGATCGCCGCCGTGTCGCCGAGGACGAGACCTGGAAGCAATCCGGCTCGCTCCGGTGAGAGCCCGCGTTGGGCAAGGGTCGAGAACCGGTGGCGGACCATCGACGATGTCGCGAAATACCAGGGCGCCGACCTGGTCAGCGTCGGTGGCGACGCCGCGCTCAGCATCGCCACCGACAGATCGTCGCCGCGCGGCGGCCGCACCCCGACTACGGCCCGCACATGCTGCCCCGGACTCACCGGCGCCCACGCAGGACGCAGCGGTCCGGTCACGAAAACGACCGCATTGCCCGCTCGGGATTTGCGCACCTGACCGTCGGGACCCTGACCGACGCCTATCACCGACACTTTCACGATCATTCGAGAACCGTTGGGCGACAACCACTGTGGGTCATCTCTGACTGCCAACTCCACCGACGTCCGGTGCCCGACGTCGGTGTGAATCGGATGTCCCTGCGCCACGACGAGACGCAGTAGAAGGATGGCACCAACGGCGGCGACTACACCGGCGGTCGCGATAATCCCAGCTACCAGGCGCCAATAGCGAGGGTCTCGAACCGCGAGTACCACGGCAATCAGACTGCTCGCCACCGCAACAAGGACGATCGACACCGTCACCACCCGTGAAGCGAGAAGCCCGACAATCGTGATGCCCCAGCACCCAAGCGCGGGACCGAGGAGGCGAAAATCCATGTGCACCACTCGAATCGGAGCTCTTAGACGGTCACCCGTTCGCGTAGTTTCTGCAGCCGCGCCGGACCGATGCCGTCCACCTCCCCCAACTGGTCGACGGACGTGAACCGCCCGTGTTTGGTCCGCCAATCGAGGATCGCCGCAGCCGTCACCGGCCCGACGCCGGGCAAGGTATCCAGCTCGGCAATCGTCGCCGTGTTCAAATTGACCTTCCCACCCGATGTCCCCGTGGGTCCCGCGGCTGCTGACCCCCCGGCACCTGGTACTGCAGCGGCCGGTGCCGCCGGGCCGCCCGGTGGATCCGCGACGCCGACGATCGCACTACGCAACATCGCGCGATTTGGTCCACCCGCCAGCCCGACGATGATCTGATCCCCGTCACGAAGTGGCCGAGCGAGGTTGAGCGACAACAGATCCGCGCCCGGTCGTGCCCCACCCGCGGCGGCAATGGCATCCGCGACTCGCGCCTGCGGCGACAACCGAACGAGTCCGGGCCGATTCACCAACCCGACGACACTGATCACGAGCCGGGTCGCGGGTTCTGCCGGTTTATGGCTCACCGGCGGTGAGCTTCCCAGTGCGGCAACAGGTTTCGTCGGTCCGGCAGACTCCGGAAAGGCGATCGGGCTGATGTCAACGGGTGCCGTTCGCACCAACAGAACCCCAGCCACTACAACGGCGAGGATCCCCACGACGATCAGCGCCAGCGCTGCGGGTGGCGCAGGCAGCATTCGACGCGGCGGTTCCCAATCGTCGGGGTCGTTGGCGGGGTCTTCGGTGGCGGGATCGCCCGTTGAGTGGCCAGTCGGGTCTGAATCATCGTCCGGCGCAAGCCAAGCCGGTTCCGCTCCGATCCCCCACTCATGCGCGGTGTCATGCGCGGTGTCATGCGCAGTATCGAGCGCGCTGCCACCGGAGCCGGACTCTAGGCGATCGAGTCGTTGCAGCGGTGAAACGTGAACTTGCCCGTTCCTCCCCATGGCGCCAACCTACGGATCGGACCCGACGTTAACGGACCGTGCATGCGCCGCTGGCCGCCGCCTGTGGACAGCGACGGTGTTGGGGAGAACTCAGGGTTTCAAAAGACTCAGGGCTCGAGCGGCGCAAGCCCGGTCGCGATAACCACGCCAACTGCACCGCGTCCCACATGGCAGCCGAGCACCGGCCCCAGATCGGCGACCAGCGTCGATCCGATATTGGGGAAGCGTTCGGATAGTTGCGCGGAAATGTCGGCCGCGACGTCGGGGGCCTGGCAGTGCTGCACGCCGATGGTCACCTCGTCGTCGGCTGCCAACTCGACGGCGGCGTCGATCATCTTGCCGAGCGCCTTGGATGCGGTGCGATGCCGTTCGCGGAGTACGAGCGAGCCGTCGACCATATGCAGGATGGGTTTGATTGACAGCGCCGACCCGAGCAGCTTGCTGGCTGCGCTCATCCGTCCGCTGGACTTCAGATTGTCGAGGGTTACCACGGTAAGTAATGACTCGACCGTCGCGGCTAACCGAATCGCCGACTCGTAAACGCGGTCCCGATCGTCGCCGGCCGCTGCGGCTTGCGCGGCCGCGATGGCGGTGAATCCGACGGCCAGTCCCACCGATCGGGAGTCGACGACGCGCACCGTACCTTGGTACTTTTCGGCCGCCAACCTGGCGTTACTCCAGGTACCCGAGAGTCGACGCGACATGTGAACTGCTACCACGCCGTCGCCGTTGCTCTCTTCGATCGCCTCATCGAAGGCACGTTCCAGATCGTTTGGAATCGCACCCGACGTCGTGACGCCCGGGGTTGTGACGATGTCGTCGGGGATGTCGTCGACGCCCTCGGAGTAATTGGCATCGCCGACAGCAAGATGTAGTGGGACCTGCTTGATCCGGAACTGCTCGGTCAGTGACTCGGGCAGCCGGCAGGAGGAGTCTGTGACGACGACAACGGGCACCCGACCAGATTAGTCAGTCTTCAACGCGGCACGTACGACCGGTGTCGCTACCGCACCGATCTGTCGATGACAGTCCAGGCCCCAGTGGATGCCGTCCGGGTTCATCCCGGTGTCATCGGCGAACGCATCGCGCGTCGTCGGGTAGAGGTCGATGAGCGGAAGGTCGTGTTCGGCCGCCCAGCGACGCATCGCCGCCGTCGTCGGGACGCGTCCGGTGTGGACGTATCCGTAATACGGGCTGGCGTGCGTCGACGGTAGGCACACGACAATCGGCAGTTCGGGCCGCAACTGCGCGATGGCGTCGCGAATCTTTTCCAGATACTCGACGGTGACGCGCGGCGGCAATGCCACCGGCCATCCCACCGGCGACAACCGTGGTTGTAGCCAGGCGTACGCATCTCGCACTCGTGCGCGCAGACCGGACGGCCGGATGTAGCGAATTTGTTCGCGGAGTGCGGTTGGCAGCGGGGACGGCAAGCTGTCCATGCCGCCAATCGCAATAACCACGACGTCGGCGGTCGGCAGTGCCGCCCAGATTCGCGGATCCTGGGTCAGTGCCCACCAGACGTCGCGGGTGGTCCACCCGATACGACCGAACAGCTCGACGTCGCGGGACAATTCGGCGCCAACGATGTTGGGCCAAATTGCCGGATCATTGGCGGCCAGGCCACCTTTGGGCCCGTAGTATGCGAGCGAGTCCGACAGGACGAGAATCGTGCCTGCCACCGATCTAAACGCCCTCGGCAGTTGCGTTCCACACGTCCAGACGCCACACCGGCGGCTCACCGTCGAAGCTGTGTCCGCTCAGTTGTACCCACCCGGTGTTGGCGAGCCCGCCGAAAACCGGCCAGTTTGCCTGTGGCAGCGCAAGCAGGGATGCGGTCATCGCGGCGATCACACCGCCGTGAGCAACGAGTACGACCGGGGCTTCCGGATCATCCCCGGTCCCCCAATCAGGAAGAACGTCAAGCAGATTCGCGACGACCGGGATCGCGCGGGCGGCGACGCCAACCCGACTTTCCCCGCCGGGCGGTGCCCAGGACGAATCGTCGCGCCACTTGCGGCGGGCACCGGGCAGTGCGGCGTCGACGTCGATGTGAGTCTTGCCCTGCCACTCCCCGAGATAGGTTTCGCGCAGCCGATCGTCGAGCGTGACCGCCACTCCGGTGGCCGCCGACAGTTCCTCCGCGGTCAGTCGGGCACGCTGCAGATCCGACGACCAAATCGCACGTGGTGTCCGCACCGCCAACGCGGCGGCGGCCAACTTTGCCTGCTCGCGCCCGCGGTCGGACAGTTCGGTGTCGAGCTGGCCCTGCATCCGACTATCGGCGTTGAACTGGGTCTCGCCGTGCCGTAGCAGCAGCAGGCGCCGGACGACTGGAGTTAGTCGTTCAACGCTCGAGTCGTGTTCGTCGGGTCCACCGCTCATAGTTGATCCGCCTCGCTCTCAAGTTCCGCTGTGCTCTCTGCTGCCGCTGTGTTCTCTGCGGCTGCCTTGCTCGCTGCGTCGTCCAGGCCGTCGACTTCGATTGTCGGGCAGTCCTTCCACAGCTTCTCGAGTGCATAGAATTCGCGCTCGTCGGTGTGGAGAATGTGCACGACGATGTCGGTGTAGTCCAACAGAGCCCAGCGTCCCTCGCGGGCGCCTTCCCGGCGGGCTGGCTTGTGCCCCGCTTCGCGCAGCTTGTCTTCAATCTCGTCGACGATGGCGTTCACCTGGCGCTCGTTGTCGGCCGAGGCAATGACAAATACGTCGGTGATGACGAGTTGCTCGGACACGTCGATGACGGCGATGTCGTGGGCGATCTTGTCGGCCGCGGCGAGTGCGGCGATACGCGCGATCTCTACGGCCTCTGGTGCTGCGGTCACGCGAGTCCTTTCGGGTTGTGGATTCTAGGTGGTGGTTATGGCAGGTAGACGTCCGCTACGGGGTGAGTCCCTCGGGCGTCGATACTCCCGGCGATGACGCACGCGGGCGTCGATACAACTGCCGCTTGGCGATGTACTGCACAACGCCGTCGGGGACGAGGTACCAGACCGGATTGCCCGCGCGAGTTCGCGTACGGCACTCGGTCGAGGAGATCGCCAGCGCAGGGATTTCTAACATCTGCAAGGTGTCGGGCGGAAGCGTCTCCAAATGCTTTGCGAGATGAGTGGCGTTGAGCTCAAATCCAGGACGCGAGACGCCGACGAAATTGGCCAGCTCAAACAGTTCTTCCCAGTCCTGCCACGACAAGATTGACTCGAGCGCGTCGGCGCCGGTGATGAAGTACAGCTCGGCATTGGGATGCAACGACCGCAGATCGCGCAGCGTGTCGACGGTGTAGGTGTCGCCTTCGCGTTCGATGTCCACTCGACTGACACTGAACTGCGGATTCGACGCCGTTGCGATGACCGTCATCAGGTAGCGGTCCTCGGCGGGACTGACTTTCGGCTGCGACGACTTCCGTTCTTTCTGCCAGGGGCGACCCGTCGGGACGAAGATCACCTCGTCGAGGTCAAACCGATGTGCCACTTCGCTGCCCGCAACGAGGTGACCGTTGTGAATGGGGTCGAACGTTCCACCCATCACACCGATACGACGCCGTCGGGGTTCTGACATGAGATCTGACACTACTCACCCGCTATACGGGCAGCAGATCCGCAATCACTTTGCCGAGTTGATTGGCGGTACGGCACTCGTGCATTTCGATCACGTCGGCGTACGTGTCGGCCTCGGAATCGCCGACGCCCCACTGCTCTTTCTCCTCCGGATTGAGCCAGTACGCGTGTCGGACCCGCTCGGTGAGCGTCCGCAGATGGTCGGTGTGCGGGTAGTGATAGTTGTTGCGACCGTCGCCAAGGATGAGGAGCGCGCCACGGTGCGTGAGGGAGTCGAGATAGTTCTCGGCAAAGCCACGCAGCATGTTGCCGTAGTCGGAGTGGCCGTCACGGGTACTGATTCGCGCCTGGGTGATCATCGTCGTCATCACCTCGCCGAACCGCTCGTCGCTGTTGTTGCGGTCGAAATAGTCGGTCACTTCGTCGACGGTGTCGACGAAGGCGAAGACGCGCACTTTCGCGAACTGCTGGCGCAGGGCGTAGACGAGTTGCAGGGTGAATTGGGAAAAGCCCGATACCGACCCCGAGACGTCGCAGATGATCACCAGCTCCGGCCGCCCCGGACGCGGTTTGCGGTGGCTGAGGTTGATCGGCACACCGCCGGTGGACATGGACGCGCGCAACGTCTTTCGCACGTCGACCGCGCCTCGATGTGCACGGCGACGGCGAATCTCCAAGCGGGAGGCCAAGAGTCGGGCAAGTGGCGCGACGGTGCGTCGAATCTCAGCGAGGTCTTTGGCACCCGACGTCAGGAAGTTCATGTACTCGGGAAGCTTCGGCACCGCGTAATCCGCGACTCGGTCGCGGCCGTTGCGTGCTGCCATCCGACGCTGAGTTTCACTCTCGACTTCGGCTCGCAGCCGCGCGACGCGATCGGCGGCGGCCCGGCGATACATCGGTTCGGTACCTGGACGCGGACCATCCGCCTCGGCGGTGCCGGCCGCCATCGCCGCGGCGATCGATGCGATCAACGTTTGCGGACTTACGGCCGACAGCGCTTGATACGCCGAAAAGGCTTGTCCGCGAGCCGATTCGTACGATCCAACCTCGTCGACGATCAACGCGACCAGTGCCGCCTCGCGCGCCTGCGCTTCCGGTGAATCGTCGGCAAGAACCTCGGCGAGCATCTCCCGCAGCGCGGAGATGTCGACGGCGCCGTCGGCGTCGCGCGGAATCTCCGAGGCCGCGGTGCGCGCCCCAACCCCGAGTGGGAACCAGAGGTCGAAGGTCTTGTCGAAGACGGTTCGATGGGTCTGGTCCCGCAGCAGTGTCGCGGCGAGTCCCTCGCGGAAACTGTTGCGATTCAACAGATCCAAGACTTCCGTCGCCTGCCCGGCATCGATCAACTGCGACGGCCCGATCTGCATTCCGCGGCGACGAAGCTCCTCGACAAACCCGGCGAGATGCTCGACGATCGGGTGCGCGGTCGTCACGGGGCTCAGCCCAACTTGAGTTCGGTCAGCGCCGTCTTGAGGTCGGGGCGATGCTTCAGCACCACGCCGAGCGTGCGGGCGATCAGACCGTCGTCCAGCTTGACCCCACCCGACTTGGTGGCAGCCAACTTGGCGTCGGGACCGTCGGCACCCAACTGCAGCAACGTATTTCCCCAGTCGATGGTTTCGGCGACCGACGGCTTCTTGCGAATGTCCAGTGTGCGCAGCACACCGATCACACGCACGATTTCCGCCGCCAACGCCGACGACAATTCAGGCACGCGGGAGGCGAGGATCGCCCGTTCCCGAACCGGGTCGGGGAAATCGATGAACAGGTAGAGGCATCGACGCTTGAGCGCTTCCGACAGTTCGCGGGTGGCGTTTGACGTCAGGATCACGATGGGGCGTCGGGTCGCGGTGACCGTTCCCATCTCGGGGATGCTGACGGCAAAGTCGCTCAGCACTTCCAGCAGGAGCCCTTCGATATCGACGTCGGCCTTGTCGACTTCATCGATGAGCAGCACCGTCGGGTCGGTGCGGGAGATTGCGGTGAGCAGTGGTCGGGGCAGGAGGAACTCTTCGGAGAAGATGTCGGCCTTGGTGTCCTGCCAGTCCCGCTGATCCGACGCTTGGATTGCCAGGATCTGCTTTGCGTGATTCCACTCGTAGAGGGCGCGGGCCTCGTCGATGCCCTCGTAGCACTGCAGGCGCACGAGTTCGGCGTCGGTGGCCAACGCGAGTGCGCGTGCCAACTCCGTTTTACCGACGCCCGCGGGGCCTTCGATCAGGAGGGGTTTGCCGAGCCGGTCGGCGAGGAAGGCGGCCGTCGACGTCGCGTCGTCGGCGAGGTATCCGGTGGCTTCCAGTCGGGTCGTGACGTCGGCGATGTCGGCGAACGCCGGTGCGATGGGAGCTGGTTCGAAGGTGCTCATCAGACCGCACGCACCTGTCCGTCGCCCCAGACTATCCACTTGGTGGACGTCAATTCAGGAAGTCCCATCGGTCCGCGCGCATGCAGCTTTTGAGTTGAGATGCCGATCTCGGCACCGAACCCGAACTGCTCGCCGTCGGTGAAGGCGGTCGACGCGTTGACCATCACTGCCGCCGCGTCGACGCGGTCGGTGAACTCGGTGGCCGCGGCCAGATCTCGGGTGACGATCGCCTCGGTATGTCCGGTGCCCCACTTGTCGATGTGTGCCACCGCGGCGTCGAGATTCTCGACGGTCTTCATCGCGATGTCGAGGGATAGGTACTCGTCGCCCCAGTCGACGTCGGTGGCCGGGGTCATTCCGGCTTCGTCACCGTGGATGACCACGCCTTCGGCCTGCAGCACCGACATGATGGCCGGCATAGCCCGGTCGGCGATCGCGGCGTCGATCAGGACGGTCTCCGCGGTGTTGCACACGCTGGGACGTCGGGTCTTGGAGTTGACGATCACCTTTGTCGCAACGTCGAGGTCGGCGTCGGCGTGCACGTAGACGTGGCAGTTGCCGGTTCCAGTCTCGATCGTCGGGACAGTGGCATTCGCGACGACCGCGTTGATCAATCCGGCGCCTCCACGCGGAATGACGACGTCGACTAGGCCGCGGGCGGTGATCAGCGCGGTGACACTCGATCGATCCTGCGCGGGCAGCAGCGCCACCGCATCGGCGGTGATGTTGCGGGCGGCGAGCGTGTCCCGGATGACGTCGACGAGCGCGGCATTGGAGTCGGCCGCCGACGACGATCCGCGCAGCAGGACCGCGTTGCCCGACTTGAATCCGATGCCGAATGCATCGACGGTCACGTTGGGTCGTGCTTCGTAAACGATGCCGACAACGCCTAGCGGTACGCGGATCTGACGCAGCCGCAGTCCGTTTGGCAGCGTCTTTCCCGCGATGATCTCACCGATCGGATCGGCCAGGACCGCCACTTGCCGTAGGCCGTCAGCGATTCCGTGCACCCGGTCGGCAGTCAGTCGGAGACGGTCCAACAGGCTGGCTTCGGTCCCCGACGCTTCAGCTCGCGCGATATCGCGGGAGTTGGCTTCCAGAATCGTTGGCGTGGCCGCGACGATCGCGTCCGCGGTGGCCAACAGCGCCGCGTTTTTCTCTGCCGTCGACAGGCGCGACAGTGCGCGTGACGCTACTCGCGCCGCCGTGGCCTGTTCGGTGACCTGACCGGCGATGTCGGCCGTATCGGTTCCGATGGTGGGTGCGCTCATGGATTCCTCGCGCTGCTAGTCGGATGCTCTAAAACGTCGGATGCTCTAGAACTCAGCGTTGATGCTCGTCTAACAGCGTAGCGGTCGGGGCAGCCGCGTCGCGCAGGGACATCAGGCACGGTCAGGCCGTGTTCAACAATCCGAGTTTGAGGATTGTTGCGGTTTCAACGGGTGAGCGATGAATGCGAATTTCGCCACGCGGGGGTGGCCCGGCTGGGGGTGTCGCGGCTTGTCCGGTGTGGTGGATGGGGTTGATGGTCAGGGGTTGTCGACTGCCAGCGGGTTTCCAGCCGATGCGGCCCTTGTTGCGGCCGGTAGTGATGACGTGTGTTTCGGACTGACCGGGTCGTTCGCCGACGGCCCGGTTGTGTTTGCCGCAGGCGGCGGCGAGGTGGTCGATGTTGGTGCGGCCGCCGGCTGCCCAGTCGATGACGTGGTGGGCTTGGGTCTGGCTGAACGGGCGGTCACAGCCGGGTGCGGTGCAGCCCCGGTCGCGGGCGAATAGGGCGAGTCGTTGGGCTTTGTTGGCGAAGCGTTGGCCGCGGCCGAGGTACAGGATTTCGGAGCTGTGGTTGGCGAAGACTGCCAAATGCGGTGTGGCGTGTGCCGCTATGCGGATCAGGTCGGCGATGGGTAGAGCCGTTCCGGTGCTCGTGACGGCAAATCCGCTGCGGGATTCAAGTTCGTCGAGGGTGGTGGTGATGACGACCTCGGCGGGTAGTCGGTCGGGGCGGCCAAGTCCCTGGTGGCCGAGCAGGTAATCGCACAACGCTTCGAGCGCATCGTGATTGCGTTGATCGGTGGTGCGGGTGTCGCGGTCGCGCGCGGCCTGAAGGACGGCATCGTCGAGGGAGGGGTCGTCGACGGCGCCGTGGGGCGAGGCGTCGTCGTCGGGATTGTTCATGCCTGGTGCGGCCCAGGCGGCGAGGATGACGTCGAGTTTCGCGCGCAAGGCCGGCGTTAGGCGCGCGCTAAGACGACTCATCAACTGTTGGTCCTGTTGGCTGAGCGATAGTCCGCGTTGGCGTCGCCTATCCGCATCGTCAGTGATCGTGCCGTCGGGATCGAGGTGGGCCAGCAGGCGGTGAGCCACCTTCGTTAGTTGCTCAGGGGTCAGCGTTTGCGCCGACTCGGCGAGCGTCGCTTCGGCCTGGTCGCGGACGGTGGCGGTGATACCGCCTGGAATCCTGACCATTGCCTTGTTGATGACGTCGACGTGATCGGCATTGACGGTGCCTGCGGTTACGGCTGCGGCGGTGGCCCGATAGTCGGGTTCTAGGCGTTCGCCAGTCAAGCCCGTGTGTACCGCAAGCTGGTTCGCCTGCATGAGCCGGCGGCGTACTTCGCCACTCGACAGATGCAGATTGTCGACCAGGAACTGGCGTGGATTGAGGTAGCCATCGAGGCGATAGGCGTGCCGTTCGCACATTTCCTGCACCACTGTCGCGGCCAGCGTCATCGACTTATTGGTCACCAACTGTTGGGAGCGCGCCAACTCAAGCAGGCTCCGATCATCCAGACCAGACAGCGGATTGCTCGCGAGACGAGTGGTGGCGGCATCGATCAAAGCCATCAGTTCCAGCGGAGTGTCGGGCAGGGTGACATCCACGGCTGACTCCTCTCTGATCTATCGCTTGTATGTTCGATTATACGCATTAACTGGTGTTTGGCAAGGGGTTTCAAGTCCTCTTCCAGACGACGAGCTGGCCGCCTGGGACCCGGCCTGATGACCGCTCCTCACTCCCCGCCCCCGCCCACAATCGCCCGCGCCGTGCCCGCCACCGTCGTATCCGCGTCCTCGGTGAGCTCCTTCAATAACTCCACCGCCGCATCTACGCCCAGCTCAGCTAGAGCCTGAGTGATTCGCAGTCGCACCCCACGATCCGCGGTGCCATCGAGCAAGCGCCGGAATTGGCCGATCACCTCGACATCTGGCACACCGACTCGTATCAAGTTTCCCAAGGCTTCGGCCGCCTCGACGTCGGAGCGGCCGTCGACAATCATCTCCACCAGCTCGGCCTGGGCCGACGCCTCCCCGCGAGCGGCCACCGCCAACGCTGCCCGGCCCCGCACCCCGGAGTCTGCGTCCGCCAGCAGCCGCTGAAGCAGGTCCGTCGACTCGTCGCTTTCGACGGTGGTGAGCACCGACAATGCGCGCAGCCGGGCGGAGACGTCGGGTGCCGCCAACGGCACCGACAGCCCCGACAAGTCCACCTCCCCCGCCCGCGCAAGCGACCAACGCAATGCCCCCGCGACGTTCAGATCGTCCTCCACCAACAGTGCCGCAATCAGCGCATCCGCCGGAAGACCCGCAACGCCCCGACCACCGACAACGGCCTGCTGACGCGACGACGGAGAGTCGGAATCGAGAGCGCGCAGCGCTTCGATGACCGACAACACGTCAGGCCACTGAGCGGGTGTGGCTTCCTCCACGCGTTCGAGCGTCGCGAGAAGTCGTTGCTGCGCCGCAATTCGACGTCGCGTATGCGCAATCAGCTCGCTGACCAGCGCCGCGGGTTCCCGATCAGGTTCGTCAAGGGCACTTTTGACGTCACTCAGCGATAGCCCGAGGGTTCGCAAACTCTCCACGGTGAAGAGGCGCCGAATATCGGCGATGGCGTATTCGCGATAGCCGCCCGACGTACGACCGGTCGGGCTAACGAGACCCAACCGGTCGTAGTGGCGCAGCATTCGCGCGCTTACACCGGATCGCTTCGCGACCTCACCGATCAGCAAGGTATGCCTTCTTCGCGATGGTGGTCGAGACCGAAAACGCGCTGTCGGGGTCACGGTAGAGCGCCATCGTCGCGGCCGCATGATCGTTGTCGCCCAGGGCTTCCAGCAGCGGCACGACGTCATCACCAAGCGCGACAAGGGCGCGGCTCAAGCTGCGTTGAGTATCCACGTCACCCCGCCCCAACTCGGCGATCAGTTCTACAGCGAGGTCGGCGCGCTCCCCGTCGGGAACCAGCACGACGACTGCCCGCCACGCGCTGCGCGCGATCTCGTCATCGTCGTCGTGAATCATGGCAACGACATCCGGCCATGCGCGTGCGTCACCGATCTTGGACAACGTGTGCAGCGCCTGGCTGCGCGCCTGCGCGATCGGCGATGACAGTTCCGCAATCACGCAAGGGAGAGTGGCCTCGACAGGCAGCCGCGTCAACGCCCACGTCAGCATGTCGCGGACGTAGAAGTCGGGCTCCACCGCGCACCGCCGCAGCAGCGCGGGCGCGGCGGTCACGTCACCCGCGGTTCCGACCGCAAGAGCGCCTCGCAGGCGGACCGAGGCGTCAGGTGCGGCGAGCATGTCGAAGTTTGTCGTCATGCATCCAGTCTCAACCTTGTCACTGTGTCAAGGTCAAGGACTTTGTTCAACATCGTCGAATCGCACGGGCCAGCACCCGCTTCGACGGTGCGTCGAGAAACAGCCCGTACGCCTTGATGACCAGCACAAACTGGGTTGCGTACTGACAGTGGAACGCTTTCGCCGGCGGCATCCACCGCGCGGGCTCGGCGTCGGACTTGGTTTGATTCGACGCTCCGTCGACCGCAACTAGGTTGGCCGGATCGTTCGCCAAACTGAGGCGTCGAGCCGACGGCCAGGCATACGCACCCATATCCCACGCGTACGACAGCGGGACGATGTGATCGATCTGCACGTCCGACGAATTGCGGCCACGACGGAACACGATGAATTTGCCGGTGTACGGGCTGCGCAACTCGCCCGCCATAACGGCGCGTGGACAGGCCGACGTTTCACCGGTGCGCACCTGGACGAGGTCGCGGGCGAGGACATCGTTGCGGGTATCGCAATCGTTGTGCGCGGCAACCACATCGCTGGCATCCGACCACGCATCGCCGAACGCCGTGCGGTCATAGTCGTCACGATGCGGTGGGCGGGCGGCAAGCACCGGAATGCTGGCGAGCGTTGCGGAGAGCTCCCTGGCGTGGGGGGTCAACGGCTCACGCCGATGCTCGACGACGCCCACCACCATCACGACCGCCGACGCCGCGAACGCGAACACCACCAGCCAACCGCGACCACTCAACGGCCGGTGCGGCAGATACTTCTCCCGCGACCATCGACGCCGGCGCATAAAGCGTCGGTAGGTCCGAGCAATCGCAGTCACATCAGTTGGACGCGGCGCGGTCGCGGTCGGTTCCGCCTACGGCTACGTCTTGTCGAGATACTCCACTTTGGTCGGCGCCAGCACGTCGTCGACGAGTCGTGCGACACCGTGGTGATCGGCCAGCGCGAAGTCATCATCGACGACGGCGGTCGCGAGGTCTCGCGCATCCTCAATCACCTCAGCGTCATCGAGCAGCGACAGGAAATGCAGGGACGACGTTCCACCGGACTGGAGCTCGCCCAGAACATCACCCTCGCGTCGCTGTTCGAGGTCCACCCGCGCGAGTTCAAAGCCGTCATTCGACGCCGCGACCGCTCGCAGTCGCTCCGCCGCCTGCGACGCTTCTGCCGCACCCGACACCAGCAGGCACAGCCCCGCCCACTGGCCACGACCGACGCGACCGCGCAACTGATGAAGCTGACTGACGCCGAACCGATCCGCGTCAACGATGACCATCATCGTCGCGTTTGGCACGTCGACACCCACCTCGATAACCGTCGTCGACACGATTAGATCTAGTGCGCCAGCGGTGAAGTCATCCATGACCGCTGCCTTCTCGTCCGGAGGTAGCCGCCCGTGAAGAATGCCGATGCGGTAGTCCTGCAACGGCCCGGATCCCAGCATCGCTGCCAGATTGAGCACCGAAACAGTCTGCGGTTCCTCCGATTTCGCGGTGCGCCCCTCATCGTCGCCGATTCGGGAGCACACCACGTACACCTGACGGCCCTGGTCTATTTCCTCCGCAGCCCGCTGCCACACGCGCTCCATCCACCGGTCGTTGCCCAACGGCACCACATTTGTGGTGATGGGCTGACGTCCGCGCGGCAGCTCCGTCAGCACCGACGTTTCCAAGTCGCCGAACACCGTCATCGCGACCGTGCGCGGGATGGGGGTCGCCGTCATGACCAGGTTGTGCGGCACCTTGCCTTCAACGGCCTTGCCGCGCAAACTATCTCGCTGTTCAACACCGAACCGATGTTGCTCATCGACGACGATGAGCCCGAGGTCGAAGAAGTCGACACGCTCCTCCAACAACGCGTGGGTTCCGATCACCAGTCCGGCGTCGCCGGTGACGATATCGAGCAGACTCTGACGCTTGGCCGCGACGCGCATCGACCCGGTCAGCAGCACCACCGACGTCGCGCCTTCAGCGGCGGTCAGGGTGCCACCGCCCGCCAAATCGCCGAGCATGCCGGTGATTGTCCGATAATGCTGTGCGGCAAGCACTTCCGTCGGGGCCAGGAGCACACACTGGTGTCCGTTGTCGACGACCCGCAGCATTGCCAGCAGCGCCACCAGCGTCTTACCGGATCCCACTTCACCCTGCAGCAATCGACTCATCGGCGCCGGTCCGGTCAAATCCGCGGCAATCTCCGCCGACACATCGCGCTGACCTTCGGTCAATTCAAACGGAAGTCGTTGGAGCAGACCATCTTCGAGTCCACCCTCGACATGCGGGCACGACGGCGCGATTTCAATTCGCCCGACGGCTCGACGCTGCGCGAGCACAACCTGCATCGCGAACGCCTCATCGAACTTGAGTCGGTCGCGCGCGGCGTCGATATCCCCCTCGGCGTCGGGAAGATGGATTCCGCGCAGCGCCTGCGCCGACGTCATGAGACCCCGACCTGTGCGCTCGGCTTCGGTCAGCGCGTCGTCGATGGGTTCCAGTCGTTCCAGGACGGTTCTGATCGCGGCCCAAATTTGCCACGTCTGAATCTTCTGGCTCGCCGGGTACATCGGCAAGATCGTGCGGTCTAGGTCCGCGAGCAACTCCGCCCCCGCAGAACCGTTCAGCAACGCCGGATCGATGCCGAGCATCTCGGTGAGGGCACCGCCCGACGCGTCGTCGAAGTCATCATCACCATCGGGCAGCGGCACCCATGCCGGGTGCGCGAGCTGTATCCGGTTATTGAAGTACTTCACCGCCCCAGCGAGCATCACGCGGGTACCCGGCCGCAGCTTCTTGGCCAGGTAATTTTGATTGAAGAAACTGATGTCGTACGTCTGCTGGTCGTCTGCGACAACGACTTTGAGGAATTTGCCGTGTCGCTTCCGCATCGGGATGAGGTCGGTCTTCGTCACGCGTCCAACCACGGTGATCCACTCACCCGGCTCGGGGAGCGCACGGTCCCCACTGACCTGACCGCGCCGAACGTAGCGTCGGGGCGCGTGGCGCAGCAATTGCCCGACGGTTTGTAAGCCAAGATCGTTCAGGGCTTCCGCGGTCGACGCGCTCACCACCGACGTCAGCGAATCGGTCAGACGCAGCAACTCAGTCATGGGTGGCTATTCGACCCCAACTTGCAGCAATTGATCCGTTTGGCCAGCGTCGTAGACCGCCAGCTCAATGCCCGCGTGACGGTCGTGTACATGCTCAGTCAGACCCGCAAGCACCGTTTCGCGCGATTGTGTATCGGGCCAGTCACCGCCGACCAGGACCGTCATCAGTTCACCACCGGTCGCCAACAACAGATCGATAAGCGCAGTACCGGCGCCGACCGGATCCTGCCCGATGACCAACGCGTCGGAGCCGATGAAGCCCAGCAGGTCGCCGACCTCGCAGAGTCCGGCGAGTGTCATCATGCGACGCTTCGATACGACGATCGACCCCCATCGCGTGCCAGCGGCAGCCTCAGCCATGTTGTAGGCATCCGCGTCGGGCACCTCGCTGGCGTCGTGGACGGCGAGGGCCGACAGGCACTGCACCATCGACAGGGTCGGGATGAAAACAACCGACCGTTGTGACGAATGCGCTTCGGCCGCAACCGAAACCAGCTCGGGTGCGGGTAGCGCGCCGTTGGCCATCACAACCACGTGGGCGCTGTCGGTGGCTCTGATCGCTTCCGCCAGCACGCCCGCACTCAGACCGTCGTCGGCGCGTACCACCAGTGCGCCGGCCTCGGTAAACAACGCCTCGGCGCCGTCGCCCTTAACCGCCACGACGACCGCACGCTTGTGGCGCGGCGGCGGCTCATTGTTGTTTGGTGCGGCACGCAGCGCGTCGAGCGCGAAACAACTGATCCGGACGTCGGAGATCTGCCCGACAACTGTCCCGGCCTCGACGGCCTTACCCGGGTCCGACGTGTGGACGTGGACTGAGAAGCGTTCTCCCCCACCCGAACTGTCTCCGACGATGACAATCGAATCGCCGATCTCGTCGAGGTAGTCGCGAAGGCGGCCGATGCGCTCGCCGGCCGAACTGTCGAGGAAGTACATGACCTCAAAGTCCATGTCGCCCGCGCCCGCACATGGCTCGTCGA
>QIRE01000122.1_pt1 | contig 18858 bp, 19 predicted proteins | sample 2940141 | NCBI WGS metagenome assembly QIRE01 (sample SAMN09273532, study PRJNA473421) | Gut metagenome, whole genome shotgun sequencing project. | isolation source: gut tissue | host: Folsomia candida VU population | place: Netherlands: Amsterdam | collected 2016-03-06
GCGCATCACCTGGCATCAGATGAATCCGGTTAAGCAGTAACGCTGCCAGCACCCCCGGGTCCCTCGGATATGACTCACCGAGCTCCAACAGCGTCTGCAATTCGGCGCGGAATTTGGTCTCCCCCGACGACAGCAGCAGCACCGCGGCGTCGAGCACGGCGGGAACGAGCGTCGCGATGACGGTCTCGGGCAACGTGATCCACGTCGTGAAGAGGGCGCGCAAACCTTCCGAATCTGGTTGCCCGGCAAGCATTCCCAGGTACGGGTCCAACGCCGCGACCTGCAACTCGCGCAGCAGTTCGACGGTCTCCTCGGCTGCGCGAAATCCGGCCAGCGCATCAAACTCAGTCACTGCCACGATGACTTCCGGCTTGTGCCAACCGTCGCGGTAATTACGTTCGCTCGCGTCGGAAGCCAATCCCAACGCATTCTCGCGCGCGAAACCCTCGGCGGCCTGCTCGGCGCTCGGATGTGCCTGCAGCGATAGCGGTTCGTCGGCCGCGAGGATCTTCAGCAGAAACGGGAGTCGAGGACCAAACTCAGCAACGGATGCCGAGCCGAGCGATTGAGTTGGGTGCTCGTCAATCTCGGCTAGCAGCGTCGACGTCGGACGATCGTGCGCGTCAACGCACACCGACGGTCCGGCGGGGTGCGCTCCAAACCACAGTTCCGCTTCCGGGTGGGGCGACGGGGTCGGCAAGCCACGGATGGTCGCGATGGCCGTGCGCGATCCCCACGCATACGGCCGCACAACACCTTCGAGCAGCCTCATAGTCCCCCGGCTTCTAGCAGTCGTAGATACACCGCGGCCATTTCCACGCGCAGCGTCAACACAAGGTAGCCCATCAGGTCGTCACGGCGATGAGGCGTCGGCTGCGAGCCAACCGTCGGGTCGTCCTCGCCCGCGATGAGCAGTTCTGCGTTGACCGCGCCGAGTCGGCGCCGCGTATCGACCTGGCGCTCGACGGTGGTGAGGACGAACAGCTGCGGTGGCACCGATGCAGGGCCGTCGAACTCGGGATCGTAGAAGATCGAATCGGCGGCGCCGCCGGGGCGAGTCGAATGGGCGAGCACCGCCGCAGCGGCGGCAGGTAATCCCAGAGCTCCACCTCCGACGCCCGCGATCGAGGTCAACGCGTTGTGCGCGCGGACTGCGACTTCAGTGGTCGTCGAATCGTCCCCAGTCCAAAACGTTTCGCGTTCAACGATTTTCGAAGCGACCAGCTTGGCCTCGTTGTGGAAGACTTCGCGGCTCGGATGGTTGGCGGCGGCTTCACCGTCGAGTGCGGCGGCAACGTCGTCGAGGTCAGGTACCGATCCGGTAATCCGCACCGACTCAAGGCCGACGCATACGGCGAGAAGCGCGGCCACGATCGCGCTGAACCGAAACTGCGTCGCCACCGGCAGCCGCGGTGAGAGGTTAATGACCTGGCCCGCGACGGCGTCGCGCAGCGGACCTTCCAGGGGCGTCACACTGACGATCTCGGCGCGGCGTCGGGCGGCACGCGCTCCGGCGTCGATGATGGCTGGGTCACCGGCGTCGTCGCCGACGAGGACCACTACGTCGAGGGGCCCGATCCAACCCGGCAGTGTCGGCGAGTGGACAAGAGGCACGTCGATGCGCGCGGCTAAATGTGCGACGACGACCCGGACCGCATCCGCGCCAACCGTCGACGATCCCGTGACCAGCACGACACTGCGAGGGCGGAGTCCGGACAACGCGGCGAGCACGCCTTCACGTTGAGCTTCGGCGATCGCGCGAACACCTGCACCGGCAAGCGCGACGGCCGACAGGTATCCATCGGAATCGCGTGCCAGTAGATCCTCGACGGCATCCAGGTCGATGGTGGGCGAACGCATGCGTTCTAGCCTATCGACTTCGGCGAGAGTTCAGTCGATCGGATCGGGAAGTACCCGAAGGTGGCCCCTGCGTCCGGGACGTGGTTTGACCGACGCCCGATGACGGCCAGCGTCGGGGGCGCCTGGACGGTCGAACCGCGGGTTCGGCGACGGTGGCGTCGAACGGGAAAATGGCAGGTCATCGAGGCCATCGAACGGAACCGCTCCAACTGCCGCGCCCGACTCGCGGACCGCTTCGGCGAGCGCCGTCAGCTCGAGTTCTTCCGGTGGGGTGCCAAACCCGCGTTCATTGCGCAGCATTTCCCAGCCGCGCGGCACGGTGATCGTTTCCGCGTGCTCGGTGCACAGATCCCAGGAATGTGGCTCAGCGTTGGTCGAGAGCGGGCCGATCACGGCCGTCGACTCTGCATACACAAAGGTCAAGGTCGCCACTGCGGCACGCGAGCAGCCAGGACGACGGCATTGACGGGGAGCACTCACTACATGAGGTTATCCCCTCGGTGCCGCAATCCGGACTCGGACACACCGAGAGCCCACGGGCTATCCCTATGAGTTCAACCACCGCCATAGAATCGACGCCATGTCGCTCCGACGCACGCTCCGCACTCCGCCGCTGACGTCCGCGTCCGGCGCCCGCCGCTCGCAGCGCCTTCGCGACCGGCACGGTCGGGGGCTTCGCAGTCCGCTACTCCCCCAACAGGTGCCAGCGTGGCGATCACGCGCGGCCTCCTTCGACGCCGTGGCACTCGAAGCGTTCACCGAAATCGACATGCGTTGGCGCGAGCGGCTAACCGGACTCGACGTTGCCGTCGACGATATTCCGCGGATGCTGCCGCGGGACGTCGATGACGTGGAATGGCCGGAAGAGGTGACCGCTGACGGGAACGTTCCGCTTGCACGACTAATCCACGCGGGAATTGATACCGAGGGAAATCCAACGCGGGCGCATATCATCCTGTTTCGACGCCCATTGGAGAGTCGCGCTAAGCGCGGCGATGACTTACTCGACCTCATTCATGAGGTGCTCGTGCAGCAGGTTGCTACGTACCTCGGCGTGGATGAAGAAACTATCGACCGAGGTCCGCGGGAGTAGCCCGAACCTAGATGATGCCGCGCTTGAGGCGACGGCGCTCGCGCTCGGACAGGCCGCCCCAGATGCCGAACCGCTCGTCGTTATGCAGCGCGAACTCCAGGCATTCCGGCTTGACTTCGCAACCCTGGCAAATGCGCTTGGCCTCCCGAGTCGATCCGCCCTTCTCGGGGAAGAATGCCTCGGGATCGGTCTGCGCACACAGGGCGCGGTCCTGCCACTGATCTTCGACCTCTTCGAAAAGCTGGTCAAAGTCGTTGGGCACCAACGCCAAATGTTTCCGAGCGTCATCGCGTCCGGGGGTGGCAGGCATTGGAAGGTCTATCTCAGTCATTGCGTGGTGTGTTTCAAGGGCATTGCCGATCCGGTTCTCAAAGGCCATCGCCGGCGCCTCCTTGGCAGAATAGTTCTCGACAGTCACAATTCGTCACTTGCTGACACCCACCCGGCGTCGTCTCACTTATTCGCGCTTTCCACTCGCATAGTGTTTCGAGTCGAAACTCGATATCCAGTTATTCGAACAAACTGTCGAATCTGTTGGCGCTCAACGTTGTTCAACACAAACATTCTCGATCTCGAAAACCGGAATAACACTGTTGTCATTAGATACCGCAAGGGTACTCAGGTCAAGCCGATCTGAGAAATTTGCTTTATACCACCGACATTGAGTAAAACGCGGTCTCGACACGAGGGTGAGGGATGAGTCACCAACACGGGGCGATCAGCGTCGATGGCCAAGACACTACAGTGGCTTTCTGTGAAGGTGACTGTTCTTGTCGGCGGCGTCGGTGGCGCACGTCTTCTGCTCGGTGTCCGCGAACTCTTGGGTCACAACGGGCCGTCGGGTCCGCACGAGATCACCGCCATCGTGAACGTCGGGGACGATGCCTGGATGCACGGCGTCCGCATCTGCCCAGACCTCGATACCTGCATGTACACCCTCGGCGACGGCATTGACCCGGAGCGCTCCTGGGGTCGTCGCAATGAAACCTGGCATGCCAAGGAGGAATTGGCCGCCTATGGCGCCGACCCCGACTGGTTCGGTCTCGGCGACCGCGACCTCGCCACCCACCTCATCCGTACCCAGATGCTCGAAGCCGGATTCGGCCTGACCGACGTCACCGAGGCCCTCTGCAAGCGGTGGCAACCGGGAGTCCGCTTACTGCCGGCCACCCAAGACCGCCACGAAACCCACGTCGTTGTGGCCAAACCCGACGGCACCGACGGGGAGCAAGTCGCCATTCATTTCCAGGAGTGGTGGGTCCGACACCGCGCGCAGATCCCGACCTTCGGCTTCGCGCAGGTGGGGTCCGAGGCCAAGCCGGGCCCCGGCGTCCTCGATGCGATCGCCGACGCCGACCTGGTGATCTTCGCGCCGAGCAACCCGGTGGTTTCGATCGGCGCCATCATGAGCGTCCCCGGATTGCGTGCGGCAGTGCGCAATACCAAGGCACCGGTGGTCGGCATCTCGCCGGTCATCGACAACAAACCACTGCGCGGCATGGCCGACGACTGCCTGACCGTCATCGGCGTCGAGACAACGGCTCAAGCCATCGCCGCGCATTACGGTGCCCGCTCAGGGAACGGACTGCTCGACGGGTGGCTGATCGCCGAGGGGGACGAAGCTCAGGTCGACGGCATCGCGATTGGGTCCGCTCCCCTGCTGATGACCGACCCACCGACGACCGCGGACATGGTTGTCGCCGCCGCCGAGTTAGTCGGGGTCCAGTTGCGGAAGGCCTCCGCGTGATCGCCGACCATCGGTCACCGGGCGAACTTCGCATCCTGCCGATCACCGGCCTCGGCGAGTTCACTGAAGATTCGGACGTCGCCGACGAGATCGCGGCGGCCGCACCCTGGTTGGCCGACGGCGACGTTGTGGTGATCACCAGCAAGATCTTTTCGAAGACCGAGGGCCGAATGATCCCGGCGCCCATCGACGTCGACGAGCGAGATGCGTTGCGCCGCACCCTCGTCGAACAAGAGTCGGTGCGAGTGCTGGCTCGCAAGAATCGAACGCTCATTACCGAAAACTCCTACGGCCTCGTGCAGGCTGCCGCCGGAGTCGACGGTTCGAATGTTCCGACCGACCAACTCGCGCTGTTGCCGGTCGATCCCGATGCCAGTGCCGCACGAACCCGAACGGCGTTGCGCGAGCGGCATGGTCGCGACGTCGCGGTGATTGTCACCGACACCATGGGGCGGGCCTGGCGGACCGGTCAGATCGACGTCGCCATCGGTGCCGCGGGCATTGCAGTGACCCATCCGTACGAAGGTGGAGTCGACAGCTACGGAAATCCGTTGGTAGTCACCGACATTGCCGTCGCCGATGAGATTGCCGCGGCAGCCGATCTAGTGAAGGGCAAGCTGGCCGGCGTCCCGGTCGCGGTGATTCGCGGGCTGAATCCCTCCGACAACGGGTCAACAGCCCGAGCGCTAGTCCGACCCACCGACGAAGATCTGTTCCGTCTGGGGACCGAGGAAGCCATCGCAATCGGCCGAGCCGAAGCCCTTCTGACCCGACGCTCCGTCCGACAGTTCGACGACGGCGCGGTGGACGCCGATGTCATGAACGCCGCCTTCGCGGACGCGCTGACGGCGCCCGCGCCGCACCACACGCACCCGGTGCGATTCATCTGGGTACGCGATGCCAAACGTCGCGTCGCGATGCTCGACGCGATGGCTGACGCGTGGCGAACCGACCTGACGTCGGACGCCAAGACCCCCGAGTCCATCGCCAAGCGCGTCAAGCGCGGCCAAATCCTGTACGACGCACCGGAACTCGTTGTGCCCGCCATGGTTCCCGACGGGGTTCACGATTATCCCGACGAGCGTCGAACGGCAGCCGAACACACCATGTTCACCGTGGCGACCGGCGCGGCGGTGCAGGGATTGCTCGTCGCGCTGTCCGTTCGCGGTGTCGGCAGCTGCTGGGTGGGGTCGACGATCTTCGCGCCAGAGGCGGTTCGAGATGCCCTTGATCTGCCCGACGATTGGGAACCATTGGGCGCCATTGCCATCGGCTACCCGACCGAGCCGCTCACGCCGCGACCACCCGCGCCGATCGGTGAGTGGGTCGTCGAACGGTGAGTGCCCTCGCGAACACCGCTGTCGACGTGTTGACCGCCTGGTCGACCTCCGACGTCGAGCAAGATTCCCTGCGGCATACCTATCTCGCTTTCCTAGCCGCGAATCCCGATGCGTGTCTTCGACGTTCAGCGTCGGGACATCTGACCGCGTCGGCGGTCGTCCTCGACAACACCGGCAGCCACACATTGCTCACGCTGCACCCACGAATCGGGCGCTGGGTGCAACTCGGTGGCCACATGGAGCCCGACGATGCGTCGGTCACCGACGCCGCATTACGCGAGGCGACCGAGGAGTCGGGACTGTCCGAGCTCACTCTGGCCGGTTCACCGACGATCGCGCGCCTGCACACCCATCCGATCACCTGCTCGCTTGGTGTACCGACCCGCCACCTCGATGTTCAGTTTTGCGTTATGGCGCAGCGCGATTCGTCGGGCGCTCTGCCGGATCCGGTACGCAGCGACGAGTCCGTCGACCTTGCCTGGTGGCCGGTCGACGCGCTGCCGCCGAATACCGATACCGACACGGTCAGACCGCTCATCGCCGCGGGACGCGCACTGCTGGGTGTCTGAAATCAGTCCGGTGGCACGGAGCGACGGCTCAGTGCCATCCATTTGTCTCCAGGTGCTGAATTCAGTAATGACGAAACCGGCCGCCCCTGCGCTGCGTCCTGTTGAACATGGGACACGACAGCGGAGTCTTCACCACTCGCGAACTGCACGCCATGGGTGGCGACGATTACTGGATCAGATGTGCGGTGCGGCAGGGCTCGCTGATCCGACACCGACATGGTTGGTACTCGACGCCAACCGCTGATCTGGCTGCAGTCTCCGCCGTCAATGCCGGTGGGGTGCTGGCATGCGTCTCGGCCTTCGACTTCCACCAACGCCATGACACCCCGACGCTGTGGGTTCCGCCGAACACAACCACGCACGTACGCATCAGTAGGAACGGCACTGTCCGCAGCAACGGCGGCATCGTTTGTGAGTGCAAGGGATATGGCCGGGCGAGGCCTACCGTCGCGGCCGTCGATTCCGTCGCGGACGCATTGAACGCAGCGGCCCGATGCGTTGACGCCGACTACTGGATCGCGATGTGCGATTCGGTGCTGCACCATCAAACGTCCACGATCCCGGACCTCCAGGCCGAGATGGGTGTAGTCCCACAACGCGTTCGCGATCTTATGTCGCGGTGCGATCCTCGATCGGAGTCGGGCATTGAATCGATCGCCCGCGTCCGACTCCGCGCGGCGGGCTACCGGGTTCACGTGCAACCCGTCATTGGTTACCGTCGGCAGCGTGGTGACCTGCGCGTCGGTCGGCTTCTCATCGAATGCGACGGTGACGAGTTTCACGGCGATCGAGCTAAGCGGCGCGCCGACAAAAGGCGTGACCGCAGAACCCTCGCCAACGGCTGGCTCACGATCCGCATTACCTACGAGGACATTCTCTACGACTGGCCCGCAACACTCGCCGACATCGCGGCAATCGTCGCGACCGGCCGACACCGAATCCGTGGTCCGATGCCCGCACTGATTGTCTGAATTCATCCCGCACACCGACGTCGATGCCCTGACGCCAGCCCTTCCAGGCAGCGGGCTGATTTCAGACAGCGCTAGCCGATTCGCAGACCTTTACCGACCGTCACCACGCCGCCGGGACTGACCGCGTAATGCTCACGATCGTGCTCGAGGTTCACGCCGAGTTGCGCGCCGTCGTCGATGACGACGTTTTTGTCCAAGATGGCGTTGCGGATCACGGCACCGGCCCCGATCCGGACGCCGGGCATTAGGACGCTGCCCTGTACGACCGCACCGTCGGCGACGGTGACGTTGGAGCTAAGGACCGAGTTGCTGACCGTGGCCGCGGACACGATCGATCCGGCGCCGACAACGGAGTCCTGCGCCAGACCGCCGCGGACAAACTTCGCTGGTGGCAGGTTATGGGTCTCCCCACGGATCGGCCAGCGACGGTTGTAGAGGTTGAAGACCGGATGGATCGACACCAGATCCATGTGCGCGTCGTAGAACGCGTCGAGCGTCCCGACGTCGCGCCAGTAGCCCTTGTCACGCTCGGTGGCGCCCGGGACGTCGTTGTCCTTGAAGTCGTAGACGTTCGCCTCGCCGCGGCCGACAAAGGCCGGGATGATGTCCCCGCCCATGTCGTGGTCGGAGTCGGCGTCCGCGGCGTCCGCCTTGATCGCGTCGATGAGCGCCGACGTGGTGAAGACGTAGTTGCCCATCGACGCAAAAGTCGCGTTCGGATCGTCGGGGGTGCCGGGCGGATCGCTTGGCTTCTCAAGGAATTGGGTGATGCGCCCGGTGTCATCGGCGTCGATGCAGCCGAAGGCAAATGCCTCCGATCGAGGCACCCGAATACCGGCGACGGTCACGCCGGCGCCCGACTCGATGTGTGCCTGCACCATCTGCGACGGATCCATCCGGTACACGTGGTCGGCGCCAAAGACGACGATGTACTCCGGCTCTTCGTCGTACACGAGGTTGAGCGACTGGAAGATCGCATCGGCGCTTCCGGTGTACCAGCGCGGGCCGAGGCGTTGCTGGGCCGGCACGGACGTGATGTATTCGCCATGGAACCCCGACGACCACCAGGTCTGCGAGATGTGTCGGTCAAGCGAATGCGACTTGTATTGCGTAAGTACGCAGATCCGCTCGTAGCCGGCATTCACAAGGTTCGACAGGACGAAGTCGATGAGGCGGTAGGCGCCACCGAACGGCACTGCTGGTTTTGCGCGGTCGGCAGTCAGCGGATATAGCCGCTTTCCTTCGCCGCCCGCAAGGACGATGCCGAGCACATTCGGTCCGGAGCTCACCGTCCCAACCTAACTGGCCCAGGGGGTCGGGGCCAGCGAAGCGTACGAAACTGTTGACGGAGAACTTTCCAACGCCGACGACTTGGCAAACTGACGGGCACATCGCCGCGCACACGGCTAGCGTTCTTGCCATGAGTTCCGCCGCAGACTTCACTCCGCGGGTTGCCATGCTCACCCGCGAATATCCGCCCGAGGTGTACGGCGGTGCAGGCGTCCACGTGACCGAGTTGGTCCGCCATCTACGCGCGCTCACCGACGTCGAGGTCTCGTGCATGGGCGCACCCCGCGACACCGCCCTTGTGTACCAACCAGACTCCGACCTCGCCGCCGCCAACCCGGCCATCGCGACTCTGTCGGCTGGACTGCGGATGACAAGTGGCGTCGCCGACGCCGACGTCGTCCATTCGCATACCTGGTACACCGGGCTAGCTGGTCATCTCAGTGCCCTCCTGCATTCGGTGCCCCACGTTGTCACGGCACATTCGCTGGAACCTTCGCGCCCGTGGAAGGTCGAGCAGTTGGGCGGCGGTTATCACGTATCGAGTTGGTCCGAACGCAATGCCATGGAGTACGCGGCAGCCGTGATCGCTGTCAGCGACGGGATGCGCGACGAAGTGTGTGCTACCTATCCACGCATCGACCCATCGCGAGTTCATGTGGTGCGCAACGGAATCGACACGTCGAATTGGTACCCGGTCGAGGAGCCGTTCACCCCAGGGTCGGCGTTGGTCACGCACGGAATCGACCCCAATCGACCGATCGTCGCGTTTGTGGGTCGCATTACGCGACAAAAGGGTGTCACCCATTTGGTACGGGCGGCCCGACGATTCCACCCCGACGTCCAGCTTGTCCTATGCGCCGGCGCACCCGACACCCCTGAACTCGAGGATGAGGTGACCACCGAAGTTGCCCGGCTACACGATCAGCGCAGCGGGGTGTTCTGGGTTCAGGAGATGCTCCCGCAGCCACGGATACGTGAGATTCTCAGCGCGGCAACGGTATTCGTCTGCCCGTCCGTGTACGAACCACTCGGCATCGTCAACTTGGAGGCGATGGCCTGCGGAACCGCCGTCGTCGCGTCGGCGGTTGGCGGCATTCCCGAGGTCGTCGTCGACGGGGTGACCGGCCGCCTGGTCCCCTACGACGCCGCCGATCCGGCCGGTTTCGAACGAAACTTTGCCGACGCCGTCAATGCCGTCGTGTCCGATCCGACGTCGGCGGCAGCGATGGGCGAGCGGGGCCGGGTGCGCGCCCGTGACGAATTCTCTTGGGCGACAATCGCGGAACAGACGTTGGGGGTTTATCGGTCGGTGCTGTGAGAGGGGTGATTTCTGGTCAACGTCGTCACCCGTACCGACACCGTGGTCGGTACCGTCGCATCTCCAACGAATTCGCTTGCCCGCCGGTCGATCTCGTCTGAGGTGTGATGAAATGCGCTCGGCCCCATGCCAGTCAGGTCCGCGACTGTCTGCGCCGAGGCCTCGACCGGATACTCAACGACGACGCTGTCCTGCACCCGGAACGCGTCCGCTGTCGCGGTCACCAGCGCCTCGTACTTGTCTTCTCCCACGCGCAGCATCCCCATCGGTTCAATGAGTTGCCCGAGGTGGCCCGGCTCCGGGGCCGCGACGATGAGGTGCCCGCCCGGCCGCAGCACTCGGGCGAACTCGGGCACGTTGCGTGGCGCGAAAACCGACGTCACCGCGTCGACCACGGCGTCACCGACCGGAAGACGCTGCCAGGCGTCGGCGACGATGGCGGCAAGGCGTTCATGTGCGCGGGCAGTTTCGCGGGCACAGGATTTGGAGAGGTCGATGCCGATACTCAACGCCATCGGCACTTGATCGAGAGCCGTCGCAGCGTACTGGCCCGTTCCCGACCCGACGTCGAGGATGAGTGGACTTGCCGAGTCGGTCCTCGACGTTGCGGCAGCGACGGTGTCGGCGAGCGCGGTGCGCAGTCGCGCGAACGGACCGTCGGCGCCGAGAATGCGCAGCCGGGCGCTGACCATCTCGGTTGTGTCGGCACGCAGTCCACGCCCCGACGCTGCCGACGGCAGTGATAGAAAGCCCTGCCTGGCGACATCGAATCGATGGCCGCCTGCACAACCGAAAGCGCCCGGACGTGCACCGCGCAGCTCGACGACGTCGAGTGCCGCGGTACAGACCGGGCAGGTCAAAAATTGTGCGACGCGCGCGAGCGGGTGCGTCAGCCGGCGACTCCGCGCAGTTCCTCACCGAGGGCAGCAGCCTCATCGGGGGTCAACTCGACCACGAGTCGTCCACCCCCTTCGATCGGAATCCGGACTACGATTCCGCGCCCCTCCTTGGCCGCTTCCATCGGGCCGTCACCGGTACGTGGCTTCATCGCCGCCATTTTCCGAACTCCTCCTTCGCCCGCACGGGGCGGACATGTGATCAAGGTAGTGACCTGCACCGAAACCCGCAGACACCCCATCGATCATACGTGGTGGTCAGTTCTGCGCGGTATCGGCGTCTCGCGCACGCAGGGTTTCGTTGAGCGCGCGCAGTTCATCTAGCTCGCGGGCGACTTTTTCCAGCGTCCAATCAACTTCGGACTGCCGATACCCCCGCGGGGCCAACTGAAACTTCACGCCGCGCACATCATCGCCAGCAATGCCCGATCGCGGCAGGCGGGTGAGGGTCGTCCCCTTCTCCAGCGGCGGAAGGTCCTCGGCTCGCCCAAAGACAAACCACGCCACGACGAAGAGCGCCGAAACCACCACGACCATCATCACGAGATACAGCAGAAGTGTGGTCATAGATCTATCGTGTCACGAACGACCCGGTTCCGAGCGCAGGCCACCGAGGACCGTCACCATCGGTGGCCGATCGGTCAGGTTCACCTCGGTCACCGTCCGAACAAATTCGGGATCGGAATTCGGGTCGCCGTCGATCTCGATGAACTGGGCGATTGCCGCACCCGAATCCGCGACCCCGCAGCGCGCGAGCAGAACGCCGATGATCTGGCGACTCATCACTCCCAATTCGGTCAGCTTGCGGTTGCGGTGCTTGCGAACACCCAAGTTGACCTGCGCGATTCCGTCGATCCCGCATCGGTCGTATGCGTCGATCAGCAGCCCGATTTCAACTCCGTAACCAGGTGCGAACGGAACCGACGCCAGCAGTTCACGCGTGCCGCCATACTCGCCGCCGAGTGGCTGGATGATGTCGCCGAGTCCGGGCTTGAGTGCCGAGAGGAGTGGCCGCGCAACGAGTTCGGTCACGCGGCCTCCGCCACCTTCGCTGGCACTCTCGCCGATGCGCAGCGGACGTCGGTAATACGCCTTGACGAGGTGCACATCGCGGTCGCGCAGCAACGGTCCAACGAGTTTGGGGACGAACATCGAATCGGGCTCGATGAGGTCGGAGTCGACAAAGACGATGAGGTCACCCGACGTCGCGGCGATCGAACGCCACAGCACTTCACCTTTACCGTCGACCGGCGGGATGTCGGGGACTGCTTCTTCGCGAGACACCACTCGTGCCCCGGCTGCGCGTGCCCGTTCCGCGGTCGCATCGGTTGAACCCGAGTCGATGACCACGAGTTCGTCGACGAGGCCACCGAGGAGGGGACGAATCGACGCGACGACGTCACCAACGGTCGCTTCTTCGTTGAGCGCCGGCAGCACCACGGATACGGTGCGCTCGGCCTTGGCCGCGATCAGCTGATCGACCAAAGCCCAGTCGATGAAAGCTCGGTCGTAGGTCATGCCAGTCCTCGCACGGTGCGGACCGGTGCTCGCGTGCCGGCGATGGCGGCGACCATGTCGACGACCCGCCGCGTCTGCGCAACCTCGTGGACGCGGAAGACTCGGGCACCATGTTCGGCCGCCAATGCTGTCGCCGCGAGGGTCCCGTCGACGCGTTCGGTCAATTCCACGCCGAGCGTCTCCCCCACAAAGTCCTTGTTGCTCAACGCCATCAGAACCGGACGCCCCGTCGCAACGAGTTCGTCGACGCCCCGCAGGAGCGCGAGCCCGTGATGAGTGTTCTTGCCGAAATCGTGTGTGGGGTCAATCAGGATGGCGTCGGGTGCGACGCCTGCGGCCTCGGCGCGCTCGGCCGCTGCCGACAGTTCCGCCACCACCTCACCGACGATGTCGGCGTAGCGCACTCGATGTGGTCGGGTACGGGGCGTCGCCCCACCGGTATGGCTGCACACGATGCCAACCCGGTGTGCCGCAGCTACTTTCACCAGATCTGGGTCGGCGCCAGCCCACGTGTCGTTGATGATGTCGGCCCCGGCCGCGCACGCTTGATCGGCGACGTCGGCCCGCCAGGTGTCGACGCTGATCAACAGGTCGGGGAATTCTTCGCGAACCCACGCGATGAACGGCACAACGCGCGCGGCTTCCGCTTGCGCGTCGACGTCGGCGCCGGGCCCGGCTTTGACACCGCCGATGTCGATTATGTCGGCGCCCTCGGCGACTACCTGTCGGACGCGCTCCTGCGCGGCATCGTCGGCGAAGCTCGCTCCGGCGTCGTAGAACGAATCGGGCGTGCGATTGACGATGGCCATGACCAATGCCCGGTCGGCTGCCACCGATCGGCCGCACAGGATGCCTGTTGGTCCACCGCTCACGCCGCTCAGCCCCGCGGTGCCCGAGCGTTGGCTACATCGTCGGTGTACTCGGCGTACGAGTCGACATAGCCGCCACCGCGGCCAGTCAAGACGTAAACCGGGTCGCCGTCGACGGCGTAGCCGTCTTCCCGTAGTTCCACCTTGCGGCTCTTGAACGTCGAGGTGGTCTCCAGTTCATCGACGAGACGAATGAATAGCGGCACCGCGTAGTTGGGCAAATGGTCGTAGAGATGTTCGGCAAGACCCTTCGCGTCGAACTCCGCACCGTCGGCGAGCTTGACCGCCGCCATGCCGGCCTTGCCATCACAGCCTGGGATGGCAACGCCGTAAACGACCGACTGTTCGACGGTGTCGTGGACATCGATCGCCCCCTCAACCTCGGTTGTCGCGACGTTCTCACCCTTCCATCGGAAGGTGTCACCGAGACGATCGACAAACGCGATGTGCTTGAACCCCTGCTCGCGGACCAGGTCGCCGGAGTTGAACCAGGCGTCACCCGATGCGAAGCCTTCTCGGATAATCTTCTTCTCCGTCGCCGATTCATCGGTGTAGCCGTCGACGGGCACGCGATCGCTGATTTGAGCGATCAGTAGGCCCGGTGTCCCCTTGGGGCTTTCGACCAACCGACCCTTGGCATTCCGCTTCGGCTCACCGGACTCCTCGTCGTACTCGACGACCTTGTACGGGAGAGGGCAGAAACCTGCGGTCCGCTTCACCCCGAAGGCGTTGACGAACGCGAGGTTTAGTTCACTGGCGCCGTAGAACTCGACGATCCGCTCGATACCGAAACGAGCGGCAAATTCGTCCCAGATCTCCGGACGCATGCCGTTACCGACGATGATTCGCACCGAATGCGCGCGATCGGTCGACTTCGGCGGCTGCGCCAGCAGGTAGCGGCACAGTTCGCCGATGTAGCAGAACGCGGTCGCCCGGTTGAGGATGACGTCGTCCCAGAATTTCGACGCCGAGAATTGCTTACCGATCGCGATGCATGCGCCCGCGGCGAGCACCGACGAGAGCGATACCGACAGGGCGTTGTTGTGATAGAGCGGCAGCGGGACGTACAGCGTGTCACTGTGACGGAGGCGGACCGCCATACCGCCGATGCCGGAATAGCTTGCCAGCCAACGATTGTGGCTCATCACGCTCGCCTTGGGTAGACCCGTGGTTCCCGAGGTGAAGATGTAGAACGCCTTCGTCGACGCAGGGAGCGTCGCGGTTACGGCCGGGTTTGTTTCCGACGCCGACGCACTGGCTTCGTCGAATGCGTCGAAGTCGAAGACATGTTGCGGCAGAGCGGATTTGGGGATCGACTCGAAGGCTTCCGCGGTCTCCGGATCCCACACCAACACGCTCGCGTTTAACAGCGACATGCTGTGTTCGGCCACCTTGCCGCGCTGGTTGTAATTGAGCATGCCCGCGACGGCGCCGAGCTTCACGGTCGCCAGCATCAACAGCAGGTCGGTCGTTGAGTTCTTCGCGAGGATCGCGACAACGTCGCCGGTCTTTACCCCGAGTCCAGCAAGTGTTGCGGCATACCGATTGACGATCCGGTTTGCCTCACCGTAGGTGGTGGTGCGTCCTTCGAATCGCACGAACGGACGGCCCGGGTGCGCGCCAGCTTCCCGCTGAAACACAGCGCCGATGGTTCGCTTTGCATCCGCCGGCCGGTGAATGAGCCCGGGCGCATGACGCAGAATCAGCGGCACCGAAGGCGCCATCGCCACGAGGCCTTTCGCGATGTCGGTGATGCCAACCTTGCTGGCCGCCACGGTGGTACTCATGGATTTCTCCCCATATCGGTAGGACGATGTGTCCTACCTTACCGAGCAGTAGCTAGTGTGATCGCGTCGGACACCGTCCGAGCCACCAGCAGGCTGTCCAACGCCCGCTGTTGCACAAAGCCTCGGCCCTTCAGATTCTCCAACCAGTCGAGCAGCGGCTGGTAGAAGCCATCGACATCGAGCAGAACGACCGGCTTGTCGTGCATCCCGAGGTAACCGCCGGTCCACGTCTCGAATAATTCCTCGAGGGTGCCAATACCGCCGGGCAGGGTAATGAAGCCGTCGGCGCGGTCATCCATCAATGCCTTGCGCTGACGCATGGTGTCGGTAATGACAAGCTCGTCCGAGGCGGTGTCGGCAACTTCCTTGTCGACCAACGCCTGCGGGATGATCCCGATCGTCGCTCCCCCAGCGGCGCGCGTCGCACGTGCGACCGCCCCCATCATCGACACATTGCCCCCGCCGGACACCAACGTATGCCCGGCCGAACCGAGCGCGGTGCCGACGTCGGATGCCAACGCCAGATATTCGTCGTCGACCGGTCCCGACGCACAGTAAACGCAGATCGCGCTCATCGAGTTGGTTCGCCCATCGAGGGTTCCTGTTCATCGAGAACTCGACGCGTTGCGGCGATGGCCGCGACGACTTCGTCGGCCGTGTCGACGATCTGCAACAGGTCGACGTCGGTGACACCGACCATCTTCTCGGTAACCAGCGTGTTCCGAATCCAGTCGATCAGCGGTGACCAAAACTCTTGTCCGACAAGCACAATCGGGAACCGGGTGATCTTATGCGTCTGCACCAGGGTGAGCGCCTCGAACAGCTCGTCCAGCGTGCCGAAGCCACCCGGCAGACACACGAAGGCCTGCGCATACTTCACGAACATCGTCTTGCGGGCGAAGAAGTATCGGAAATTGATGCCGATGTCGACCCACTGATTCAGCTGCTGCTCAAACGGCAGCTCAATGCCAAGACCGATGGACTGCGCACCAACGTCGTGTGCGCCGCGATTAACCGCTTCCATGGCGCCCGGTCCGCCGCCGGTAATGACCGCGAAGCCCGCGCGACCCAGCGCCTGGCCGACCTGAACGCCAAGGTCGTAGCTGGCGGTGCCCGGCTTTATCCGCGCCGACCCAAAAACGGTGACCGATTCCCCGACGTCGCGCAGGGCATCGAAGCCGGCGACAAATTCCGATTGGATCCGCAGCACCCGCCACGGATCGTGCGCGGCACGTTCGGCGCGGGCGTCGACCGTGCGCTGGCTCGCATCGAGCATCCGGCGGTCGGTGGTCATCGCAAGTTCCTCGGCATTACGCCGCACCCGCATCGGGCCGATGTAGCAGCCGTCGTCGAATTCTTCAGTCATGATCGCTAGCGTAGCGGTGCGTCGGTGCTGGAGAGGTAGTCGCGCAGCACGGCGTGTACCTGCGTGATCTGGGCCACCGGGACGCGTTCGTCGACCCGATGCGCAAGGTTGGGATCGCCGGGCCCAAAGTTGACCGCGGGAATGCCGAGCGCGGAAAACCGCGCGACGTCGGTCCAGCCATATTTGGCTCGAAACTGACCATCGGCCGCCGCTACCAGCTCCGCTGCGGCCGGATCCGAGAGACCCGGCAGCGCACCCGCCGCGGAGTCGGTCACTTCCACGACGAGTTGGTCACCACCGGGCGCCGACGCCACGACCTCACGCACGTGATCGACCGCCTGCTCGACGCTGCGGTCGGGGGCGAAGCGGAAGTTGACCGTCACCGACGCGGCGTCGGGGATCACGTTTCCCGCGATACCGCCGTCGACGCCAACCGCCGACAATCCCTCGCGATACTCGCAACCGTCGATGACGACGCGTCGCGCATCGTAGGCGCTCAGCGTGGTCAGCAGCCCGCCAAGTTTGTGAATTGCGTTGTCGCCCATCCACGATCGGGCCGAGTGTGCCCTCGTTCCCGACGCCGAGACGCGCACGCGCAGGGTGCCCTGGCACCCCGCCTCGATGAGGCCGCCGGTCGGTTCGCCGAGGATGGCGACGTCGCCGACGAGCCAGTCGGGCAACTCGCGCTCGATGAACCCGAGACCGTTGAACTCTGCGGCAATCTCCTCGCAGTCGTAGAAGATCAGCGTGAGGTCGTGGCGCGGGTTCTCCAACGTCGCCGCGAGATGCAGGAAGACGGCGTCGCCGGATTTCATGTCCACACTGCCGCAGCCCCAGATGACTTTCCCCTCGTCGGGGGTCGACTCGATGCGGTGCGGGACATTGTCGGCGATCGGCACCGTATCGAGGTGGCCGGCGAGAATTACCCGGTGTTCGCGGCCCGCGTTGGTGCGCGCCAGGACACAGTTGCCGTGGCGGAGAACCTCGAAACCCGTTGTCTGCGTGCGTAACGCTTCCTCTACGGCGTCGGCGATCGCGGTCTCATCTTTCGACTCACTACGAATGTCGATGAGCGCAGCCGTCAGCTCGGTGGGATCGGCGGACAGATGCAAAGCCATACCGCCAACCTACCGTGGCCGATTTCTTCAAGACGTCGGGACGCGACGCGATTACCGTCACTAGTCATGACCGCCACACCACGATTCAATGCCCTGTCCGTCCTCGTCGCCGATATGCCCGCCAGCGTCGCCTTCTACCAACTATGCGGCCTGACGTTTGGCGACGATCAGTTTCCCGACGGTGTGGAGGCAGCCGCCCACGTCGAGGCGCACGCCGGCGACTTTCGGGTCATGTTCGATACGCATGCCGTCGCGAAGTCGTTTCAACCTGACTGGACGCCGCCCGCTGGACGTAATGAAGGGGTGTCGCTCGCATTCGAATGCTCATCGCCCGCCGAGGTCGATCGCGTCGTCGGTGAGTTAACCGATGCGGGTCACCACGTTCACCTGCAGCCGTTCGATGCCTTCTGGGGTCAGCGGTACGCGAGTGTTCTAGATCCGGACGGCAACAGCGTCGAGTTGTATGCGGCGCTCGGGGCATAAGCTGTCGCAGATCGACGCGTCGAGGACGTATGTGCGTCGCGTAGTCGGAGGCCGACAGGTTGTGCGCGCTAGGCGAACTCTCGCGGCGATTGGCCGGTCAACGCCACGAACTCCCGCTGCATGTGCGGATAGTCGGAGTAGCCGTGAGTGTACGCGGCGTCGGAGAGTGCACCCGTGGCGCGCACCGTCGATAGTGCCGCCGACATCCGCATGATCCGACCAAAAAGCTTGGGGCCGTATCCGATTCGCTCATTCACCCGACGTCGTAGCGTCCGTGAGGACACTCCAACTTGTCCCGCGACGTCGTCGACGTCTACGCCGCGTCGAAGTAAACCGACCGTCGGGGCGAGCCAATCGGGAACATCATCGAGCGCAGCTGCGGTCAGCGACACCAACGCCTTCCCTGGATCCGACGCCGCGGCAAGCGTCGACGACCATCGATTGGCCTTCGCATCACCCCACACCTGCGCCGCATCGATGCGGCGGTCGCGCAGCAGATCGGCGCGTTCACGCAGCACCGACGGTGCGATGCCGGGGTCGAATCGCAGCCCCACCAACGGTGTCGTGGCAGCGGAATTGTAGGTGGCGACAGCGGCGTCGGGGCCAGCAACCAATAGTCGTTGACCAGTCCAA
>QIRE01000123.1_pt1 | contig 18623 bp, 20 predicted proteins | sample 2940141 | NCBI WGS metagenome assembly QIRE01 (sample SAMN09273532, study PRJNA473421) | Gut metagenome, whole genome shotgun sequencing project. | isolation source: gut tissue | host: Folsomia candida VU population | place: Netherlands: Amsterdam | collected 2016-03-06
GGGGTGGCGGGGCGGGGGTGGCGGGGGTTAGCGCACCGGAGTGGCTTCACGCGCCGCGACGTCGCGGAAGATCCCGTTGCCCGCCGACGATCGACTGATCGCATCTGCGGCAAGGACCACCGCCGCCGACGTCCAACAGCTCTTCTCCACCGGCCACCGCTTACCGTCGGCAAAAACCAGCCCCGTCCAGTACGAGCCGTCCGGGTCACGCAGGTGCTGAATCGACGCTAGAAGTTCGACGGCCCGCTCGACGTCGCCGATCGCCTCCAACGCCAGAACCAGCTCGGCGGTCTCCGCGCCGGTCACCCATGGCCGGTGGCTGACGCAGCGAATCCCCTTGTCCGCCACCACAAACTCATCCCACCGAGCCTCGATGAGCTCGTGTGCGTCGGTGCCGCGCATCGCGCCCCCGAGAACCGGGTAGTACCAGTCCATCGAATGCTCCGACGGCGGCTGGAACACTTCCGCGGGTCTAGTGAATGCCCGCCCCAGGTCAGACTGGGCCCGCATCCACCGATCCGGTTGCTGCCCAAGGGTTTCCGCGACGCGGATCGCGGCGTCGAGTGAATGGTAGATACTGGCGTTGCCGGTGATCTGCGCGGTGTCGAACATGGCTCGACTACCGAAGTCCTGCGCCCAGCGGAACGCGCCGTCGGGGCGTTGGAACTCGCAGACCAGATCGACGGCAGCTTCGACGGTTGGCCACATGACGCGCAGAAAGTCCGCGTCGCCGGTCACCAGGTAGTGGTGCCACACTCCTACCGCGATGTACGCGCAGAAGTTGCTGTCGGTATTGGGATCGACAATCCGATCGCCGCGAAATTCGATGGGCCACGATCCGTCGGAGCGCTGCGTCCGCCGCGACCAACCGTATGCCGCCTCAGCCTCATCGATGAAGCCGGTCACCGACAGTGCCATTGCCGATTCGACGTGGTCCCACGGATCGGTCTTCCCGCCCGGAAACCACGGCAGCGCACCCGATTCCGCCTGCATCCCCACGATGGCGCTGCCAGTGGCAACCACCTGTTCCGCGGTGAGGACGCCAGCGACCGACGGGATTGCTGTCATGTCAGGCTGCGGTCGGCTTACGGAGGTACAGCGCGACAGACTTGCCGAATAGCGGGTTCAACAGCTGCTCGCCGCGCGTAGTCAACCACGGCTTGCTCATCATGTCCCAGACCAACAGCTGGTGATACCCCTTCACCAGGACGTTATCGTTATTCTCCACGCCCACAGCACATTTCAACCACCAGTAGGGCGCGTGCAATGCGTGCGCGTGATCGGTGTTGGTGACTTCCAATCCGCGGGCGCGCAGCTTGCGAGCCAGCTCCGACGCCTTGTAGATCCGGACGTGACCACCCTCAACCTCGTGGTATTCGTCCGACAGTGCCCAACACACCTTCTCCGGCCAATAGCGCGGTACGGTCACCGCGGCACGCCCACCGGGCTTGAGGATGCGGGCCATCTCCGAAATCGCCGCGTCGTCGGTCGGAATATGTTCCAGAATCTCCGACATCAGCACGACGTCGAAAGAGTCGTCGGCGTACGGAAGTCGAAGTGCGTCACCAACTTCGGCGCGCGCCTTCGCCGACGCGGGGACCTGTCCCTCGGCCATCATGGCGTCGAACATCTCACCGACGTCTGCCATATCCGATTCCGACTGGTCGAACGCGATCACGTCGGCACCGCGGCGGAACATCTCGTAGCTGTGGCGCCCTTGGCCCGCGCCGATGTCGATGACCTTGGAGCCGGGTCCAACGCCTAGGCGATCGAAATCAACTGTCAGCATGCCGATGTCCTTCTGAGATGTGTGATCGGGTAAGCACAGACTGGTAATGCGCCGCGGTCTTTGCCGCGACGGCGGCCCAGCTGTAGTTCTCTTCGACGCGGCGGCGACCACCTGCGCCGAGGCGCGCACGCAGATCGACGTCGTCGAGTAGTCGGGTGAACGCAGCGGCGATCGCACCCGAATCCTGCGGTGGCACAAGGACTGCCGCTTCTTCGTCATCCCCGACGACCTCGGGAATCGCGCCGGCACGCGTCGCGACAAGTGGTGTTCCACAACTCATCGCTTCGACGGCTGGCAGCGAGAAACCCTCGTATAGCGAAGGCACACAGGCAATTTCAGCTGTCGCAAGCAACTGTGCCAGCTCGGCGTCGTCGATGCCGGACACGACCCTCACCTTGTCGCCGATCGAAAGTTCATCAATTCGCTTGGCCGACGGCCCCTCCGGATCCAGTTTGGAGACCAGCATCAGCTCAATGGGACGCTCTGCTCCGACCTTCGCGATCGCCTCAAGCAGATACGACACACCCTTCAGCGGAGCATCGGCACTGGCCACGCACACAACGCGTCCCGGAATCCGTTGCGGCGCAGGGCGGAACACGTCGGTGTCAACGCCGAGCGGAATGGTGGTGAGGGCACCTTCGGGAATGTCGAAGGCCTTGCGGATGTCTACCTCGCTGCTGCGCGAAACCGTCAACAGCTCGGGAATCCGGCGCGACACGATGCCCTGCATCCGCAGGAAGGAATGCCAGCGCCACGCGGTGATCTTCTTGAGTCCCTTGGCTGCTCGGACCGCAAGCGTGCGGTCGCGGGTGATCGGGTGATGGATCGTCGCGATCAGCGGGAAGCCCTGCTTCTTAATGCGCAGCAGACCGTAGCCGAGGCACTGATTGTCGTGCACGACGTCGAAGTCGGCGCGCCGCTCCTTCAACAGCCGCGCGGCCCGGAGGCTGAACGTCAGCGGCTCCCCGAATCCGGCAGTCCACATCGCGCCAACCTCGATGAGGTCAATCCAGTCGCGAATCTCGCGGGGCCGCGGCGTGCGGAACGGATCGGCGTCGTTGTACAGGTCGAGGCTCGGCACCTTGGTGAGGGTGACGCCAGCGTCGAGCGCCGACTGATCAAGTTCGGGATACGGCTGGCCAGAGAAGATCTCGACGTCGTGACCGAGGAGCGCGAGCTCTCGCGACAGATGCCGAACGTAGACACCCTGTCCACCGCAATGCGGCTTGCTGCGATAGGACAGCAGCGCGATGCGGAGTCGTCCCTCCTGCGACGACACGTCCGATGACTTAGGCATCCGACGCCGCAGCTGCCGTCGCCTCGAACTCTTCGACCGTCACGATTTTCAGGAGTCGACGCCCCGCTGCCTTGCCAGCCGACTTCTCGGCGGCGTCGATGGCCTTCCAACCGGCCAGACCCACGCGCGAGGCGCCACGGCCAGCGACCAATGCGTCGACATCGTCACGCGGCTTGATCGGTTCGGTGAGCGTGCCTTCGATGAAGTCGGCAAGGACAGCAGCCGCCGTTTCTTCGCCACACAGGCGGTTCCGCCCGATACCGCCGGTGGGGCCACGTTTGATCCATCCGGTCACATACAGGCCCGGCTGGACGGTGCCACCGGGTGCATCGGTGACACGACCCGCTTCGTTGGGCACCACTGCGCGGTTGTCGTCGAACGGTAGGTCGGTGACGGCGGTGCCGCGATAACCGATCGACCGCAGGACCAGACCGGTCTCGATATCGAAGGCATCGTCGGTTGCGTTAATTGAGACACGGTCGGCATCAGCCACAAATTCGTTGCGGACGCAGACGATCTTGGCAACGGAGCCGTCACCCTCAATCGAGACCGGAGAAGTCAAGTAGCGGAATACGATTCGCTTGTTGCCGTCGGTCTGCGGACGCTCAGCGAACTCACGGGCCAAGCGAACCTTCGTCGCGATCGTCGAATCGAGGGTGCCGTCGGCCTCGGCGGCCGCGGACACTGGATCGAGTGTCAGTTCGGCCGGGTCGATGACCACGTCGACCCCGGCGACGTCGCCAAGGGCGAGGAACTCGCTGTTGGTGTAGGCGCCCTGTGCCACACCTCGACGACCAAGTAGCACAACCTCTTTGATATTTGAGTCGCGAAGCTTTGCGAGTGCGTGCTCGGCGATATCGGTCTTGGCCAGCTGCTCCGGATCCGACACGAGGATGCGCGCGACGTCGAGGGCGACGTTGCCGTTGCCAACCACCACGGCTCGTTCGCCAGACAGGTCGACGTCGAAGTCCGCGTGGTCGGGGTGCCCGTTGTACCAAGCGACAAAGTTCGTCGCCGAGATGGAACCGGCGAGATCCTCGCCGTCGATGCCGAGTCGCTTGTCCGTCGCCGCGCCGACCGCGTAGATGACCGCGTGGTAGCGCTCGGTCAGCTCGGCGTGCGTGATGTGCTTGCCGACCTCGACATTGAGGTAGTAATCGAAGTTTCGTTTGTTGGCCGTCGATGCGTAGGTGCGCTCGACGCCCTTCGTCGCGGCATGGTCGGGAGCGACGCCCGCGCGCACCAACCCGTACGGGGTGGGCAGGCGGTCGTACATGTCGACCTTCACCGACTGCTTGGCGACGAGATGCTCGGCGGCATAGAACGCGGCGGGGCCGGCACCGACGATCGCGACGTGTAGTTCCCGGTCGGGTAGCGGCGGTGCCTTACGCGGCGGAACTAGGCCGCCATCAACGTCGTGATCCTTGTAGTAGTCGGCATTGATCTGAAGGTACGGCTCGTCCTTCTCGTCGAGCTGGTCGTCGGGCAAGATCGCCTCGACCGGACACTCATCAATGCACGCACCGCAGTCGATGCAAGTTTCCGGATCGATATAGAGCATCTCCGCAGTCAGGAACCCAGGCTCGTCCGGAGTTGGGTGGATGCAATTCACCGGGCAGACACTGACGCAACTACCATCGTTGCAACAGGGCCGCGTAATAACGTGCGCCATCTGGCTTTTACCTCGCAGATCGACTTGTAGAACGTGTTCTACTTTGAGCTACAACTGTACCTTAGCCGCCAACGATACTGCCGCCAAGAGTGAGGACGATCCGTGACCGTAGCCGATACTCCCAATCAGATGGAACCACTTGGTGACCGCAAGGAAGGCGCGCGCTTCTTTGAAGCAGATTACCGGGTCCGGACCGGCGATGTAGACCAGGAGATGCGGGTGCGACTCGATGCCGTCGCCCGCTACCTACAGGACGTAGCGAACGACAACATCGAAGTGACCGAGTTTCGCGATTCTGATCCGTTCTGGATTGTGCGTCGAACGGTCATCGACGTCATTGAACCGATTACCTGGCCAGCCTCGTTCAACGCGCAACGCTGGTGCGGCGCCTTGTCGACGCGCTGGACCAACATGCGCGTACGTCTGACGTCGACGCACGAAACCAACCGGTTCAACCCCGAGCCTCGCCCGGACGGATTGATCGAGACCGAAGCGTTCTGGATCAATGTCAACGACCAGGGCATGCCGTCACGGCTCACCGACGAGGCATACGAAATGTTGTCGCAAATGACCGACGAGCATCGGTTGCGCTGGAAGTCGATGAACGCCGACAAGGCTCCGGCAGCTGACGAGCTTGAATTGGCCGATCGCCCGCACATCCTGCGGATCACCGACTTTGACCCGTTCAAGCACTTGAACAACGCCGCGTACTTGGAGGCCGTCGAAGACGAGCTGACCGATCACGGCGACCTGGTGGATGTCCCCCACCGGCTAGTCATCGAATATCTGCGGCCGATCGTGCCCGGCACCGAGATCACCATTCGTCGCCGCCGCGTCGGAGATCGACTGGAAATGTGGCTACTGATCGGTGAAAACTCCGACGTTGCCGCGACGGTGTCGGTGGCGAAGCTGTAGCTACGCGTCGCCGCGCAGTACCAGCGTCATCAACTTGATTGGAGCGGCACACGGGTCTCCGACGGTTACCCGCGATTCAACCCACCACGTGTACACACCTCGACTCGGCGCCTTCGACGTCACGCCGCACATCGTCGGACGCTTGGGGTCGCGTTGGGTGAATGCGGTGTAGGTGTCGGCGATCCGAATGTTCTCGGTCGTGTAGCCGAGTTGCTTGGCCGTTCGCTGCTCGACGGCCATGGTGCCCCACTCGAACCAGTTAAACGTGACGGCCGCCGACGTCGTGCCCGACACCGTCCACCGGCAGATCGCGCCGTTAAAGTTGCCCGACGCAAAGCTGCCGCCAACCGCTTTGGCGATCTGCGTCGTCGAAAGAATGTCGCATTCCAAGAGCAGCTTGTCGAACCTGTCGGTGTTAACGGCACCCGGTTGTCCGGCGTTGTCGCCGATCGGATGCGCGGTGCCGTCGACCGTGCACGCCGACAGTCCCAGCAGCGTCGCGAGGACCAATGCGAGGAGCCCGGCCGTGCTCCGACGTCGCGTTTTCCTTGGCATCATTTCTGCGACCTATCGATCGACATCCGCGACAAAATTCGGGCCGCGTTGCAGAGACTCTCCGTCGAGTAGGTTGCCGCACCGGTGATCCCCGCGCTGACCGACCATTCGAAGAAGTCGGCGCCAAAGTCGATGCCGACCTCGCAGATCCCCGAGTCGGACGCGATAAAGCCCTGGTGCCCGTCGATATCGATGTTCTTCGTCGAATCGCGGGACAGCTGCTCAGTGGCGCGTTCCCGTGAAATCGGTGAACCGCGATACCAGTTGAACGACGCGACGGGGCCGATCCGTGCGTCGTCGCTGGCCCACTCGCATGCGGACGCGTTGTTCACCGTGCTGTTGATCGCGGGGAAGCCCGTTTCCTTACGAACCTCGTCGAGGGTGACGCCACCGCATTCGCCGAAGAACGGCCCCGAACCTGCCTGCGCGGGAGCCTTCATCGGGTCGTCGGACTTCTCGTCGCTGCCGCCGCCGCAACCCGATAGCAGCAATGCGACGACGGCCACGACCGACAGGATCATCGCGCCGCGGAATTTCTCCATGCCACGCCTTTCGCGTTTGGTAGGGCGTCCAGCGCCACGGTCGCGTCGAGGGATGCTCGCCAACAGCTCACGCGACGGTGGCGGTGGCGATTTGTCGATGTAGCACTCGGCAGCCAGTGGAGCCGACACCCGCTTGGCAATGAGCTTGGTGACCTCCACAACGCGGACAACGCCGTTCAACCGCACTTCGACGGTGTCGCCGACGCTCACCAGCTGAGCCGGCTTGGCAGTCGCGCCATTGACGCGAACGTGCCCGGCACGACAAGCCGCCGCACCGGCCGACCGTGTTTTGGTCAGCCGGATCCCCCAGATCCAACTGTCGATGCGGGTGCCCATCGAGAGTGGACGCTACTTCTGTCGGACAAGCATGTAGTAGCCGCCGCCGAGGGCGATGATCCCGACGAGGATCGCCAGCCACGGCGAGGTCAGCCACCAAAGTAGGGCCACGACGACAATCGCGGGCGATACCGCGACCGCACTCATCGCGGGATGCTCCCGGACAACCTGAACTACGGCATTACTTTTGGCCGGATCGACGCCCATGGGACTCCTTCGATTGAGCTGCTGACTTGAGATCAACTGTAGCGAAAGCCTCAGACACGACGCCGGATGCGACGCGCGCCGAACGTCGAAGAGAAGCGTCAAACGCCGCACCCCGAGTGTGAGGTGCGGCGTCGACGATGGTGCATTTAGCTACTTGGTGGAACCTCCAGTGGAACCACCGCTCGAACCACCCTTCGATGCGCCCGACCCGGTCGGGCCGCTACCCGCACTGGTCGAACCGCCGGATTCGCCACCGTTCGAGTCGGCGCCAGACGAATCGCTGCCGCTGTTGGAGCTACCGCTTTCGGAGCCACCGTTGTCGGAGCCACTCTCGGTGCCGCCGTTGTTGGTGGAGCCCGAACCGGAGTTGTTGCCGCCCTGCTTGGTCTGCCCGTGCTTCGGGAAGCTAAACGGCTTTCTCTTCGTCGACGAATCGCCGTTCGAACCACCGAACTTCTGATGCTGCTTACTCAGCCAGGTACTCACGCCGCTACCCGACTTCGGCGACTTGTCGCCGCTGGCGGGCGGGGTATTGCCGGTAGTGGTCGCGGTGCTATCGGTCGCATCCGTGTTCTGGGCCGAGAGCGTGTTCGTCGTAGTCTTCGCAACCTGCTTCGACGTCGACGTAGTGGACGACTTCGCCAACAACGTGTTGGTGGTCGACGTTCCGCTCGGAAGCGACGGCAGCGTCGGAACATCAACATTGCCGAGGAACGGCAGCGAGAACGGACCCGACGTCGTGACCGACGGAATCAGATCACCGATGCCGGTTGGCGTGCCGGGAGTGAAGGTGGGTAGACCGAGGTAGTTGATTCGATCTTTACCGTTGATATGCGTCGTTTTGTCCAGGAACGTCAGCTTCTGACCCAGCCATCCGACCGAAACGGGTCCGCTGAATCCGTAGTCGCTCGTGAACGCGAGCAGATCCTTACCACCGAGAGTCAGCCGACCGAAGTCCTTGCTCAAGGTGAACGGAATCAGGTCATTCGACGGCGACGCGAGCAGCGACTGGAGTACACCGGTCAGGATCGTTGCGGGATCGGTCAGCACCGACGTCGGGTCGGTGAGGCCCAACTGCAGCTGCGGCAACGGGCTGTCGTTGGTCTGAACGATTCGGCCGTCGAGTGTGCCGAGCAAATTGCCACACGCGCCGACGCCCTCTGCGTACGCAGCCGCGACGACTCCGTAGCAATCGAGACGCTTGATCGCCGGAATGGACACCAACGGTATCCCGAGCGGGCTCGTATCCCCGAGCAGGCTTGTGCCAATCTCGTCGGTGTTCCACGCATTGGCAACGCCGACAATCGCAAACGCTACCGAGGTACGGCCACCACTCGCGCCAGCCGTTGCCAGGCTAATCGGGAGGAATGCGATTGCGGTCGCCTTACCGCCGGTCGACGCAAGGGCAAATTTCACGCCGTCACCAATGACCCGAGCGGATCCCTCAGCGACCGGAGCGTCCGGCAGATGCAAGAGCGCCTGAGCGATGTCATATGGGACCTTCGGTACCAATTCGATGGTGCCGGGCACGACCATCGCGATGCCGACATTTGTCGACATCGAGCAGTCAGCCTTACCGCCGGGCCCCGTCGCGCCCGACGCGCACATATCAATCCGCCATTGGTCGGCAACCGGCTGAAGTACGCCATTCGCGATGCTATTGACGATGTCCGCAAGGCCCGCACCTGAGCCGCTACCTGGATCGAGTCCGGCCGCCCGCGCCTGCCCCTGTCCGCCGGCAACCGCGAACGTCATTGCCATGGTCGCGACGATTGCCGCCATCGCCGCCACCCATCGGGGGCTTTGGCGGTGCGGTTTCGGCTCGATCGGTCGATCGATGGGCGATTCCGGTTGGCGACGATGTCGCCCAGGCGTGCGCGATTTGACCATTTCCCGACTCCTTGCATTTCAAACACTTGGTGCGTTGATGTGAAGTAAATCACGTGAGCCTCGCCACGTTACGGCGAACCCCGGTAACTTCTCTCAGGAACTTCTTAGGTCATTTGTCCAAGTCAGAGGGCATTTCGTTACCTCAGCTAACCACCACGTCTGATCGTCGCCCGATAGGGTGACGACATGACCAACCGTTTGGATCCGATCGCGCTGGCGCGCGACAACTGGACGTCGTCGGGCTGGGGAGACGTTTCCGATGGCATGGTCGCGGTGACGTCGGTGATGCGGGCGCACCAAATCCTGTTGGCGCGCGTGGAGACGGCCCTGCGGCCGTACGATCTGAGCTTCTCGCGCTACGAACTTCTCCGACTCCTCGCGTTTTCCCGACGAGGGTCGATGCCGATCACCAAAGCCTCCGACCGACTCCAGGTGCACGTCACCAGCGTCACCCATGCGATCCGACGACTCGAATCGGACGGACTCGTGAAGCGGGTTCCGCACCCGACTGACGGCCGCACGACACTGGTCGAGATCACCGACCTCGGTCGGTCCACCGCCGAAGATGCGACGACGACGCTAAATCGCGACGTCTTCGCCGACGTCGGGATGGCTCCAGCAGAGATCAGCGGACTCGTCGACGCTATTCATTCGCTGCGCCACCATGCTGGCGACTTCTGAGACGGCGTTCAGCTGCTATTGCCCGCCCGCGACGCGGATCGTCTGGCCGGTAACCCACTCGGCGTCGACCGAGGCCAGAAACGCCGCGACCTTGGCGATTTCGAATGGCTCAGCCAACCGCCCGGCCGGCATATGCATGTAGGCGGGGTCGAGGAATGAGCCGAAGTTGGTGGCGACGTCGGTAACGAGGTCGGTCATCGTGCCTCCGGGAGCGATCGCATTGACGGTGATGTGACGCGCCGCGAGGTCAATGGCAAGTGAGCGAACCATCGCTTCCACTGCAGCCTTGCTCGCCGAGTAGATGACGTGGTTGGGAAACACCGTGGTCGCGCTCATCGATGAGGTGCAGATGATTCGCCCATGTGCCGCAGGCAAATACGGCAAGGCACGCTGAACGCACAGAAACGTACCGCGGGTGTTGACGGCGAAGATGCGGTCATAAGTTTCGGTATCGACGTCGTCGACCGTCCCGAAATGCTCGATCCCCGCGTTGCAACACAGGACGTCGATAGCGCCGTCGTGCCACGCGGCTGCTTCGTCGATAAACCTGGCAACATCGGCGGGGTCACCGACGTCGACGCGGATTGCCGTGGCGCGCACACCCTTTGCCGCTAGCTCATCGGAAAGTGATTGTGCGGCTTGCTGATCGGAGTTAAATCCGACGACGACGTCGAGGCCCGTGTCGGCGAGTTCGATGCAGATCGCGCGGCCGATTCCGCGTCCGCCACCGGACACCACGGCACGACGTCGAGGGTTGGTCATGATTCTCCTTGGGGCAATTCAGATCGTAGGGACTACTTCGCATCCCGCTGCCACGGGTTCGCGTAGCCGTCGGGGATCAGTGAATCGAACATAGCCCGCATGTCCGCGGAAAGAGCCATGATTTCGACGGCGGTGCCGAGCGTCGGGTCGGTGAGGTAGGCGAAATCCATGAGGTGATCGCCGATGGTGCCGCGGACGTGGGGGCGAAAGCCGGCGTCGGCGAGTGCTGTGTGCGCGAGGTCAATGTCGTCGACGATGTAGCCGACGTGATGCATTCCGGGACCGTTGGTTTCCAGCCACCGTTGGTACGGCCCGGCGTCGGAAACCGGTTCGATGATTTCGATCTGCTGCGCACCGCTGTAGGCGAGCGACACATTGGCGCTGTACTCGGTCGGGACGCCGTCGACGGTGGTCGCGTCCCTGCTGAACAGTTGATTTGGGATGCGGAGCCAATTGTCGGCGCCGGTGAGCCGGGTGAGGTTCGCTTCGGCGCCGGCAAGGTCGGAGACTACCCAGCAGAGCTGGAACGGAGTCGTCGGGAGAAAGTCAGTGGACACGTAGTGACGGTAACGTGCCCGCGCTTACCCCTCCCGGTACATCGGCCAAACTTGCGGACCATTCCACGGCAGAGTGATCACGTCGGTCACCCTAAAGCCAAAGCGCTCATACAGCGGAATGTTGGCCTCGTTGGAACTCTCCAGGTACGCCGGACCTTCCACGCGCGCTAGACCGTGCTCCATCAAGGCCGTGCCGATCCCTCGGCCTTGATGGACGGCACCGATCGTCGACAAGTACCAGTGCAATTCCTTTGGGCGATGCTTGGCGAAGATTTCCTCGACGGCCGCGCCGCGTCGCAATCTGGTGCGAAAGACGTTGATAAGCATGGGAAGTAGCTTCCATTGCTCGACGTCGGCCTTGTGTCCCGGTGGATCCCACACAGCTGCCCCGACGGCCTGATCGCCGTCGAAGCTTAGGTCTGCCCCAATCAGCGCGCCATGCGACGCGACGTCGAGGAATCGGAACATGGCGACGTCACGTCGCGGATCGGAGACTAACCATCGGATGACCGGGTCGTCGGCAAAAGCCTTCGCCAGCACTCGATACGACACTTCCCGATTCGAGTCGTCAATCGGCACGATCGTCATCGCTCCACCTCCGTTGAGCCTCTAGTCTCGTTCATTCGTTGCCAAACGCTGCGCGCTCGAGCGCTGCCGCGACAAAATCAGTGAATTCCGCTGCGGTCCACCCAGATTGGGCGACCAGTTCTCGATACACGCCCGGCGCCGCATGCGCTCGAAAGATCGCTTGCACTCGATCGCTGACATCGCCGACGCCCACCAGCATCTGATCCATCAACTGATTGCGTCCAGCGAGCTTGGCCCGCAACAACTCTCGGGTCTGCTCGTCCTCATCGGTCGCGGCGTCGAGTATTTCCACCACATCGAACCCTGCGTCGTAAAGGTTGGTCAACCACGCGGCGGCCAGTCTGATTCGACGCCGCGGGTCCGCTTCATCCATGACACGATCGGCGAACTCTCGTGCGCCAGCTTCTGAGAGCCACCGTTCGCAGATCGCCGACACGATCTCCCGCTTGGTCCCGAACGTCGTGTACACGGTCCGCACCGCAACTCCGGCTTCCGCGGCGATCGCCGCGATGCTCGTCGCGCCGTATCCGTCGCGCGCGAAGAGGTGACGCCCAGCGTCAGCGATGCGCTCACGTGTTTGCGCCGCCTGCCGCTGCCGATGCGTCATCGGTTGATCATCAACACTCATCAAGATCACACTAACAATGCACCGGTTGCACTATCACTGCATTGAGTGCATACTTACTGCACCAGAGAGTCGTTACCCCAGCGTATGGAGGCTGTCTCATGTCGACAATCGAACAGACACGCGGCGCTCGAGTCATCCCCATTCCACCGCCGCTGTACTACGCCATCGCATTCGGATTGGGTCGCGCACTCAACGCATGGCAGCACTGGCCGCTACCTATCCACCCCGCGATCACGTACGTCGGCGCAGCGCTGATCGCATTCGGAATCGGCATCGTGGGCGCGGGTATCGCGGCTGTTGTTCGGCACCGAACCACGATCGTGCCCCACCGACCCGTTGCCCAACTGCTCACCTCCGGCATTTACGGACTGACCCGCAATCCGATGTATGTCGGGCTCGCGATCGCCTACGTCGGGGTGGCCCTCGCCACCAACAGCCCATGGCCAATCCTCACGCTGCCCCTAGCCCTGGTCGCCATTCGACGCGTCGTCATCGACCCCGAGGAGCGCTACCTCGCCGATCGATTCAGCGACCGCTACGCCAACTATCGGCGCGATGTTCGACGCTGGCTCTAACCCGCCCTATTTCAGGGTGGCGATGATCGCGCTGAAGTCCTGCTCCGAGTGCTGCTCGGCAAACTTCGAATACAGCTGCGCCGCATGGGATCCCAGGGGCGCGTTCGCGTCGGTGCTCGACACCGCATCCATCGCCAATCCGAGGTCCTTGTTCATCAGGGCCGTCGCAAAACCCGGCTTGAAATCGTTGTTCGCAGGTGACGTCGGGACCGGGCCGGGAACCGGGCAATTCGTATGGACCGCCCAACAATTGCCGGTCGCACCGGTGATCACGTCGAATAGTGCCTGATCTGACAACCCGAGCTTCTCTGCGAGCATGAATGCCTCGCCGACGGCTATCTGCTGCACGGCAAGCACCATGTTGTTGCATACCTTCGCAGCCTGACCCGCACCGGCGTCACCGCAGTGAATAATCTTGCCCGCCATGGGATCCAACGCGGACCGAGCTGCGGAGAACGCCTCCTCGGTGCCGCCAACCATGAACGCCAGCGTCCCCGCGACGGCCCCTTTCACCCCACCCGACACCGGGGCGTCGATCTGTGCGAAACCATGCTGCGTGGCAAGGGCATTGACCTCGCGAGCATCGTCGACGGAGATGGTGGAGCTGTCGATGAAGAGCGCTCCGGTCGGCGTGCCGGGCAGAACCTCGGCGTAACAACGCTTCACCAGGTCGCCGTTGGGCAGCATCGTGATAACGACATCAGCCGCCGCGACGGCCTCTATCCCGCCAGCAAAGGTGGTGACGCCGTTGGCCGTTGCCTCTTCGACCGCGGCGGGCACTGGGTCGTATCCGTGCACGGTGTGACCGGCTTTCACCAAGTTCGCGGCCATCGGCCCGCCCATGTGTCCCAGTCCGAGAAATGCGATCGTACTCATTTTCGATGCTCCTAGTTCTCGCGGAAGCGCGCGGCGATGGCTCGGCCGTGCACGACGCGCATGATCTCGTTGGTACCTTCCAGGATGCGATTGACTCGCAGGTCACGCATGATTTTCTCGACACCGTATTCACGCAGGTAGCCGTATCCGCCGTGCAGCTGAATCGCCTGATCGGCAACCGAGAAGCACGTGTCGGTGACGTACCGCTTGGCCATCGCGCAGCGCTCGACCTTGTCGGGCGCATCGGCGTCGAGCGCACGCGCGGCATCGGCGAGCGTCAGCCGCGACGTGTGCAAACCGGTTGCCATGTCCGCCAGCGTAAATCGGATCGTCGGCTCGTCGATCAACCTGCTGCCGAACGCTTCTCGCTGCGCCACATACTTGGCAGTGGCGTCGAATGCCGCCTGTCCACCGCCGAGCGAACATGCCGCGATATTGAGTCGCCCTCCGTTGAGCCCCGACATCGCCACGCCGAACCCAATGCCTTCGACGCCACCGAGTAACGCGGCCGACGGCACGCGCACCTCGTCGAGGATCACCTGCGCGGTGGGCTGCGCATGCCATCCCATCTTGTGTTCCTGCGCGCCGAAGCTCAGGCCAGGCGAACCCTTTTCGACGAGGAAGGTGGAGATTCCTTTCGCCCCCGAGGCGCCGGTGCGCGCCATGATCACGTACAGATCCGACGACCCGGCACCCGAGATGAACTGCTTGATTCCGGTGAGAACGTAATCGTCACCCTCGCGAACCGCCCTCGTCGCCAACGCCGCGGCGTCGGACCCGACGCCCGGCTCGGTCAGACAGTAGCTCGCAATGGTCTCCATTGACGCTAGTCGCGGAATCCATTGCGCACGTTGCTCATCGGTACCAAAGGCGTCGACCATCCACGCGCACATGTTGTGGATAGAGAGGAAGGCCGCCGTCGTCGGGTCCGCGTAGGCCAGCTGCTCAAAGATCCGGACGCCGTCGAGGCGTCGAAGGCCGGAACCACCGAACGCGTCGTCGCAGTAGATGGCGCCCATCCCCAACGCCGCTGCGGCGCGCAGCTCATCGACCGGAAAATGATTGCTTTCATCCCACTCCAACGCATGCGGCGCAAGGTGTTTCGATGCGAATGCCGCAGCGGTCTCGACGATGACGCGATCGGTCTCATCGAGGTCCGCCACTGCCCCGCTACTCACTGTGCTCGTCATAGATCAGTGGGTCGGCATCACAAACGACGCGCCGGGCTGGTCACCGTGTCGAGGCCACCGCGTCGTAATCGTTTTGACCTTTGTGTAGAACTGGATCGACGTGGGGCCGTGCTGGTTTAGGTCGCCGAATCCGGAGCGCTTCCAACCGCCAAATGTGTGGTACGCCACCGGAACTGGGATGGGGACGTTGACGCCGATCATCCCGACCTGCACTCGACTGGTGAAGTCGCGGGCGGTGTCGCCGTCGGCGGTAAATAGGGCGACGCCGTTGCCGTACTGATGGTCCGATGCCAACGCGAGTGCTTCTTCGTAATCTCCCGCGCGCACGATCGACAGGACCGGCCCGAAGATCTCGTCGGTGCAGATCGTCATGTCGCGGGTTACGTGGTCGAACAGCGTTGGGCCGACGAAGAATCCGTTCTCCAGGCTCGCGTCGCCAAAGGTGAGGTCGTTGCTGGCCCGCTCACGACCGTCGATGACAAGTTCGGCACCTTCCTCGACGCCCTTCCCGATGTACCCCTTGACACGTTCCAGCGCGGCAGCCGAGACGAGTGGGCCATAATCGGCCTTCGGGTCAAGGCTGTGGCCCACGCGAAGGTCGTTGATCCGATCGATCATCCGCGCGCGCAGTCGATTGGCGGTCTCCTCGCCGACCGGAACCGCGACGCTGATGGCCATGCATCGCTCGCCCGCACTTCCGTAGCCGGCTCCGATGAGTGCATCGACGGCCTGATCGAGGTCGGCGTCGGGCATGATGATCATGTGGTTCTTCGCGCCACCAAAGCACTGGGCGCGCTTGCCATTTCGGGCCGCGTTCTCGTAAATGTACTGCGCAATGTCGGAGCTGCCGACAAAGCCGACCGCATGGACGTCGTCGTTGTTCAGAAGCGCGTCGACGGCCTCCTTGTCGCCGTGGACCACCTGCAGGACGCCCGCGGGCAGTCCAGCTTCGACGAACAGTTCGGCAAGTCGAACGGGTACCGACGGGTCACGCTCGGACGGCTTGAGGATGAATGCGTTGCCGCAGGCGAGGGCCGGACCAATCTTCCACAGCGGAATCATTGCCGGAAAGTTGAACGGCGTGATGCCTGCGACGACCCCGAGCGGCTGTCGGATCGAGTGGACGTCGATGCCCGCGCCAGCACCCTCGGTGAACTCACCCTTGAGCAGATGCGGGATACCGATCGCGAACTCGATGACATCGATGCCGCGCAGAATGTCGCCCTTGGCGTCCTCGAAGGTCTTGCCATGCTCGAGCGACAGCTTCTCGGCAAGTTCGTCCATGTTGGCGTGGACCAATTCCACGAACTTCATCAGCACCCGCGCCCGACGCTGCGGATTCCACGCGACCCACTGTGCCTGGGCTACTTTCGCCGCCGCGACAGCAGCATCAACTTCACCCGCCGATGCCAGCGGAACCAGCGCCTGGACGTCGCCAGTACTCGGGTTGAACACGTCGGCGGTGCGCGACGTCGCCGGTGCGTCGACGCGCGCGCCGTCGAGAAAATGGGGGATTCGAGCTGCTGTGGTGGTCACGATGGAGATCATCCTTTGCAAGGGCTACTGGTCAAGAATGTGAGGTAGACAACGCAATCCTAGGATATCCTAGGAATTAGTTGCAACCCCTAGTTTTCGCCTAGCCGTCGGCCCTCTTTCGACGATGGGTCACGTCTATGTGGCATATGTGATGGAATGCATCTTGTTGGACTCACCGTGCCGGATGTGGAATCCGGCCCGATTCCCGAAGGGGACCTCACCACAATGAAGCGACTCATCTGCGGCGCGAGCATCGGCATGCTCGCCCTATTCGGCGGCGTGGCATGCAGCACCTCTGACACCACCACTCCGAGCTCGTCCTCTTCGTCGACTCCATCCTCGACGTCCTCATCGGCACCTAGCTCGACGAGCGCTGCCACGACGACGCATCAGGCTCCCGCACCCGCCCCAGCCAATGGTGGAACCACCACGACGCCGCACCACACGGCCCCCAAGCCGGCCCCGACCACCCCTTGTGAGGGAACGATCTGCACCAACCCCAACCACGGTGCGGGCACCAACCCGAACGAGAATGGCGGAAACACGGGTGAAAAGCCCTGTGAGGGAACGATTTGCACCAACCCCAACCACGGTGCGGGCACCAACCCGAACGAGAATGGCACCGACAACGGCCATAACCCCGACGGAAGCTAACGCCTAACAGTGCGTACTTTCACCAAATTCGGGTGTGCGGCGGCGATCGGTGCTCTGATCGCCGCCGCATCACTCGGATGCTCCAATTCTGAGACGTCCAACTCTACGTACTCGAGTCCGACAACTCAGTCGGTTGACGCGGCGTTGCACGCCAAACTTCCTGCACGCGTGCGTGATTCGGGCAAGCTGATGGTCGTCACCAACGCGCCGTACGCGCCGATGGAGTTTCTCGACGCCAAGGGTCATCTCGTCGGGTTCGACATCGACGTCATGAACGAGATCGCAAAGACGCTCGGAGTCACGGCGACCTACGATCAGGTGCCGTTCGAGTCACTGCAGGCTAAGGTCGCCGACGGCACCTTCGACATCGGTATGCGCGCCCTGTTCGACACTAAAGCGCGCGAGCAGCAGACCGATCTGGTCACCTACTTCAGTGCTGGCACACTGTGGGCGTCACACTCCGGCAAGACAATTGACCCGACGAACGCGTGCGGACTCCGCGTCGCCGCAGAGTCAGGAACCGTACAATTTTCCGCTGAGCTTCCCGCGAAGAGCAGGGCCTGCGAGATCACCGGTGACCCCAAGATCAGCATCGTCGGGTTCGCCAGCCAAGATGACGCGAACCAAGCAGTCATCCGCGGCGACGCCGACGCGGTGTCCGCGGACTCCCCGGTCATCGAGTACGCCATCGGGCAGTCAGGCGGCAAACTCGTGGCGGCCGGATCACCCTTCGACACCGAGCCCTACAGCTACCCCGTAGCGCACGGCTCCGCACTCGGTCCGGTGATCGCGGACGTCGTACAGAAGTTGATCGACAACGGTCGGATTACCGAGATCGCCAACAAATGGGGCATTAAGAGCGGCGTCATCTCCAAGTCATTAATTAATGGGGCGACCAGTTGAGAACGCGAACGTTAATCGTCGGCGGCTTGGTAGCGGCGGCGACGCTCCTGGTTTCCAGCTGCGGCACAAGTACACCCGACCAACCTGCTCCGAGTACGGTCAGCGCCGGTAAGTCGCAGGGCGACTTCCTCAAGGTCACCGCGTCGTCGAACGTCGACGCCCGGCGCTACCTATACCCGACCACAACGGGCAGCCGCGACGACAACCAGAACTGGGCCGACGTCTTCCTGCCTAGCGGTGAACACCCCGACGGTTCGGTGCCGCTCGTCGTCCTGATCCACGGCGGGTCGTGGCAAGCCCAGATTGGCGCCGACAGTTTCGTCACCTTCGCCCGACGTCTCGCTGAGCGTGGCCTCGCCGTCTACAACGTCGAGTATCGCCGCGTCGGATCCGGTGGCGGCTGGCCAACCACCTTCCACGACGTCGCAGCGGCGTTGGACTTTGTTCCGCAGGTGCAGCAAGCGATAGAT
>QIRE01000124.1_pt1 | contig 18605 bp, 15 predicted proteins | sample 2940141 | NCBI WGS metagenome assembly QIRE01 (sample SAMN09273532, study PRJNA473421) | Gut metagenome, whole genome shotgun sequencing project. | isolation source: gut tissue | host: Folsomia candida VU population | place: Netherlands: Amsterdam | collected 2016-03-06
AGTATCGCCGCGTCGGATCCGGTGGCGGCTGGCCAACCACCTTCCACGACGTCGCAGCGGCGTTGGACTTTGTTCCGCAGGTGCAGCAAGCGATTCCGGCTCTCGACACGCGCAATGCTGTCGTCGTGGGACATTCGGCCGGCGGCCAATTGGCCATGTGGGCTGGCACTCGACACAAACTGGACTCCACCGAGATCGGCGCGAACCCCAAGTTCCGCCCGACGTCGGTGGTCTCGCTGGCCGGCCCCCTCGACATGCGACTTGCCGTCAAGATGGGCGACGACCGCATCGTCACCGCACTCGGTGGCACACCCGCGCAGGTACCCGATCGCTACACCTCCGTCGACCCGATCCAGAACATCGATCCACAAACGCCGACCATCGCGATGGTCGGGAACCGAGATCACGTGGTACCCGCGGTGCTGTCGGAGTCGTACGTCAAGGCTGCCAAAGCCGCGGGTGGCACCGCTCACGTCGCGATCATCGATGGGGCCGATCACGTCACGATCGTGAATCCGTCGGCACCGACGTTCCTGTTGATCCTCGAAACGATCAGCCGGGCCGCGCACAACGCTGCGCGGGGCTAGCGCCGACTGCCGACTGCCGACCGATTGGTCAAGTGGCCGGTCGGGATCGTAAAATATCCGGAGTAAGGCAACCCTAATTGGTTTCGACTTCACTCCGCTCGTTGAACCAGCAGAGGCAGTCCGAAAGGAAGCAAATGTCGTCCGTCATCCTCTATGGCACTGAAACCGGCACCGCAGAGCTCGTCGCCGATGCGATTTCCGACGTGCTCGCCGCCGAGCACGATCCGTCGATCTACGACATGTCGGAATACTCGGTAGAGGATTTGGACCCGGCTGACTTCCTGGTCGTCGTGTGCTCGACCTACGGCGAGGGCGAACTGCCAACCGGCGCTGAACCGTTCGCGGACGAGCTCGACGAAGTGAAGCCGGACCTGACCGGCCTGCGCTTCGCCGTCTTCGGGCTGGGCGACACCGTCTACGGCGAGACCTACAACCGCGGTGGCGAAATCATGGCGGAAAAGCTGTCGGCACTTGGTGCCACCCAGGTTGGCGAGCACGGCCGCCACGACCTGTCGTCGAAGATCAAGCCTGCGGCGCAAGCCAAGGAATGGGCTCAGGGCTTGACGTCGGTTATCGCCGGCTGATCCTCATCCACCTGCCCGCGAATAGCGGAATGTTTCGCCAGCTCGATTACCGAGCGGGCCAGGATCGCGAGAATCACCCCGAGGAACAGTGCCGTTGAGGTGGAGACACGCAGGTCTTCGCCCAACAGGACGATACCCAGGATCATCGACACCACCGGTTCCATCACGACCATCGCGGGAAACGACGTCTGCAGGTCTCCCGCGCCAAAACCCCGTTGCTGCGCGATGATCGCCCCGACGATGACTATCACCATCAGGTACACCTCAGGGTGGATAAGCATCTCGAGCGGGAAATGCGTCGCCTGGTAGATAACCGTCTTGATCAAGATTGCCGACACACCGAACAGCACACCGGCGGTGAGCCCATAAAACAGCGCGCGGTAATGCTTCGACGACCGTTCGGCCACGATGACGAACGCCACCACGACGCCAATCACGGCAATCACTGTGAAGCCGATCAGCGTGAGATCCGGGCGTCGGTGCGACGGTGTTGGGCTAGCGATTAGCAGGAATGTCACAACGCACGCGACAAGCACTGCGCCCCAAGCCCATTCGGTAATCTTGGGATGGCGATGATCGGCCCATGCCTCCAACGGCAACGAGAACAGCACGGCCAACACCACCAGCGGCTGCACCAGCAAAATGGTGCCCATACCGAGCGCTGCCACCTGAAGGCCAAATCCGACGATGGCAATCGACGCGCCAACCCACCATCCGCGGGTGATCGCCCCCGACGCCGCGGACGCGCGCTGTCGGAGCACCGTGCCGCCCGCGATCAGCAACGCCGCCCCTACGGCGAGGACGGCCGGCACCCAAGTTTCCACGCGCTAAGGGTAATGGTGACGGTTGGCGGCGCGTTCCCCGGTGCTCGGCGTCGGAGACTGCCGCGCTATGCCACGTTCAGCGTCGTGTGTACCGGCGTCGGAGCCGATGTCAGGTCGAGCACCGGGCAGTGCGCGTCAACGGCGGCCTGCAACTGTTCGTAACGTTCGCGCGACTCGGGACCGGCAACGTCGACGATGACGCGCACCTGCGTGAAGCCCGGCCGAACCGCATCGTCGAGGCCGAAGAAACCGCGGACGTCGAGGTCACCCTCCGCGCGGGCAGACAGTGAATCAACCTGAATACCGAGACGCTGCGCCCAGAATCGATACGTGACGACCTGGCAGGACAGCAGCCCGGCCAGGTAGTACTCGACCGGGTTCGGGGCGGTGTTGTCGCCGCCTAGCGCGGGCGGTTCATCGACGTGTACGTGGTACTGACCGAGCGTGACATCGGAGCCGACGGTCCCCTCGGTGACTGCGGTACCGCTGAACACGACGGCGGCATTTGCCGCGCTCGCTTCGACGGCCGCCGATGTAGCCACGGTGATGGAGTTGAGCGGGAGGTCAGCGGTGGGGAGCGGATAGCTCGGCGCTGGGGTCGGTTCAATTGTTGTTGTCATGTCGCCGACGCTAGGACTGGCGCCGACGGGCCAACAGGGTTTGAATTAAGTCGATTGCAAACGTACTTCTCGCCGTCGAATATCAGCCGAAACCAGGGGCCAGCGAAAATGACCGCACGCACACTGATCTTGATGCGCCACGGAAAGTCGGGCTTTCCGCCGGGAGTGATCGACCACGAGCGGCCGCTGGCGCCGCGCGGACTTCGAGAAGCACAGTTGGCTGGCGAATGGATGGCAGCCGATGGCCTGCGCATCGACGCAGTGCTGTGTTCCACGGCGACGCGCACCCGAGAGACATTGCAGCGCACCGGAATCGACGCACCTGTCACGTTCGTCGACGACATCTATGGCGGTACTCCCGAAGACGTTTTCGAAGCCCTTCGGGTGTACGCACCCGCTGACGCGACGACGGTATTGGTGATTGGTCACGAACCCGGCATGCCAGGTGCGGCGCTGGCACTTGATCCGCTGAGCTACATCGAACGTTTCCCGACGTCGGCGTACGCGATCGTCAGCCTCGACGTCGCGTGGGATCGGATTGGCCTCGACGTCGATCCGTCCGCATCGTTACGGGCGCTGCGCGTCCCCCGGTGAACTAGGGTCAGTTCATGTTTGAGTTGCTGACCGGCACCGGCCTTGCACTGTCGGCGGGACTGAACGCCTACATTCCGCTGCTGGTTCTCGGGGTCGCCGGACGCTACCTCGACTTTGTGAATCTCCCCACCGCGACAAGTTGGCTGTCGAACGGATGGGTGCTGTCGATCCTCGGCGTCCTGCTGGTCGTCGAGATGGTGGCCGACAAAATCCCCGTCGTCGACACCATCAACGACACCATCCAAACCTTTGTGCGCCCGACGTCCGGCGGCATCGCGTTCGGAACGGGAGCGGCGTCGGAAACGGCGGTGGTCACCGACCCGGGCAAGTTCTTTACCAGCAGCGCATGGGTGACCGTGGTGATCGGCATCGTGATGGCGCTCGTCGTACACGGCGGTAAGACGGCGATACGACCACCCGCCGACCTTGCCACCGGTGGCGTCGCCGCGCCGGTGCTGAGCTCTGTCGAGGACATCAGTAGTGCCGCAGTCTCGATACTGGCGCTGGCCGCACCACTTGTGATGCTTGTGTTGTTGATCGTGATCGTCGGGATCGGTTGGTATGGCTACAACAAGTACCAGAAGTTTCGACGCCGATTTGCTCGACGACGGGACCCCGAGCCGGACGTGGGAAATCAGCCGCCGGTGAACGGCTGAACGGGAACGCACGGAACCGGGCGTCGATGGGCGGGGTCTAGCGCGTTGAGCACGATAGCCGCGGAACGGCGGTTTGACGTGATCGACGCATGGTCGGAGTGATCGATCGGGCAACCGTCCTGGACAACGACATTGGTGACGTCGGTACCGGGTGGGCCGGGCAGCTGTCCCACCGAATAGGGCGTGACGATCTCATCGTCACGCGTGGAGATGTTCGTGTAGGCGACGCCGGGTAGATAAGGCGTTGGCCGTCGAACAGCTTGGTTGAAGTTGTAGTCCGCCCGGGGTGCGGTACAGCCTGCGCACGCCGCCGGCGGCGCTTTCACGCCGAGGCGACGCTGCATCATCGCGACAAATTCACTGCGCGAGTCGTCATCGTCGGGGCCCTGCTTCCAGTACGGCGCGAGCGAAACATAGTGCGCGACGGCAGTTTTGCCGCCAAGATACTTCATCCAGTACGTCGGGATCTCCGTGCCAAGCGAGTGTCCGACGATGTCGACCTGGCGGCTACCGGTGCGCTCGCGGACGTGGTCGATGAAGTGCTTGAGCTGCCATGCGCTGGTCAACTTGGGGCCCATGCCGCCGATCGACGACGCTGGCCAGACCGTCGACAACGCGCCGAACGTCGGGGCGAAGACACAGTATCCAGCGTTGCGCAGGACCGGGACGAGCGTCGCGAAGTTGGTTTGTCGGGCGCCACCGCTGCCGTGAACGAGGATGACCGGTCGAGGGTGAGTGGACGTCGGCTTGCACGAATAGTCATTGCTGCCCGGTAGCGATCCGCCCGGGTTGCGTAGTTCAGCGGTGATGCCGGCGGTGAAGTCGTATGGTACCGGGAGTTGTTGCGGCCCAGCAGCATTCGCAGTCGGAGCGACGAGGGTGGCGATGCTGAATGCGATCGCAGCGACGAGTATTTTCATGACCCCTCCTCGTCGGTGACGAGGTCCAACTTTACGCCGAGGAGTCGGACCGGCCGGTCGAGTTCGAACTGATCAAGCAGGGCGTGGCAGGCAGGTTCGATGTCGGCGAGCAGCGTGGTGGGTGCGGAAAGCTTGCGCGACTTGGTCCGCGTGAAGAACGTCTTAGTTCGTACGGTCACCGCGACGCGGAACACAACCCGCTCCTCCGCCAGGACCTGCTCGAGTGCCTCAGCCGTCAAATCCGAGATGGCCGCGTGTAATTCGGCGGCCTCGGAAATGTCTGTCGCGTAAGTGCGCGACTTGGAATGGGATTTCGCCACCCACGGTTCAGCGGTGATCGTCGAGTCTCCACCACCGCGGGACAGAACGTAGAGCCAATTGCCTTGGTGTGGGCCGAAAGTCGAGATCAGTTGATCCTTCGGCGTCGCGATGAGTTGGTTGACCGTGTCGATTCCGTTGGCTGACAACTTCTTTGCCGTCTTCGGCCCGACGCTCCACAGCTCGCCGGTCGAGGCTTCACCCATCAGGGTGAGCCAATTGTCGGCGTCGAGTCGGAAGATTCGTCGCGCATCCGATGGAGCTTCACGTTTGGCGAAGTTGGTAGCCATTTTGGCGCGTTGCTTGTTGTCGCTGATGCCGATCGACGAGCGAAGTCCATCTCGCTCCCCTATCGCGTCGATGATTTGCGCCGCCAATGCCGCCGGATCGTCAGTGTCGGTGCCGAGATATGCCTCGTCCCAGCCCCACACTTCGACTGGAAATCCGAAGCTGCGCAACGTTTCCATGACACCAGCCGAGGCGGCGTCGTAGGCGGGACCGTCGAGCGGCACGTACACCGCGTCGGGCATTTTGCGGTAGGCGGCGCGCAGTGGCATTCCGGCTCGCACTCCTTGTGCGCGAGCTTCATACGACGCGCAGGTGACAACCTTCCGCGCTTCCGTCGGGTCACCGTTGCCGCCGACGATGACTGGAATGTCAGCAAGCTCCGGCGAACGGAGCCGTTCCACCGAGACCTGAAACTGGTCCAGATCAACGTGCAGGATCGCTCGGCCGGGCATAGGGGTCAGACTAGTACGCGTCAGATGTGCTGGCCATCAACGAAAACGTCGAGCTTCTCCTGGTAGAACGCGATGAAGCCGTCGATGGTCGTGGCGTCGGCCAACGGTTGCGGATACGACCACGCTATGTCGGTCAGCGTTTCGCCGCTGACGGTCGTGGAGAAGTACGCAGCCTGCCCCTTGTAGGGACAGTAGGTCTGCGTCGATGTCGGGGTGAGACCAGCGGCTACGTCGTCGGGTGGGAAGTAGTATCGAATGCCAGGTATCGACGTCTCGAACAGCGCCTTCGCGCGCGTCGACTCGGCGAGGACGGTGCCGTGCGACTCAACGCGAACTGACCGCGAGGCGGAACGAATGTCGATGCGGTGGAATGGATCTCGCGGATGCCCGACGATCGTGTCGTTTTCTTCGAGCCAGTCGAAAACCGCGAAGTCGAAGGAGACGAGGTTAGCCACGTCGGGGTCGGTAAAGCGGAACGCGGCGGCCGCGCGGGTGCTGGTACCTGTAACTACGTCGAGCGATTGCCCGGCTGCGGTGTGAACGTCGAAGCCGACGTTGGGGAAGATGATCGGCTGATCGGGTACGGCTGGTGGCGCGGCGCTGCTTGGTGCGAGATTGGCTGACATCACGTCGGATACGCGCAACGCATAGTCGGGGACGACGCGTTTCGGCTCCCACACGAGGACGCCTGGGCCGTCGGCGATGATCTGATCGTCGAGGAAGATCCGAATCCGTTTGTCGGTTGGTTGGAATCGAGTATCGGCGATCGCCGAGTGCAATAGGGTCTGCAGCTGGGTGGCCATCCGCCGATAGTGCGCCGGAGTTTCGTCTCGCGCAACATTGCGGACAGAAACTGACCTCAATGTCCGATATACCTATTGAGGTAAGCAGCACTCAACATAGGAGGACACCATGGACTGGACCATCGAAGTTGCAACCCTGCCCGTCACCGACGTCGACCGCTCGAAGGAGTTCTACACCGCGATCGGCTTCAACCCCGACCACGACCACACCGTGAGCGACGAAATCCGCTTTGTGCAGATGACCCCGCCCGGATCGAACTGCTCCATCGCGTTTGGCAAGGGTCTAACCGACGCCAAACCCGGCTCGGGCGGCGGACTTATGGTCTGCGTGTCGGACATCAACGCGGCACGCCAGCAACTGCTCGACGCCGGCGTCGAAGCCAGCGACGTCGACGTGCAGGCGTGGGGGCATTTCGTCTACTTCGCCGACCCAGATGGAAACCAGTGGTCGGTGCAGTACCTGCCGTACCGCTACGAGTAGCCGGATCGCGACAAACCCAGCAGTTCCGATCATCTCCAGCGGGATTTTGATGCTGGGAATGATCGGAACTGCTGGGTTTGTTGCGCGGCTGGATCCACGGCCCCTCGCGCTACGTCTAATTACCATGCATCCATTCCCGGTCGACGACGATGGCTTCATCCGCACCGACACCGCCGTCGCGCTCGGCTTCAGCGATCTGCAACTGCGGCGCGCCGTCGGACAAGGCGAGTTGATTCGTGTTGGGGCCGCCACCTACTGCCACGTGGCCGAACGTACGCCCGAGGCGCTACATCGACTTGAGGTCCTGGGGTCCACAACGTCGCCGATGATGGCGATCAGCCACAGCTCGGCGGCCGTCCTACACGGCATCGAAATGCTCAACGCTGATCTGAGTCGGCTTCACCTGACGTCGGGAGCGTCGGAGAAGGGCTACAAACGCAAACTTCGGCATGTCCACCCCGGACCACTCGGGCGCGGCGACGTCACTCTGGTCGACGGCAAGTGGACTACGACCGTCGAACGAACCGCATTCGACGTCGCGCGGACCTCACCGGCGGGCTTTCCTGGCGCACTCGCCGTCCTCGACTCCGCACTCCGCCAAGGCGCCGACCCTGCGTTGCTCACCGACTTTGGTGCGCAACCGCGCACCGGCGTCGGAGTTGCTCGGGAGGCATTGCAATACGCCAGTCCGCTGTCGGAGAATCCCGGTGAATCGTGGGGTCGCGCGCAGATCATCAAGGCGCAACTGCCCATACCTCGGCTGCAACACAACATCTACGACTCACGCGGCAACTTCGTCGCCCGATCCGATTACGACTGGGTTGATGGATGCGGCAACATCAGGGTCGTAGGTGAATTCGACGGTATCGGCAAGTACCTCAAATATCTTCGGCCCGGCGAATCGCCGGTCGACGTGATTCGACGCGAGAAGGAACGTGAGGGGCGCCTGCAAGACCTCGGCATCGTCGTGGTGCGCTGGACCTGGGCCGACCTCAAGGCTGGGCGTGTCGTACCGCGGCTAGTCGCGCAGTTGAGCGCCTGCCACATCCCGCAAACCCAGCAAAAGCAATCATCCCCAGCACCGGAATGGCGCTGGGGATGATCGGTAGTGCAGGGTTTGCGGCTGGGGCCGCCACTAACTAGCGGTAGTCGTTGCCGAAACCGTAGTCGTCGAGCGGCACCGCAGCGCCGGCCGGAGCACCGAAGGTACCGTCCGGGCTGTAGTAGGTGTCGTCGTAGTTCGGGACGGCGTACGCCGCGGCCCGAGCCTCTTCGGTCGGCTGCACCTGGATGTTGCGGTATCGGTTAATACCGGTACCAGCCGGGATGAGCTTACCGATGATGACGTTTTCCTTGAGGCCAATGAGCTTGTCGCTACGGCTGTTGATAGCCGCATCGGTAAGCACACGGGTGGTCTCCTGGAACGACGCCGCCGACAGCCACGAGTCAGTCGCCAGCGATGCCTTGGTGATACCCATGAGCACCGGACGTCCGGCCGCAGGCTCGCCGCCGTTGGCGACGACCTCACGGTTGGCCGTCTCGAACTCGGCGCGCTCGGTGAGCGAACCGGGCAGGAACTCGGTGGCACCGGAGTCGATGATCGTGACGCGACGCAGCATCTGACGAACAATCGTCTCGATGTGCTTGTCGTGGATCGACACACCCTGACTGCGGTAGACCTCCTGAACCTCGTTGACCAGGTGAATCTGCACCTGACGAGGACCCATCACGCGCAGCACCTCGTGCGGATCGGCAGCACCTTCCATGAGCTGCTGGCCAACCTCGACGTGGTCACCGTCGGTGAGCAGACGCTCGCTGCCATCCTCATGCTTGAAGACGCGCAGACGCTGACGCTTGGAGATCTTGTCGTAGACAACTTCTTCCGAGCCATCGTCGGGGACGATGGTGATCTTGTAGAAGCGATCGTCGTCTTCCAGGCGGATACGACCCGACACCTCGGCGATCGGAGCCTTGCCCTTTGGCACGCGGGCCTCGAACAGCTCCTGGACACGCGGCAGACCACCGGTGATGTCGTCGCCGACGCCACCCTGGTGGAAGGTACGCATTGTCAGCTGAGTACCGGGCTCACCAATCGACTGTGCGGCGATGATGCCGACGGCCTCGCCAATGTCGACGAGCTTGCCGGTTGCCATCGAGCGGCCGTAGCACTTGGCGCAAACGCCGGTGCCGGTGCCACACGTGAGGACCGAACGCACCTTGACCTGGTCGATGCCAGCAGCGAGGAGAGCCTCGATGGCCGGATCGCCGAGGTCGTGGCCACGCTCGACCACGACGTTGCCCTTGGCGTCGAGCGCATCGGCGGCCAGCGTACGAGCGTAAGCCGAAGTCTCGACATGCGCGTCGCGGATGATCGGGCCGTCTGCCTGCGTCTCGCCGAGCGAAACCTGGATGCCACGCTCGGTGCCACAGTCGGTCTCGCGAACGATGACGTCCTGCGACACGTCGACGAGGCGTCGAGTGAGGTAGCCCGAGTCCGCGGTACGCAAAGCGGTATCGGCCAGACCCTTACGAGCACCGTGCGTGTTGATGAAGTACTCCAGCACGGTCAAGCCTTCACGGAAGGACGACTTGATCGGACGCGGAATGAACTCACCCTTCGGGTTGGTCACCAGACCCTTCATGCCCGACAGGTTACGAACCTGCGTCAGGTTACCGGTGGCACCCGACCGCGGGATCATGATGATCGGGTTGTCCTCGGGGTAGTAATCCTCCATGGCCTTACCGACCTCTTCGGTGGCCTGCTTCCAGATCTCCACCAAAGCGTCACGACGCTCGTCCGGGGTAAGTGCACCACGCTGGAACTTGCGCTCCAGACCGTCGGCACGCTCCTCGTAACGCTCGAGGATTTCAGCCTTGGCCGGCGGCACAAGCACGTCGGACATGGCGACCGTGACACCCGAACGGGTGGCCCAGTAGAAGCCGACGTCCTTGAGCTTGTCGACGGTCTGCGCGACGACGATCATCGGGTAGCGCTCGGCCAGATCGTTGATGATCACGGCCTGACGCTTCTTCGGCATCTGCTCGTTGACGAACGGGTACTCGACCGGAAGCAGCTCGTTGAAGAGCACGCGACCCAGCGTCGTCTCGATTTCCCATGCCTGCCCGAAATGCCATCCGTCGGGGAACTGCTCGGCTTCGATGTCGGCGGGCGGACGCTGATCGGTCAACCGAACCTTGATCTTCGACTGCACGGTCAGTGCGCCACGGTCAACGGCCATGATGGCCTCGGCCGGAGTGCTGTACACACCACGCTCGACGTCGGTCTTCGAGGAAGGCGAGTACTCGCCAACCTTTCCGTCCTTCTGAGCGGTCAGGTAGTACAGGCCGGTCACCATGTCCAGACGCGGCATGGCGAGCGGACGGCCCGACGCAGGCGACAGGATGTTGTTGCTCGACAGCATCAGGATGCGGGCCTCAGCCTGCGCCTCAGCCGACAGCGGGAGGTGAACAGCCATCTGGTCACCGTCGAAGTCGGCGTTGAAAGCCTCACACACCAGCGGGTGCAGCTGAATGGCCTTACCCTCGACGAGCTGCGGCTCGAAGGCCTGGATGCCCAGACGGTGCAGGGTAGGTGCACGGTTCAGCAACACCGGATGCTCGGCGATGACCTCTTCGAGGACGTCCCACACGGCCGGACGCTGACGCTCGACCATGCGCTTTGCCGACTTGATGTTCTGAGCCTGGTTGAGATCAACCAGACGCTTCATCACGAACGGCTTGAACAGCTCGAGAGCCATCAGCTTCGGCAGACCACACTGGTGCAGCTTCAGCTGCGGGCCGACGACGATGACCGAACGGCCCGAGTAGTCGACGCGCTTACCGAGCAGGTTCTGACGGAATCGGCCCTGCTTGCCCTTGAGCAGATCGCTCAACGACTTCAACGGGCGGTTGCCCGGTCCGGTGACCGGACGTCCGCGACGACCGTTGTCGAACAGGGCGTCGACCGACTCCTGCAGCATCCGCTTCTCGTTGTTGACGATGATCTCAGGGGCACCGAGATCGATCAGTCGCTTGAGGCGATTGTTGCGGTTGATGACACGACGGTAGAGGTCGTTGAGGTCCGACGTCGCGAACCGACCACCGTCGAGCTGCACCATCGGGCGCAGCTCCGGCGGGATGACCGGAACGGCGTCGAGGACCATGCCGAGCGGGCTGTTGCCCGACTGCTGGAACGCGGCCACGACCTTGAGTCGCTTGAGCGCACGCAACTTCTTCTGGCCCTTGCCGCTGCGGATGGTCTCGCGCAGGATCTCTGCCTCGGCATCGATGTCGAAGGTCTCCAGGAGCTTCTTGATCGACTCTGCGCCCATCGCACCGCTGAAGTACTCGCCGTAGCGATCCTGCAGGTCACGGTAGACACGCTCATCAATGATGAGGTCGCGTGGCTTGAGCTTGACGAAGGTGTCCCAGAGGTTCTCCAGGGCGTCGATCTCACGCTGCGCGGTGTCGCGCATGCGCTTCATTTCACGCTCGCCGGCGTCGCGAACCTTGCGGCGCGCGTCGGCCTTGGCACCCTCGGCCTCAAGCTCGGCCAGGTCGGCTTCCAGCTTCTGCTGACGCTCGTTGAGGTCGGCATCACGCTGATCGGCGACGGTCTTCTTCTCGACCTCCATCTCAGCCTGCAGCGTCGACAGCTCGTTGTGGCGAAGCTCGTCATCGACCGCGGTGATCACGTAGGCGGCGAAGTAGATGATCTTTTCCAGATCCTTCGGTGCCAGATCAAGCAGGTAGCCCAAGCGCGACGGAACGCCCTTGAAGTACCAGATGTGGGTGACCGGAGCGGCCAGCTCAATGTGACCCATCCGCTCACGACGCACCTTGGCGCGAGTGACCTCGACGCCGCAGCGCTCGCAGATGATGCCCTTGAAGCGGACGCGCTTGTACTTACCGCAGTAGCACTCCCAGTCGCGAGTAGGTCCGAAGATCTTCTCGCAGAACAGGCCATCCTTCTCCGGCTTGAGCGTGCGGTAATTGATGGTCTCCGGCTTCTTAACCTCGCCGTAGGACCAGTTGTGGATGTCGTCGGCCGTGGCCAGGCCGATCTTCAGTTCGTCGAAAAAGTTAACGTCGAGCACTAGTTACCTTTCAGTAGCTCAGACAGAACAGCTGGTCGGTTAGTTGGCGAGGTCGTCGACCGTGGCCGACTCGTTGCGCGATAGGTTGATGCCGAGGTTGGCCGCGGCGCGTTCCAGATCCTCATCATCGGAATCGGCCATCGTGATGGCGGCACCGTCGGAGCTCAGCACCTCGACGTTCAGGCACAGCGACTGAAGTTCCTTCAGCAACACCTTGAACGACTCGGGGATACCGGGCTCCGGGATGTTCTCGCCCTTGACGATTGCCTCGTACACCTTCACGCGTCCGACAACATCGTCCGACTTGATCGTGAGCAGTTCCTGCAGGGTGTATGCGGCGCCGTACGCCTGCATTGCCCAGCACTCCATCTCACCAAAGCGCTGGCCACCGAACTGGGCCTTACCGCCAAGCGGCTGCTGGGTGATCATCGAGTACGGACCGGTCGAACGAGCGTGGATCTTGTCGTCGACGAGGTGGTGCAGCTTGATGATGTACATGTAACCGACCGACACCGGGTACGGGAACGGCTCACCGGAACGACCGTCGAACAGCATCGCCTTGCCGTCACCGTTCACCATGACGTCACCGTCGCGGTTAGGCAGCGTCGAGGACAGTAGTCCGGTCAGCTCCTCCTCGCGGGCACCGTCGAACACCGGCGTTGCGGTGTTGGTGTTTGGCTCGGCCGAGTACATCTCCTCGGGCAGCTTCGACGCCCAGTCGGGCACACCCGCGGCGACGTTGATGTTCCAGCCGGCCTTGGCGACCCACCCGAGGTGAGTTTCCAAAATCTGACCGATGTTCATACGACGCGGAACACCGTGGGTGTTCAGGATGATGTCGACCGGGGTGCCGTCGGGCAGGAACGGCATGTCCTCCTGCGGGAGGATCTTGCCGATAACACCCTTGTTGCCGTGGCGGCCGGCCAGCTTGTCGCCGTCCTGGATCTTGCGCTTCTGAGCGACGTACACGCGTACGAGCTCGTTGACGCCGGGAGCCAGATCGTCGTCGTCATCCCGACTGAAGACACGAACGCCGATGACCTTGCCGGTCTCGCCGTGGGGCACCTTCAGGGACGTATCGCGAACCTCGCGAGCCTTCTCACCGAAGATGGCGCGCAGCAGGCGTTCTTCGGGGGTCAGCTCGGTCTCGCCCTTCGGGGTGACCTTGCCGACCAGGATGTCGCCGTCACGAACCTCGGCACCAATGCGCACGATGCCGCGCTCGTCCAGGTCCGCGAGGACCTCGTCGGAGACGTTCGGGATGTCCCGGGTGATCTCCTCGGCACCAAGCTTGGTGTCGCGAGCGTCGATCTCATGCTCTTCGATGTGGATGGAGGTGAGCACGTCCTCTTCCACGAGCCGCTGGCTCAGGATGATGGCGTCCTCGTAGTTGTGACCCTCCCACGGCATGATCGCGACGAGCAGATTCTTGCCCAGTGCCATTTCACCGTTCTCGGTGCATGGACCGTCGGCCAGCACCTGGCCGGACTCGACGCGCTGTCCCTCGTCCACGATCGGACGCTGGTTGGCGCACGTGCCGTGGTTCGACCGAGCGAACTTGCGCATGCGGTAGGTCTCGCGGCTGCCGTCGTCGTCCATCACGGTGATGTAGTCGGCCGAAACCTCTTCCACCACACCGGTCTTGGTCGAAACGATGACGTCACCAGCGTCGACCGCGGCGCGCAGTTCCATGCCAGTTCCGACGAGCGGTGACTCGCTGCGAACCAGCGGCACCGCCTGACGCTGCATGTTGGCACCCATCAGGGCGCGGTTCGCGTCGTCGTGCTCCAGGAACGGAATCATCGCGGTCGCGACCGACACCATCTGGCGCGGGCTGATGTCGATGTACTGGACCTCGCTGGAGGAGACGAACTCCACCTCCGAGCCCTTCTTACGCACCAGGACGCGCTCGTCGGTGATCACACCGTCAGCGTCGTAATTGGTGTTGGCCTGGCCGATGAGGAAGCGATCCTCTTCATCGGCGGTCATGTACTCAATGTCGTCGGTGACGGTGCCCTCGACGACCTTGCGGTACGGCGTCTCAATGAAGCCGAACGGATTAACCCGCGCGTACACCGACAGGGCGCCGATCAGGCCGATGTTCGGGCCTTCCGGCGTCTCGATCGGGCACATACGGCCGTAGTGGCTGGGGTGGACGTCGCGAACTTCGAGGCCGGCACGCTCACGGCTCAGACCACCGGGGCCGAGTGCCGAGAGACGACGCTTGTGGGTCAGACCCGACAGCGGGTTGTTCTGATCCATGAACTGCGACAGCTGGCTGGTTCCGAAGAATTCCTTGATCGCCGCCACAACGGGACGGATGTTGATCAGGGTCTGCGGGGTGATTGCTTCGACGTCCTGAGTGGTCATGCGCTCGCGCACGACTCGCTCCATACGTGACAGGCCCACGCGGATCTGATTCTGGATCAGCTCGCCGACGGTACGCAGACGACGGTTACCGAAGTGGTCGATGTCGTCCGACTCGACGGGCACCTCGACGCCGCCGGGGACGGTCATCGTGGACAGAATGTGCGGGTCAGCGTCATGTAGGCGGACCAGGTACTCGACCGTCGCGATGATGTCCTCGGTGTTCAGCACCGACGGACCGTTCATCGGGTTGTCGGTCAGGCCAAGCTTCTTGTTGACCTTGTAGCGGCCGACGCGAGCGAGGTCGTAGCGCTTTTCCTTGAAGAACAGGTTCTCCAGCAGGGCTTCCGCCGACTCCTTGGTCGGGGGCTCGCCCGGACGCAGCTTGCGGTAGACGTCGAGGAGGGCCTCGTCCTGGTTCTGAGCGGTGTCCTTCTCCAGGGTCGACATCATGATCTCGGAGAAACCGAAACGCTCGGTGATCTCCTCGGTGGTCATGCCGAGAGCCTTGAGAAGGTGGGTAACCGGCTGGCGACGCTTGCGGTCGATGCGGACGCCGACGGTGTCGCGCTTGTCGACGTCGAACTCCAGCCATGCGCCACGGCCCGGGATGACCTTGACCGAATGCAGGGTCTTCTCGGTGGCCTTGTCGATGGACGCGTCGAAGTACACGCCGGGGCTACGGACCAGCTGGCTCACTACGACACGCTCGGTGCCGTTGATGATGAAGCTGCCCTTGTCGGTCATGATCGGGAAGTCGCCCATGAACACGGTCTGCGACTTGATCTCACCGGTGTTGTTGTTGATGAACTCAGCGGTGACGAACAGCGGCGCCGCGTAGGTCATGTCCTTGTCTTTGCACTCCTCGACCGAGGCCTTGACCTCATCGAAGCGCGGATCGGAGAACGAGAGTGACATCGTCTCCGAGAAGTCCTCAATTGGGGACAACTCATGCAGGATGTCTTCGAGACCACCGGTGGGGCCTTCGACGCCGCGGGCGGCGGCCTTGGCCTTCCACTCGGACGAGCCGATCAGCCACTGGAACGAATCCAGTTGCACATCGAGCAGGCCGGGGACTGCCAACGGTTCGCTGATCTTCGCGAAAGAGGCGCGGGACGGTGCGCCCGGAATGGTGGCTGAGGTGGACTGGCGATCGAGTGCCAAGATGCGTCCTTCCAAACACTATGTTGTCTACTGCTGCGAGGTATCTCGCCGTAGCTTTTGCGTTTCACTGGCACCCTGCAAGGCGAAACACAAACAACACAGCACACATATCTGTGGCCGGAAGTAGCGGATCGATAGTTTGGACAGGAGGCAGCCAGCGCAACGTCCAACTGTATCAGAAAATAGACGGCAACAACAAGGCCCGTCTCAACACGATGTTCAGCCCCGGCTGGCCGCCTCGGGCGATGAGCACACGATCGTGGTTCACATCGTTGGCAATAGCGTGAACCTCCGAGCGCCCCGCGTCAAGCGAAACGCGCATTTTTCTCGCAAATTGCCTGGTCGAACTAAAGGGTTTCGAATCCGTCGATGAGCCAGGTTCCGTCAATCTTGACCATCGACGCCTGCACGCGGACGGCTGCGCTGTCGAGAACCGAACCCTGCACGTTCCGGCTAAGCAGGAGGCTGCCGAGCACCGCGCCGTGGTCTCCACTGAGGTTCTGGACACCGAGCGTGTCGACCTTGCAGTCGGTTCCGGTCTGCGACTGGACGATGATCTGACGCTGAGTCTCAACGTTCTTGTTGAACGTGACGAGCGCGTCGCCGGTCAACGCCTGACGACCTGCCGAGACCCATTTGTCCACCGCGGACGGCGACACCGCGAACGGCGAGCACAGCTTCGCCTCTGCCTGCGACGTCAGCTGGGTGGTCGAAACTTGGTCGACGAACGCTTTGTTGTCCCCGATCGACGCAAATGGCGTGAACGCGAGGATTAGGGCGATAAGTCCGATGATGGCCGCGGCCATACCGGTGATCGCTGCCGTCCGGGTGAATGAACGTCCGTCGGAGTCACCACCGCGGTTGGCGATCCACTTCGACGTCGACGATTTAGCAGTGCTGAACTTGGAGGCGAATCCGCCTGTCGCACTTGCCTTTTCAGGTGCCGCAACGGTCGCGGCGCGAGTTGGATCAGCCTTGATCGTCGAGACGCGAGAGATTGGGCGACGAGCCTTACCGGTCGGCTTGACGTCATCGACAGCTTCGGTCTCGACAGCCTCGTTCTCGACAGCCTCGTTCTCGACAGCTTCGGTCTCGACAGCTTCGTTCTCAACAGCGTCCGTCTCAACGGCTTCAGTCTCGACAAACTCGTCCGACGTCGTGCGCTTACGCCCGGCGACAGTCGGCGCTGACTTCCGCGTCGACGACGCGGCTTTAGCCTTGGGCCCCTTGCCCGGTCGTTTGACGGCCATCAGTTGCCACCGTTCTGCCCGGCGGCGTCGCCACCGCTTGAGTCGGTCAGCGCCAACGAATCGAGCGAACGCACCACATTGGCTTTCCACTTGTCGTCGGTACGAATGACCGACACTTCAAATCCCATTGTCTTGGTGACACCGGCCTGATCGGGCACCTTCGACGTGGCGTCGACGTAGACCAAGACCTTTGCGGTGCCCTCATCGGCGTTGACCTCGACCGGCGCGCTCCGCTTGATGCGTGCGGTCAGCGTCGCCGCCTTATCCCCCGCCGTCTTCCACTGATCGGTCAACTTCGAGATCTGCTGTCCGGTCACCTGCGAACGCGCGTCGCCGGTCAACGACGAATCGATCCGCTGCTGCCAATCCTTGAGATCATTTGCCTTGATCGTCAGCACGTTGAGGATCGCGGTCTCCGCGGCCGCGACGCCGTCGTTGCGGGCCGACTGCGTCGGATTCTCGTTGAAGTACACGTCGTACGCGCGGTACCCGAACCAACCGAGTGCTCCGATTGCGACAATCAGCGCCACGATCGCAGCGGCAAGCCGCGCAATCGGTGGAACCGACAGTCGCGACATCCGGTCGCTGACCTTCTTCTTGGTACTCATCGGCCGCTACTGTAGTCGCCCTGCGGCGCCACAAGCCAATCCCCGTGACGTAGCCACCGCCCACGCAGCCATCACTTAGCGTGCACGCCCATCAGGAATGCGAGCTGGGTGGCCAGCGGAGTCAGGTTCAACTTGTCCGGATCCTTCTTCGGCTTGTTGTCCCACGGCTGTGCGTACTCCGGGTTGCCAAGCGCGGCACGTTTCGCGCCACGAACACCCGTCGGCGACCCCTGCGGCACCGAGCACTCCGCCTTGGTGTTGATGGGGAAGTCGTCGTAATTGATGTCGAAGTTCGGGTTGCGCGCCTTGATCTTATTGATCATCGTCGTGGTGCTCTCATAACCCTGCGTACATGCCGCCGGGTTGTTGGTCTCCAGGACGATGCCGAAGTGAATCTGGCCGTCGCCGCGAGCAGGTGACGCGGAACCGGCCGAGAGGGCCGATAGCATCGCAATTGACGCGTTGGTTGCCCATCCGGCGGGTGCGATGGTCTTGGCCGTCGAACCGAGGTCGTGGATCACCTTGGTCATGTCGCCGCCCTGCTTCTGCAGCAGATTCGACAACTGTGTGGCGGTTGCCGTACCGGTCGTCAGCAGGCGTCGAATATCCGGATCAGCGGACGCGAGGGTCGCGGTGACCAGGTCGAGGTTGTGTGACCAGTTCAGAATCTCGTCGGATTGATCGGCCTGAGTGGCCAACACCGAGTTGGAATTCTGGATGAGCGAGATGGTCTGCGGCAAACTATCGACGCCGGCCTTCGACAGGTTGCTCAACGATGTCACCAAGCGAGTGAGATTCTCACCCTGACCGTTGAAGGCCTTGCCCAGTTCGACGATGACGGTGTGGAGGTCTTCGACGGGAACAGACTCGGCGAAGTCGAGCGCGGTATTGACCACATCTTCCAGCGGCGGCGGGATCGACGCCTTGGTGATGACCGAACCGTTAGCGAGGAACGGACCCGACGACGACGTCGGTTGCAGATCGAGGAACTGC
>QIRE01000125.1_pt1 | contig 18505 bp, 9 predicted proteins | sample 2940141 | NCBI WGS metagenome assembly QIRE01 (sample SAMN09273532, study PRJNA473421) | Gut metagenome, whole genome shotgun sequencing project. | isolation source: gut tissue | host: Folsomia candida VU population | place: Netherlands: Amsterdam | collected 2016-03-06
TTCCGAGCCAACCGCGGCCAATGCCGCCGACGCGACGGCACCCGCCAAGGCGCCGGCGAAGAAAGCTCCGGCCCGTAAGGGCGCGGTAAAGAGGGCACCCGCGAAGGCAGCAGCTGCTGCAAAGGCCGCGCCCGCACCGACGCCGCCGAGCAAGGCAGGCTCACTCCTGCAGCGCGTCATCTTCCCGCGTCCGGGTGAACCCCTCGACGTCCGCTCGCTCTACGTCGTCGAATCGTGGAGTAACAACCGTCGTGCCCACGCTCCGACGCGGACGTCGGTCGTCCTTGGCGCCGAGTCGGAAGTCAGTTTCGAGAGCTACTTCAACGCTTTTGCGGCCGCCTACTGGCGCCACTGGAGTGTGCTGAAGTCGGTGGTCCTGCGCGTCGAGGTCAACGGCACCTGTCGCGTCGACCTGTACCGCTCGAAGGTCGACGGTTCGCGGATCGGTATCGGCGGCGACCTGGTCCCCACCGACGGCGATGGCCATGGCGTCATCGAATTCGAGTTGGACCTCGGTCCGTTCGAAGATGGCGGCTGGATCTGGTTCGACGTCACCACCGACACCGACACCGAAATCGTCGCTGCCGGTTGGTACGCCACCGATGAGGCGTCGGCCGGGCTCGACCCCGACACTAAGCGCGTAACCGTTGGCATCCCTACCTTCAACCGTCCCGACGACGCGGTCGCCGCGTTGGCCGCGCTCACCAGCGATCCGCTGGTCGACGAGGTTATCGACGCGGTGCTCATGCCTGACCAGGGCACCCGCAACGTGGTGGATGAATCCGGCTACACCGAAGCGGCCGCCGCACTCGGCGACCGGCTGCACATTTTCAACCAGGGCAATCTGGGCGGATCGGGCGGCTACGCACGCATCATGTACGAGGCGCTGCGCCTCACCGACAGCCCATATGTCCTGTACATGGACGACGACATCGCCATCGAACCCGACTCGATTCTGCGTGCGCTCGCGATGTCGCGATTCGCGCGTAAACCGATGCTTGTCGGTGGCCAAATGTTGAACCTGCAGGATCGCAGTCATCTGCACTGTATGGGTGAGGTCATCAACCGCGGCAACTTCATGTGGACCGCGGCGCCCTTCGTCGAGTACGACCACAACTTCGCGAAGTACCCGCTGCGCGACCAGGAGAATTCCAAGAACCTGCATCGACGCATCGACGTCGATGGCAACGGCTGGTGGATGTGCATGATTCCGCGGCAGTGTGCTGAGGAAATCGGCTTGCCGATGCCGCTGTTTATCAAGTGGGACGACTGGGAGTTCGCGCTGCGTGCGGCCAAGGCCGGTTACCCGACGGCGACCGTCCCCGGCATTGCGATTTGGCATATGGCGTGGAGTGATAAGGACGACGCCATCGACTGGCAGGCGTACTTCCACCTGCGTAACCGACTGGTCGTCGCATCGATTCACCATGACGGCCCGATCAACGGCATCCTGAAGTCGATGGCCAAGGCGACCGCGAAACACCTTCTGAGTCTTGAGTATTCGACGGTCGCGATCCAGAACGAGGCCATCCGCGACTTCCTCGCCGGCCCGGAGCACATTCGGGAGATCCTGCCGACCGCCCTGCCGAAGATCGCCGAAATGCGCAAGGGCTTCCCCGACGCGGTGGTTCTGCCGTCGGCGCAGACGCTGCCCAAGACGTCGGGCGAGGGCACGGCGTGGGGGGTCAACCAGCCGACCAACCCGGTGACCAAGCTTTGGTCGTTGGCGGCTGCGGTGCGCAACAATGCTCGTCCCGCCGATCCGCGTAACTACGAAGTGCCGCAGGCCAACTACCCGCCGGTCGAGGCCCGCTGGTTTAGCCTTGGCCGCGCCGACGGTGTCACCGTTACGACGGCCGACGGTCGGGGAGTGGTGTATCGCCAGCGTGATCGGGACAAGATGATCGCACTGGCCCGTGAGTCGGCGGCACTCGTCAAGGAACTGAAAGCCCGATTCCCGGAACTCAAGAAGACTTATCGGGACGCGCACAGCGACCTCACCAGCAAGGAAAGTTGGGCACGTGTCTTCGGAATCGACTGAACAAGCGGTCACCAGCGCGGCGAGCGGTGAAGACGCCATCCTGGTCGCCGTGCAGCGTGCACTCGTCGATCAGCCGGGAGTGATCCCCGCGGCGCGCGGCCTGTCGCATTTCGGTGAGCATTCACTCGGCTGGCTCGCCATCGCCGGTGCGGGGGCTGCGTTGGCGTACCGACGCGGTGACGCACGCAGCGAGCTGACCTGGATTGAGGCTGGAGTTGGCGCGTTCGGTGCGCACGCGGCGTCGGTGATTATCAAGCGGATCGTTCGACGTCGGCGGCCAAGCCACCCCGACATTCGTGTCGGGGTTTCGACGCCCAGCAGGTTGAGCTTCCCGTCGTCGCATGCGACGTCGACCACCGCGGCTGCGATTCTGATCGGGCATGCGGCGGGGATTAAGCCCGCAGTGCTACCCGCGGTGTTGGTTCCGCCGATGCTGCTATCGCGTCTCGTGCTCGGCGTGCACTACCCCTCCGACGTTGCCGCCGGTGCGGCAATTGGAGCGGCAAGCGCAGGTGCCGTGATCGCAGGTGACAAACTGATCGGTAACAGAATTCTTAGCGGCCGCCTCTACGCCGGGCGGGCCCGTAGCAGAGCGGATGTGAAATGAGCGAGGAACCGATCGAGCACGAGAAGGTTTTGGGTCCGCCCAAGAATCTCGCGACCGGCCTGATCAAAGCTGTTCGTCCCCGACAGTGGGTCAAGAACGTCTTGGTCCTGGCAGCTCCGCTAGCCGCAGGCACCGAAGTTCTTCGCAACACCGACATGATGGGCCGCGTCGGCCTGGCCTTCATCGCGTTCTGCCTTGTCGCGTCGTCGGTGTACCTCATCAATGATGCCCTCGACGTCGAGGCCGACCGCAACCACCCGACCAAGCGGTTCCGTCCGATCGCCGCCGGCGTGGTGCCGCGCAACCTGGCGTTCGGATTGGCCGTTGTGTTGGCCGCCGCCGCGATTGGCGTCGCCTTCGTGGCCAACTGGCAGACCGCGGTCACCATCGCGGTGTACTGGGTTATCCAGCTTGGCTATTGCTTTGGGCTCAAGCACCAGGCCGTCATCGACATCTGCATCGTGTCGTCGGGGTTCCTGCTGCGGGCGATCGCCGGTGGCGTAGCGGCCGAGCTCGCGCTTTCGAAGTGGTTCTTGCTGGTGATGGCCTTCGGCTCGCTGTTCATGGCTGCCGGTAAGCGTTATGCCGAGCTGCAGCTGGCTGAGCGCACGGGCGCCAAGATCCGCAAGTCACTCGAGTACTACACGACCACCTACCTGCGATTCGTGTGGACTTTGTCGGCGACCGCGGTTGTCTTGTCGTACGGCCTGTGGGCCCTCGACGACACGATCCACAGCAACAACGTCTTCTACTCCATCTCGATCGTGCCGGTCACGGTCGCGATCCTGCGCTACGCCGTCGACGTCGACGGTGGCGCCGCCGGAGAACCCGAAGAGATCGTCTTCGGCGATAGGGTTCTGCAGTTCCTGGCGGTGGCCTGGATAGTATGCGTGGGTGTCGCCGTCTATGCCCACTTCTGATTCCACCGGTTCTCGTTCACCGGTATCCGCGCGCCACCCGATCGCGGCCGTTAGTTGGTTCATCGGAGCCGCGGCGGTAACGACGTTCTTCGCGATCGGCGCATGGCAGCGGCGCTGGATCGCCGACGATGGTCTGATCGTTCTGCGCACCCTGCGGAATCTGTTCGCCGGCAACGGCCCGGTGTTCAACGCCGGTGAGCGCGTCGAGGCCAACACCTCGACGGCGTGGACGTATCTGCTGTGGTTCTGGGCCTGGGTAACCGGCGGGCAACTTGAATACGTCGCACTGTGGGTCGCGTTGTTGTGTTCGGTCGTCGCCGTTCCGTTGGCGATGTACGGTACCGCCCGGTTGTACTGGCCGAGCCTGTCGAGAGTGTCAGCCGGGGCGACGCTGCTGCTACCGCTTGGCGCAATCATCTACATCGCGCTGCCCCCGGCCCGCGACTTCGCGACGAGCGGCCTGGAAAACGGCCTGTGCCTGATCTGGATTGCCGCGCTGTGGGTTCAGGCTCTGGCGTGGGGACGTCGGGGTGGGTTGGCTCGATCGGGTCGTCGGGTCGGCGCCGACTTGGCGCTCGCCTTCACGGCTGGCTTGGCGCCACTGATTCGTCCGGAACTGACCATCATCGGTGGCCTCGTGCTCCTTCTGGTCTTCTTCGCTCCACAACGCTGGATCACCCGCGTCGCGATTGTTGTCGTGGCCGGGGCACTGCCGGTCATCTACCAAATCTTCCGCATGGGCTACTACGCCGTGCTGGTTCCGAATCCGGCCATCGCCAAGGACGCGAGCGGGTCGAAGTGGAAGCAGGGCTTTATCTATCTGTCCAACATGTTTGGGCCCTACACCCTGCTACTCCCGACGATCCTCGCCATTGTCGCGGCACTCATGTTGCTCGTCAGTCGTCGAGTCCGCGCGAACAACGCTGCGGCACATGTCGATTCGAGTGAGCTGGACTGGACTCCCGACGACGAACCCGCGGTGGACACCTCGCTACGCGGCCGCTGGTCGACGTTCTCCGGTCGACTGCAGACTCCGTCGGTAGTGGTCGGGGTCATCTTCGTCGCCGGTCTGATCGACGCGTTGTACTGGCTCCGACAGGGCGGCGACTTCATGCACGCCCGGGTGCTGCTGGTGCCGCTATTCACGATGCTTCTGCCGGTTATGGTCGTGCCGCTGACCATTCCCGCGCACCTGCGTGCGGCAGTCACCAGCGGCGGAACCGGCGTCGAACGTGCCCGGTCGCGTCAGGTGCGTTGGCAACTCGGTGGTGCCGTGCTGATGCTCGCGATGTGGATTACCACCCTGGTGTGGGCCATCAACTCGCATGAAAATACGTTGCCCAACAACGGAATCGACATCGGTCGTAGCGGCATCGTCGACGAGCGTCGGTTCTACGTGACCAATATGGGCAACGAAAATCCGGTCACCGCGGCCGACTACCTTGACTATCCGCGGATGCGTGCGATGGTCGAGAAGATCGACGAGTACAAGGCCGCGGGCGGCGTGCTGTTGCCGTCTGGCAACTACGACGAGTGGTACATCGCGCAGATGCCGACGAAAATGGCTCCCGGCGTTCCGCGGGAAGTGACGGTGTTCTTCCTCAATCTCGGTATGACGAGCATGAACGCGCCCCTCGACGTCCGGGTCGTCGATCAGATGGGCCTCGCGTACCCGATCGCCGCGCACACCGCACGACTTGAGGATGGCCGCATCGGCCACGACAAGGTTTTGCAGGCTGAGTGGGTCGTCGCGGAATCGGGGGCGTTCCCGCGGCGTCCCACCTTGCCGGGCTTCCTCGATGAGGACACCGTGCGGCAGGCCCAGGTCGCGCTGAGCTGTCCGGCGACGCAGGACCGACTCGCGTCGTATAAGCAGCTGCCGTGGACGTTCGCGCGCTTCAAGAGCAGCCTGAAGCAGTCGTTCGGATTCAGCACGTACCGAATCCAACGCAACCCGGAGTACGAGATTCAGCGGTGCGGCCTGGTGATGCCGGAGCGCATCAACCCGCGGTAGTCATTGCCGACCTGCTCTTATCGGACATTCGGCGTGTTCTTGGGTTGTGCTCAGGCAATCGTTAGTGGCCCGAGTCGTGGTTTGTGTCTCGAATCGGTAACGCCGAGCGTCCGTACTGCGATAAAAGATTCGATGTACCCAAAACGTACGTGTGCAGCACAAATGTGAATCGATTAGGTCGCAGCACGTTGCAATACGTCCGTAGCGTTTGTCAGCCACCGTGGCTGTGCAATAGGCTCACTCCCGATGTGGCCTGCGACGCACTCACGGCGAGCGCTGGCCAATTCGGGTCGGGTGACACGAATTGACGAGTTTCCAACAGTGTCGACAGATGTCGGTGCGCAGTGGAAGAGAGAGAGTTCAGGCGAATGCATGAATCCGCCCCTACGCCGATGAAACACCGGCTGGTTGCCGTTGTCGTCGCCGCGCTGACCGTCATTGGTCTCGCTGGCGTCGTCGCTGGACCCGCGTCCGCGCGCATTGGTGCCACCCAGGTTGGCCGCACGCAGTTCTATGTGAACGGCTGCGGCATGCCCAACGTGAAGGTGCGCGCATGGAAGCGCCCCGGCAACTACAAGACAGTGGTCATGCTCGACGGCATGCGCGCTCAGTACGATTACAGCGGCTGGGAAATCAACACCAACATCCAGGAGATGGTTCGCTCCGGCATCAACGTCGTTGAGCCGATTGGTGGTCCCGCCAGCTTCTACACCGACTGGAACGCTCCCAGTAACTTCAACAACCAGCGCTACCGCTACACCTGGAACTGTGTAATCACCCGGTCGCTGGTTCGCGGTATGGATTCGCGCGGCTTCCGCGTTGGCAACGGCAAGTACGCGATCATGGGCCTATCCATGGGTGGTAACGCCGCCCTGGTCATCGGCGCACAGAACCGTCGCAACTTCGACCGCGCGGCTTCGCTCTCGGGCTACAACTTCCTGTCGGCCCCGGGCATGCACACGATGATTCGTCTTGCGATGCTCGACGTCGATCCCAAGCCGTGGAACGTCGACTCGATGTGGGGCCCGCCGTGGGACGCCCGTTGGTACCAGAACGACCCGTTCCTGAACATCAACCGCATGCACGGCATGAAGATCTTCGTCGGCTCGGGTAACGGCCTGTTCGGCAAGTACAACGCCCTGCCCAACGTCTTCGACGACCTCTTCAAGGGTTCGACGCTTGAGTTCCTGGCCTTCACGCAGGCCAAGGCATTCCAAGCCGCCGCCGCCCTGCAGGGGCTTCCGGTCATGGCCTACGACGCCGCTGGCACCCACGCATGGGGCTACTGGCAGGACATGGTCTGGAACGCGAAGGCGCGCGGGTTCTTCCGCTAAAGTTCGGCCGACTCATGTCGCGCACCTTCGGTACGCAACATTAGTCACATAAATAACACGTGTAACAGCGTGGCAACCTCAAAACAGAACGCCCTACGTGTAGAAAAACACACGTAGGGCGTTCTGCTGCTCGTCGGACTTCGACTCGCGGCGCCGCTCAATGAACAAGGACTCGGTGCCCTCGGTGAACCACCGTGGACACCTGCGAGTTTCGGCGACAGAGGAGTATCGCGGCGATGAGTATCAACCACGGACGACGCGCGACGCGACGGGCGGCACGGCTCGCGGTCGTAGTGGGCCTGTCGTCGACGTTGGCGTTCGCGGGGGCGAACGTCGGGTCGGCCGCGCCAACTGCCCCTGCGCCGGCGTCACCCGCAGCGCCTGCACCGGCCGCTCCGGCGTCGCCCGCTGCGCCAGCGCCCGCTGCCCCAGCAGCGCCCGCTTCACCAGCCGCCCCAGCTGCGGCGTCGAATCAACCGGCCAAGGTCACCAAGGTCTCCTGGCTCACCGACCGCCACGTCGCGATCTGGGTGCATTCGCCAGCCATGAACACCGACGTTCAGGTTCAGATGCTGTTGGCGCGGGACTGGTGGGCCCGCCCGTCGGCCAAGTTCCCGCAGCTGACCATGCTCGACGGGTTGCGCGCCCGGGATGATCAGAACGGCTGGCTGATCAACACCAACGCCGAAGAGTTCTATAAAGACAAGAACGTCAACGTCGTCCTCCCGGTCGGCGGCGAGTCGAGTTTCTACACCAACTGGCTAGCGCCTGATCGTGGCAAGAACTACCAGTGGGAGACGTTCCTTATCCACGAGCTGCCGCCGATCCTCGAAGGCCAGTGGCGTTCCACCGACATCCGGGGCATCGAAGGTCTGTCGATGGGCGGGACCGCAGCGATGACCCTTGCCGCGCGTAACCAGGGTTTCTACAAGTTCGCCGCGTCGTTCTCCGGCATCCTGCAGATGACTTCATTTGGGATGCCGCAGGCGATCCAGTTCGCCCTGCGCGATGGCGGTGGCTACGACTCCGCCAAGATGTACGGTCCGCCAAGCAATTCGGCGTGGAAGGAACATGACCCGTACCTGCTGGCCGAGAAGCTACAGGGAACGAGCATCTACATCTCGTCGGGCAACGGCATGGTCGGTCCGCACGACAAGCCGTCGGACATCCCGATGCTGGCCACAAACTACAGCGGCGTCGGACTGGAATTGTTGTCGCGCGTGACGTCGCAGCAGTTCGCCACGCAGCTCAATCAGAAGGGCATTCCCGGGCAGGCTGTCTACCGCCCGTCGGGTACGCACACCTGGCCGTACTGGCAGTTTGAGATGACCCAGGCGTGGCCGCAGGCCGCCGGAGCGTTGGGCCTTGCGAACGATCGGCCGGCGTGCCGGACCGGTGGGGCCATCAAGAAGGTCTACGACCGCACTCGCGGCGGGCTCGGCGAGTGCCTGACACCCGAGTACGCGGTGCCGGGTGGTCGGGCCCAGGACTTCCGGGGCGGTCGAATCTTCACCGGCCCGAAGGGGCCGAAGATCGTCACCGGCGGTATCGGCGGCGTGTACGCGAGCGTCGGAGCGTCGGGTGGCAAGCTCGGTATGCCGACCAGTGACGAGCTACCGACGCGCGACGGCAAGGGACGCTTCAACACCTTTGAACACGGCAAGATCGTGTGGACTCCGCGCGGTGGCGCTGCGGTCACCAAGTAGTCAGCCACCAATCGGAGTTCTCGCGAAGTCGACTGTCTGAAATATGGCTGTGGATTTTCAACATAATCGCAGGTCGACGCGTCTGGTGGTCCGTCAGATTGGTTTAGGGCAGGTAGCCTTGCAACGGTGCCGCGAAGCAAATGCATGACTGGCGCCCATAAGGATTTCGGTGAAAGGCAGCGGCAGAAGATGGACAAGCGAATGGTGCGCACGGCGGTCGTCGCCGGAGCGGGCGCGCTGAGTATCGCGTTGGTGAGCGCGTGTGGCGATGATTCGACTGCGTCGGCTCCGATTACCGGTGAATCGGTGACCACCACGTCGATGTACTCGGAGAGTTCTCAGGCGCCCGGTTCGTCGTCGCAGTCGCAGACTCCGGACGGCACGGATTCGTCGAAGCCGGGTATGCCCGCTACGACGCCCAACTCTTCTCAGGCGCAGCCGTCGGGCTTCCCAGGTGCAACCGGCGCACCGGTGTCAGATAAGGGGAAGAAATACCTCGGTGCCCTCAAGGCGATGAAGGTGACCTTCATGGGCGACTCCGACAACACCATCGCGTTGACGATGGCGGACTACATCTGCACCCAGCGAAGCAAAGGTGGCGACCAGAACACCTGGAAGGCATTCGTACTCGCGTCGACCAGCCCGGGCACCAACTCGATCGCCGACGCCAACGCCAAGGCCGACAAGGTGATCAAGGCTGCCGTCGAGAATTACTGCTAATCCCTTGACGCGCAAAAAGTCTCGTCCCATGCGACGGTGGATACTGCTGGTCGTCGCACTGCTGATCATCGCGATCGTGCTGATCGTGATCCTGATCATCAAAAACCTCGGACCGCCGCCGATCACGCCGCCCCCGACGTCGCCACCGATCGGACACAACCGTCCCGACAGCCAGTCGGCCAGCTGCCCCGACGTCGAGACCGTCGTAATTCCGGGTACCTGGGAGTCGTCGGCTACCGACGATCCGTTCAGTCCCCGGGCCAACCCACGGTCGTTGATGCTGCGCGTGTCATCGGCGCTGCAAAACCAATTCCCGACGTCGCGGACCGAGGTCTACACGGTCCCCTATATGGCTCAGTTCCGTAATCCGACGAACCTCGCTGACCGGCAGGCCGACTACAACACGTCGCGCTCGCAGGGCTACAAACGTGCCGCTGGCCGCATCATTTCGGTCAACGAACGGTGCCCACTTACCCGCTTCGTGATCCTCGGATTCTCGCAGGGTGCGGTCATCGGTGGCGACCTCGCCAGCGTGATCGGCACCGGCCGCGGGGTCCTGCCGGAAGGTAATGAAGATCTCGTCCTCGGCGTCGGATTGATCGCCGACGGCCGTCGGCAGTCGGGCAATCAGAACGACGTCGGTCCCAACCCCAGGGGCGTCGGAGCCGAGGTCGCGTTGGCGGGAATCGGGAGTTTGGTTCCCGGGATTACGTTCAACGGACCGCGCAACGGACAGTTCGGTAGCCTGCGGGATCGGGTGCAAAGCATTTGTGCGCCAGGCGATCTCATCTGTGATTCGCCCACGGTCAGTAACCCGATCCGAGCGGTGAGTCAGTTGGCCGGTGCCATCAACAACCCTGTCCACGCCATGTACGCGACACCGAAGTACTGGCAGCTCGACGGTTCGACGGCGACCCAGTGGATGTACGGCTGGTCCAACTCGATCATTGCCGGTGCGCCGCGGCCGAAACATAGCTAGCGCCATGCGATCCGCGAAACATTTGGTGGCATGGGTTACCGGCACGTAACGTAGGGCCTCGCATGCCGCACCGGGCGGGGTTACAGCCCCGCAGGGTCGCGGCGAGATTCTTTTAAGACCGAGATTCGCGAGGAGTTGGTGGATGACCCGCAAGTTCCGCTTCGGCGCAGGCGGCGAAGGCAACAAGGACGAGGGCGGCGCCCGTAAGTTCGTGCAGCTCGCCCAGACTGCCGAAGAGTATGGCTTCGACACCTTCGCAGTGCCCGACCACCTCGGTAACCAGGTTGGACCGTTGGCGGCCCTCGGGGCCCTCACACAGGCCACGAGCACCATTCGCCTGGCGACGTCGGTGCTCGCCAACGGCTGGCGTCACCCTGCGTTGTTGGCCAAGGAAGCGACGACCATCGACGTCCTGTCCAAGGGGCGCCTCGAACTGGGCATCGGCGCTGGCTGGATGAAGGAAGAGTTCGAGAAGGCCGGCATCGAGTTTGAGTCACCCGGCAAGCGCATCCGCCGTTTGGAAGAGGCGTTGATCATCCTCGACGGTTTGCTTCGCGGCGAGGAAGTCAACTTCGACGGCGAGTTTTACCAGATCAAGGGACTCGTTGGCAGTCCTCGCCCACGTCAGGGTCCGCGGCCCCCGATCGCTGTCGGTGGCGGTGGACCGAAGATGCTCGCGTTGGCGGCCAAGTACGCAGATGTCATCTCGGTGGCCACCGGCACTACCCGCGAGGGCAAGCTGCGGCTGTCGGACATGACGATTGAGAAGACGATCGAGCGTGTTGACGTGATCCGTCAGGCGGCCGGCGATCGCTTCGACGACATCGAATTGAACTGGACTATCGCGACGATCGTCATCACCGATGACCGCGAAGCAACCGCAGACATGGCGCTGAAGGCTCTGGAACACGGCTACCCGCCGAACATCGAGCGCGATGTGACGCTGTCTGTAGACGACATCCTGTCGTCGCCCTACCTGGCGTTTGGCACCTTCGAGCAGATCGCCGATCAGATCCGCGAGGTTCGGCGCCAGACGTCGATGTCGTACGTTGGCGTTTTCCCGACGCAGATGGACGCGTTCGCTCCGGTTATCCCGATCCTTAAAGGGGAGTAAGATATCCACGGTTTGGCGCACGTGTCCGGTTACCACCGTCGGGTAACGTTTGGATAACTGTGCGCCACACTCTTGCTAGAGCATAGAACATTTGGAATACGAAATAACAAACTGTTCGCATTGTGCACGAATGGGATGACGCAGGTCAACCCGGATGTGCCGCCGCGAAACTGCACCCGCTGCTAAGCACCATCAAGCAGCACAGGAGTACGAATGCTGAAGACTGACTTTGAAGATTTCCTCGACGAGTCGGGAAACCTCCATTTCACCGAAGACGCGACCCTCGTTGACTACGTGGAGCGCAACGTCCGCGACGCCGCGGACACTCTCGCGTACCGATTCATTGATTACTCGCGTGAACGTGACGGTGAAGCCCAGGATCTGACCTGGGCGCAGTTTGGCAAACGTCTGCGCGCTGTCGCCGCGCGCCTTCAGCAGGTCACCAAGCCGGGTGACCGCGTCGCGATCTTGGCTCCGCAGTCGCTTGAGTACGTCATCGGGTTCTTCGCGGCGCTCTACGCGAGCAACATCGCCGTTCCGCTGTTCTCGCCCGACGAGCCCGGTCACACCGACCGCTTGCACGCCGTTCTGGGTGACTGCCAGCCGACCGCCATCTTGACCTCGACGAAGTCTGCCGAAGCGGTCCGCGACTTCTTCTCCGACCGTCCGGCTAAGGACCGTCCGCGCGTGATCGCCGTCGACGCCGTTCCCGACTCGGTCGGTTCGAGCTGGGTCGCACCGGTCGCGGGCAAGGACCACAACCGCGACACCGTCGCGTACCTGCAGTACACCTCGGGTTCCACCCGAATCCCGGCCGGCGTCGAGATCACCTACCAGGCCGTTGCCGCCAACGTCCTGCAGATCTACGACACCATCGAAATCGATCGCAACGCTCGTGGCGTGACATGGCTGCCGATGTTCCACGACATGGGTTTGTTGACGGTGATCCTGCCCGCTCTCGGCGGTCGCTACATCACGATCATGAGCCCGCAGGCATTTGTTCGACGCCCGGGCCGCTGGATTAAGGAACTCGCGGCCGCCGCCGACGGCGCCGAGACCTACGCCGCCGCACCGAACTTTGCCTTCGAGCATGCCGCCGCGCGCGGTCTGCCGAAGGAAGGCGAATCCCTCGACCTGTCGAACGTCATCGGCCTGATCAACGGCTCCGAGCCGGTCACGGTCAGCTCGATGAAGAAGTTCAACGACGCGTTCGCTCCGTATGGACTGCCCAAGACCGCTATTAAGCCTTGCTACGGGATGGCTGAGGCGACGCTCTTTGTGTCAGCGACGCAGCGTAACAACGAAGCCAAGATCGTCTACGTCGATCGCGACGAGCTGAACGCCGGTCGCATGGTCCTCGTCGACGCCGACGCTCCCAACGCTGTTGCCCAGGTCTCCTGTGGCCAGGTTGCGATCAGTCAGTGGGCAACAATCGTCGACTCGGAGACCGGAACCGAGCAGGAAGACGGCCACGTTGGTGAGATCTGGCTGCACGGACTCAATATTGGCGTCGGCTACTGGAACAAGCCCGATGAGACCATCGAGACCTTCCAGAACACACTGACCACGCCGCTGCCGCAGGGCAGCCACAGCGAAGGCGCTCCCGCCGACGGCACGTGGATGCGCACCGGCGACTACGGCGTATGGCTCGACGGTGAGCTCTACATCACCGGCCGCGTCAAGGACCTCGTCATCGTCGATGGCCGCAACCATTACCCACAGGACCTGGAGCACAGCGCCGAAACGTCGAGCAATGCGTTGCGTCCGGGCTTCATCGCAGCCTTCTCGGTGCCGTCGAATCAGCTGCCCACCGAGGTTTTCGAGAACTCCGCCAGCGGACTGACCTTCGACGCCGATGACGCGTCGGAGCAACTCGTCATCGTCGGCGAACGCGGCGTTGGCCGCAAGACCGATCCGCAGGAAGTTGCCGACACCGTTCGCGCCGCCATCGCGCAGCGCCACGGGGTCATGACCCGCGACGTCCTGCTCGTCCCCGCTGGATCCATCCCGCGCACGTCGAGCGGCAAGATTGCTCGCCGCGCAGCTAAGGCTGCGTACATCGACGGCACTCTGCGGGGCGGCTACCAGCAGACCGCGTTCCCGGACGCACCCGACCAGTAGTCTGGAAATGATGTCTGAACTGAATAACGACCACAGCAGCGACGACGAGAGCCAGGTTCCGTCCGGAGATACCACCCCGGGCGAAACCGTCGGCGAAATGACCGTCGCCGAACTGCGGGATTGGCTGCGCAACTGGATCGCGAACGCGACCGGAGTGCCCGCCGACGCGATCTCCGACGATCGGCCGATGGAAGAGTTCGGCCTGTCGTCCCGCGATGCCGTCGCATTGGCTGGCGACATCGAAGACGAGACCGGAGTCATCCTCACCGCGACGGTCGCCTATCAGCACCCGACGATCGCGTCGCTAGCCAAGCGCATCATCGAGGGTGACCCCGATGCTGGCCTGGACGTCGACGACGATCGCTTCTGGGAGCGCGAGCGCAGTTCCGACGACGACATCGCGATCGTCGGTCTGTCGACTCGATTCCCGAAGGCCGGATACACCCCCGATTCCACTTGGGAAGCGCTGATCGGCGGCGCCGACGGCATCACCGACCTTCCCGACGGCCGCTGGTCGGAGTTCAAATCAGACCCGCGTCTCGCGGAGGTGCTCGATAAGGCCAACCTGCGTGGCGGTTACCTCGACGACGTCAAGGGCTTCGACGCGGACTTCTTCCAGATGTCGCCGCGCGAGGTCGAGATGGTCGATCCGCAGCAGCGCCTCGCGCTGGAACTGACTTGGGAGGCGCTGGAACACGCGCATATCCCGCCGAGCGACCTCAAGGGCCGCGACGTTGGTGTCTTTGTCGGAACGTCGACCAACGACTACCAGCTGATGGCCGCGATGGGACTCGGCGAAGGTTCCGACGAGACCGCCGCGTACGCGCTCACCGGTACCGCGACGTCGATCATCGCCAACCGAGTCTCCTACTTCTTCGACTTCCACGGGCCTTCGGTTGCCCTCGACACCGCTTGCTCGTCGTCGCTCGTGGCGATTCACCAAGCGGTACGCAGCCTACGGTCGGGCGAATCTGAAGTCGCGCTCGCCGGTGGCGTGAATATGCTCCTCACCCCGGCTGCAACGGTCGGATTCGACACCATCGGCGCCGTTGCCAAGGACGGCCATATCAAGGCCTTCTCGGCCGACGCCGACGGCATGGTGCGCTCCGAAGGCGGCGGTCTCGTCGTGCTGAAGCGGATGGCCGACGCGCGTCGCGACGGCGATCAGATCCTTGCGGTCGTCGCGGGTTCCGCCGTCAACTCCGACGGTCGTTCCAACGGCATCTTCGCGCCGAATCCCGAAGCGCAAGTTGAGGTTCTACGTTCGGCTTATGCCGATGCCGCCCTCGACCCGCGCCAGGTCGACTACGTCGAGGCACACGGAACCGGCACCATCCTCGGTGACCCGATCGAGGCCGACGCGCTGGGTCGCGTCGTCGGAAAGGGCCGTGACACCGATAAGCCGATGCTTCTTGGCTCGGCCAAGACGAACTTTGGGCATATGGAGTCGGCCGCCGGCGCCGGCGCGATCGCGAAAGTCATTCTCGCCCTGCAGAACAACAAGCTGCCGGCGTCGATGAACTACACCGGCCCCAACCCGTACATCCAGTTCGCGGCGACTAATCTCAAGCTCATCGATGAGGTCACCGAGTGGCCGCGCTACAGCGGACACGCGGTTGCCGGGATCTCCGGATTTGGCTTCGGCGGAACCAACGCGCACATCGTCGTGCGCGAGGTGCTGCCCTCCGATCTTGCCGGCGCTACTGCCGAAACTGTTGAATCACAGTCTGTTTCAGAGACGGCAGCCGATCTCGTCGACGCTGACTTTGATGACGACGACGAATATCTCACCGACGCTGAGCGCGCGATTCTCGCGGCACAGGCGACGAAGGAAGACGTTGTTGTTGCCGAGGTGGAGGTAGACCCGGCCGACGGATTCGCACCCGCCGCAGCCGAGGGTTCGGTTGTCCCCCTGGTGATTTCAGCCTTCCTGCCGTCCCGACGCCGTAAGGCCGCCGAGGACTTGCTCGCATGGTTGGAATCGGATGAGGGACGGGCGACGCCGCTGGCCGATATCGGCCGTGCGCTAGCGCACCGCAACCACGGACGCTCACGCAGCGTCGTCATGGCCCGGACCCACGAGGAAGCCGTCAAGGGTGTTCGCGCGGTCGCCGACGGTAAGGCGAATCCGCTTGTGTACAGCGCTGATTCACCCGACGCCGCGTCGGCGGTCTGGCTCCTGTCGGGCTTTGGCAGCCAGCACCGCAAGATGGCCAAGCAGCTGTACTTGGAGAACCCGGTCTTCCGTAAGTATGTCGACGAGGTCGACGGCTATGTCCAGAACGAACTCGGCTATTCGATCGCGGAGATCTTCGTCGACGACGAGCAAACCTACGGCATCGAGACCAGCCAGGTCGGCATCTACACGATTCAGGTCGCGCTCGCGCAGTTGTTGCGTCACCACGGTGCGCAGCCCGGTGTGCTGGTGCCGCATTCGATGGGTGAGGCGTCGGCCGCATTCATCAGCGGTGGTCTGTCGCTCGAAGACGCGACGCGCGTCATCTGTCAGCGCTCACGGCTGATGGGTGAGGGCGAATCAATGCTGCAGGGCGACGATATTCGCCTGATGGCACTCGTCGAGTACAGCGCCGAAGACATCAACGACGTCCTCGTTGACTACCCGGACCTGGAAATCTGCGTTTACGCCGCGCCGACGCACACCGTCATCGGTGGACCTGAATCCCAGGTCGACGCGATCGTGTCGCGCGCCGAATCCGAAGGCAAGCTCGGTCGCAAGTTGCAGACGAAGGGTGCAAGCCACACGTCGCAGATGGACCCGCTCCTCGGCGAACTGTCGTACGAGTTGACCGGCATCGAGCCATTGCGACCGAGCGTCGGGTTCTACAGCTCGGTCGATCGCGAGACTTTCTACCGCCCAGGTTCGGAACCGGTCCACACCATCGACTACTTCCTCAAGGGCCTGCGCCACAGCGTGTGGTTCAGCCAGGCGATTGCGAAGTCGGTGGAGAACGGGCATCGCACCTTCCTTGAGCTATCACCCAACCCGGCGGTTCTGATTTCCGTTGCGGCAGTGACTTTCTCGGCCGGTCTGCACGACGCGGAACTCATCGAGACCCTGCGACGCAAGGAAGACGAGAGCTTCGGCGTCATCAACGCGCTCATGAAGCTGTACGTCCACGGCCACCCGGTCAATGTCGCGAGCCTGTTCGGCAACGGCGAGTTCGCCGACGTCCCGCGTACCCGGTTTGAGCGCAAGGACTACTGGCTGAAGGCGCAGGTTTCCGGCGGTGGTTCGGCTGGTCGTGCACCGGGATCGCATGTCGCGCTGCCCGACGGCCGCCACGCGTGGGAAGTTAACGCGGCAGCTGTCACCGACCCTCGCGAACTGGTGCGAGCAGCGGCAGCCGAAGTCATCAGCGGTGCCAGCGTCGGCGCGAGCGAGAGCTACGCGGACCTACCGGCCGAGGGCACTTTAACCACGACGCTGAGCCCACACCCCGGCGGCGCGTCGGTCTCCATTCATGCGCGCGACGGTAAGCACTTCCGGCTGCTGTTCGACGCCGTTGTGACCGGCGAGCTCGGGGCGTTGGCACAAGCTCCGACCACAGCCGCGACTCCCGAAGCATCGCCCGCAGCGGTGTTTGCGGACGACAAGGTCGTGACCGAGGACGAGGTCGTCGACGATATCGGCAACAAATGGGATCCGAGTTCCTCGGAGACCGTTGGCGATCGACTTGCCATCATCGTCGGCGAGTCGATGGGTTACGACCCGGAAGATCTGCCGCGCGAGATCGCGCTCATAGAGCTGGGCCTCGACTCGCTGATGGCGGTGCGCATTAAGAACCGCGTCGAGTACGAATTCGACATCCCGCAGCTGCAACTGCAGGCCATGCGTCAGGCGAACCTTGCCGACGTCGAGAAGTTCGTTGTGTTCGCGGTGAACAATCGCGACAAGCTCGACCAATTGACCGAGCAGGCAGCCGACGGTGGCGAGCTGGATACCGCCGCACTCAACGCATACATCGACGAGCAGAATGCGCTGGCCACGGCTGAGCCGAAGTCGGAACCTGCGAAGTCGGAACCGGTCGTCGAGGCCGCGCCGGTGGTCGAGACCGCGGCTCCTGAGCCGGCCCCAACGCCGGAAACCCCGGCCGCACCAACGGATCTCACCGATCAATCGGCCGTCGCCGACGCCGCGGGATCCGACGTCCCGCCGCGCGATGCCGCCGAGCGGTTGACGTTCGGGGTGTACGCGGTGGTTACTGGCAAATCAGCGGGCGGCGTGTTCAACAAGTTGCCGGTGCTCGACGAAGAGACCGCTCAGAAGCTGACCGACCGACTGTCGGAGCGTGCCGGCGGCGAACTCGACGTCGAAGATGTACTTGATTCGGAGACGATCGAGGAATTGTCGGACTACGTGCGTCAGCACATGGACGACAGCGCCGAGGTTGATGGCTTCATCCGATTCCTGCGGTCGGTGCCCGAAGGCAAGAAGGTCTACGACCCGGCCGCCGGTGACCCGACGCCGATGCTGCTGTTCCACCCGGCCGGTGGCAACACCACCGCGTACGAGGCACTCCTCAAGCGCATCCCGGAGTCGGTGCCGGTCGTCGGCTTTGAGCGGGTCGAAGGCTCGATCGAAGAGCGTGTGCGCCAGTACCTTCCACGGTTGAAGGAGATTCAGCCGAACGGTCCGTACGTGCTCGTTGGTTGGTCGCTTGGCGGCGCGTTGGCGTACGGTGCCGCGCAGGTGCTGGCCGAAGGTGGCGACGAAGTGTCGTTTGTCGGCTTGATCGACGTGGTTCGGCCGTCGGAGCCGGTTGAGGACACACCAGAGAACAAGCGTCGTCGACTCGAGCGCTGGCGCGACTTCGCGGTCAAGACCTACGACCTCGACGCGAGTGTCCCGATTCCGATGGACCGACTGGTGGAAGCCGACGACGACGGTCAGTTCCAGATCATCATGGAAATGATGTCGATGAGTGACA